>ENA-ORXB01000510-ORXB01000510.1-sediment-metagenome-genome-assembly--contig:-NODE-510-length-73979-cov-7.916457_pt1 | contig 73979 bp, 57 predicted proteins | sample MGYA00237863_ERZ511475 | MGnify/ENA primary metagenome ERZ511475 (study PRJEB26305, sample SAMN06343858) | sediment metagenome | isolation source: hot spring sediment | place: Canada: British Columbia... | reverse complement strand
TCATTGTCACCCACGATCGGGAAGTTGCCGCCCGAAGTGATCGCATTCTGACAATGGCCGATGGACGCATTATCGGCCAGGAACGCCGGCGGCCCTAAGAGCGCTGGCCAAATCCACCGCATCGAAGGAAAATCCTTCCGCCATCAAGCGTGCCGGTACTGCCCGAATGCTATCGGTGAGCGTTGTTGCCATCTGACCAAGTGCAAGACGGAGCAGCGGCTCCGGTAGACGCCCCCATACCGGACGGCGATACTGGTGGGCAAGGACCCGCATAAAATCGGCCATGGGCACTGGCTCCGGGGAAGTAACGTTGAGTGGGCCCGTCATCATGCCGTGAGTCCGAACCCATTCGATCACACGCAGGACATCGGTCAACGCAACCCAGGACAGCCACTGGCGACCACTGCCAGGAATGATGGCGCCAACGGTAGCAACGATTGGTCCGAGCTTGCCGAGCATACCACCACCCGCTCCGAGCACGACCCCAAGCCGCAATCGGACAACGCGGCAATATGGCTCTGCGCCCTGCGCTGCTTCTTCCCATTCTGCGCACAGGTCTGCCAGAAAGCCGCTCCCCTTCGATGAATTTTCGGTAAGCGTCTCCAGGTCGCGATTGCCGTAGTAGCCAACGGCTGAAGCGTTGATGAGCACCCGCGGTGCCACTGGTGCGGCAGCAATCGCACGAACCAATTGGGTCGTTGGTCCAAGCCGACTGGAGCGCAAGATCGCTTTCCTCTTTGCGGTCCAGCGACCAGCAGCAACATTTTCTCCGCAGAGATTGATCACCGCATCGGCCGCGGCAACAGCTCGGCCGAGATCATCTTTCCACGTGAGCAGTGCAATAGCATCGCCGCCACCACCACCACCGAGCACACGTCGCGCACGCTCGGCATCCCGCACAATTGCAACGACGCGAAGGCCGCGCTGAATGCATTGCTCCACTAACGCACGGCCGATAAAGCCCGTGGCGCCGGCGATGACAACCGTTGTGCCTTCTGAATTGTTCATCGCTCTTGCATCACGACATGTTTGCGGTAGAGTTCGTAGTCCCCAATGCGCACTTCCAGGACGTAGTCCCCGGCAGGCAACGGACGTCCCTTGTCGTCGCGTCCATCCCATTCGAGTTCATAGACGCCCGGACGCTGCTCCTGGTCGAGCAATCGGCGGACAATGAGCGCTGTTGTTGAATACACCACCGCCTGCACACGGGCAGTCTGCCGAACGCGATAGCTCATGCGGGGGGAAACGTCCTGGCTCAAGCCCAACAGCGAGCCAATGGTGCTCATGGGGATACTCACAGCACCACTTTGCCCTGCACGCCAAACAGGCATTGCCGTTGCGCTGGCAATCGCAACCTGGCGTTGGACAACTTCGCGGGGATCGGGTATGAGCATGCGCTGCGACAGTGTCATATTTCGGAGCGCTGCTTGCCATGGGGATTCCAGTTCATTGCGGCGGCGCACGATTTCGAAATCGCTCAAAATGCGCTGCACGTCCAGTGCTAAGCGCACTGAGGGCGACAACTCCAAACGGAGAGCTCGCAGGTAGAGCGAATCCTGCTCGGGCAAGTACTCTCCCTGCTTGCCGCCTGGCAGACTATCGGGATGCGCTGTGGGAACAGAACGCTCCTGCAGGACCGATGCGGGGGATTTTTCCGGCGGATTCAGTGGCGGCTGGACAGTCTGCGCACGGGCGGACGTTGCAACTGCAATTGCGCACCACACCAGGAGCCACGCGCCTTTCATTGATCCACGGCAGCGGTCAACTCTGGTCAGAGCCGCCAAAAAGGCGCTGCCGTTCTTCCTCGCTGAGCAGTTCACCGAGTGTAATTTTGGTCGGATTGGCTGGGCGATACTCGCGCGGCTTGGGTGTTGCAGCAGATGCGCCTTCCCGTGGTGGACCGAACAATTCCTCTTCGGGCTCAACGCGCGGCTCGACGATGAACGACTCGCTGGCCGGATCAATCTCGACGACAGTCACCGCCACAATGTCTCCGGGGCTATACGGAATGCGCTTGCCCTTGAGGACCGAGCGCATATGCGAACGAGGCATAAATGCATCCACTTCCCCTCCTATGGTCAGGAGCACACCCGGGCCACTGACTTTTTGCACAACGCCAGTGGTATGGAAACCGCGTGGATACTTTTCGACAAATCCTGGCCACGGGTTGTCCATCGTCCGGCGGAGCGACAGGTCAATCTGCTCCCGCTCGGGCTTGACCTCGATGACGACGACTTCGACCTGTTGTCCTTCGCGGAGCACCTCGGCGGGATTGGTAATTCGTCGTGTCCAGGATAATTCTCCCAGCCGCAGCAGCCCTTCGATACCGGGCTCAAGCTCGACGAATGCTCCAAACGGTACCAGCCGCCGCACCACACCGGAATAGCGCTGGCCGACCCGGTAGCGCTCAGCAACGGTCTGCCACGGCGATGGCTCCAGCGCTTTCATGCTGAGCGAAATCTTGTCGTGCTCAGGGTCAATCTCGACGATTTGCGCTCGCACCTGGTCGCCCCGCTTGAATGCGCTGCTCAGGTCTGCCGGCGGATGATGCGATATGCGCGAAATGTGAACTAAGCCATCGAATCCACCAATGTCCACGAACAGCCCAAAGCTTTGGACCGACGTTACCGTTCCCTCGACAATGTCGCCCACCTTGAAGCGGCTGTAGAACTCCTGCCGCAGAAGCGTTCGCCGTGTGACGATGAACGAAATTCGCCCGGCCTCATCTTTGGCGATCTCGGCAATGTGAACCGGGATGTCGGTGCCGACCACAGCTTGCAGCTCGTGATCGGTCGGACTTTTTTTGAGGAAAAATTGGGAGGAGGGCAAAAACATCTTGATGCCTTCGTAGGTAACGCGCAAGCCACCACGAACGCGCTGGGCAACATGGACCGTGATCGTTTCCCCGCGCTCCATGATGCCTTGCAAGCGTGCAAGTAATTCGTCGGTGACCGCCGCAGGCGCTGGTTTATCCTCGGTGGTCGGCGGCAGCTCGATTTTCTCAAACGGCTGCGGTTCGGCAGATTGGGCAGGATGCGCATCAGCAGCGGCTGGTGCCTGCTCGGTGGCAGTGGTAGGCGGACTTGCTGGCGGTGTCTGTTCCGCCGGCACGGATGCTTCTGCCGTTACCGACGATGGTTCGGTTGCTGGCGCCGTCGCCGTGTTGTCGGTCGGTTGATCGGACGATGGAACCGTACTGGTTTGCTCGGCAGCCGGTGCTGCATCGGGATGGAGTTCGTGTTCGCTCATGGACGGTGTGGCGATTGTGAAGACTACCGCTCCCTATCTTCCAGGAGCGGGTTGCGAATATACAACGGGTTGTTGCGCTACCGCAGTCGGTAGAGCTGGGCGAGCACGCCACGGCGGTCCGGATCCGTGAGAAACCGGTCCAACAATGCAACGCCCTCCTGCTGCGCGGGAATCGGCAACATCTGTTGTGCGTGGCTGCAGTCCAGCCAGCGATAGTCCTCGTGCTCGGTCAGCCGAACACGTGCCGATGGGGGAACCACTGCGCCAAACGCAACCGCAAACCGGAGCATGTCGTAGTGGCGGTCATAGTAGGAGGCTACCACAGGAAGGGACCACCACTGATGGACCGCAACGCCGATTTCTTCGTCAAGCTCACGCTGTGCAGCCTCGAAAGCCGTCTCCCCCTCGGCGACACGGCCAGTGATACACTGCCACAGCCCGGGATATTCGTGGTCCTGCAGCGAACGGCGCAGGACCAAGTGTTCCCATCCGCCGCCTTGAGGGCGCGCTACGTGGACTTGTACCAGCGCTGGTACAATGCCTGCCATGGCTCCTCGCTGGCAAGCGGTTCGAGAACCGATGCCGGCACCGACTCAGGGAAGATCTTGGCCAGCTCAACTTGCGACAGTCGTCGCCATGAACCAGGAGCAATGCCTTCGAGCGTGATGCTGCCGATGCGGTACCGCTCCATTCCGATAACTTCCAGCTCGGCTTCCTTGAGCACACGGTAAATATCCCGCGCCGTGGGGCGAACAACCACAATCGAAAGCCATGCATAGCGCTTGGTCTTGCGCAGCAGCTCCACACGCACAACGTTATCGTTGTCCGGATCGAGTGCTTGCAGTTGGGCTGTGATAGTGTTCAATGCTCGCTTGGTCGGGGCTTTGTGGACCTTGACGTGGTACTCTTTCTCCATCAGGTCGAAGAGGCTTTTGCCTGTAACGCGTTGCTCAGGGTCGTTGGTAACAACGACCAATCCACTGACGCTTTTTGCCAGCGGTCCGCCAGGAATGAACCAGCCGCGTTTTTTCATGAGGAAGTTGAACACGTGGCGGCTATTGGGTTCGCGGCTACCAGCATAGTGGCGCGGTTTGTTGAGCACGATGTAAATGTTGCGCGGTGTGTGGTGGAGCAGCAGTCCATCCACGCGCACTGTATCGTGGAGCAAACGCACCGTATACACCGGCTCACGAACGATACGGTCGTTGACGGTGACAACGTGCTCCTTAATTGCGCGCTTTGCCAGTTTGCGCGAGCAGTAGAGCAAGCGGACCAGTGCACGGACGACGGTTGTCGGACGTGGGGTCAGCCGATTGCGATCGGCTGGCTCGATGTAGGGCGTGCGACGGCGGAAGCGTCCTCGACCGGCAGAGCGGTTTCGATCGAATCCCCGATCGCGACGGAATGGACGCTCGCCCCGCGGTCGGTACGATGGACTGCGCCCATAGCCGCTGGGTTGGCGATAATCCCACGGCGATGAGCGCCAGCGGTCGGTAGGCTCCGGTGGGAAGAATCGCCGCTGGTCATCGGCCGATGGCGAGGACTCGTACGGATTGACACTCACAACCGATCGAACAATACGGCGGCGCGGCGGACGGTACGTTGGTTGATCTTCCGCTTGATGGTGCCCGTTTTCTGGCATCTCCGCGTCGCTGTAATCCTGCAGGTTATCCATTGTTCCTCCGAATCTTTAGTGTGCGACATGCGTGGTCATTTCTTCTGACAATCTCTGCCTTGCATCCGTTGGAGGCACACCCTAACGGTGAGGCATCATGCGTGCGAACAGCTCTGCAGGGCATTGTCGTTCCCACAATGAGCCACGATCACAGAGTGGCACTACGATTCCCCTGTATCGCTGCTCGTTGTGGCAGGTGGTTGTCTCGTTTCGACAATTGTCAACCAGAGCACGTGTTCGCCGACTGTTCCATGGTGCATCAACGATTGTGCCAGCCGATTATTGTTGCAACGGCAGCTCCTCCCAAGCACCCATGCGAGCAAACTTTGCATGGCGGCGGCGCACGCGTTCATCGGGGTCCATCCCCTGCAGTTGCCCCAGCTCTTCCAGCAGCACTTGCCGCATCGTCTGAAATATTGCCTCGGGGTCACGGTGTGCCCCACCGATGGGCTCGGGCACCACACGATCAACAATGCCGTGTCGCACTAAATCCTGTGCGCAGAGTTGCAATGCTTCGGCCGCTTGCTCTTTGTAATCCCAGCTTCGCCAGAGGATGGACGAACACGACTCCGGAGCAATGACCGAATACCACGCATTCTCGAGCATCAAAATCCGATCACCCACCCCAATACCCAGCGCACCACCAGAGGCACCTTCACCGATGATGACGACGATGATCGGAACGCGCAATCGCGCCATCACAAAGAGATTGCGTGCAATTGCTTCGGCTTGGCCCCGCTCTTCCGCCTCGATGCCAGGAAACGCGCCCGGTGTATCCAGAAACGTAATGACCGGACGATTGAAGCGTTCTGCCAGCTCAAACAGCCGCCGGGCTTTGCGGTAGCCCTCCGGGTTCGGCATGCCGAAGTTGCGGTAGAGGTTCGATTTCGTATCGCGCCCTTTTTGGTGACCAACAGCAACCACCCTGTGCTCACCGATACGCGCCAATCCACCGACGATAGCAGGATCATCTCGAAAGCACCGATCCCCGTGCAACTCTACAAAGTCATCGAAGGCATGGGACAGGTAGTCGAGGGTGTAGGGACGTTGGGGATGCCGCGCCAACTGCACACGCTGCCACCGCGTCAACTTCGAGTAGATTTCCGAGCGCAATTCCTCGATGCGCCGTTCCAAGTCGGCGATTTGTTCATCCAGATCGAGCGTGCCCGCCAGCGCACGCATCTCGGCAACCTTTTTCTCCAGCTCGACGATCGGTTTCTCAAAATCGAGGATGTAGCTCATCGGTTGGGTTCTGTTTGTGTTGGTGAAAACTGCGGACAAGAATTTCCAGGTCGAGCGCTGGGCTGTACTCGGTCACATAGTACTCGTTGAGTCGTGCGATGAGAGCATCCGTTCGCACCGATTCCGGCACCAGCAACGGCAAGCTCACCAAACCCTCGCGGATGCCGACATAATGCGACGTCGCGCTCGGATGCAGACCAACGACTGATCGCTTGCCACACAAGACACTCCACCACCGCCGTCGCCACACTGCCAGTGACTGCCGGCGCAAAATTACGACCACCCATCCGAGCACCAGCACCACACTTGCAATCACCAGATCAGCCAGCCGCTTGAGCAATCGGTAGCGCAGACGAAGCAATGGCGGCAGGACCAACCGCCGCACCCCCACATCTGCGATGATGCGCTGTGCGTGGAGGTCCACATCATCGTAGGCAAAGAAAAACCGCACCCGCCGCTGCGCCAATACCGACAGCGTTGCGATAACCTGGCTGCGCGGAATCGTTCGATCGGTCACGATCACTTCCGAGGCGGCGTACTGCTCAACCAAACGCGGCACGTAGTCCCAGTATCCGACGATTGGGTAACCAACAAATGTTTCGTCCGCTGTTGGTTCAACAGCAACAACCCCAACGATCGAAACTGGTGCAGCATGCGATGCAAGCGCTTCGATGATCTGCCGCGATGCATCGGTTGTGCCCACAACCAATGCGCGGCGTTGCGTACCGCCAGCATACCCACGCTCCCGATACCGCATCAAGAACCGAACGGCACCCGAACCAACCATCGAAAGCCCGACGGTCATCAACACAACACCCCGACTGAAGGCGTACTCCTTCCAGTAGTACGTCAGCGACGAGAGCACAAAAAACGCCGCCATGTATCCCATCACGGCGTTGCGGACGCGGTAGGTGTACTCAAAGTACTCACCGACCGCAATCATGCTGGCAGCAACCACAACGCTGAGCACGATGAACACTGTCGGATAGGCGTAGGATTGGAATGCAAAGGGACTGCCGAAGCGAACCGTGGTGGCAAGCAACAGCATGGCATTGGCCATCAGCAGATCAATCAGCAGCAGGAGGATTCCTTGCCGATACTGCGCCAGGTGTGCCACCAGCTCGCGGAAGCGAATGGCAGCACGCAGGACCAACAGGAACAAGCGATTCGAACCATAGTGCTTTCGCGCAAAGTGCACCATTGCTTCGTAGAACACCCGCACGTCGTTGATCCGGCTGCGACGGGTGCTCTCGCCCTTGAAATGCACGATGCGCGTGGTTGGAACGTAGGCGGTGCGATAGCCTGCTTTCAGCATGCGGTAGCACAGGTCCAAATCCTCGCCATACATGAAGTAGTCCGGATCGAATCCTCCGATAGCGCGTAGCTGCTCTGTTCGGCAGAACATGAATGCCCCCATGACAGCATCCACGTAGTACGTTTCGTCCGGACTGCGGAAGGATTGGTTGTACTGTGCGAAAAGGCGTGAGCGCGGGAAAAGAGCTTGCAAGCCGAACAGTTTCGTAAATGCTGCCCAGGGCGTCGGGAACCCTCGGCGGCACTGCGCTTGGAAGGTGCCATCGGCGTTGAGCAGCTTGCAGCCGCAAATTCCTACCTCCGGATGTGCCTCCATGTAGTCGAGCATTGCTCCGATGGTATCCTCGGCAACAATCGTGTCGGGGTTCAGAATCAGCGTATAGCGTCCGCGGGCGCGTTCAATGCCGATGTTGTTGGCGCGACCAAAGCCAATGTTTTCGTCGAGCGCTACAAACTCCACCCAAGGGAACAGCGGCGCCAGCATCGAAACAGTGCCATCCTGCGAGGCATTGTCCACAACGATCACCTGCAACCGATGCATCTGCCGACATCGCTCGATGGATTCCAAGCACTGCCGCAGGTACTGCCGCACGTTGTAGCTGACGATGACGATCGTAACCTCTGGCGTGGTGACGTCCATGGCACTACAGCTTGCCAAGAAGTGCCAACAACTTGAGTTTCCACACAATCCAGGCTGCCTCGTAGATGATCGAGCGGCTCATTTTCGAGACTCCATCGGTTCGATCCACAAACACGATGCTGATTTCCTCGATGCGAGCACCCAATCGCCAGGCGCGGAAGTTCATCTCAATCTGGAAAGCATAGCCATTCGAGTGAATGGCACGCAGATCAATGCGGCGCAGGAGGTCTGCGCGGAACGCTTTGAATCCACCTGTTGCATCGTTGATCGGCATGCCTGTGACAAGGCGTGTGTACCAGTTTGCCGCATAACTCAGCAGCAAGCGGCTCATCGGCCAGTTGACCACATTGACGCCGCTCACGTACCGCGAGCCAATAGCAAGGTCAGCGCCGGCATCCAACGCAGCCACTAATCGGGGCAAGTCGTCGGGGTTATGGGAAAAATCAGCATCCATCTGGCAAATCACCTGGTAGTCCCGCTCCAACGCCCACAGAAAGCCCGCGCAGTACGCCGTCCCCAGCCCCATCTTGCGCGGACGCTCCAGTAACGCCACCTGCCGATCGCTTGCCATCAATTCTCGCACACACGCAGCGGTTCCGTCCGGTGAATTATCGTCCACAATCAAAATATCCATCGTCGGCACTGCGCGATGGATCGCGCTAATGAGCCGCTCGATGTTCGGACGCTCATTGTAGGTGGGAATGACGACAATTGCTCGATGGTTCATCGCCGCCCTCTACGCAATGCCGCGTCCGCTCAGCATCACCACAACCGTCCGCACCATGATCTCGATATCCAACCGCAACGACATGTTCTCGATGTAGTAGAAGTCGTAGTGGAGTCGCGAACGGATTTCTTGCACCAACTCTGGATGGAGCCCCCGCTGGCGCTGCACTTGCCACCAACCGGTTACGCCCGGACGCACCACATGCCGGCGGTTGTAGTAGGGCACACTGCGCACGATGTTTTCGACAACCTCTACCTGCTCGGGACGCGGACCAACAAGGCTCATATCCCCTTTGAGGACGTTCCAGAGCTGCGGGACTTCGTCCAGGTGGGTGCGGCGGAGATAATACCCGACCCGTGTGACGCGAGGATCGTTGAACTGCGTCCACGTGGCGCCCCACTGACCACCCTGCGTCATCGAACGGAATTTGTACAACTTGAACGGACGATTGCCTCTGCCGACACGGTATTGGGTGTAGAGTACCGGACCGGGAGAATCGAGCTTGATCGCCAACGCGATGAGCAACCACAGCGGCAAGCCTACCAGCAGCACCACCGCACTGACCGCAATATCCATGGCTCGCTTCAGGAGCGCCTGCCACGGCTTGAGCAAGCGCGGCGATACTTCGATGAGAGGTACGCCGTAGAGCGACAACGCCCGCACCGTCCCCATGACAACATGGTACAGGTCTGGCACGATCATGACCTGTGTTCCCCGTTCGGTGGCAGCGTTGACCAACGCCAGAATCCGATCGTGGTCAGCGCGCCCAAAGGCAACGATGCAAACCGATGGCTCCAAGCGAGCAAGAATGCTGCTCAGCTCTTCGAGCGATCCGAGGATCGGTACTTCTGAGCCAAGAGCATGGTCATCGCAAATAGCGCCAATGATTGCATACCCATAGGCTGCATGGCGATTAGAATGGGCAAGGAAATCGGCAATTCCCTCGGCATCGCCAACCAAGACACTTGGGAACGTGATGATTCCCTCCGCCCGCAGACGCAGTTGAATCCGACGCGCCCCATAGCGCAGCGCAACGACCGTTACACCGACGAGCGCGGTGTAGGCAATGAGCTTCGAACTAAGCCAGCCACTATCGAGCAGCATGGCGACCATTGGGATTGCTCCACCAACGGCAACTGCTTTGAGCACGGCGAACGCCTCGTCGAACGGAGAGCGGACCAGCCAATTGCGGTAGAGTCCGGCCAGCCAGAAGAGCCCGATCCAGTACACCACCGCTGCACCGAGGACACTCCAGAAAAATTCCGGTGTGCGGATAGCTGGATGGAACGTGCTCTCGCGCAATCGGAGCAGGTAGAATACCGCCATCGTCGAGACAACCGCCACCACGTCAGCGCCGAGCTGGAACAAGACAGGGCTTGCTTTTGCCAGCCGTAGTCGGAGCGGCCGCTCTCGTGGTTGGTCGAACCGGCCGAGCACTGGCTCGACGAGCGTGGTCGTCGGTTGGTGGAAGTGTTCTGCTGCCGGCATCACCTGTTGCGCAAGAAGTTGACCAGCGACAAAACCGAAAATACGAGCCCTGCCAGCCCGCCAGCAATCCCAATGTAGGCACTCAACCGCTGAACTTGTGCGCCGATAGGCTCATCGGGTGGATGGGGAACGTAAATGCGATCGCCCGGTTCGATCATGGTTTCGTCAATCGGTGCCCATACCCCACTACGACCTTTGATGACGCGCTCACGCCCGCGGTCGGCAAGACCGGTGCGGCCGCCAGCACGAGCGATGTAGTACTCGGCATCTTTGCCAGGATGGTATTCAACAAACCCGGCTTTGTTGACCTGCCCATAGACAAAGACCACTCGCGGCGATGGCGGCACAACGATAACGTCGCCATCGGCAAGCACGACGTTATCCTCAGAGCTATTCTGCTCGAAGCACGCCCGAAAATCACAGGCAACCAATGGACGCCGTGCCAGCTCATCGACGAAATAGCGCAGGGTATCTTCAGGCAAGAGGTTTGTGTATTGGAGCCGCCGCATGCGCTCAATGTAGGGGTTGGGTGGAAGGAAACTACCGCCGGCTTGATCTGGCTCTCGGCGCAGGATATAGGCAAGCGACAGCGCTGCTCGTTCGGTAAAACCGCCAGCTTCCTCGATGACCTCCCGCAGACGCGTTTGCCACTGCACGATGGGATAGGCACCCGGTCGGCGCACCTCGCCGATGATGCGGACGCTGCCCGTCGTCGTTGGTTCTGGACGCAGACGTTCGACGACCACCACCGCACCTGGCTCGAGCGGCACATCCTCCGAGAGCAAATTCATTTGTGCATCAGCGCGCACTTGCAGCCGCTTCCCCCCTTGCACAAGCCAGATTGTGCCACTTTCAGGAAGAAGTGCTCCGCCCAGCTTGAGCAAAAACGAAAGCCCATCTCCCTGCCGATACACCGTCGTGCGTGGTCGTGCAACGGCTCCTTGGATGGTGATGCGCGGCAGTTCGACTTGCTCTCGTGGCACCACCACGACATCGCCTTCCCGAAGGTACGGATTGCCCGCACCGCTGGGATCAAGGAGCGCCTGTTCCCCATCCACAATGCTGGTAGTGCCATCCCCGTGACGAACCATGATCGAACGTAACGAGCTCGGCGGCAAAAACTCGTAGTCTCGCCACAGGAGCTGTTCATCCCGTGTGAGATCCCCAATTTGACCAAACGATCGCTGGACCGCACGTTGGATCTCCGGTTCGGTCCGTTGTTGCGCGGTGCCTTGCATAGCAAGCCGCAGCAAGGTCATCAGCCGCATGGACGCAGGCACGGGATACACACCAGGGAAAAGCACATTCCCTTGGACCGTCACATACACTGTCCGTGGACGCCGCAAGCCCACGTAGACTGGGATAAGTGGCGTCCGCTGACGATAGAGCGCAACAATGGTATCGCGTACCTGCTCGAGCGTTTTGCCCGCAACCGAAATCATTCCGATCCGCGGAACGACCAGTAGGTTTTCCGGGCTGACGACGGCATACTCTTCCAGCGCAGCCGCATCGAGCTTCTGAATGACAAGGACATCTCCCGGACCAATGGCATACTGAGACGCAACGACGACATTATCGCTTGGTGTTGGCTCGCTTCGCAGGGGGGATTCCTGCTGTTGACGCGATTGCTGCGGTCCAATCGGGCCGACGTCGGTTGTCGTCGGAAAGCCTGCTACTTGTGCTGCCAGCCGATAGCAGGCAACACACACAACGCACAGGACACGGACGAGGGAAATTTTCACTGAACGGCTGGAGTAGTCCAACACATCGAGAGCGCGCAAAAATACTCCTGCTTTAGCGGCGGGGTAGAGCCGATCACGGCGAAACGCCAAGGATCTGCTCGGCAATGATACGGGCGATTCGCTCGGCAGCATGCCCATCCCACAGCGGTGGAATGCACCGATCCTGGCGTGGGTTCTGGAGGACGCGCTCAATGGCGGCGCTGATCCGCTCCCGCTCGGGTGGCACGAGGACATTGGTTCCGCATTCGAGAGTCACCGGACGTTCGGTTGTGGTACGGAGCGTGATGCACGGGACGCCGAGCACGGTTGTTTCCTCCTGAATTCCACCGGAATCGGTGAGCACCAACGCTGCACTACGCACCAGCGCCATAAAATGCACGTACCGTTGCGGCTCCAGCAGATGCAGCTTGCGCGCACGCTCGGCATGGGGCTGCAACCGATAATGCTCGATCATGTGCCGTGTGCGCGGGTGAATGGGGAACACCACTGGCATCTGCTCAGCAAGCTCAGTAAGGACATCGAGCAGCATGGTCAGTTGGTGACGGTCGTCCACGTTGCTGGGACGATGCAGCGTTACGACAGCATAGCCTCCGCGCTCAAGTCCGAGTTCCTCCACGATGGGGCACTGCTCGATACGCGGCATCGCTGCCAGTAGCGAATCAATCATCGTGTTGCCGACAAAGAAAACGCGTTCGGACGGAACACCTTCGCGACGGAGATTTTCGACGCCACTGTGTTCGGTGCAGAAATGCCAATGGCAGATTGCATCGGTTGCAATGCGGTTGATTTCTTCGGGCATGGTGCGGTCGAAGCTGCGCAATCCAGCCTCGACGTGAGCTGTCTCGATCCCGAGCTTGACCGCCGTCAGTGTGCAGGCAACCGTCGAGTTGACGTCCCCGACGACGATGACCAGATCAGGACCCCACTCGCGGCAGACGGGTTCGAAGGCGAGCATGATGCGCGCGGTCTGTTCGGCATGAGAGCCGCTCCCCACGCCTAAGTAAAACGCTGGAGCGGGAAGGTCCAGGTCCTCGAAAAAAGCTTGGCTCATGGCATAGTCGTAGTGCTGCCCTGTGTGGCAGATGGCGTGCTCGAGATGATCGGCATAGGCATCAAGTGCCCGTGCAATGGGTGCGACCTTCATAAAGTTTGGGCGAGCACCAACGATGGAGAGAATGCGCCGTTTCATCGTCATTGATCCCACCGATAGAACAACCCAACACGGAACGGCAATAGCAGCCCAAGGCCATCGCCGGTGAGACACTCCACCTCGGCATGCCAATCAATGGCCGACGTAATGCGACCCTGGACACCGAGAGCCCAGAAGGCAACCATTGCTCGTGCCGGCTGCCACGTAAGAGCAGTATCGCCGTTCGACGCATGCGTGTATCGCTGTCCCAGTGAAAGCCCCGTTCCCAAGCGCAGCGACGGCGTCAGCGCTGCATGCTGGCTTGCCAGCCACACTAGCGATAGTCGCAGAACCCAACCGCGGTAGTCGTCGAGAAGCGATGCGCCCGACCAGCTCGGGCGAACCGACTCAGCGCTCAGAGCAAGTTGCACTGGCACCTCGAATAGTGGTGCAGCCGATGGCAGCACGACCCGCGATTCAATCGCCGCGCTTGCACCCCGCCAGATTCCGTCGTTGAACAGGTGTGTTGCGCGCGGTGCTGTCGCTCCCCACACACCGAGCAGCACTTGCGCCTGCATACCAAGGCTTGCCACAACGAGGACAACCATTCCCCGCATCACTTGTTCCGTCTCCGCTGGAGCTGTTCCATGTAGCGCTCGATGAGCTGCTCGTAGTCTTTGGTGTAGCCGAGCTGCCAGGTACGCAGAATGTCACGGTAGCGCTGGAGCCGTTCGAGTGCTTTCAGGCGCAACTCCGAGGGACTTTGCCGAACGACATCCTCGCCGGGTCGAGACTCACGCGTTTTTTCGTAGTCGCGTTCGTGCATGGAGCGCGATGCGTCCAGCAAGCGGGATAGAATCCGTTCCATTCGTCGCTGGGTTTCGGGTGTGACCGTGCCGCTCTGCATGTCGGCAAGGACTTCCTTCATGTCCTGCGTGATGCGGTCCAGATCACCGAGTGCTTTGCGTTTGCCGAGGGCTTCTTTTTCCTCGCGGGCAAGTTCCTCGATGGATTTCATGACGCGCCCTTGCTGGGCAGCGATGCGTCCGAGTTGTTCGCGCTGGTCCTGGGTGAGTTCCCCATTGGCGCCGAGCTGTTGCATCGCATTGTTGATTTGCTGCTGCATGCCGGCGGCTTCCATCAAGCGTTGCATAAAGCTGGCGCCGGGCTGCATACCGCCGGGGCGCATTTGGGAGCTTTCGCCTTCGCCTTCACCTTCACCGGGATTGTTCCCGTTCATCTGTTCGAGCATTGCTTGCATTTGGTTCATGGCTTGGTTCATCGCGCCCATTGCCGATTGCTGCATCTGGCAGGCACCGTAGTTATTGCGTTGCTCGAGCGAGGACTGCGCCTCCTGCATTTTGCGCAGTGCTTGTCCGAGTTGGCGCGCCATCTCGGGCGTAATCGCTGGGGTGCGCTGGGCAAGTGCGTCGAGTCGTCGGGCAAGGTTCATCAATTGCTCGCGGAGCTGCTGTTGCCGCTGCATGGTACGGTTCATCATCGCAGAATTGGGATCGAGCTGTTGGGTTTGCTCGGCAAGCCGCTCTTGTTCTTTCGACAGCTCGGCAAGGTCCTGCAATGCCTGCTGCATCTGGCGAGCGATCTGACGCATCTCGTTTGCGCGCATCTCTTGACGGGCACGTTTGATCGCCTCGGCAAAGCGTTGCATGCGCTCGGCAGACCGTTGCATCCGCTGGCGGGCACGGTCGAAGTTGCCCTGCTCCAGATCAGAACTGCTCTGCTCCATCGAACGCTCGGCCTGTTCCTGCTGCAATTGCTCGGCTGCTTGGCGGAGCTGCTCCTGGACGTTCTTCTGCTGGTCGAGCCGCGCCTCCTGCGCTAATTGTTGAAGCTGGCGAAACTCCTCCTGGAGTTCCTGCTGCTGACGGGCTAACTCTTGCTGCTGGCGTGCAAGTTCCTGCCGGGCCGCTTTGTCGTTGGGATTGGTGTTCTCGGCTTGCCGCTCGAGTTGCTGTTGCTGCTGTTCGAGCTGCTCGGCGCGACGCTGTAGCTCGTCCATTTTCTGCTGGACTTGGATGCGCTTGAGCAATGCAATCGAGCGCTCGATGTTCTTGCGCAGTTGCTCTTCGTCGAAGTGGAAATTGCGCATGGCACGCTCGATATCCTGCGGCGTTAGTTGTTTGAGGGCGCGTTGCATTTCCTCCATGGCGCGCCGAAGCTCGTCGGAGTTGACTTCCTGCAAGAGTTTCTGCAGCTCCATGTACTTCTGGAGCGTCTCGGGCGAGAGCACACGATTCTCGTTGAGCAGCTTCGTCATCTCCTGGAGTTGCTGCTGTGCCTGCTGGAGCTTTTGCTGAAGTTGCTCTTGCTGGCGGAGCGCATTTTCTAAGGACTTTTCCGTCTGCCACGATGGCTGCTGCTGCTTGAGCAGGTCGCGGTGGAGTTCATCCATCGAGCGCGCCAGCTCCTCGGCTTTGCGCTTGACTTCTTCCAGTTGGCGTTCGGTCTGCTGCTGTGCCTGTTGGGCTTGGCGGAAAACTTCCTCCAGCGACGGAAGCCGAACGCGTAGCGTTGCCGTGCGTGCGCTCTTGGGACCGGAGACAACGTCGTTGTCGAACACCTCCAGGTAGAACTCGTACTTGTCTTGGGGTGAGATGCCCAAGAGGTTCAGATTCCAGGTGTAGGGCACCTCGAGCGTACCTCCACCTGGTTCGAGCGACGGAAGAGGAATATCAGTGGTGCGCCACTGCGATTCGGGAAGCGCAAAACGCGATTCGACTAAACGGCTTTTGAGGACAAGCCGCGAAAAACCGTAGTCATCGCTGATACTAACGCGCAGCGGCAATAGCGCATCGCGTCCGACGGTTGCATCCCCGCGTGGTTCGATCAGGGTAATCGTCGGGGAGGCATCCTGTTCGACGCGAAGCGTGTAGCGAAGGGGGTCGGGTGTGATTCTGCCCTGCGCATCGCGAAGGACGATCCACCAGATGCTGCTGCGCTGAAGCACAAAGCGTCCCTCTGCTTGACTGCCAGCCGTCCGGAGCTGAACGCGAAGCGTATCACTGGCAGTGGTGCTATCGCCAAGCGGCACCATGACAAGCTCGGCAGTAGCGATGTCCTTATTCGCCGTCAGTCGAATGGTTGCCGTTGAGCCGCGCAGTGCGACGACGTCAGCGTTGGTTTCGTCATACAGGAGTGGTGGGCGCTGTGCGTAGCGCGGCTGCTCAACGCGCAGTTGAAAGGCGCGAACCATAGGATAGTCGCTGACCACAATGCGCCCCTGGTTCGAGCGTACCTCTTGGTCGTACCACGAGGCGGCAGCAAAAAATTCGATGCTGTTTTTGAGCGCTCCCAGATCGAGCCTATAGCGATTGGGCGCTTCCTGGCGCAGCGGATAGGGTTCGGCACGGCCCTCTTCTTTCGAGGCCGACCACTCCGGAACATCGCGAATGTAGAGCTTCAGATCCGCTGGCACGATACCCTCGACGGTAACGGTGATCGTGGCTGGTGTGTTCCGCAGCACATCAGCCGAGCGTGGTTCAACATGGAGCACAAACGGTGGCGGCGGAATAAATCGCTCCCACCAATGCAGGACGCGGTAGCCTGCATCGCGGAGCGGTGCGATCCCCAGCAGCAGTCCAAGGGATGCAACCGCAGCGGCAAAAGCCAGTAGCATGCGGCGACGATGCTCCCGTTCGATAATCACGTCGAAGCGTCGCATGCCGACGGCATGTTCGACCTCGGCAAATGCTGCCTGCGCCAGCTCGCCAGAGCCTGCGATGGATTTACCCGGCGCCACAAGCTGCAACGCATTGAGCAGACGATCCCGAATGTCGGGATAGGCATTGCCCACGCGCAGTGCGATCTGGTCGAGACTGGGACGGCTGGTTGCGAGGGTGCGTTTCCAGAGTGTCCAGAGCGGTAAGCACGCAAGTGCACCGAGCGTCGCGATTGCCCAGAACGCTGCAAGCCCCGTGCGGAAAGGAATACCACCATGCGCAATGGACTCAACCGATGCAACCACAAGCGCCGCTGTAGCACTGACAGCCAGAGCACTGAGCCCATCGCGTGCAACAAGCGTTAGCGTTTCCTTTCGCCGTGTCGCCCGCAAGCGGGCGAGAATGGTTTGGTATGCATTCATCGGTTCTTAGGGCAATGCTTTCTGTTGACCGAGCACGTACACGACGATGTTGGTTCCCATCTTGAGCGCTGCTTCGCGCCGTTCAGGTGGATCGCGGTGCACATCGGGGTCTGCCCACCCATCGCCCGGGTTGGATTCGTAGGTGTAGAACACGCAGAGCCGATCGCCACAAAACAACCCAAACCCTTGCGGTGGCTTGCCATCGTGTTCGTGGATTTTGGGAGGTCCGTAGGGAAATTGGAAGTGGCAGTGATAGATCGGGTGCGAAAATGGCAGTTCGACGAATTCTTGGTCGGGGAACACCTTCTTCATTTCGCGGCGAATGTAGCGATCGAGTCCGTAGTCATCGTCAATGTAGAGGAAGCCGCCATTGTCCAGGTATGCCCGCAGTCGGCGTGCCTCCGCATCAGTGAGTGTGATGTTGCCATGCCCGGTCAGAAACAGCATGGGGTAGAGAAAGATGTTGTCGCTGCTGATGTCCACGTACTCGTAGCGTGGCTCAACGGGGATATTGGTGTTTTGGCGGATGTACTGGAGCAGATTCACTTCTGCCGAGGGGTCGTTGTACCAATCACCGCCACCGCTGTACTTGAGGCGTGCGATGCGAAAGCTGCTCTGTCCGGTGGTTGGCTGCTGGGTGCTGAGCCCGGGCACTTGAGCCTGGAGGAGAACACTCAGCATTAGCCCCAGCCCCACCACACTCACGTGGCGCATTGCGTGGCTGCCGGAAAGTGGGAACTGTTCTGAACGCTGCCCCAAGTAACGATGACAAGCTTTTTTTGTTGCTCTTCCAACCAGGGCACACCGCGGAGGCGGAGCGGTCGTTCCAGGATCGTTGCCATGGGAAAAGCAGCGCGGGCGGCTTCGATTTCGTCCTGCAGATCTCCGCCTTTGAGCAAAAGGTGCATCCCGCTGGGTTTGACCAGTGGCGCTGTCCACTCCAGCAGCGTCCGCGTCTGGGCAACTGCCCGGGCAATGATCACATCAACGCTTGCCCGAAACGACGGCTCCCGCTCGGCGAGCTCCTCGACGCGGGCGCAGCGTACCTCGACAAAGCGATGCCCCGTATGACGCGCCAACATCTCCGCTGTTCGCACCTTCTTCCGCACCGAATCAACCAACACCATTTGGAGGTCCGGTCGGGCAATGATGAGCGGAATACCCGGCAGACCGCCACCAGTACCAACATCCATACACCGTGCTTTCGGCGGAATCTCTACTGCCCGCAGCACCGCTAACGAATGCAGGATATGTCGCTCGAGCAGGTGGTCAATGTCCTTGCGCGAGACCAAATTGATGCGCTCGTTCCAATAGCGCAACTCGCGCTCGTAGCGCTCGATCGCTTCCAACTGCTGGCGACTGAGCACAATACCATTGCTGGAGCAAATAGTCCAAACTGCAGAAAGGTCCACGCGCAACCAACGTGGTGGTAAGTTTGCAACACGAACAAAAATACTCCAGATCATGAGCCGAAGGGCAGCACCGATCTTTTCCATCGTGCTGACAACGTACAACCGCGCCTGGTGCATCGAGCGTGCCATCGCCTCGGTCCTGGCACAGACCGAACAGCGGTGGGAGCTCATTATCGTTGACGATGGCAGCACCGACGCGACGGCAGACATCCTGGCGCCCTACATGCAATCCTCCGATCGGATCTGTCTGCTCGCCCAGCCCAATAGCGGCACTGGCGCAGCACGGCAGACCGGCATCAGCCATGCCCGTGGGGATTTTGTCACCTTCCTCGACTCCGACGATGAGTACTTGCCCGACCATCTCCATGTGCGGTACCGTTACATCCAGGACTTTCCCCACTGCGACTTTTTCTATGGTGGCGTGCAGGTAGAAGGTCCTGCCCTCGTGCCGGACCGCCACGACCCAACCCGCCTGATCCCCATTGCCGAATGCGCCGTCGGTGGAACGTTTGTCATTCGGCGAGAGCTAGCACAAAAACTGGGCTTTGCCCCGCTCCGGTATGCCGACGACGCAGACTTTTTCGAGCGTGCTCTGGCAGCAGGTGTCGTGCCCGTGTGCGTCACAGAACCGACCTACCGCTACCATCGCACCAGCCCGGACTCGCTCTGTACCCAACGGGAACGCCAGTTGGCAGGCCACTAACCAACTCCGTGTACCACGATTGAGCTACTTTCCAGCACTATGAGCGACGTATCATCAACGCCCCGTCCCCGCCTACCGGATAACGACGTTGTCTTTGTGGTCAAAAATCCCCACCGCCCGGGAATGCTCGGGCTGCTCTGCACCGTCATCGGCGAAGAAGGTGGGCTCATCGGTGATACCCGCGCTGTGTTCATCGGGCATGACCACATCATTCGCGAACTCACCGTTGCTGTCTATGATGCGCCGCACCTTGGCGCTATCGAACGCGCCATTCGCGAGCGGACCGATGCTGAAATTCTCGAGATCAAAGACGTTGTCTTCGAGCAACATCGCGGCGGCAAGATTGCCGTTGTTCGCACGAAGTCTGCGACAACCGTCGGTGAGTTGCGCAATCTTTACACGCCCGGCGTTGCGCGTGTGAGCAAAGCAATCCAGCACAACCCCGAGCTTGCCTACGAATACACGATGCTGGGCAACACCATCGGCATTTTCACGAACGGTACGCGCGTTCTGGGATTGGGCGACATTGGACCGCTGGCATCGCTGCCCGTGATGGAAGGCAAAGCGATGCTCTACCATCAATTCGTTGGCATAGGTGCGATACCCATTTTGGTGGACACGCGCAACCCGGACGAGTTCATCGCGATCGTTGAGAAAACGTCCGTTGGTTTTGCGGGAGTACACCTGGAAGACATCCGCACACCGGATTGCTTCCACATCGAGGAAAGCTTGATTGCACGGCTCAAAAAACCCGTCATGCACGACGACCAACACGGCACGGCAACGGTGCTGTTGGCGGCTGTCCTGAATGCGCTCAAAAAGACGGGGCGCACCAAGGATGATCGGCTCACCTTCGCACAAATCGGACTCGGTGCCGCTGGCTATGCCATTGCAAAGCTCTTGCGAGAGTACGGTTTCTCGGTCGTGGCATTTGATCCCAACGAATCTGCCCAAGAGCGGGTACGGCGGATCGGCATCGAAAGTGTTTCGTTTGCAGACGCAGTGGCCGCTGATGTCGTTATCGCCACCACAGGCAGGGTGGGACTGATCACCAACGAGATGGTGCGTCCCGGGCAGATCATCTTCGCGCTGTCGAATCCCGTGCCGGAAATTTTGCCTGATGATGCGCTCGAGGCGGGTGCAGCTTTCGCTGCCGATGGCAAGTCAGTCAACAATGCGCTGGCCTTCCCGGGCTTGTTCAAAGCAGCCATCGAGCTGCGCGCCGATTCGATCACCAGCGCCATGAAGATTGCTGCTGCAGAAGCAATCGCCGCCTTAGCAGAACCCTATGAACTTGTGCCCAGCCCGTTCAACCCAGCAGTGCATGCTCAGGTTGTTGCCCGCGTGAAGGCAACCGCCGCAGCAGACCACTTGACCGATGCTCAGAACTGAACATCTATCCCCAGCGACAGCAGCGACCATGCGCCGAGGTTATAGTCCAGACAGATCGTCATCGGACCGAAACTGCGCGCCACACCGATTGTCCACTTGATGTTTCGGACCGTGATGGTGGCCGTGCTTTCTTGGATGACGTCGTCGCCAGGATAGCCGTTGGCTGGATCACGCACAGCCGAACCATCGGGAAGCACTTTCAGCAACCCCAACTGAATCTGGACATCCTGCGGCAAGGTGTAGCGGTAGGACGAACGCGCCGTGAGCTGTTCGTAGCCAATGCCGGTGTACACATCCACAATGCCCTCGATACTGCGGCTTGCATGAATGTTTGCCAGCAGAAATTCGCCGCGTGCTTCCAGCTGTGCATTCGTTACCCCAACACTTTTGCGCAGGAGTGTCCCTTGGTAGCCAACTTGCACGGCAACATCCAGGAACGGATCGCGCAGGTACTGCGAGATGGAATGCCGCAGCCCAATTCCCCAAAACGAAAAACGCCCGATGTTTTGATCGAAAACAACCGGTGGAATGTAGCGGAGCAAAATCTCGGTCCCCCAAAGCGCACCAATTTCGAGTTGTGGTACTGCCGCCACAATCGTGTGCATATTCTGACCCGGCGGCAACGACAGCGCCGATGGGAGTTTCAGCAGCAAACTATCCACAAGCTGTCGCGTGGACTCCGGCAGGAGGTTGTACAGCGGTGCAAACTCGGGATCGGTCCGCACCACCGAAAGAAGATACTGGCGGTCAATCTCGATCGTCGCTGGTGCATACCCGAAAACAGTCGGTGCTGTCGTGGGCACGCGCACCCGACCGGAGTCCACCCCTTTGTGAAAGAGTCGCTTGACCAAGTCCACCGCCAGCCCAACCGTATCACGAAGCACCAACTGACTGCCCTGTACTTCGACGTACTTGGCGTAGTCCACTGGCTGTGCCAAGGTTGGCAACGTGGGATGGTAGATGCGCTGGTCGTCGCGAACAAAACCGAGCATCGTGTGGACGCCCAGTCGAATGTACGGGCGCTCGGGCGCTGATGGGATCGCCGCCTGACGGAAAAAACGCGCATTGCTGGTTGCGTTGACGGTCGTTACCAGTGGCTCCATGAACGGGATGCTGTTTGCATCAAACAGTTCCTTGGACAGATGCCGCGTTACAATCACCGCGTTGGTATCGTAGGCTCGCGGGTAGTTTTGCGCACTGACGGACACCGCAACCAGTGCCACCAGAATGGTCACTGCGGTTTTCACTGGATTGTTCGTAGCGTGGTACAACAAACGGCACATAGAGCGACTGTGCTGGCATGCAATCTACGGCATCACCGCCAGCCACACGAACGGTGCCGCACACGTGGATGTTTCACCGTAACCAGTCCGGACTGTGATTGTTCACCGCGAAGAACTCCTTGCACACCTTGCGCCTCTCCGTGCTGCTGGACGAACGATTGTGTTCACCAACGGATGCTTCGACATTCTCCACCGCGGGCATGTGGAGCTGCTGGCGGCTGCACGACGGTTGGGAGATGTGCTCGTCGTCGGGCTCAATAGCGACGACTCCGTTCGTCGCCTCAAAGGCCCCCACCGTCCGATCAACCCGGAAGCTGACCGCGCTACCGTGCTCGATGCCGTACGCTGGGTGGACTTTGTCACCATTTTCGAGGAGGATACTCCTGTTGTGCTGATCGAGGCACTCCAACCGGACGTCCTCGTCAAAGGTGGAGACTACACCGAGGAACGCATTGTCGGTGCCGATGTTGTCCGCCGTCGTGGGGGAAACGTGGTTATTGTACCGCTACTTGCTGGCCGTTCGACAAGTGCAGTGGTCGAGCAGATTCGTCGCCAGCAGTAGTTACCTCGTGTCCGTAGGGCACATCGAGCACAAAGCGGGTGCCGCGCGGGAATCGCCGCTCATGCCAGAGCATACCCATCATCGTCTCGGCTGCAAGCTTTGCCAGCGGCAACCCCAACCCTAACCCACGCTGTGCGCCAACCGTCGTATGCGAGCGCCCCCGCTTGAACCATTGGTAGAGGTGTTGCTCCTCCTCCGAATCGATACCGGGTCCGTCGTCGTCCACGGTGATCGAAAGCGATCCATCGGTAGCTGTGCACGTCACAACGACGGAGGTGCCCGGTGGTGAGTACGCAAAAGCATTGCTGATGATGTTCTTGAGCGCAACGCGCAAATTTTCTGGCAATAAAATCGCCTGATCGGGCACGTGTTCGATGACCACCTGCAGCGATTGCTGGCGATTGTACTCGGCAGCACACTGCATTGCAACTTCCTGCACCAAGCGGGCAGGAGCAACACGCTGCGGCTTCTCGTGCAACAGTGCCGTATGAAGCTGGATCATCAGCGCAATCGAATCGAGATGTTTTTGCATGATGCTGAGGCTTTCCCCAATGCGCTGCTGAATTTGACAGCAGAGTTCCTCCTGTCGCTCAGCATCGAGGCGATGGGCATAGCGCATCATCTCGACGCTCGATTGGATAACGGTCATCGGTGTCCGAAACTCGTGGTTGATTAGTGCCACCAATGCCGCACTCATCTGGCCAAAGTTCTGCTGCCGCCGAAGTGCCGCATGGAGAGCTTCGGTGCGCTGGGCGACCTGAGCTTCCAGTGATTGGGTCAAGTCTTCCAGGATTGCCGTCTTTTCAGCAAGCAGGCGCTGCAAGGTGTAGAGCGTGCAGTGGGTGCGGACGCGTGCCAAAAGCTCGGCGGTGTTGAATGGCTTGGTTACGTAGTCCACCCCACCTGCCGCAAACCCCTTTACGATCGCATCGCCATCGTTGAGCGCGGTCAGAAAAATCACCGGAATTGCTGCCACCTGCGAATTGCGTTTGAGCTGCTGGCAGACCTGGAAGCCATTCATTTCGGGCATCATCACATCGAGGAGCACCACGTCCGGCTGCACAAGCGGAATACGCTCCAACGCTTCGGGACCGCTGGTAGCAAATGCCACCGTGTACCCTTCGTCCCGAAGCGCAGTAGCAGCAACTTGCACGTTCTGCGGTACATCATCAACGATGAAGACCGTGTGGCGAATGGTAGCTGTCATTGGGATACCTCCGATGAATTCATCACAGGTGACTCGATAATGGTTCCGTAGCGCTCCAGTTGTTGTCGCAAGCCGGTAATGTCGAATTGTTCGTAGGCTCGGCGGACACGCTCAATGTATCGGCGAAATGAGGGCGGACTTGACGGGTCGGTTGCTCGCTCGAGAGCGGCAATGAATGCTTCGATGTCAGTTGAGCTCATTCGCTGGATGGCCGCTTGCCACTCCGCAGCAGCTACCTTGCCAATCAGGCTGCGCTGCTCAGGTGGCAGGGACTCGATGTCGTCGGAGCTTTCCTCGGGGGTAGTAACATTGGGTTGTTGCTGCTTGATGGAATTCGGCAGGATCGAGCACGCAGCTTGCAGGAACGTATCATGCACGATAGGCTTCAACAGCACGGTATCGAAAAGCGCTGCATGCTCCTTGCACGTTAGGGGGGACGCAGTCACTGCCACCAGTGGGATACGGCTCCAGCGCGGATGACGTCGGAGCTGCTCGGCAAGGTCAATGCCACTCCGGTTGGGCATCTGAATGTCGGTAAAAACTGCCGCCGGTTCGGTCAATGCAATCAAGCGTTCCGCTTCATCGGCACTGCCAGCCTCGTGGACAACAGCGCCATGGTGCTCCAAGTACGACCGCAGCAGTGCTCGGTTGCTTTCGATGTCGTCCACGACAACGACGACCGCACCACCGAAATCAACTGCTGGTTCCGCGCTTGCCGACCGTGCCGGCATTCCTTCGATCTGTGCTTGGCGGACCGATGGCAGCGTGACGGTAAAGACCGATCCGCTACCCACGGTGCTTCGGACGCTGATTGTGCCACCCATGAGAGTCGCAAGCCGCTTGCAGATTGCCAGCCCCAGCCCTGTGCCACCGTATTTGCGCGTGCTCTGTCCCTCGACCTGTTGGAATGCTTCGAAGATTGCCTCGAGCTGGTCGTTGGGGATACCAATGCCCGTATCCTCCACCTCCAGAATGAGTCGCCACGTTTCGTCATCGTTTGGTGTGCCGAAGACGCGAATCGTTACCCATCCTCGATCGGTGAATTTGATAGCATTGCCGACAAGGTTGAAGAGAATCTGCCGCATGCGGACAGTGTCAATGTCCACTACCGTCGGGAGAGTTCCAAGAAGTTCTGTTCGGAGTTCGATGCCCTTCGAGCTTGCACGTTCACTCATAAACATGCGGATTTCCTCGATGAATGTCTGCAGCTCGGTCGGCTCGATTTCCAGCCGCATTTTCCCTGCTTCGAGCTTCGAAAGGTCCAAGATGTCGTTGATCAGTTGGAGCAAGGTTTGCCCACCGCTGCGGATGGCAGCAATGTACTCGCGTTGGAGGGGATCGGTGGCGGTTTTCTCCAGCAGCGATGCAAAACCCAAGATTGCGTTCATCGGTGTGCGAATCTCGTGGCTCATGTTCGCCAAGAACTCGCTTTTGACTCTGCTGGATTGCTCGGCTTGTTCCCGAGCGCGGATAAGCTCCTGCTCCTGCAGGTACTGCTCGGTGATGTCTTGCACCGTTCCCCGCAGCACGGTCACCTTTCCCCTGCAGACGACGGGCTCGCCCTGACACTGCATCCACCGGACTTGCTTGTCGCTGGCACGAATGATACGATAGCGCATGCTATACGGACGGTGCATTTTGATGGCATCGAGGATGGTCGAGAGCCACATTTCCTGATCATCGGGATGGATATGCGGCTGATAGCGGTGGAGCGGCAGTGGTTCATCACGAGGCGGCAAGCCGAGCAAGTTCCAGAGCTCACTGGTGCAGGTAAGGTGGAACGACACCGGGTCAATTTCCCAACTTGCCATCCGTGCCATGCGTTGAGATTCTTCCAGCAAATGTCGGAGTTTCTGCTGCTGTTGCTGCTGTTGGCGAAGCTGGGTTTCATCAATGACAATACCGACAATCCTGAGCGAGGAACTGCCATCGGTTCCCATTTGCGAAAGCGTTGCAATTGCGCGGAAGTGTTTGCGTTCGCCCGACGGGGCACAATAGTCATAGGTCAAGACGCACTGCCCTTGCCTCCGCCGGATGAGGGCGCGGAGAGTACCGACAATATCCCGCATATGGGCATGGTGGATGCGATGCCGCCACTGGTGCAGCAACTGTTTACCCTGCACCGCTGGCGCGATACCGTGGAGCAGATACATGGTCTCGTCCCAGACAGGGACAAGCGTTCGCAGATCGAGTTCCCAAACCCCGATGCCAGCACCACGGGTTGCCAGTTGCATGCGTTGGTGAAGTTGCTCGCGCTGCGTTCGTTCTTCCATGAGCGTGGTGATGTCGTCGGTCACCAGCAGTAGTTGCTCAATACGCCCACCCTCACCGCGCTTGAAGACGGTAATGCGCGAGTAGTACCAGTGCCAGCGGTCATCCTGTTGACGCAGACGATAGACGCACGAAGCGCTACTGCCATCCCCAAGCGAGAGGGACTGCTCGCGGCAGCGCTCGAGTGTTTCTTGATCGTCGGGATGGACCGCAGTACAGAACCGTTCGAAACTCCACTGCACAACCTCTGTCGGTCCCCACCCGAGAACGCGTGCGTTTCCCGCATAGACGAAGCGATTTTTGCCCAGGTCGTAGATGAGTATAGCTTGCGGCACTGTTCGGACAATCCGGTCGAGGGTGTGCAACACCCGCCGAATCTTCCTCTCTTGCCGTATGCGGTCGCTCACATCCCGAAGGGAAAACAACAGGTATTGCTTTCGTCCCAATTGCTCGAGCGTGGCGAGAATTTCCACCGGCAGCAGTCGTCTGTTGCGATGGATCAGCTGAAACTCCCTCCGCAACGATGTACCTTCACCGCTGGAGCGCAACGTAGCCAGCAGCGTGCTCAACTGGCGTCGCTGCTCGGGATGCACAAGCGCGCGGAAATGGTTGTTCACCAACTCAGAGGGATTGTAGCCGAGCATCTCCGTGGAGCGGGCATTGGCTTCGAGGATCGTGCCGTTCTCGCTCAGAATAAGCATGCAATCAGGACTTTCGGTGACTAAGCGCTGTACCAACGCACCTTGTTCCTGCGCAGCACGATAGAGCTTCCACAGCACAGCATAGCCAACCGTAACTGCTACGCTCAAGGCCGTCCCCAACGGTGCGCGCCACTGCTCCGGAAGCATGCCTATCCAGTAGAGCAGCTTCCCGCCCCACAGCAGCAGCAGGAGACTTGCAACGATGGTCACAACTGCACGCTCACGAAAGTGGATCTGCCGTTCGAGCATGTGCTTTTTGCATGTTACCACACAGTGATTGATACCTTGTGCGCTGCAGGCACGCACTTTTTGGGTGAAAGTATCGGCATCTCTGGGACGGACTAAAGCCCCGCTCGCTTCCGGCTGGAAGGATAAAAGCGACGACGCTCTATTGGTGGGGGAGCTTGCGAAGGAGTTGGCAGATTGCCTCGGCGACCTGCGCAGGTTGGATGCGTTCGATCGGTGTTGCTGCAAGCACGATTGCTGGATTTACCAGCGGTCCCCATCGCGAGGGCGACAGTGCAGGCGGTTGGGCTGGGAATAGCCCCACAACAGGCGTCCCGAGTGCTGCGGCAATGTGGAGTACACCTGTTGAGTTCGCGACGACAAGGCTTGCACGCGCAAGCAGTGCAATTAGCTCTGCCAGCGACAGCGCACCGCAGAGGTTGACTGCTCGCTGAACCTGGTTGGCAATTGCACTGCAGGATGCTGCCTCGGCTGGGGTTCCGGTTACAACGAGCCGCCAAGGGTCCTCCAGCATTGCATCCAGGAGCAGTGCCAGCGCAGGGAAGTTTTGCCACCGTGGCGCTGACCCGCGCCCTCCGGGGTGGAGCACAATCAACCGATCGCTTTGGCCAATGCCGGCAGCTACCAGCCGCTGTGCCACCGCTGCCTGAGCGGAAGCCCGCACCACAGGTGGGACCAGAGCAACCGCATACTGCCGCCCCGTGATGGATTCGAGCATGCGGACGTTGTAGGCAGCTTCGTGGAAGAGTGCCCTGCTGCGATGCTCCCGGATGCGCACCGAGTAGAGGAAGCTCCACCATCGGTAGGCGGTCCCCACGCGAAGCGGCACGCGGTGCTTCCAGGCATGCCAGACCTCGTCGGCGCGGGCGCGAGGGAAAAAGATCGCATCACACGGCATGCCCTCCAGCAGTGAACCCAACGGCGTTTGGTCAACGTAGCAACAGCGGTCAACAACAGGCGTCCCCTCGATCAGCGGCGCAGTCCGACTATGCGCAACCACCGCTATTTCAGCGTGCGGGTATTCTTCCCGAAGCACACGTGCCAGCGGGAGCGTCAGCACCATGTCTCCCAGATGGTCGGTGCGAACAATACCGATCCGGTGAGCACGGGCAAGAACCTGGCGCGCGCGTTCGAGGGTCATTCGGCGATGCAACCAAGCAGCGTTGCGCTGGTCGCACGTTCGATGCGGACTTTGACCACGTCCCCAACGATGTAACCAGCAGTGGCGCCGATATGCGGAAAGACGACCACCTTGTTAGTATCGGTGCGCCCCTGCCACTGCGTGGAATCGCGTTTGCTGGGACCCTCGACGAGAACCTCGACGGTCCGTCCAATCTCGGTTTGGTTGATCTCCCACGAAATGCGATTTTGGAGCTGAATGATTTCGTCGAGGCGCTGCGACTTGACATGGTCGGGGACGTCGTCGCCCATCTTCCATGCCTTGGTGTTTTCGCGCGGTGAGTACTTGAACATGTAGGCACCATCGTAGCGCACGGTGCGAAGGAGTTCGAGGGTCTGTTGGTGGTCCTCGTCGGTTTCGGTACAGAATCCCACGATAATGTCGGTCGAGAGTGCGCAACCTGGAATGGTCGCGCGGATTTTCTCGATGCGTCCCAGGTACTGCTCCACCGTATAGTGGCGGTTCATCAATTGGAGAATGCGGTTGCTGCCCGACTGGACCGGCAAATGAATGTAGGGGCAAATGTTGGCATAAGTTGCCATGGTCTCGATGAGGCGGTCGCTCATGTCATACGGGTGCGAGGTTGTGTAGCGAATGCGCATGTGGGGAACAGCCGTAGCAACCGCAGCGAGCAAGTCGGCAAAATCACCTGCACCGCCGGGATCGCGGTAGGAGTTGACATTTTGGCCCAACAACGTGACCTCGCGGAACCCTTGTTCCCAAAGATTCTCCGCTTCCCGCACAATGCTGGCAAGTGGCCGCGAACGTTCGCGACCGCGCGTGAACGGCACAACGCAGAACGTGCAGAACTTGTCGCATCCCCGCATGATCGAAATCCAGGCGCTGATGCCCTGTGTCCGGATGGGGGTGATATCGTCGTAGGTTTCCACGCGGCTGAGTTTGACGGCGATCCCCAGTTCACCCTCGAAGGCACGCTCGACCAGTTCTGGTAAGCGGCGATACTCATCGGGCCCAACGACGATGTCCACAAGCCCCTGCTCGCCAAGCAAACTGCTGCGCAAACGTTCTGCCATACAGCCAAGCACACCGACGACCATCTGCGGTTTGCGCTTGCGCCAATAGCGCAGGTGTTTGAGTCGCTCATGAATCTTGCGCTCGGCATTATCGCGAATAGCGCAGGTATTGAGCAGCACCACGTCGGCATCTTCGATGGATGTCGTGAGCCGATACCCTTGCCCCGCCATGATTGCCTGCACGATCTCGGTGTCGTTGAGGTTCATTTGGCAACCATAGGTTTCGACGTAGAGTGCCCGTCCGGCACCATCGGCAGAGGAGAGCACCTGTTGTTGCTCGGTGAGAACGGGAAGCTCCAGTGTGTGCATGGGGAACAATGGCAGAGTGTTCGACTGGATGCAAACTTAGCGCACGCGGACCAGGCGCAGCTCTGATGCAGGTGCTTCTCTTACGTATGCTGGGCGGCCAGTTGAGCCAGGATGAATTCGGGGTGGTTGCTGACAATGGCAGTCACCGGATATCGCAACACGTGTGCAAGTTGGCGCGCGGTGTTGACCGTATAGACACCGACGTAGAGACCACTGCCGACAGCATCGCCAATTCGCCAGGCGGTGCATTCCCGCAAGGAGCAGACAAACGCTTCGCAGCCGATCGCGCGCGCAATCTCCGATGGCAATCGGCGATCGCCGGGAACGTTGATGGCAGCAGTATGGCAGCCCGGCAGGACGGTTCGCAACACCTGCAGCGAGCGATGGTGAAACGAGGTAAAGAGCACGTGCTCGCTCATCCCACACTGCTCCACGATTGCAGCAATCCGTTCGAGCCGCCACCGGAGGTCCTCGCGTTCATCGGCGGGAGCTTTGATCTCGATACTGGCGTAGGTCTGGTGTTCACGCAAAAGCTCCAGCGCATCCTGGAGCAAGGGCACCCGCTGCCCACGATAGGTGGCATCGAACCATGCACCCGCATCGAGCTTCGATAGCTCGGTGTAGGTGATACGATGCGTTCGCCCATGCCCGCTGGTGGTGCGTCCAAGCGTTCGGTCGTGGAACAGCACGACCTGACCATCGCTGGTGAGCTGGACATCTACTTCCACCATCGGCACACCGGTTGCAATGGCGGATTCGATCGCGGCGAGCGTGTTTTCGGGCGCAATAGCGGAAGCGCCGCGATGAGCAACCACAAAGCGCCGGTGGGCACGCACAAAATTTGCCAACGACATCATGGGTGCACGGTCGTCGGGGATGGAACACCAAAGGTGCCTTCGCGAGCACCGCGCCACCCTCGAAGGAGCACTTCGACGGGCAGACTCCGCCGACCCGGCAACTGTACCTGTTCCAGGACGAGCGTGCCACGGCGGCAGCAGACCTGCCATTGGTTGTCGAGCATGAACCACTGCCCAGGCGTAGAATGCTCGGTTTCTTCGTCGGCAATGCGGGCACGGTAGATTTTGAGCCGCACACCATCGAGAAGCGTCCAGGCACCGGGGTCGGGTGAATGCCCGTGGATGAAATTCCGGACCGTGCGTGCATCGCCATTCCAATCAACCCCTGCTGTTTCGGGATGCAGTTTAGGTGCAGCGGTTGCGCAGGTATCGTCCTGTGGCTGTGGACGAAGTATTCCGGCCTGCCAGGCTGCAATGGTGCGGCTGGCAAGCTCGGCACCCAGCGGTGCCAACAGTGCTGCTGCTTCGCCGGCAGTGATCCCATCGGGTAGCGGCACGCGCTCCTGCAACAAGATCATGCCAGCATCTACGCGCTCGCTGAGGACAAAGGTTGTCACGCCCGTCTCGCGCTCGCCGGCAATGATCGCATGGGCAATAGGCGCTGGACCGCGATACTTCGGCAGCAGACTTGGATGCACGTTGAATGCCAGCGCTGGAAGCTCCAGCAACGAGCGGGGGAGAATACGAAAGGCGACCACACAGAAAATATCCGCACCAATTCCTGCAAGAGTAGCCGCCAGCGTCTCGTCCCGCAGCGATGCCGGTTGCAAGATGGGCGCGATCCCAAGCTGCTGGGCGATGCGCTTGACCGGCGGCGGTCGCAGTGTGCGCCCTCGACCAGCCGGAGCATCCGGAAGCGTCACCACGGCGGCGATGCCCCACTCGTGATGGAGCCGCTCCAGCGTGGGAATGGCAAACTCGGGGGTGCCGAAAAACACAATCCGCGGTGCGCTCATTGGGCACTTGCTAAGATGTGCTTGAGATCTTCGATGACAGGCACAGGCGTCGGGTCAACGCCGTTGAGCAGTGCCAGGTAGTAGCTTGTCCAGTCGCCCACATAGAGCAAACTCATCATGCGCGCCAGCAAACTATTGCCCCGTCCTTCGACCGAGAGGATTGTTCGAACGCCTGCATTCCGCAGAATGTCCTCGAGTGCTCGGAAACGGAGCGCCACTCGTGGATGGTCCTCCCGATCGCGCAGCAATACAACCGCTGCATGGCGAACGATCGCCGGAGGAAACTGCCAACCGTTGATTTCGTTGTGGTTCATCTCGGGAAGCACGTGCGAGAAGGCAAGCTGTTTGGCGTTTTCCTGAATCTGTCCGCGCCATCGGAGCGCGACGGCATCGGTGCGTTCGTAGGCAGCATAGATGACCGGCAAGCGTCCGCGAAGTGCTCGTGCCAGCACATAGGCAGGGTTTGTTGCACTCGGCTCGGCACATTCTTCGGAGAGTTGTTCGAGGACTTCCAGCATTTCGGGGATAGCCTTCTCCGTCATGCGGCGGGCGCGTTCTTCCACTGCTGGATGGCCAAGCACCGTTTGGAGAAGCGGAAAGAACGAGTATCCAACCGCAGCACGTGGCTGGAACCCAGCCGGGATGATGATGGAAGGCACACAATGCCGCTTGGCAAGTTCTGCCAAGCGCCCACCGGTTGTGATGCAGAGCAGATGGGAGGTGCGTTTTCGCGCCTCGGTGTAGGCCGAGAGCGTCTCTTCCGTATTGCCGCTGTAGGAACTGGCGATAAACACACTGGACCGATCCACAAACGGTGGTGCACCATACCCTCGCCAGACATGGAGCCGCACGCGCTCGGCTCCACGCGTGGCGGCACAGTACGACCGCACAAGATCGGCACCAATTGCCGAACCGCCCAGTCCGGCGATCACAATATCGGAACGCACCTCGACACCCGTAAGCTGCGGTGCTTGGGCAGCAAGCTGTAATGCATGCCGCACCTGATCGGGGAAGGTACGCAACACCGCTCGCATGTTCGAGCGATCGTGGACAAAAAGTCGTGCTGCCTGTGCCATCGGAGAACAAAAGCGATTGTGGACAACTGCCAGTATCTTTGCATGCAATGATAAGAAACCGCGCCCCCTACTTCGCCTGGTGCCTTCTGCTGGTGGGCATGTGCTCTTTTCTGCGTGCCCATGGGCAGGTTGTGGAATATCCGATCCACGCAGAGCTACAGATGGACTCGGTGCAATCGAGCTACATCGCCGAATGGCAGCAGGCAACGCTCGTATTGACCAACCAATCCCCAAGGGCAGTCCGCTGCACGCCGCGTGCTGTGGTAACCAAAAACGGTCAGATCCTTGCACGCACGAAACTGCCACGCAGTGACCAGTGGGTTCTTGCTCCAGGCGAAAGCGTGCGCCTACGCGGCGCGAGCATCTTCGGCAGGCTCATCCTTGCTCCCGATCCGGCGCATCATGTGGGGCTGTGGCAAGCCCTCCCCGACACTGGTATGGTTTCGCTCTGTATCCACGTCACCGACTCGATGGGTATCGAGCATTTCGCTACACCGCTCTGCCGCACGCTCACCGTCTTTGCCTACCGGCTTCCCATCCCGCTTGGACCAAATCCAAGCGACACGCTCGTAGCCCGACATCCGGTCACGGTACGCTTTTCGTGGCTACCGGTGCAGCCACAGCGCTCGGGAACGTGCTACGTTGTTCGATGCTTTCGCTTGCCAGATACGCTCGCTATTGCCGAAGCAGTACGCATCCAAGCACCACTGTTCGAGCAGCGCGTCTGCGATCGCACCGAGCTGCGTTGGCGTCCACACGCGCTGGCACCGGGGCGATACGTTTGGAGTGTGCAAGCCCTCGATCACGAGCGCGATGCGCCCATTGGCAGCAGCGACGGGTATAGCCTGAGTGTGCCATTTTCGGTTGCGGCACCGCCCAACGTGCAGCGCTCCAACCACCATCGGCATCGCAGGCGATGAGTACCCGATCTGAGATCGCACGCATGCAGTATCGCTACGGTGTGCTGTTTGCGCTACCGTGGATCGCAACCTTTGCAGTCTTCTGGCTCTATCCGCTCATCGACGCATTCTCGCTGAGCATGAGCCAGTACTCGACGCTCACCGGGGAGCGGCAGTGGATCGGGTTGGAAAACTACATTGCCCTGTTCCAGGATCCGATGCTCTGGCGTGCGCTGACCAATACAGCCATCTTTGCTGCCGGAACAGTGCCGACAACAACCGCACTGGCGCTGGTGCTGGCAGTCTTACTCGACCGCGTTGTTCATCGGACGTTTGGTGCAGTGCTTCGCGCCCTGTACTTTTTGCCAACAGTTACCTCACTGGTCGTCGTTGCTCTCATTTTCACCAACCTCTATGCCCGCGATGGCGCACTCAATGGACTACTGGCAACGCTGGGACTGCCCTATCCCGAACGGGGATGGTTGCTTGAACCTGCAACAGCTCTTGCGTCCATCATGGCAATGGACGTGTGGATGGCAACGGGCTACTATATGGTGATCATCTTGGCTGGCTTGCAGACTATCCCACGTCACCTTTATGAGGTTGCCACCCTTTCGGGCGCGACTGCATGGCAACAGTTTCGTTGGATTACCTTGCCGCTGCTCAAGCCAACACTCCTCTTTGTCGTGGTGATGAACACGATCAAATCGCTCCAGGTATTCACCGAAGTGTACGTGATGACGCGCGGCGGACCGCTGGAAGGCACAACGACGACGCTCGTGTACGAACTCTACCGCAACGCCTTCGAGCGCAGCGACGGCATGGGATATGCGGCTGCCATTGCGGTGGTGGTCTTCGTGCTCATTGCTGCGATCTCGTGGGTGGAAGTACGTTTGCTGACCCGAAGTCGTACCCTTGCACCGCTGAAGCGATGAGCACCGCTTTGCAATCACAGATGGTCGAGCGTTGCAGCGACGTTGTTGCCCATCTTTCGCAGGCACTCCAACAACGGAGCATTGCAGTAGTTGCGGTTGCTGGCGAAAGTGGCTACGGGAAGACAACGTTTCTCGAACAGTGCCGTCGTGCCCTCGCCGGTACGGAGCGTGCTGCTGTCGCGCTGGTCCTGTGCCCGGCACCATTGGGAACCCAAGCCAAGCCGATCTACCAACCGCTCTACCCTTTTGTCAAGGCAATCGAGCAACTGCTGTCGAATCCCCAACAGAAAGCAAAGCGGCGATTGGTGCTCAATATCGGACTATCGGTGTTGGGAATGATTCCGCTTATCGGCTCACTGTTCGACGTCACCAAGGAGGTGCTCCGCGATATGCGGGAATACCGGCGGGAGACCGATTCTCAACACGGCACCGAAACACAGCAGATGGCAGAGAGCCTTCTTGCCATGGCAGAAGAATCACCCCTGGTGCTGTTGCTCGACGATGCACAGTGGTTGGACGCTGCCTCGATCGAGGTGCTCGAGCACCTTGTCTCATCCGAGCGCCGCGTTCCACTGGGGATCGTCCTTGCCTACGAGCCCTCGGTGGTCGAGGCACAGAATCCGGCTGTCGGTCTGTTGCTTACCCAGCATCCTTCCGTTCGTCGCCTGGAACTACCACTGCTCTCCCGCGCTGAACTTCGGTTGCTTGCTGCTTCGATGCTGGAGTGCTACCAACCCAACCCGATCTTCGATGAGTGGTTATTGCAACACTCTGGCGGTGTTCCTGGCATTGCGGCTGCCTACCTGCAGTACTTCCGCCAGCATCCACCGTTTGCCCCCGATGGCACGCTCCGGCAGGAAGTGCTCCAAACCGATTGGCGCCCGGCATCGCTCCACGTGCTCATCGAACAGACAGTGGCAGCGCTGGCCGAGGACGAAAAACTGATCTTGGCTACCTGCGCTGCCGAAGGTATGCAGTGCACCGTTTTCGTCGCCTCGCAGTTGCTCCAGCGCGATCCGATTGCCACGGTTCGGCTGCTTCGCTCGCTCCAACAGCGAACGGGTGTGATCACCAGCCTTGGCATGCAACGACTCTACGGGACAGAAACAACCGTCTATGCCTTCACGCACGTTGGCTACTACCGTTTCTTTGCCGAGTACCCCGAATACGAGGAGCGGGTCGAACTGCACAGTCGCATTGCGGCGATTTTGGAGCAGCAGGCACATAGCGCCAACGACGACGCACTCTCGGAACAGTTAGCACCGCTGATCGCAGCACACTACGTGGAAGCTGGCAACAACGCAGCAGCGGCAGCAGTTTTTGAGCACTTGTATCACGATGCTGTCCGCCACGGGCACGAGCTTCTGGCCAACTACGCACGGCACGAAGGAGGCATCACTGATGCACCGAGTACACCGACGCAGCAATCCACCCTTACCGAAGCACTCGAGGCAATCATCGAACAGTGGGCTCGTGGCGCTATCCACCACGCCTATCGCATGGCACAGCAGCTCTCGCTGGAAAACGCAACTGCCTCCGAACGCGTGCTTGCAGAACTGGTGCAGGTGCGCTTGTTGCTGGACGTGGGCCAGACCGAACAGGCGCAGTATCGTCTGCCCGGATTGATCAGCGCGGCACAATCCCTCAAGATGCCGGATGTGGAGTCGCTGGCATACTCGCTGGCGGTTGTGCTCGATCTGGCACAGCAGCGTCTCCGTCATGGCTGGGAGCATGCGCAACTTGCGGCATCGCGTTCTGCCGATGGATCGCTGCCGGTAGCACTTGTTGCACTGACCAATGGTGCTCTCCTGCTCCGCCAGAGTGGGAACCGGAACTGGCGTATCCTGGCACGATCGGCGCAGCGGCTGGCGCAGCAGTTGGGCTATTCCTCCCTTGCCGATGCTCTGTAGCCGTTCCCGATAGTTTTCTGCACTACTGTCGCACCAGTCTTGCACCATGGAACAGACCCTGTACCTGCTCGACGCAATGTCGCTCGTCTTTCGCGCGTACTATGCTATGGCGCGGAACCGGCGACCACTCCAATCGCCATCGGGTGTTCCGACCGGCGCCACGTTTGGTTATGCCGCCATGCTCACTGCGCTGCTGGAACGCTACAATCCCGACGCCATCGCCTGCGCATTCGACACCAAGGAACCAACTCACCGCCACGACGCCTACGCCGACTACAAGGCCCACCGGGAGCCCTTCCCCGAAGACTTGGTGCCGCAACTGGACTACATCAAAGCACTCACCGACGCACTCGGTATCGCTCGCATCGAAATTCCTGGCTACGAAGCCGATGATATCATCGGCACGCTTGCCACCCGCGCTGCAGACGCTGGCTATCGCGTCTTCTGCGTCACCAGCGACAAGGATTTCTACCAACTCGTCAGCGACCGGATCAGTCTCCTCAAGCCCAACGGTGGTGGCAGCGAGTACCTCGTCCACGGTATCGCCGAGTGTCGCCAGCGATTCGGCGTTGAGCCATCCCAGGTCATCGAGGTGTTGGCACTCATGGGAGACACCAGCGACAACATCCCGGGCGTCCATGGCATCGGCGAGAAAACTGCCATCAAGCTCATCGCCAAGTACGGCAGCCTGGAGGAACTCTATGCGCACCTGGACGACATCGAACAACCCAAGCTACGAGAAAATCTGGAGCGAGACCGGCAGCAAGCTTTCCTCTCGCGCGAGCTGGCAACAATCCACCGCGACATCGAACTTCCCATCACCCTCGACGATTGCAAGCGGCGCCCACCGAACGCTGCAGCACTGTTTGCTCTCTTCGACGAGCTCGGATTCAACCAACTCAAGGCTCGATGGGCGAGCATCCTCGGTTCTGCACCAGAACCGCCCCCCACCACGCAAGCGACCCTCGACGACATCGAGCACCAGTACACCACCATCACGAGCATGGAGCAATTGGCCGACCTTGTCGCCCAGATCGAACGCAGTGCCGCCGCACTTGCCCTGGACCTGGAGACAACATCGCTGGATGCAATGACCTGCCACATCGTCGGCATCGCACTTTCGTTCGGGAGTACCACCGACAACAACCACCACCGCGCCTGGTATATTCCCACCGCCGATGCCGACTGCCAGGATACGGCACAGCTCTTCGAGACCGCCTCCGAGCAGTCCTGCGGCTTACCCATCGCTGAAGTGCTTGCAGTGCTCAAACCTTTGCTGGAGCGTGCAACGCTGCCGAAGTGGGGACAAAATCTCAAGTTCGACACGCTCATCCTCCGTCGGTATGGCGTGGACGTTCGCCCCATCAGCTTCGACGCCATGCTCGCCAGCTATGTCCTCGACCCCGATGCCCAGCATGGCATGGATGCATTAGCCGAACGGTGGCTTGGCTATAAGCCGATTCCGATCACTGACCTCATTGGCGCGCGCGGGAGCAATCAGCGCTCGATGCGTCACGTTCCGATCGAGACCGTCAGCCGCTACGCCTGCGAAGATGCCGACGTGACGTTCCACCTCTGCGTGCGGCTCGGCGATGCATTGCGCGCTGTGCCGGAGCTCGACCAGCTTGCACGGCAGATTGAGTTCCCACTGGTTCGGGTTCTGTCCTTGATGGAGTTCAACGGCGTTGCCGTTGATAGCGAGCAGCTTGCCGAACTCTCCACGAAGCTCAATTGCCAAATCGAGCAGTTGCGCGACCGCATCTACGCCGAAGCTGGAACGGAATTCAGCATTGATTCCCCCAAGCAGCTCGGGCATGTGCTCTTCGAAAAAATGCAATTGCCAGTGCTCAAGAAAACCAAGTCTGGTTACTCCACCGATGCCTCGGTCTTGAGCGAGCTTGCACCCACGTTCCCCATTGCTCAGTACGTGCTCGACTACCGCCAACTGCAGAAGCTTCGTTCGACGTACGTCGAGACACTGCCGCGCATGATCAATCCGCGAACAGGACGCATCCACACCACGTTTTCCCAAACGATGACGAGCACCGGACGCCTCTCGAGTGCAGAACCGAACCTGCAGAATATCCCGATCCGCACCGAGATTGGCCGTGCCATTCGCCGTGCCTTCATTGCGCAGCAACCCGGATGGAAAATCTTCTCGGCCGACTACTCACAAATTGAGCTGCGCATCATGGCACACATCAGCGGCGATGAAACGCTCCGCGCCGCCTTTCGGGAAGGTAAGGACATCCACGCAGCAACGGCAGCAGTTCTGTTCGGTGTGTCGGAATCCGACGTGGATGCTGAAATGCGGCGCGTGGCAAAAACGGTCAACTTCGGCATCATGTACGGCTTGGGAGAATTCGGCTTGGCGCAACGGCTCGGTATTCCGCGGGGCGAAGCAAAACGGATCATCGAGAACTACTTTGCCCGATACCCCAAAATTGCTGACTACATCGAACGCACCATTGCATTTGCTCGCCAGCATGGCTACGTCCAGACACTTCTGGGACGGCGCCGATACTTCCCCGACATCACCAGCAAGAATGCAACCATCCGCGCTGCTGCTGAACGCGCTGCGATCAACATGCCTATCCAAGGGACCGCAGCCGACATGATCAAACGGGCAATGATTGCCATCGCTGGCCGCATGGAACACGCGCAGCTTCGCTCGATGATGATCCTGCAAGTGCACGACGAGCTCGTCTTTGAAGTGCATCCCCAGGAGGAAGCAACACTTGTCGAGATCGTGACCGCCGAAATGGAACGTGCGCTGCCGCTCGGGGATGTGCCCGTTGTAGTCAACACGAGCATCGGCACCTCGTGGGATGAATCGGCGTAACTTTGCAGCCTATGAAACACCACCACCTGTGGGTATTGGCACTTGCAGTATTCCTGGTCGGGTGCGGTTCTGCCTTCGATGCCACCGGCAAGCCACCGCGCGAAATTTTCGAGCATGCGGTCGCTGCGTTCATCGATGGAGATCTGTTCGAGGCACAGCGACTGTTCGACATCATTCGCTTGCAGTATCCCGCCAGTGAGTATGCCCCCGAAGCGCAATTCTACCTTGCCGAGATCAGCTTTCGTCGGCAAGAGTATGTGGTTGCATCGTTCAACTACTCGATGATGCGTCGGCAATACCCCACCCACCCTCGTGCCAAAGAAGCGCTCTACAAGGCGGCCCTGTGTTACGTCGAGCTTGCTCCCCCCTTCGACCGCGACCAAGACTACACGCGCAAAGCCATCACCGCGCTGCAGGACTTCATCCGGGAGTATCCGCAGGACTCGCTCTCGCAGGTGGCACAGCAGCAGATTCGGCAGCTCCGCAATCGGCTTGCGCAGCGCGAATTCTCGATTGCCGAACAGTATCGCGTCTTGGGCTCGCCCCAATCGGCGCTCATCTACTACGACGCGGTCATCGAGGACTACGGCGATAGCGACTTCATCGAGCCGGCATTTGTCGGCAAAATCGAGGTGCTGCTCGAACTGGGTCGTTACGACGAAGCGCTCTCGGCGTGTGTGCTCTATCGCCAGCTCTTCCCGAATGGATCGCAGAAAGAACGCATCGAGAAACTCCAGCGGCAACTTCCCAGCAACGGCGAGCGTGCCGGAGGCAAGCCATGAGCCACCCCATCACCGTTGAACCCTACACCGACGCCCATCGCGCCGAGTGGGAGGACTTCCTCCAGCGCTGCAACAATGCCACGATGTTCCATCGCCTGGCATTTCTGGACTACCACGCGCCTGGGAAATTCCGCTTCCATCACCTGCTGTTCCGTCAGGGTCAAAAGCTGGTTGCAGTGATGCCCGGTGGATTTTTCCCCGACCGTCCTATGCAGTACTGGTCGCCGGTCGGAGCAAGTTACGGCGGTTTTGTGGCACCCGACCTCCCCTTCGAAACATGCCTCCGCATCGTGGATGCGTTCTTGAATTATGCTCGCGGTGAAGGGTGGAGCGATGCATTCATCATCCCACCGCCGATCATCTACGCGCGCGAACTCAACCAGCACTTCGAGTATGCCATGCTCTACCGTCGCTTCGGTTTTGAGCTGCATTACATCTCGCATGCTGTTCCGCTCACGCGCGGTGAGCATTTTCTGGACTACTTCGACAAAACCGCACGGAAAAGCATCCGAAAAATCCTGCGCAGCGGCCTGCTTCACGTGGAGGAAAGCAGCGACTATCGGACATTCTACGACATCCTGCTCGAAAACAAAGCACGCCATGGCGCCCGTCCAACGCACACGCTGGAGGAACTCGAACGCCTTCGCACACTCGTCCCCGAGCACCTGCGGCTGTTGATGGCGTATGCTGACAATACCCCGATTGCCGGCTCACTACTGTTCTTGACAAACGAGCGCGTGGTCCTGTGCTTCTACAACATGCTCCGCTATGAGTACGAACACTTGCGACCCATCTACGCGCTCATGTACGAAATCGTCCGCCGTGCGTACGCCGGGGGGTATCGGTGGGTGGATATTGGCGTTTCGCAAGACACCAAGTCGCCCGACCCGATGACCCCATCGCTGAGCTTGATTGCCTTCAAGGAACGCTTCGATGCACGCGGCGTATTGCGAACGACGTTCCATTACCGATTCGAGCAGTCATGAAGCGTCTGGTCATTGTGGTTGCACTGGCAGGAACGGTTGCTCTATCGGCAGCGACAAGCCACGCTCGACGCGTTGAGCCCATCACCGTTGCAGCTCTGACAAGGCCGCCTGCGGACACTGTCACGATTCGCGTGCGGAATTTCTGGGCAACCTGGTGCAAACCGTGCATCGAGGAGATGCCCGTGTTCCGATCGCTTGCCAGGCGGAATCCCTCGATCCGCATCGAACTGATCAGCTTGGATTCCCCCAAAGACAGCGCGCGCGTCCGTGCGTTCTGGCAGCGGCGAGGATTTGGTGGCGTGCAGGTGTATCACCTTCGGCAGACACTCCGCACTGCCGATATTGACGCGATTGCTTCCGAGTGGTCGGGAGCAATTCCCATGACCATCGTCGAGCGTGGCAATCGCCGCATAGTCCACGAAGGACAACTCGACGAACCAACCCTCGAGGCGCTCATCGGCAGCGTCCGCGACTGAGCCGACGGGCCGGTCGTTCGGGCTTCGTACATTTGCGCCCTCACGTATCGACACCAGCAGCATCACCAGCATTTGTGCCTATGTCGTACCCATTCGATCGCATCGAGCCGAAGTGGCAGCGTTACTGGGAAAAGCACGGAACATTCCGCACCACGGAAGACCCCACTAAGCCGAAGTTCTACGTGCTCGACATGTTCCCCTACCCCAGTGGGAGCGGGCTCCACATTGGCCATCCGGAAGGCTACACTGCAACCGACATCGTTGCGCGCTACATGCGCATGCGTGGATACTGCGTGCTCCATCCGATGGGGTGGGATGCCTTTGGGCTTCCAACCGAACGCTATTCGATGACGACCGGTATCCATCCGCGCGTTGCCACCGCCGAGAACGTTGCAACCTTCAAGCGCCAGCTTGCAATGCTTGGTTTCAGCTACGATTGGTCGCGCGAGATCAACACAACCGACCCGCGCTACTATCGCTGGACGCAGTGGATGTTTCGGCTCATCTACAATTCCTGGTACGATCACGAGCAACAGCGTGCCCGACCAATTGAGGAACTGCCGATCCCTGCCGATGTTCAGGACGCCGAAGCCTATCGCGACGCGCACCGCCTTGCATACATGGCCCTGGTTCCGGTCAACTGGTGCGAGGAACTCGGCACCGTGCTGGCAAACGAAGAGGTGGACGAATGGCGCCAAAAAGGCTACACCGTCGAACGCCGTCCCATGCGGCAGTGGATGGTACGCATTACCGCCTATGCCGAGCGCTTGTTGGCGGACTTGGAACTGGTCGAGTGGCCCGCCAGCACCAAAGAAATGCAGCGCAACTGGATCGGCAAAAGCGAAGGTGCCGAGATCACCTTCCCCATCATCGGGTCCGAAGCATCGGTGACTGTTTTCACCACGCGTCCCGATACACTCTTCGGTGCAACATACCTTGTGCTGGCACCCGAACATCGGCTCATTGAGCAGATCACCACTCCCAATTGCAGCAGTGCCGTTGCCGCCTACGTTGCCGAGGCGCAACGGAAAACCGACTTGGAGCGCACAGAGCTGTCGCGTGAAAAAACCGGCGTCTTCACCGGTGCGTATGCGTTCAATCCGGCTACCGGGGCGGAGATACCCGTCTGGATTGCCGACTACGTTCTTCCCCACTACGGCACCGGCGCCATCATGGCTGTCCCCGCGCACGACCAGCGCGACTTCGAGTTTGCCACTGCCTACGGTCTTCCCGTCGAGATCGTCGTGCGCCCCCGCGATGGCACACTCCCGGAACCACTGACCGAAGCATTCGTCGCCGATGGCATCGCGTGCAACTCCACCAACGCCGAACTGAGCCTGGATGGATTGCCCACTGCCGAGGCAAAGGAGCGCATCATCGCATGGCTGGAGCAGCGCCGAATCGGACATCGCACGGTGCGCTACAAACTGCGCGATTGGTTGTTCTCCCGTCAGCGCTATTGGGGCGAGCCAATTCCAATTATCCACTTCGAGGACGGCACCCGACGCGTCCTGGACGAGGACGAATTGCCGCTGGAGCTTCCCGAGGTGTCCGAATTCAAACCCACTGGCACGGGCGATAGTGTCTTGGCAACAGTGCCCGAATGGATGAACGTTCTCGATCCCAAGACCGGCAAACGCGGGCACTACGAAACCAACACCATGCCGCAATGGGCAGGCTCCTGCTGGTACTACTTGCGGTTTTGCGACCCGCACAATGATGCATGCTTTGCCGATCCGGACCGCCTGCGCTACTGGTTGGGCACCGATTCCCAACGGGGCGGCGTGGACCTCTACGTCGGCGGCGCCGAACATGCGGTGCTCCACTTGCTCTATGCACGGTTCTGGCATAAACTGCTCTACGACTACGGCTACGTCCCCACCAAAGAGCCGTTTGCCAAGCTGTTCCATCAAGGCTTGATTCTCGGCGAAGACGGTCGGAAAATGTCCAAGTCGCTGGGGAACGTGATCAACCCTGACGATATCGTCCGCGACTACGGGGCCGATGCGTTGCGCTTGTTCGAAATGTTCCTCGGTCCGCTGGAAGCCACCAAGCCATGGTCGAGCAAGGGAATCGAGGGAATCAAGCGGTTTCTCGATCGCGTCTGGCGGATGTACACCAATCCGGACGGCACGCTCAGCAGCGCCATTGTCAACATACCACCAACCCGCCAGCAAGCACGACTCCTGCACCAAACCATCAAAAAGGTGCGGCACGACATCGAATCGCTCTCGCTAAACACGGCCATTGCGCAGATGATGATTTTTGCCAACGAAATGTCGCGCATGGCGCAGCGTCCCTACCAGGTGATGGAACAGTTCGTGCTCGTGCTTGCCCCGTTTGCACCCCACCTTGCCGAAGAGCTGTGGCAGTTGCTCGGGCATACCGAGTCGCTGGCATACGAACCCTTCCCCGACTGGGACGAGGAGCTTCTCCGTGAAGAGGAGGTCGAAATCGTTGTTCAGATCAACAGCAAGGTGCGCTCCAAGCTGATGGTTCCGGTCACCGCAAGTGCCGAGGAACTCCGCCACCATGCGCTGAGCAGTCCCGACATCGAGCGCCATTTGCAGGGCAAAACCATCAAGAACATCATCGCTGTTCCTGGTAAGCTCGTCAACATTCTGGTTGAATGAACTCTCGATCGGTTACTGGCATGGTGCTGCGCTGCTGGTCCGGAGTTTATTACGACGGATCGACCAAGATGTGTTGCTCTCTCCCGCTATGAACAGGGTGAGCGCACCAGTTCTGCTTCGCCTTCGTCCAGGAGAGCATCGCCGTCTCCGCGATGGTCACCTGTGGATATACCGCGACCAGATAGAGCCACCGATTCCCTCACTGGCTGCTGGCGATCTGGTACGCGTGGAAACCGATTATGGTTACGACCTGGGCGTTGGGTTCTATCACCCACAGAGCAAGATCGCTGTGCGTTTGCTGCTGTGGCATGGAGAGGTGGACGAACATTTTTTTCAGCAGCGTATTGCGCGTGCCCTCATGCTGCGGCAATCAGCCTATGGGGACAGCGATGTGTATCGCCTCGTCTTCGGTGAAGCGGATCTGCTGCCGGGCTTGGTTGTGGATCGTTACCAGGACTGGCTTGCCGTGCAATTCCTCTCTGCTGGCATGGATGCACGCGCGGCAATGATCGTCGGTGCACTGCGGAATGCTCTGCCTCAGGTGCGCGGCATTATCGCCAAAAACGACACCGTTCTCCGCGACAAAGAAGGATTGCCACGCCAAGAGGAGATTGTCTGGGGCAGTATTCCAGAGCGCATCACTACTGCGTTCGAGAGCGGTGTGCGTCTGCACGCAGATCTTCTGGGCGGCCAGAAAACCGGTCTGTACCTCGATCAGCGGATGAATTACCGTCTGGTAGCGCAGTGGGCGCGCAACCGCCGCGTGCTCGATTGCTTTACCCATCAGGGTGGCTTTGCCATCCACTGCGCACTTGCAGGTGCCCAGGACGTCTGCGCGGTGGATAGCTCGTCGGCAGCAATTGCACTGGCGCAGGAGAATGCCGCGCTCAATGGCGTTGCAGAGCGCTGCCGATTCATCGAAGCCGATGTGTTCGACTTTCTCAAGGAGGCGGTCAACGCTGGTCAGCACTGGGATATGGTCATCCTCGATCCACCGGCATTTGCCAAGAGCATCCACCACATTCGATCGGCTCTCCGTGGCTACGCCGAAATCAACCGCCGGGCGCTTCAACTTCTCGGCGATGGCGGAATCCTGGTGAGCGCTTCGTGTTCCCACCACATCAGCTCCACAATGCTGCTGGATGTTATCACCAGTGAAGCACGCCGAGCAGGATGCCGCGTGCGGCTGGTGGCTCGTGGTATGCAATCGCCCTGTCACCCGATCTATTTGCCGATGCCGGAAACCGAGTACCTTACGCTCCTGATCGTTGAAGTCGTGCGACCGCAGACACCGTAAGTTTGCATCTGTATCACTGTCACACACAATCCATGCGACAAGCAGCAATCCTGGTTTTGCTGGCGGGCGCACTGTCGCTCAGCCTCTCTGCACAGCAGCCCCAAGGTGGCGACCAACTCGGCGAGATAACCTTCGAAGAGCTACAGGACAAACAGTCCAGCAATGCATACTTTGGCATCGGTGCTGGCTACGTCGGTGGTCTTTGGTACATCCCTGCTGGTGACATCAGCGCGAACTTGGCCATGCCGTACTCGATGCACGGCGACTATACAGCGCCCCTGTTTGTCAGTGGGGTCAGCGGCTTTTTGACCCTTAGCCTGGTCGGCAATCTGCGTATTGGTTTCGAAGGCCTCAGCGGCTCGCAGACACAGACCCAGACGCAAGGTTCTTCCGAGCATCGGGCAATGATGGAACTGTCGAGCACAGCGTTGCAGTTGGACTATGCGTTCCCCATCGTGCGGGGGTTGATTGTTGCGCCGGGCGTCTTTGTCGGACGCGGCTCGCTCCGCTTTGAGCACACCAGCGGTCCGTCCTCGGCAACATGGCCATCCTCGCCTGGCACGTTGGGCAATGCTGTGACCAGTTCGCTGGAAGCACCGTTTTGGCTGGTCCGTCCGACTGTCTCGGTCGAGTACGCTCTCAGTGGCTATGCATCGCTCCGCGCCTGGGGCAGCTACAACCTAACCTTCATGGGCCAGTGGCAGGAAAATTCGATCACCACCATCAACGGCGTGCCCAGTGCGCTCTCTGCACGCGGAGCTGCCGTTGGGCTTGGACTGTTCATCGGCTTGTTCCGGAGCGAATAGCGGTGCCGGCGTGGCACTGTTGCCCCTGGTGGTTTCCCCTCCGTGGAAGGACAAGTAAGTGGCACGGAACCAAGAGAAGAATTGCCCAACCATACTACGTCCGTGCATGCTGTCCTTCAACCAGCGGGACCTTAGCTCAACGGTTAGAGCAGCGGACTCATAATCCGTTGGTTGGGGGTTCGAATCCCCCAGGTCCCACTACTACCGCGATAGTTCCAACATTCGCTCCAGCGGTCGGCGAGCGCGTTCGATCAACTCTGGGTCGAGGTGAATTTCCGGTTCGCCCTGGAGCAGGCATTGGTAGAGCTTTTCGAGCGTGTTGAGTTTCATGTAGGGGCACTCACTGCAGCGACATCCTTCTTCCTGGGGCAAGGCGGGAATAAAGCGTTTCTGGGGCGAGGCTTTTGCCATCTGATGGAGAATTCCGGGCTCGGTTGCAACGATGAACGTGCTGCGCGGGGATTCCATGGTGTAGCGCAGCAGAGCGCTGGTCGAGCCAATGAAGTGCGCGCGTTCCAAGATCGCGTCTTCGCACTCAGGATGCGCGATCAACTCCGCATCGGGATGCTCAGCAAGCTGCTCTTCGATGCGGCGGAGGCTGAAGCTTTGATGAACGATACAGGTGCCATTCCAGAGCAGCATCGTCCGTCCAGTTTTGCGCTGCAGGTAGGCACCTAAATTCCGATCCGGTGCAAAGAGAATCGGCACGTCCTCGGGCACGCTTCCGATGATGCGCTCAGCGTTACTGCTGGTGCAAATGATGTCGCTGAGTGCTTTGACCTCGGCGCTGCAGTTGATGTAGGTAATGCCGACGTGGTTCGGATAGCGCTCGCGCAACTGTTCCCGCACGCGGCGGTACTCATCGGCAGGAGCACTCTCGGCAAGCGAGCATCCTGCATGCACATCCGGAAGTAGCACCCGTTTGGTTGGATTCAAAATCTTGGCCGTCTCCGCCATAAAGTGCACCCCACAGAACACGATCACGTCGGCATCGGTTTGCTGTGCTTTCCGCGACAGCTCTAAGCTATCACCGACAAAATCGGCCAGCTCTTGAATCTCGGAGTACTGATAGTAGTGCGCTAAAATCACAGCATTCCGCTCCGCTTTGAGCCGCAGAATGGAGGCAATACGCTCTTGGTCGTGCGCACTGGCGATGCTGGGGAGAACCGTTTCCATCGTTAGTGGGAAGCTCCAAGATGAACACAAGGCAACACACGCACACCGCCACGCCACTGAAGACGAATCCAGTATAGCCCTCGTGCACAGCGACGCATGTCCACGGCTGCTCCACGTGCGGTACGCTCGATCGGCACCGGAAGGTGTTCGCCGACGAGGGAAACAACCGCGATCATCGCAGTAGGAGGCACTTCCTCCAGATACACCATGCCGGTGCTTGGCTGGGGAAACAGTACCACCGATTGCGCGCTGTCCCGTACATCGAGTGGTCCGCTCCCACTGATGAGCAGATCGTCAACATACCAACCATCATCTTGCTGGCTAAGGTTTGCACGGAAGCGGAGCCGGATGAACACATCCGTCGGCGCATTCTCGATGGGCACCGTTGCACGCACGTACTTCCAATCGTCGGATGCGCGCACACCATCGCTCCACTCTGGGTAGTTGGCGCGATTGAGCCAGAGGACTTGGCGCCAATGCAGGCCATCGGTCGAGACTTCCACCAGCGCACTATCGCGCTCTTCCACGAATGCGGCAGTCATACACGCAAATTCGAGTGTATCCCGCTCAGCGCGGACCGGAAACAGCAGGAGCGTGTCCCGCTGCGCTGGAGCATAAGCGCCGCTGGGCGATTCAGTCAGGCTCGACGGTGGCGAAAATGAGAATGCAGACACCAATCCCCACCCTCCGCTCTTAAGGTATCGCCGAATCTTCCCATCGTCGAACGAATCGCTGTACCGCGTCTCGACAGGTCCGATGTATGCTATCACGCCTGCAGATCGGTCACTTCGATTGCCGTCAGCGTCGAGCACAACGACCTGGATCGACCAGTATCCACGCTCGGGTGCAGTCAGCGGTAAGGCGACAACTGCGCCCGTGTCGGTAAGTTGGACGGTATGCTGGCTCTGTTCAATGCCATCGAGCACAATCGCCACCCGTGCAAGGTTCACCAGCGGTGTGACGCCATCGGCACGGCGAGAGGGAAGCCGTACGAAAACTGTTGCATCGAGCGTTGCCGTCCGCTCGTTTCGCACATTCTCGATTGTTGCTGGCGCTGGTTGCGGTGCTCCGCCAGCATAGCCGGTCACCGAACGCGGTGAGGAAGTGTCCGTGCCCGCAACCACCAGTGCGGTGTAGCGTTGCACCGAATACGGTGGCACGGTGCGATCAGAGTAGGTAGTTGCCGGGCCATCCAGCCGAGCAATCAGGGTATCGTTGCGCAGGAGCAGAATGCGGATTTCTGATGGATCGAGCGGCTGACCGAAACTGCGTTCGGTCGGAAGCTGCCATTGCAGGTCAATGCGGCGCGGATCGTCGGGGATCGTTGTTGCGCGGAGGTTGCGTACCGGCAGCGGCGCCCGCACCGCGATTGCTGCCGAGTACACGTCGCTATCGAAGATGTTCTGCTCAGCCTGGCGCATATCCACGTTCGACGGATAGATGATGCCATTCCAGAATGCGCAACCGTTGTAATCGCCAGCGAAGACGCCACTGATGGAGCCGCCACTGAAGGGATTACGCCGAATATCGAAGGCGGTATCGCTGAGCGGACGCTCATACCAAGTGTCCCCGCCATCGCTGGAGTAGGTCACGTAGGCACGCGAGTACCGGTTGTCCGGATCGTCGCGGCTATCGAGCCACAGGACAGCAAGGTCACCAGTGGTACCATCGAGAGCAATCCACTGCCAGAACTGATCGCCTGTTGTATCGCGGTGGATAATTCGAGGCGCTGACCAGGTCTGCCCACCATCGGTTGAGCGTGAAAAGTACACGTTGGGAACGCGATCGGCGGCCCAGGTCAAGTAGAGCCAACCGCGCCGAGGCGAGGTCGGCACCGTATCAACAACCAGGGAAGGATATGTTTCAACGCGCGTACCGCCCTTGAGTGTGTGGTTGTACTGCGTACCCGTGAACTTTGTCTCTCCCAGCCATTGGTACGTGTGCACCAGGCGTGGTGCTGTCCACATCGCTCCGCCGTCGGTCGAACGCGCAAAGCCAATACCGCGCTGCGTGCCGGAGTTCCAGACGACATAAACCTCGCCATTAGGACCCGTCGCCGCCAGCGGAAAACTCTGCCCGAAGGTGGTGTCGAGCGACGTACCAGGCAGAATCGGACTAACGCGCACAGGCCGATGCCAGGTGCTACCTCGATCGTCGGACCAGGTGATGACGATCTGTGTGGATGAATCGCGGTCAATAACCCGCTTCCAGGGTACGTAGAGCCGTCCACGATAGGGCGAGCTACGTGCATGGTCAACCGAGATGTAGTACTTGTCCTCGAAGGCAGAATCAGCCGTCATGGTGCCGGTGTGCATGATGATGGGCAAATGTGCCTGCCAGGACTGCCCACCATCGGTGGATCGCGCCAAGAAGACGCCATTTTCTCCACTCGGGGGCGTGGCACGGTTGAACGCACCGTACACGACGTATGCGGTGCCATCGGGTCCCCAGGCCACCGAGGGGTCGTTACCTGCTGTCCAGTTCGGTAATGCTGGTTTGCCGAGCAGTACATTGCGCCATTGCTTACCGCCATCGGTGGAAACATAAACCCACGCCGATTGATTGGCGCGATAGTCAACTGCCGACGCAATCAGAAGGCGCGGATTGAGGGGATTGATTGCAATGCTCGATTCGTTCTGCATCGGCGAATTGTCTTCCTCCTGCTCGATGAGATTGATGTTGGCAAAGTCTGATTCGAAGTACCGCTCAGCCATCAGCACAGGTGGTATTGCCGCAGCGACAATAACCTGCGATGGACGCGCCGCCTCCAGGTATCGCTCCCAGCGCGGATTGTCCGCACTGGCACCAACAGCAGCACAGATGAACACCAACACAAGTGCCATGGAATCGTTCGCGGTTGTGGTACAATGCCTTCCAGTTGCGATTTACGAAACCAATGCGAAATATCCAAACCGGACCCTATCTTCGCTCCCGAACAAATCGCACTACCAGCAATGCTCATCGAATCTACAACTGCTCTGCTTCGAGCCAAGCCCCTGCCACGAGTGATCTTCCTCTTTGGCGAAGAAGAATTCTTGGTCGAGGAAACTGCCGATGTCCTATTGGAAGTTGCCCGTACGCGGGGTGTGGCCGATGTGGACGTCGAGGTGCTCGATGGCGACGAGCTGAGCGCTGACGATCTGGTTCGCCGCGCCGAGGCATTCCCGATGGCAAGTGCTGAGCGCGTGATCCTGGTGCGACGCTTCGATCGCATCCCCTTCGGAAGGAAGCAGAACGCCGAACAGAGCTTGCTGGGGAAATACCTTCGAGCGCCGTCACCGGCGACGGTGCTGATTCTCATGGCAAGCGGGGATAATCGCAGCACAAGCGACGAGCTCAAAGGTCTTGCGGCAGCTATGACCAATCCCAAACTCCACGAAAAAGCCAAATCGAAGCTCGCCAAGCTTCGTTTCCCGTACCGCACCCTCATCGAGCACGCTGCATGGATGGAATTTCCCCGCCTCTACGAACGCCAGATTCCGGAGTGGATTGTGCGTCGTTTCAAAGCGCATGGCTATGAGTGCGCCGTCGAAGTTGCTGAATATCTGACCCTGCAGATCGGCACCTCTTTGCGGGACCTTGCAAACGAGATCAGCAAGGTTATGCTGTTTGTGGGAGGACGCAAACGAATCGGCATCGAGGATGTGCTGGCCGTTGCCGGCGCGTCGCGGGTGTACAATGTCTTCGAGTTACAGAAGGCCATCGGAGAGCGAAATATTCCGCGAGCACTGAACATTCTCCATTACATGGTGCGAACCGAGCGGCAGGACTTGCTCATCGTGACGATGCTGGGGCGATACTTTTCGATCCTGTGGCGATTGGACGAGCTCCGCACGGTAAATCCCAATCCGTCGGAGTTAGGGCGTGCATTGGGCATTTCACCATTTTTCGTGCCCGAGTATCTGGCAGCATTGGCGCGCTTCACTCCTGCACAAGTGGAACATGCCCTCGAGGTACTCCATACCGCGGATGTGCGGCTCAAATCCAGCTCGCTCGATGCGTTGACTGTTCTCGAAGAAGCGGTGCTGGCAATTCTGGGAGAAGCAAAAACATCGGCGCCGCCTCGCTTGGAAGCGGCGCCGCGTGTGAGGGTACCATGAAACGCTTTACTTGCTACCGCACAATTACCAGCGGTACCGTGCGGACTCCCATTGCCGTACGAATGCGCACTGCGTAAGCACCAACACTGAGTCCATCGGTCGGAAGCTCAAGCGACAGTGCCTCGGTACGATACGAAGCAATGACCGTGCCAAGAAGGCTCACCACTTCCACGTCCATATCGCCATCTGCTTGCCCGCGCTCGATCCGGACGTAGGACGTTGCCGGATTCGGTGCAACCACGATAGCATCCAACGCATCGGCAGTCACCGTGCTCAGTTGCGCCGGTTCCATCGTTGCATTCTGGGATTGAGCATTGCTCGTGGGAGCAATGGTTATCGGCATCGTGACCGATTCAAAGTCGGGATGGTCAACGACCAGTTGCCCGCTACCCGGCAGAAGCTCAGTGATCGCATAGTAGCCATCGTCCTGCGAAATCGCGTAGCCTGCAATACCAGCATCGGTCAACACCGCCACCAGCGCACCGGCCACAGGCTGTTCGCCTTGTTCATGGGAACCAACCTTGATCTGCTGTCCACGACCGCGCACCCAACCATCGAGCCGAACGATTCCCCGTTCGCCACTGCGTGCACGCAGCTTGATAACGTACTGCACCGTCAGCATGGCATCGCCGACCTCGATGCGCGTTGCGTTACGCCAGCGGAGGGTGGCAAAATCACCCACCACACAGAAACCTGGCACATAGTCCCGCGAGCGTGGAATACCGAGCACGACGTACACACCAGGCTCCAGTCCGGTGAATTGGTAGTTGCCCTCGGAATCTGTTTCGACGGTGCGGAACCGACGGATGCGTTCGCCCCGATCGTTGGCATTGTTGACCAGGCGGCATGCAATTGCCCATCCGGCCAGGCCAGCACCGCTCGAATCGGTAATTTGTCCACTGAACCCACCTTGCGCTGCCGGACGGGTTGGCAGAGCAAAGTTGACACCATCGCGATGGCCACTGAGGGTAATGCGCGTCGCTTCGGCAATATTGGTTGTTCCGTCATAGTACAGCGGCAGGTAATCATCGCTCCGTGGGATGGCACGAGCGATATACGTGAAGCGGCTCGACAGACGGATCTCGTAGTAACCATCAGCATTGGTTTCAGCAGTAAAGGTGGCCCCATGGCCCCAGTCGTTGTCGCCATCGTCATGGTGAGCATTGCCGGTCGTCATGAACTTGACCCATGCTGCCACACCATTGCCTGTCTCGGCAGATGTTACCCGTCCGCTCACCACATAGAATTGCTCGCGCTCACGCGGGGTCACGACAAATACCAGCTCGACAGTATCGCCGCCACACTCGAACGTGAGGACGGTTGCATCGTCAGCAGAGCTGCTGTTCTCGTACCAGAGCGGTTGGTAGTCGCGGCCTTCCGTGAGGAACTTGTATTGTCCAGCAGGCAAGCGCATGTGGAATGTCCCCAGATCACCAACTTCGGCACGTGCAACGGCAACCCATACGAGCTGGCTGTCTTGTCCATGCCCTTTCCAAACTCCACGGTATGCGACAACAACCCCTGACGACATCGGCGTCCGACTCGTATCAACGACGATGCCCTCAACGACAACGCACCCTTCGTGCTCTTCTTCACCGCCGACGGTGATGCTCCACTCTTGTCCCGTCGCAATAACCTGGCCTTGCGCCTCGATCATTGCTTTGATTGCCACGCGATATGTACCCGCACGCTGCGGTGTCCAGGTCACAAGCCCTGTGCTTTGGTCAATGGTCATGCCATCGGGACCACTGATGAGCTGGTAGCGGATCGTCACTCCTTGTACGGAGGATTCGGCACGGGCTTGGTAGCGATACTCTTGACCAACGCGAGCTTGGGTCGGCGGAGTGGTCACAAAGCGCAGAAGCTGATTCGGTGGAGTGTTCGGCGGAACAGTGACCACACGAATGGTACTCCGCTGACTTTCCCCGTCGCTATTGTAGGCGGTGACAAAATAGGTGTACGTGCCTGCTTGGAGCGGCTGGTCGGTGTAGGTGTAGAGTTGGCGTACCGACGAGTCGGCCGGAACGGTAGCAATGCGAGTAAACTGTGATTCATCTTCGGTCGCGCCGGATGCGCGATAGACGTAGTACCCGTCGGGACGATCAGAGGAACGCTCTGACTCACTTGGCGCCCACTGGAGTACTGCCTTGTACTGCCCATCGGTATCGGTGTAACCACCGGTTACCCTAAACTCACGCGGCTTGCTTGGCACGCCCGCCACAACAGTTGCCGCAACCATCAGCATGCCGAGCATGGCATGCAGCAACAATCGAATCTTCATCGAAAAAACACCACAAATTGTGAAACAAACACTGGAACGGAAAGTTCCGAATTTCCCAAACTCACTGCCAGTAACACCGACAACACCTGACGGTAACAGTGGCTGTGATTTTTTTTACCGTGTTACATCCACATCCGTAGTTTGGTTATTGCCCCTGGTAACCTGAGTAGCCTATTGATGAGCGACGTGGAAGCATTGAGCGATGCTGAGCTGTACACACGCATCGGTGACAGCACGCGGTACTCCAAACGCGAGCGCGATGCCGCGTTTGCAGAGATCTACCGCCGGCATTCGCCGCGTATCTACGCCTACTGTCGCCGCATCATGGGCAACGACGCCTCGGCAGAAGATGCATTCCAGGAAACATTCATGCGCTTGTTTACCTCCGCCGATAGCACGCGCATAATGACAAATCTACCGGCGTACTTGCTCCGGATTGCGCGGAATGTCTGCCTCAATCTCAAGCGAAGCCAGCATTCAACCGTCGAGTTGGAGGAATACCATGCTATCACGCGCGAGACACCCTACGAAAACGACGAGCTGGCAGAACTGTTGGCGCATGCCCTGGAATTGCTGCCAATTGAATATCGCGAAGCGTTTGTGCTGCACGAATACGACGGACTCTCGTACGCAGAAATCGGTCAACTGGTCGGCACCAGTGCCGATGTTGTCAAAGTGCGTGCATTCCGTGCACGCCAGAAGCTGCGCAAAATTTTGGCGCCCTACTTTTCCGATCGAACAGAAGACATGAATACTTCCGAATAATGCCATGGACTACACCGAACAATACTCCGAATGGTTGTCGGCATACCTCGATGGTGAGTTAGAGCCAGCACTGGAAGAACCGCTGTTCGCTGCGCTGGCAACTCATGCCGAGCTTCGGTTGGAATTCAGCGAGCTGTTGGCGCTCCGGCGCGCAGTGCGGAACGATCTGGTTGCTCTTGTCCCGCCCATTAGTACCACCGCTGCACTCTTTCAGAGCGTTGGCATTGGGGTTGGCACCAGCATCGTCGCTGGTCTGCTACGCAAGCTTTGGCTCCCGCTGGCAAGCGCTGCAGTCGGAGCTGGACTCACCTGGCTGGGCATGACACTCTCGGCGCCACCAGCTCCGGTACCCACTCAATCACCCTTGCAAGTATCGCTGCCGGTTGCTGCACCCGAAACCACCATTGTCGAACGCGTCGTCTATCGCACACGGACCGTGTACGTCCCAACCAATCCCACCGTAGCAGCATCGAGTGCAGAAACGACCCCTGCTCAGCAGACACCTGCAGAGCAAGACATCAAACCTTCACCGCCCGCGCAGGACTTTGTGCCTCTTGCCGAACTGCCAGAGCTTCGCATATCAGCATCGCCATTGGTCGTTCGTCGCTACGCGGTTCCAGCACCATCGCTGAAGGATCCAGCAATTGAGCATTCGGTGGAGATGCCCGCTCTTCCAGCCCCGGAGCAGTTTCCGCAGTTTCGTTTGATCTTGCGAGGGTTGGGCACAACGTCGTTGGTTACTGTTCCCCAACAGCCGGACCGTGGTTCTCTGTTGAGCACCAGTGCCATTGGACTGCAATACACGCTCAGCGATCACCATGCCATTGGTATCGACGTTGGGCGCGAACCATTTGCGATGCAGTTCTATGGATACTCCAATGAAACACGGCTTCGCTACGAGGCATACCCGGCACTGCTGTGGGGAACAGCGACCTACCAATGGCGCACCCGCGTTGGCCAGGACTTTGAACCGTTCGCCCAAATCGGTATTGGGGCAACGGAGTTCGGACTACTCGGCCGCACAACGCTTGGCGTGGTCTATCGCCCGGTATCCTCGTTGGGCGTTCTCATTGGCCTCGAGGGCGCGTTGATGCGCTACGTGTATCAATCCACGCCCTACTGGACGCCGAATGTCGGCATCACCTATGGTGTTCTGTTCCGTTTTTAGGTATCATCAGCAATGAAGCAGATTCTGTGCTTGCTCGCGTGTGCTCTCTGGATCGCCGGCTGTGCTGATCCGAGTGGCATTACCGACCCTGTCGTCGAAAATCCCAAGCCCCTCGAACTCACCATCACCAGCGACCATTTGAGCGAAACCCAAGCAGAAGATCGCTCGATGACGAAAGGTGATGATCAAGAGCTGGTCCTGGTACCGGCAACGACGCCGGACCAACCCTGGACCAACCTAACCGAGCGGAACACGATGGTGGTGGATACCGCCACCGGACGGATCCTTCGTTTGCGGCTCAGCCTTATTCCCAAGCTTGAGCGTCCGCGGGATACGATGGTGGTCTCTCTCCGACGCGTGCTTCTCGAATTCGATAGCAGCGATGGACTTCGTCTCGATAGCCACGAGCGCATCTTCCGCGGCGGCCAAGCACTCATTATCCTGCGCGAGATCGCAATGGGTGGCCAGTCCATCTTCTACCGCTTCCTGCGCATTGATCCTGCCAGCAGCGACGTCCCCAATGAGCTGCGGGACTCGGTGTACTGCAAGCTCAAGCTTTGGCGAACAAGTCAGCGAACCATCGTCTTCAAGCTTACAATCCAGCACTTTGTGATAGCCGAGCGCCAGGGGCAGCGCGAGATACGGCGTCTTCGCATCTCGCTGTTGGGAGAACGGCCGCTTTTCTAAAGTGCGTATTTTTGCGCACCAGATGGCGGGCATAGCTCAGTTGGTTAGAGCACCAGATTGTGGCTCTGGGGGTCGCGGGTTCGAGTCCCGTTGCCCGCCCTTAGGATTCTTCGTGGCGCCGCATGGCACGCTCCATTTCTTGTTGCTTGATTTCCTCTCGCCGGTCGTAGAGTTTCTTGCCGCGAACAACCCCCAGTTCAACTTTGGCGTAGGGGCCAGAAAAGTAGATCGCCAGCGGCACAATCGTCATGCCTTTTTCCTCGATCATCGAACGAAGCCGCACCAACTCCCGACGATGCAGCAGCAGCTTTCGAGGCCGGGTGGGATTATGATTGGCATACGAGCCCTGCTCGTAGGGTGCAATGTGGAGGTTGACCAGCCACAGCTCGAGCTTGCGCTTATCGAGAAAGGTTGCATAGGCATCCGTTAGATTGACCTTGCCCGCGCGGAGAGATTTGACCTCGGTTCCCTGCAGAGCAATGCCCGCCTCGAGACGGTGCACGATATGGTAGTGGTGCTGTGCTTTTCGATTGGTGACGACAATGTGCACCGGTCGCTGGCTCATGAACGCTTTCGCTTTGGTTTACCGATGAAATCGCTCCAGATATAGTTGCTCGGCGGTTGCCGGCGTCCCTGCTGGGCAAGCTCGATGAGAAACTCAGCGGTCGTCTGCACCACCCACTCGAAGTTGTCCTCCTGCACCGAGCTGCGTTCAGCGTCCGGTGCGGGATTGAGAAAGTCAATTGCATACGGTACTCCATCAGCGACAGCGAACTCGACGGTGTTGAAGTCGTATCCGAGCGCTGAACAAATCGTAAGCGCCAGGTCCTCGATTTGGCTGAGGCGCTCATTGCTCGGTGTCCACGAAGCCACATACCGCAGGTGATGCGGATTGCGCGGTTCGTAGGGCATCACGCGCACCCAGCGACGCCCGATGCAGTAGCACCGATAGTACTCGGTAAACTCCACCGCCGATTGGAGCACCATGCACAAATCCCCCGTCTGATCATAGGCGGCAAAAAACTCCTCCGGTGAATGGACCTTGAACACATGCTTCCAACCGCCGCCTGCATGCGGTTTGAGAAATGCTGGGAACCCGACGTACTCGAAGATTGCCTGCCAGTCGAGCGGATAGATAAGGTTGCGCATGGATTCGGCAGTAGTTCCCGGCGGGTGTTCTTTGTGCGGAAGCAATACCGTCCGGGGGACGGGAACACCAATCCGCTCCATGAGTGCGTAGTTGAAAAACTTGTCGTCGGCACTCCACCAGAAGGGGTTATTGACCACCCGCGTGCCGCCTAACGCCGCAACTTTCAGCATCGAACGGTAGAAGGGAATGTCGTGAGAGATTCGGTCCAGGATCACATCGTACCCAAGAAATGCATCCATTCGAACACCACCGACCTTGACAAATTCTGCGCGCACGTCGGGTACATGCATGCTGTTGATGCGTTCGACCACTGCCGGGGGGAATGATTGCTCCATACCAAAAAGCAAGCCGATCACTTTCATGGATTCTTCTCCGAGTTCTTCAACGACACCGATGCAAATCTACACGAACACTGGCAGAACCCCTCGATAGCAGCACTACCGTACTTTTGCGGCGCAGCATTCCGATGGCAATCTTCCCATGCGACCGACACGAATCGAAATTTCGGCCAGCGCACTGCGAAATAACATTGCGCTCTTTCGCCGCATTGCTCCTGGTACGGTGCTTATCGCCGTCGTCAAGGCGAATGCCTACGGACATGGGATGGAATTGGTCGCACGCACCATCGAACCACTGGTGGATATGTTCGGTGTTGCATTCGTTGAGGAAGGTGCGGCGCTCCGAGTGGCTGGCATTACCAAACCCATCCTGGTGTTGATGACCCCAACGGTATCCGATGCGGAAACAATCGTTGCCGAGCGCTTGGATGTCGTCGCATGCTCCCTCGATGTGATGCAGCAGATCGATCGTGTTGCTCGAAGTCGCGCTCAGCGCATTGGCGCACACGTGTACGTTGATACCGGCATGCACCGTGATGGCATTCTGCCGGAGGAGGTCCCCGCATTTGTCGAAGCTTGTGCACAACTCGATGGTATCGAACTTGTCGGGATATGCACACACTTTGCCCGGAGCGATGAGCGAGACTGCACCATGACAACCGAGCAAAACCGACGCTTTGCACGTGTGCTCGACCTGCTTCAGGCAAAAGGGTATCGTTTTCCACTTGTGCACGCTGCCAACACTGGCGCTGCTCTTCAACATCCAGCAACGCACTATTCTGCTCTGCGCATCGGCATCGGGCTCTACGGCATCGCTCCGGGTGAGGTTTATGCGCCGCAGCTCCAACCGGTCTTGCGACTTCGGACTGCAGTGACAGCCGTTCGTCGCATTCAAGCTGGTGAACCAGCCAGCTACGGCACGTACTACCACGCGCCTGTCCCAACAACCATTGCAACCATTCCGATCGGTTATGGAGATGGCTTTTCTCGCATCCTGACCGGACAGGCAGAATGCCTCATCGGCGGCAAGTGCTATCCCATCGTCGGAGCTATCTGCATGGATGAATGCCTGGTGGATGTCGGCAATGATCCCGTTGCTATTGGCGACGAGGTTGTGCTCATCGGTTCGCAGGGAACCCAAGCGATCACAGCAAGCCAAATCGCACAACGTATGGGAACTATTCCCTACGAAGTGACCACGCTCCTCCACCACCGCATCGAGCGGCAGTTAGTCGAATAAGCTCCGTGCAGAACCACTCTGCTGGTTGTTCCGTAAGTTTCGGCGTCGAATATGTTCAACCTTCCCTGGAGGAATGGTATGTATCGCCGAGTCGTTGGAGTTGCGGCACTGATAGCCGCATTCGTGTTCCAGCACTGCACCGAGAGCACCAGCCCTTCGACACCATCGGTCGAGCTCTATTCGGAGGTCAGCAGCTCGACCGTCCGCCAAGCGATTCAATCGGGAAAAGGCAACACTGCCACGGGCATTACCCTTGTTGACTCGATCAAAATTGATCGCGTCCGCATCTTGGTCCGTCGGCTCAAACTTCATCCGTCCGAGGATGATTCCAGCGGCAAGGACATCAAAACCGAACCCTTCATTGTGACCTTTACCTCCCAACAGCAGTTGGTCACCAGTGCGACCATTCCCAGCGGTACGTACCGATGGATGAAGCTGGAATTCCATCGCTTATCCAACGAGGAAGCCGATCGCTTTTACTCCAACCCTGCATTTGCGGATTTCATTCCGCCGGAACGGTACAGCGTCATCATTGACGGCAGAGTCTATAGCCGAGGGAATATCCAGCCCGATACATTCACCTATCGCAGCACCGTAACAGCCAACGTGCCGCTCAAGCTTGACCCACCAATGGAGGTCAACGAAAACACCATTCTGCGTTTGGTGCTGCGTTTCGACCCTGCGGCAGTTTTTACTACCAGCGCTGGCATTGTCCTTCATCCGCTCGATCCGGATAACCGCAGCCTCATCGAAGGCAATATTCGTGTTGCCCTCAAAGCTCTCAAGCGGTAGCAGTCCCCTCTAATGCATACTGGGCAGGGCGCACTCGGAAAAGCGGTGCGCCTTGCTCATTTATACTCTTCGGTGGACATTGGGTATTGTTGTTCCCTACGGCTTTGGCTGGACAGGGGTAATAGTCGGCGGAGTGCTCTGTTTCTGCGCTGCTTGCCGCTGGCGACGGCGCTCGTTATAATCCACAGACTCACGGAAGCGGAAAGTGGAATCAATAATGCCCCGTGCACGGAGTGTATCGAGAGCAACACGGTAGCGCCCTATGTTCGGCAGTCCACGCCGAAGCTTCTGCGGTATTTGCGAAAGGGGTATCCACGGCTCCTCAACTGCCAATGGATCAGACGGTAGCTCGACTGGGAGTTCGCGATTCGAACGTAGGTCCAGCCACGGACCATAGCGTGGACGGCGGTAGTCGAACATATCCACAATGATCACAGGCGTTCCCCTCTCCAAGAATCGCCCGATAGAATCGCGGACGTTCCCCGGGCGCACCCACCGGTAGAGCCACTCGGCATCATCGAGAAATTGCCGCACGCACGCATGCGACACCGGCCGGCCTGGCATCTCGAACGCATGGAAAGCACATCCTGCATACTGATGGAAGTTGATCGTGTAGGGAAGTACCCACTCATCGTTGAGGGAGGAAACACGCAGCCGCTGTTTCCAATTGCAGAAGTATTTCCCCGGTAAGGTCGGTTTTCCTTTGCTTCCGCTATTACACGCCGCAAACCGTACCAACTCGCCATGCTCGTAACAAGCATACGCTTGGTACTTGTTGCTCAAGACAATCAGCTTCGGAATATCCACTGCCTGTGGATAAAACTGTGGAAAAACCGAGTACGCCCGGAGATCGGTGACCACAAGACTGGGCACGACGACGGAATCACCGACACGGATAAAACGAAGTTCTTTCCGATTGAGGGTCGCCAGTACCTTTGCCGTATCGGGAAAACGTCCGACACCGAAGGCGCGAAAGAGGGAATCCTGCTGGCGCCGTGTCCGCAACACTATCGTACGGTATGCGATGGAGGGGAAGCGTTCGGCAATTTCTCGCTGGCGCGCCATGAGCCATCCATTCCGCTCTGCACGACGACGCGCAGCAGTATCAACAGCCGACGATACGCCATGCACCTTCGGTGCGTCGTCGGCACAACTACCGAGCAGAATAACCCAAACAATCAGCAGTGGCATGGGGTCTGGTCCGTCAATAACCGTGCGCTGGATAGAGCTCCATTAGTGCAATCTACGGATACGCCGATACGTCAACGTACACTGCTTTCTGCCCTACGTATTCCGATGTCTCTTCGCACACTGCTCTTTGCGCACGCCGCCCCAGTCATCCGGATTGGGCGCCGGCGTCCGGTTACCCCCGACGACATGCTTCCATTCGATACTCGCCTGGAGCCGACCGAATCGGAGCGAATGCTTGCCGCTATTTCCACCGATTCGATTTGGCGGATGCTCTGGCACTGCTACTGGTCGGTGGGTACTCCCGCTCGTCGAACCCTGGCGATCGCCCTCGGCAGGCTCCCGCTCGTCCTTCTTAGCCCGCTGCTTTTGCGCTGGCTGCTGGAGCATTTTCAGAAACTCTCGCTGGACCCAACGCTGTTTTTCCCAACCCTGGCAATCGGTATTGGCGTGGCGCTGACGGTCGCGCTCGATGGCGTGGTTATCCAACATTACTACTACAACGCGCTCTGGACCTATGCCCGCATCAGTGGTGGATTGAACATGCGCATCTACCGTCACGCGCTCGGGCTGGACCGCGCCGCACTCCACCGCCGTCACACAGGCGACATTGTCAACCACATGGCAAGCGATACCGAAGGCGTCGCAGAGCTATCGTTCATTCTCCCCGAACTGAGCTCGAGCCTGATACTGCTTATCGGCAGTGTTGCGCTGCTGTGGTCATTGCTGGGTGCAGCAGCACTTGTTGCCATTGGTACCATGCTCCTGCTTGTGCCGCTCACACGCGCAGCAGCCCGACGCTTTACCACAACCGATGACGAGCTGTGGAAATGGCGCGACCAGCGAGTATCGCTGATATCACAGGTGCTCAGTGCGATTCGACTCATCAAGTACTTTGCCTGGGAACGCTCCATCGAGCGTGAACTCCAGCAGATTCGAACGCGCGAACTAAGCGCTGCAACCCGTTTGGTCCGAAACGAAGCCCTCAGTACGGTATTCTTCCTTGCCTCAACGACGATTGTTGCCTTCGTGGGCTTCGGTGCCTATGCACTGATGGGTGGGGCTCTCACGCCTGCAGTACTCTTCCCGACACTGCTGCTCTTGGGGCAATTGGAAGGTCCACTGGGCAACCTCCCCCACTTTATCAAGAACACCGCTCATGCCTACGTCGCAGCAGAGCGGTTAGCAGCATTTTTTCATCTGCCCCAGCATCGGCAGCCACTGTCCCTACCCGAGTCTGCCGATCCACCGTCGGTTGAGATCCGCCGCCTCACTGTCCGCTACGGCGACACGTGCGCGCTCAACGCTATCGAACTTGATATTCGAGCAGGCGAAGCGATAGCGCTGGTGGGAACAGTCGGCAGTGGAAAAACATCCCTGCTCCTTGCTCTGTTGGGAGAAGTGCCGTGGGAAGGTACGATCCTCTTCCGCTCCCATGATGGCACGCCCTGCCATCCACGCATCGCATACGTAGCGCAAGAACCATTCATCCTCAACGCCACGGTACGGGAGAACATCCTCTTTGGCAACCCCGACGCCCCGCTGGACGAGATCATCAACGATGCAGCACTTGCCGCAGACATTGCACAGTTCCCCGCAGGCATAGAAACCGAAATTGGCGAGCGTGGGGTCACCATCTCGGGTGGGCAGAAAATGCGCATTGCACTGGCACGCGCCGCCGCTGCTGAGCCATCGTTGGTCCTCCTGGATGACCCGCTGGCAGCGGTGGATACACGGACCGAAGAGCTGCTCATCGAACGATTGCTGTTTGGTCGCTGGGGCAACTGCACGCGCATTGTCGCCACCCATCGTTTGGAGCACTTGAACCGCTTCGATCGTATCGTCGTTCTCAATGGTTCCGGGAACATCGAGGCAGTGGGGACATACGCAGAGTTGCTGGAGCGTTCCGAGTGCTTCCGTACATTTGTCGCTGAGCATCGCTCGGCCCATACCTCACCAGCACGACACCCCACTGCAACAACTGACGGGCACTCTGCACCGACACAGACCGCCGACGGCAAACTTGGTCAGGATGAAGATCGTGCTGTGGGGGTTGTCAAAGCAGAGCTCTTCTGGTACTACGTGCGCTTGTTCGGTGGGCAGAGGCCAGCAGCAACGGCAGCGATTTTGGGTGGGATGCTCCTGCTGGCAGTTGCCATCGTGGCCACGCCAATGCTGCAAAGCTTATGGTTAGCCTGGAATGCGGGACAGAGCAATTGGCTCACGGTTGTTGGCGGCTATGGTGCCCTTGGCATCGGGGTTCTTGCCGCGCACTATGCCGAACGGCGTCTGTGGATGGAGCGAGCCATTGTAGCAAGTCAGCGCATCCACGCGCGTATGCTTGGAGCAGTGCTCCGTGCGCCGCTGCGGCTCTTCGATACCACACCGAGCGGGCGCCTCCTCAACCGCTTCGCCCGCGACACCCAAGCCATTGACGATGAGCTGGCGTGGAACTTCGAAAGCACCATGCGTTCCTTTGCCTCTATGCTTGGCACACTCGTGCTGATCACCGTTACTGCTCCGCTTGTCCTGCTCATCGCCGCACCTGCACTGGTGGTGTACTATCGCATTCAGCGCGACTACCGCCGTGTTGCTCGAGAAGCAAAGCGCTTCGAAAGCATTGCTCGTTCACCGCGCTATGCGCTCTTCAAAGAAACGCTCCACGGTTTGCTCACCATTCGTGCGTTCGGCAAGCAAGGAATGTTCCTGGAGCGTTTCGCTGCCGCTATGCGCCACTACCTGCGCATGTACTGGAGCAACATCTTGATCAACCGCTGGTTTTCGGCACGGGCACCACTGGTCAGCAGCGCCATCGCACTGGTGACAGTCGTGGTGTTGGTGTTTGCTGCGGCATCAGGAACAATTTCGACAGGCGTTGCCGGGGTTGTGCTTACCTACACGATCACCTTTTGGGGAAATCTCAACTGGTGCGTTCGTGCTTTCAGCGAGGTAGAATCGCGCATGACTTCCCTGGAGCGTGTCCACGCGCTGGGGAGCGTCCAGCCCGAACCACAAACCACCTGCACTCCCATCCTTGCTGCCGGTGCGCCATGGATAGACACTATAGCTGAGAGCGGCGCTTCGATTGAGTTCGACCATGTCTGGGTGCGCTATGATCAGCACTTGCCGTGGGTTCTGCGCGACGTAAGCTTCCGCATCCCTGCTGGCGCTCACGTTGGCATCGTTGGCCGAACCGGGTCCGGGAAAACGACACTCTTCCAAACGCTGTTCCGATTTGTCGAACCCGAACGCGGTCGAATCCGTATCGGCGGCATCGAGCATTGCCGCATACCGCTGGAACGTCTGCGCACTGCGATGAGTGTTGTTCCCCAAGACCCGGTGCTGCTGCTGGGAACGGTGCGTTCGAATCTCGACCGCTGGGAACGCTTCACCGATCAGCAGCTCTGGGAGGTGCTCGAGAAAGTAACGCTTGCCGACGTGGTTGCAGAGATGGGAGGGCTGGACGCACCAATTGGCGAACAAGGAGGCAATCTCAGCCAAGGGCAGCGCCAACTGCTCTGTTTAGGGCGCGCTCTCTTGGTGGGTGCACGCATCATCGTGCTCGACGAAGCAACAGCAAGCATTGATGTCCTCAGCGATGCCGCAATCCGTCGCACACTTGCCGAGCATTGCCACGGCATTACCGTTCTGACGATTGCGCATCGTCCGGGCTCGGTTGCCGATGCGGATTTGGTTATCGAGCTCGAGCGTGGGCAGGTTGCTCGCATCAGTTCGCCCACGGGAATCGCTACGCCTCCTGTGCCAGCACACGAAGCATCCGATACTCCTCCGCCGAGAGCGGCATCACCGACAGACGCGACTGTTTGAGCAATTGCATCGTGCGGAGAGCAGGTGTTGCTTTGATCTGCTCTAGGGAAACCGGACGACGCAGCCAATGCTCGAAGGCAAGATCAACGCATTCCCAGTCGGCAGTGTCGGCTGTTGGATCAGGATACGCTTCGCGCGCAACCGATGCTACCCCGACAACGGCACGCTCGGTGCCGCTGTGATAGACCACGACGCGGTCACCCTTTTGCATCTGCCGCAGGTAGTTTCGAGCTTGGTAGTTCCGAATCCCCGTCCAGGCAGTTGTTCCGTCCCGTTCCAGGTCCGCAAAGGAGTACTCGCCTGGATCGCTCTTGACCAGCCAGTAGTGCATCGCTATTGGGCTTGCAGTGCCTGGACGATCAATTCCTCGATACGAGCGTTTGGATCATCCGGCGGTTCGATCTTCCGATCGCTACTGCTTTTGAGCGTCAGGAAAAACGTCGGTAGTCGCCCGACCTGAAAGCGATTCATGTGGTGATGCTTTGTCGAAGCTGTCCGCATGGAAACGATCGTGATTCGCCCGGGCGCAAAGCCTGCCGCTTCCATGCACCGGACAAAGTGTGGGAAGTGTTTCTGCGTGCCGTTGCAGCCGCACGATGGATTGACAAACAGATAGCAGCTATCGACTGCATCCAGCCGCGACTGGATTTGCGCAATCAATGCAGGATCGGGTTGGTAGGAATCCTTCTCCTGCGTAAACCACGCATACCCTGGCTGTCGGGCAATTTGGGCAACGCTAAACTCATCGGCAACGTATTCGGTAGCCGTGTCGCTACAACCGATGATCCACGCAACGCACACCACCGCTGCAATCAATGCAGGCTTCATAGTTTTGCTCAAGATGGTTCGACGCGTCACAAATATCGCACATTCCACGGTACTATCCAAACGAACACTATGATTCGTGGTCGGTTGCTGAGCGGTTTTTTGCTCTTGATGTTTGCCGGGATGGCATTTGCTGGCTCACGACTTGCGCCACCAGAGGAACAACCGATCGTCTCACCGCTGGTGTTCATCGCTGCAGTCCTTGGCGGGTTGGTGCAGTTTGGCTCGGCAGTGCTGTCGGTGACAACGGTCTCAAGCATTAACCACCGCCAGCTGGGGCTTGCGCTCAATGGGATCCTCTTTGCGATAGTTGCATATCCGCTTGGCTCCACACTGATCGCCATCACGGGCGGCGTCTTCACCATCGGTGCTGCGATCACAGTCGGTGTTGCGCTCGTGCTGGGTGGAGCGGTCATTGCAACGCTTCGATCACACCGCACCAGCTAACATCTTCGTGTGGTTCGAGAAACACCGATGCTGCCTCTTCGCTAAGTTTGCAGCGAGTTGTGCTTTCGCTTTCCCCTGCCGATGCTTCAAGGCATAGTGTGCTCGATCTGTCTTGCATCCTGGGTGTTGGGCATGGTGACAACAAGTACCTCCGCCCAGCATACCCCGGTCTGTGGACTACCCCCACAGGTGCATTCTGCTATTGAACGACGTCCGTACGACGTCCTGCGCTACGACCTGCTCTTGGACTGGCGCACGCCACTGGCTGATTCAAGCCAGGATGCGCGCCCTTACTGGGGACGGCAAACAATAACGCTCCGTGCGGAGGCTGATCAACTCAGCACTATTGAGCTCGATGCCGATCGTGCGCTGGCAATCGAGACTGTTCGCTTCCGGCGAACACCGTCGGCCCAGTGGCAACAGGCAACATTTTCTCGTCCCGACAGCGACGTGCTCGCCGTAACGCTCGACCCGCCGCTGAGCAGCGGTGATACAGTCGCGCTGCAGATTGACTACCGCAATATGTCGCAGTTTTCGCGCCCACAGGATCTTTACGGTGGTTACAACCGCTATTGGCGTGATCCAGCAACCGATACGCTCTTGCCGGCTCCACTTGCGTACACGATGAGTCAACCTAATAATGCCCGTCGGTGGATGCCGTGTAACGACCGCCCCTACGATAAAGCGCTTGCAACAATCACCATCGCCGTACCGCCCGGATTTACCGCGCTCTCCAATGGAACGCCTGAACAAACCGTGCTCGACGGCGACACCGTTAGCGCCCTGCGGTACCAGAGCAGTGAACCGATTGCCAGCTACCTCATGGTTGCCATTGCATCACGCTTTGCCACGCTCGAACGGCTCTACGCTTCACAGGATTCGCTGCGACACATTCCGCTTCGGCTCTATCTGTGGCAGACCGACTCGGTAGCCTACGCGGACAATGCCCGCTGGATGCTCGATGCAACCGCAGCAATGATGGGCGTCTTCGAACGGACACTGACGCCCTATCCATTTTCAAGTTATGGACAAGCACTGCTCTATCCCTACTTCAAAGGTGCGATGGAGCATCAAACCATGACCACGTTGTACCGCGATGCATTGGTGCAGCGCTGGGAGAACGTCGTTGCCCATGAGTTAGCGCACCAGTGGCTGGGGGACTTGGTAACCTGCGCAACGTGGAATGATCTGTGGCTCAACGAAGGCGGTGCAACCTATGGCGAACGGCTCTGGATCGAGTTTGCCTATGGTCCCGACAATGCCCGACGGTACTTTGCCCAACGACGCGACCGCGACTATTTCCGCAGCGACGGCGGGCGCTCCCAACCACCCGTCTATAACACCAGTGGAACAAACATTTTCAATACTGGCACCACCTACGTCAAGGGTGGCTGGATTTATCACATGATGCGCACAATGCTTGGCGATAGCACATTCTTTGCGCTGGTGCGGGAATACCTTCGTCACTTTGCCCACCGATCGCTCGAAACCGAGGATCTGCGCGCATTCTGCGAACAATTTGTGCCACAGCCACCGGTCCCATGGCGGACGTTTTTCGATCAATGGGTCTATGCTGTGGGTCATCCGATTCTGCATGCGGATCTTCTTTCCTTTGAGCAAACTGCAATGGGCTACCGCGTCCGCGTTCGGATCGCGCAAGTGCAGGATAGTTCAGCATTCCTTCCCGTCTATGTCGTGCCGTTGCAGCTTCGGCTGCGGGAGTATTGGTCCGGCGGAGCTTATGATACGACGGTGCTGCTTTCTCAGCGCGAGCACGTTGTAACGCTTGAAGTGCCGTTTTTGCCACGCACGCTCGAACTCGACCCAGACGATGCTATTCTCTGCCAGAAGGATACTGCCGCCCTCGTGTTGAATGTCCAGGAAGCACAACAACCGGCTATTGCGGTGCTGCCAAACCCAATCGAGCGCGGACAGGACGTAACGGTGTGGATCGGCACCAACGATGCTCTGCGCGTACTCCGACTTTGGCAAAGCGATGGACGACTAGTGGCAGAGGTTCATGCCAACGGTGGGCTGGTCCATCTCCCAACAGCAGAGCTGGCAGCGGGTGTATATGTGCTCGAAATTGAGCACGGCGTGCATCGGTACCATCAAACCATTGTTGTCGTGCCTTAGCATGCGTGCACTCTCGGATCGTGTTCTCCGGGCATCGGAGTCGCAGACGTTGGCGATCGCTGCACGGGCAAAACAGTTATCCCGTGCCGGTTATCCTGTCATCTCCCTGGCAGTCGGAGAGCCAGACTTTCCCACCCCACCATGCGTCCAGGCTGCTGCAATTGCCGCAATCACCGAAGGCAGAACCCGGTACACCGAATCCTCGGGTATTCCGGAGCTGCGCCGTGCAGTTGCAGAAAAGTTCCGCCGCGAGAATTGCCTCCCCTATGCCGACGAAGATACCGTGCTCATCTCCTGCGGTGCAAAGCACAGCATCATGAACGCACTCCATGCAATCTGCAACAGGGGCGACCGCGTGATAATCGTTGCGCCGTACTGGGTGAGCTATCCAGCGATGGTGGTGCTGGCTGGAGCAGAGCCGGTCATCCTAGAAACAACGCCAGCATCGGGCTTCAAGCTCCAACCCGAGCAACTGCGAGCTGCACTCGATAGCCGTACTGCGTGCGTGATTTTGAACTCGCCCTGCAACCCAACGGGCGTTATGTACACTCGGCACGAGCTGGAAGCATTAGCAGCGGTGCTTGCCGACCACGACTGCTACATCATCAGCGACGAGATATACGAACAGCTCAGCTACACCTGCGAACACATCAGCATTGGATCGTTCGATGCAATCGCTGACCGTACCATCACGGTCAACGGTTGTTCGAAAGCCTACGCTATGACCGGATGGCGAATTGGCTTCATGACCGGTCCTGCGCACGTCATCGCGCAAGCTGCAAAAGTTCAAAGCCAGGATACATCGAACCCGAACTCGATTGCGCAGTACGCGGCACTGGCAGCTCTGGAACATGCAGCAGCCGATGTCGAGCATATGCGCAGTTGCTTTGAGCAGCGACGCCAGCTTCTGCTCGATCTATTAGGTGCGGTCCCAGCAGTGCGCGCTCTTCCACCCGACGGCGCGTTCTATGTTTGGTTGGACATTGGTGCACTGCTGACCGAGCAGCGAACTGCGGCAGACATTGCCACCGAGCTGCTCGAACGCTACTATGTGGCAACAGTACCCGGAGAGGCATTCGGTATGGCAGGTTACCTTCGGCTTTCCTTCGCAACGAGCGAAGAGCATCTCAAACGAGCGGTTGAGCGGATAGGAACGTATCTGGCATCATTGAACAGTTAGCGCAAATGGCCAATGCACATGGGCACAGCGCACATCAGCCACTTACCATCCCACATCGTTGAGGAACTACTCCGAGCGGCTGTCATCAAAAGCTTTGCTGCTGGCCAACCCATTACGCTTCCGAATGAATATCCACGCAGTGTTCCTCTGGTGCTTAGCGGTGCACTCAAGGTCTTTTACCGTCCAGAGAGGAACGAAGAATTAGTCCTCTACTTTCTCGAAGCTGACCAGTACTGCATGATGTCGCTGCTGGCGGGAATTCGTCGTATGCCCTCAAACCTTTACAGCATTGCAGAAACAGACTGCCAGGTTGCATTTATCCGCATTGAACATTTTTTCGCTGTCCTCCAACGGCAACCGCTCCTGCTGGAACATCTGCTGTATCTCTACCACCAGCGCATCGAAGACCTTCTGGACCTTATCACAACGTTCAAATTCAGCGGGCTGACCGATCGCCTGCTGGCTTTGCTGCGCCGTAAAGTAGAGCTAACCAACACGCAAACGCTCCACATCACACATGAAGAGTTAGCACACGAATTGGGGACCTCCCGTGTGGTCGTCTCCCGCCTGCTCAAAGAGCTCGAACGCAAAGGGATGGTGGAGCTGCATCGAGGAACAATCACTGTCCACGACCCCGCGCAATAGTGTAACAGAAGTTACATTTGTTGTGGCGCACGAGATGTAAGTTAGGGGTGTAACAATAGTGAGGTTTGCTATGGCGCGCACACATTACCAAGTGTTGATCATCGGTGGTGGCAATGCAGGGCTATCGGTAGCAGCCCACCTTCTCCGTCGCAAGTCCACGCTCGAGATCGGGATCATCGAACCGAGCGAATACCACTACTACCAGCCAGCATGGACGCTCGTTGGCGGTGGAGCATACGACATCAATAAAACGGTACAGCCAGAAGCGAAGTACATCCCTAAGGGAGCCGATTGGATCAAAGACTACGCCGAAGAAATTCTTCCAGATTCCAACACGGTCGCCACACGCTCTGGGAAACGCTACACGTATGACTACCTTGTCGTCTGTCCTGGTATTCAACTCGACTGGCACAAAATCGAAGGCGCCGAGCAGTGGCTTGGCAAGCGCGGGATCACAAGCAACTACACCTTCAAGACCGCGCCCTACACGTACGAATGCATTGCCAGCTTCACCGGCAAAGGCAAAGCACTCTTCACCGCCCCGAATACCCCCATCAAGTGTGGCGGAGCACCGCAGAAGATCATGTACCTTGCAGCGGATAATTTCCGCCGTCGAGGCCTTCTCGGCAGCGATACCGTTCACTTCTACTCCGGTGGAGGCGTCATCTTCGGCGTTCAGAAGTATGCAGAAGCACTCAAGAAAGTCTGCGAACGATACCACATCGGCCTGCATTTTCTCCACAACTGTGTAGCGGTCGATGGAGAGCGAAAAGTAGCATACTTCGAAGCAAAAAAAGGCGATACAACTGAACGCATCGCCGTTGAGTTCGAGATGATCCACCTGACACCACCGCAAAGCGCACCCGATTTCATCAAGCGTAGTCCACTTGCAGTACCGAACGATCCTCTCGGCTGGATGGAGGTTGATAAACACACACTCCAACATCCCCGCTATCCGAACGTCTTCGGTATCGGGGATGTTACAAATACCCCGAACGCAAAAACTGGGGCAGCCATCCGCAAGCAAAATCCTGTCCTGGTGGAGAACCTGCTCTACTGCATTGAACACAAAACAACTACACTCCCTGCACCCAAACAGTACAACGGCTATGGATCGTGCCCACTTGTAACAGGCTACGGAAAGCTTATCCTCGCAGAGTTTGACTACAACAATACCCCGCAAGAGAGCTTTCCCTTCGACCAAAGCAAGGAGCGCTTCAGCATGTGGCTCCTCAAGAAAGAAATTCTCCCCCGTCTCTACTGGCACGCGATCTTGAAAGGCAAGATGCAAGGATGACGGATTATTCTCTCCTCGCCCCTGCAGGGCACGTGCCGCTACATTGGCAGTGCCTTGCGGGGGCAGATGGAGACGTTACGATTTGTACCGCAAGCGAAGGCTATTGGTAACGACCGACACCGAACTTGCTGCCATCGCAGCGCTGGCAAGCATTGGATGGAGCATGATTCCTGCGACCGGATAGAGCACCCCCGCTGCAATGGGAATGAGCACAAGGTTGTAGATGAACGCCCAGCCGAGATTTTGAGCGATGATGCGCTTCAACGCTCGAGAGAGCGCATACAACGAAAGCAGCGGTTGCAACCGTTCGCCAACAAGCGTAACATCGGCCGCATGAATGGCAACATCACTGCCTGTTCCGATCGCAATACTGGCATCGGCTGCAGCAAGAGCTTGTGCGTCATTGATACCATCGCCAACCATGACGACTGCTCCCTGTTTTTCCCGGCGGAGACGCTCGACGTAATCCTGCTTTTGATTCGGCAGGAGTGGAGCTGCAACATGCTCGATACCTAACTCTGCCGCTACCTGCGCTGCGACAGCGGCACGGTCCCCACTGACAAGGTGAAGGATCATCCCCTCAGCGCGGAGCGCAGCGACAACCTCTGCTGCATCATCACGAATGCTGTCGTTCAACCATACCCCAAGCACGGCGCTGCCATCAACAGCAAGGAACACTTCAGTGGCGACCACGCCAGGAGCATCGGGAATGGCGATCCCCTCTTCGGCAAGATAGTCACGGTTGCCGACAAGGACAGTGTGCGTATCGTTCCAGGCACGGAAGCCGCGACCCCGAACCTGTTCGAACTGGAATTCTCCGGACGGCTCCACAGCAAGCCAGTCCGCAATGGCTCGGGAAAGAGGATGGGTATTCTGTTCGAGTGCTGCTCGGAGCAACGGTGCAAGCATACGCTGCTCGGCTGCTGAGATAAACCATCGGGCATCCTTGACGCGGGGCGCACCAATGGTGAGTGTGCCCGTTTTATCGAACACTACATGCCGCATCCGCGCGATGGCATCCAGCGCACGCGCATTCCGCACGAGCATTCCCAGGTGGGCAGCACGCCCAAGCGCAACAGCAACAGCCGTTGGCGTTGCTAACCCCAGTGCGCACGGACACGCAACTATCAACACCGACACCATCGCCAAGACGCCATTGCTCACGGCAGAAGGAACCAGGAGCACCCACACGCTCAGCGCAACAAGTGCAATTCCGATGACAATGGGTACAAAAATGCCAGCGACACGATCGGCGAGTTCTTGAGATGGAGTCTTGCTCGATTGTGCCTGTTCGACAGCGCGTATCATACTGCCCAAGAAGGTTCCATGCCCAACTGCTCGCGCTTCGACCGTCAACGTCCCATCGCCATTGAGTGTGCCTGCATAGACACGATCCCCCGGTCGTTTGACCACGGGAAGCGACTCTCCTGTGAGCAATTGCTCATCTGCCCAGGATTCTCCCTCCACCACAAAGCCATCAACGGGAATTCGTTCACCTGGCAGGACACGTAAATAATCACCGCGCTGGACATGGGAAAGTGGAACGTCTTGGACATCCCCATTGCTCCGGCGATGGACGCTCTGTGGCTGGAGTGCAACAAGTGCCGTCAGCGCAGCATTCGTTTTGAGTCGGGCTGCGTGCTCAAGGTATTTGCCCAGCAGAATAAACGTGATGATGGTTGCAGCCGATTCGAAGTACAGGTGTGGTTCTATGCCATTCGCGCGAAGAAACGACGGGGCAAGCAGCGCAAGCATGCTCCAGCTCCAAGCGATACCGGTGCTCAATGCAACCAGGGTATCCATTGCCAATGCACGCGCCCGAAGCTGCGACCATGCTCGAACAAAAAACGTACGGCCGAACACACCAAGAACGAACGTTGTCAGCAGTGCACTGAGTGCCACCGCCCATGGCTCTGTGTGCCAAGGCCCCATCGCTAGAGCAACCGTCGGGACGGTTCCGATAGCCGCACCGATTGTGTTCCGCTTCAGTTCGGCCAAAGCGCGACGTTCTCGCGCTGTCGCTTCTGCCAATGCTGTCGTTGGCTGGTCGGCATAGATCAAGTCATAGCCGAAGTCTCGCAGCGTTGTAGCGATGTCCGTGGGCTGCACCACAAGCGGATCGTATTCGAGCGTGACGGTTGCGCTGGCAACGTTGACGTCAGCACGTCGAACGCCCTCGACCGAACGCGATAGCGACTCGATCGAGCGTGCGCAGGCAGCACACGTTATGCCGATAACGGGGAACGTCTCGACTATAGTTGGGGCCTGCGCGACCTCTGTTTGGGATGTGCTCTGCATCATGTGCTGACCATCTCGTAGCCAACCCGCTCGACTGCAAATAGCTGATTCATCATTTTGTGAAACGTTTTCCCTTACGTGTGGAATAACACCTGTAGAAGCCGTGCTCACTGCGGAGTGGAGTTCCGAAGGCTGCCGATGCCGGCGATAGATTCCCGCAGTTGCTATTGGTAGGAGTTGATTGAAAAATCAAGTGTTTCATTTTGTCACACCTAAAAAACGTGCATTGATTGCAACAATCACGGTACTCAATGACATCAGCATGGCGCCGACGGCCGGCCCCAGCAGCAGGCCCAGCTTGTAGAGTACACCGGCGGCCAGCGGGATGGCGACGATGTTGTAGCCGGCCGCCCACCAGAGATTTTGGACCATTTT
>ENA-ORXB01000491-ORXB01000491.1-sediment-metagenome-genome-assembly--contig:-NODE-491-length-76350-cov-6.328176_pt1 | contig 76350 bp, 61 predicted proteins | sample MGYA00237863_ERZ511475 | MGnify/ENA primary metagenome ERZ511475 (study PRJEB26305, sample SAMN06343858) | sediment metagenome | isolation source: hot spring sediment | place: Canada: British Columbia... | reverse complement strand
CGTATTGGTCCGCTACGATCACATCATGGCGTGTCGCCAGTGCGGGCAAGGCCCCCATATTCGCCAGGGAAACGGAAGGATACATCACGGCGGCTTCCGTTCCCAGCCAGGCCGCCAGCCGCTGCTCCGCTTCGACGTTGGCCGCTACGCTGGAAAAGGCGCGGGAGGTCCCGTTATGAGTCCCCCACTGCCGCACCCCTCGCACCAACGCCTCCTGCACGCGCGGATGCTGATCTAAACCCAAAAAACTATCCGAGCCGAAGTTCCGGACCCATCGTCCCTCGACCCGAATCCAGCGGCCTGGACGGACGGCTTCTACCGTCACATTCTTCATGAGTACGTCTGGCTTCTCAGCCATCATGCGGCGGAAAAACCGCGTCAATCCCATCTCGCCTAGGACGTGGGCCTGCTCTTCTAGCGGTGTCTTCATCGGCTCCTCGCTGGTCTCACCCCAACCCCTTCGGGTCCTGGTTCTCGCTGCTCTGCCTTCTCGCTCCCGATTCGGCGGCTTCCGCGTGGCCTGATCATCGTAGCGGTCCGGTTTGCACCCGATGCCAACGGCCTGCGGCCGGCATTAGTCCGTTCCATCGCGGCAGACTGCGCGGGTTGCCTACATTACGCACCGTTCCATTCTCACGCAATGGCAATTTCCGTGCTCCTGGGATGAGCGCCACCAGCGCGGACCCTTGCGCCGACTTTGCCCAAATTCCCGCCTTGCCAGTGCCTGCGTTACCGCTATTACCCAGCGTCCCATCTGAACCCGCATCCCCCTCCCAATCCTCTCCACAGTTTTTGCCCGAATATTTCACCCAGTTTTACCACCTTTAACTATCAGTTCCCCTTGACCTAGCCAGGAAGCGCCGTCTAACAATACACTGGGATTAGACCGGATGGACTAGTCCAAGCGGTCTAATGAGAAGTTCACGGTAAAACTCGACTGGTCTCGCTAAGGACAAAGGCAGGTTTCGTTGTCGCTTTCTTCGTGCTTGACGTTGCCAGGATGACGTTCCCAGGATCGCGGGGGCCGAAAGCTGATCTTGGAACTTGGGAATGGGGTAAGGCGCGGATAGGACCTTAGAATGGGCGGAATGGGATGAGGGACGGCAAGACGACGCCACCGGAAGCGAATAACCCCAGCAATCCGACAGCAGCGGGGGCCGGGGTTCCCTCGTCCCTACCGGCCGCGGTGTGCCGCTGGCTGGAGATGTGGAATACCACGGCGGAGAGCCAGCAATCGGAGACCGCCCGCAAGCGGCGCGAGCAGATCATGGATGCTGCGGAATCTATTATCGCCCATCATGGCATCGCCCGGCTGTCGCTGAAGCGGATCGAGAAGTTGGCGGGCATGAGCCGCGGCCAGTTGCTCTACTATTTCCCGAACAAGGAAGCCATTCTGCTGGCGGTGTACGAGCGGATGATCCGGCGGATGATTCAGGAGCGTCTGGCGGCCGAGGATTTGCCCCGCCCCTTCACCGGCCAAGCGTGGCAGTGCTTGCACCGGGGTCTGGAAGAGCACTTGGGGCTGGGCCGCGAACCGCTGGAGAGCAAACAGGAATTGTTTAGCTTGCTGTACACCTTTCTGGCCCAGATGGCCCACCGCGAGGACTACCGGCAACGTTTGTCCGCCATGTATCGGAGCTGGCGGGAGCACATCGCCGCGGACATCGCAAGCAGTGTTCCTGCGCCCCATGCAGTGGACCCGGTCATTCTCGCCAGCATCATTCAGGCGTTGATTCACGGCTTGACCATGCAGTTGATGATCGATCCGGAGGCGTTCCACCGCCCGGCGATGTTGCAGGCTTGCTTGCAGATGCTGGCTCCCTGGTACGGTCCCGCTGCCGCGACCTGTCCAGCGAAAACCCCGTCTTCGCCGAGTCCATCCGAGGGGAAATCATGAGTGTGGCCACCAACACTTCTACATCGGAGAACCGAAGCCAAGCGGCGCCGTCCCCCGATGGCGCACTCCTGGTCGACCGAGTGCAGCAATTACGCTTGGACACGCAACTGGGCCGAAGCCCTGGCAACGGGCGCTCCCGTGCTGTCTGGCTGCCGTGGATTTTGGTCATTCTCATGGCCGTGGCCTGGGCCGGAGTGGGAATCCGAGCGTACCGTAATGGCGGGCTGATCAGTCCGGCTCCCGGACCAGAGGGCACCAGCCCGGCAGCTTCCGGCACGCCTGCGTCCTCCTCCACTTCCAGCGGAGGGCCGCCCTCCACGACCCCGCGCCCCGGCTCCACCCCTGCTCCGGGCGAACTGCTCTTGCAAATCAAAGGGAATGTCATTCCCTCGCTTCAGATCAATCTCAGCCCGGATGACATTTCCGGCGTGGTCGAGGAGATCTTTTTCAAGGAGGGGGATCGGGTCAAGCAGGGCCAAGTGCTCGCCCGGATTCGCAACAACCGGTATTTGCATGACTATTACGCTGCTCAGGCCGCGGTAGCAGCGGCGAAGGCCCGCCTGGCCGATTTGACAGGGGCGGCAGTCCGTCCCGAAGAGCGGCGGCAAGCAGAGGCGGAACTGGAGGAAGCGCGCGCCGCCTGGGTGCGGGCCGATCAGGAGGTCAAGCGGCTCAGTGCCCAGCGGAACACCGGCACGGTCTCGGCACAAGAGTTGGAACGGGCGGATGCCGACCTCAAGGCCGCCGCGGCTCGTGTCGCCCGGCTGGAGGCCAGCCTCGCCCTGTTGACGATGGGCGCCCGGCGCGAACGGATCGAAGCAGCCCAGGCCGAATTGCGCCAGGCCGAAGCCCGCCTCCAGGAAGCCCACCGCCTCCTGCGCAACTGCGAAGTCCGCGCCCCCATCGACGGCACCATCTTGACCAAAGTCGCGGATCGCGGGGCCTTGGTCAGCCCCATGTCCTTCAATGTCGCCGCCGGCATCTGCTCCATGGCGGATCTGGCCAAGCTGGAGGTGGAAATCGACGTGCCCGAACGCCAGATCACCAAGATCCGCCGCGGCCTCGACTGCCTCGTGCAAGCCGACGCTGATCCGAACCGGCCTTATCGCGCCGTGGTCGATCGCATCATGCCCATTGCCGACGACACCAAAAACGTGATCAAGGTCCGCATCCGCGTCTATCTACCGCTGGGAGAGGAACCTGGCTCTTTCCTCAAGCCGAAGATGAGCGTCGTAGCGACGATTTACAATCGCCCCTTCGTCTTCAACACCGCGACCGATCAGCCTTGGGGTGACGAAGACCGCCGGACGCCGGAGTGAAGGCGTTTGGCCCAGCACATCCCATTCCTCGGCCGCAGACGCAGGAGAAACTGCCCATGCCCCCCGAACAACCGCTCGTCCAGGTCCGCAATCTTTATAAGTCTTTCAGCCGCGGCAGCGAAACCATCGACGTGCTGCAAGACCTCAACCTCGATGTCGGCCATGCCGAGTTCCTGGCGTTGATGGGTCCCTCCGGCTCCGGCAAGACGACCCTGCTCAACCTGATCGCCGGACTGGACCAACCCACCTCCGGGACAATCATCGTGGGCGATCAGGTGATCTCGGAGATGTCGGAAAGCGAATTGGCCCGCTGGCGGACCCGACACGTCGGCTTCGTGTTCCAGTTTTATTACCTGCTCCCTGTATTGACGGCGTATGAGAACGTCGAGTTGCCTCTTTTGCTACTACCGTTGAGCCGGCAGCAGCGGCGCAAGCAGGTGGAAACGGCTCTGGACCTCGTCGGGCTGAGCAACCGGATGCACCATCGTCCAGGCCAGCTTTCCGGCGGGCAGCAGCAACGGGTGGGCATCGCGCGGGCCATCGTCACCGATCCGGAGCTGATCGTCGCCGACGAGCCGACCGGAGACCTGGACACCCGCAGCGCCCACGAAATCCTCACCTTGCTGGAAACCCTGCGCGCTCAGTTGGGCAAGACGATCATTATGGTCACCCACGACCCCAAGGCGGCCGCCCGCGCCCAACGTGTCCTCCACCTGGAGAAGGGGCAACTGGTGCTTGACACCGCCGCTTCACCCCTGTTGACGGCCGAAGCGTAGCATCCTCTCATGCCGTCGAGCCAACAAGGAGGGCCTCTCATGACCAAGCTGACCCGCTCTGACGTCATCTCTGCCCGACTGGGGCACCCGAAGCGGATTGTGCCTTCTGCCAAGGAGCATGCCCGATGATGTACGGCCTACCCACCGAATTTTTCCCGACCGGTTATGATCCCTCGCTGTTTTTGCTGAGCGGTTACCTGCTGGGCCTCTTGGCCGCTCTTATCATCGGAGCCATCCTGCTGGGCTTACTGACCCTACCGGCGTTTTTCCTGGTGCTCTTCGGCATCGAACAATTGGCCAATGTGGTGGCCCATCTGAGCGGGGCATTTCCTGCCAAACTGGTCGTGATCATGTTCCGGGGCTTACGCCGCTCTCCGCTGCGCACCTCGCTGACCTACGTCGCTCTGTTCGTGCTCACCTTTGTCTTGTGCCTGATTTACGCCGTGCTGCACATGATCAACACCGCCACAACCGAGAAAGAGGCCAATTTCAAGGCGATTGTCACGCACAAGACCCTCATTCCCAGCCAGATGCCGCCGGGTTATTACGAGGAGTTCAAACGCATCTGCCTGGAGGAATTGCCGCCGGATATGCGCCCCGTCAACGGGGATCTGGACCTGATGAGTTGGTCATTCGTGCTGACCACCACGGACAAGATCAATCCCCGGCGGGACACGATGATCTTCCTGTTTGCGCTCGAGCCGAACAAGGTTCTCACGATGATGGACGGCCTGGAGGACCTGACGGGCGAGGAGCGGCGTCAACTGGAAGCGGCAGCCGACGAAATGATGCGCAACCCCCAGGCCATCGTCATGAGCAAAAGCCGGCTGAAGATGCTGAATTTGCGCGTCGGCCAACGGGTCAAATCCTACGGCATGAACTATCCGAACCTGGTGTTTGAATTCGACATCATCGGCGAGCTGCCGGAGGGGCGGTACGAAGGGGTCAGCTTCATGAACCGCTCTTATCTGCTGCAACTGTTGGATTCCTACCGGAACGACCGCAGCGTGAACAAGACCGGCGAACCCCATCCCATGGCCGAGAAATGCGTGAATCTGATCTGGGTCCGCCTGCCCAATAAGGCCGCCTTTGAACGCCTGAGTGCTCTGGTGAACGATCCGAAATACTTCGGCAAGGTGCCGATCAAGATGGAGACAGCCTCCAGCGGCATTGGCACGTGGCTGGCCGCCTTCAAAGACATCTTCTGGGGGATGAAGTACATTCTGGTGCCCTCCATGATCGGGATCATGAGTCTGGTCGTCGCCAACGCCATCAGCATTTCGGTGCGGGAGCGACGGACGGAGATGGCGGTGCTCAAGGTGCTTGGCTTCCAACCCCGGCATATTCTCGTCCTGGTGCTGGGGGAAGCCCTGCTCGTCGGCTTTCTGGCGGGGATTATGAGCAGCGGGCTAGCCTGGGGGATGCTCGGCAGCTTCAAATTCCAGATCATGTTCTTCGGATCGTTCATCGTGCCGCTGCAAGCGCTCTTGTACGCCCCGGCTTTGGGGATGGCAGTCGCCTGTGCCGGCAGCCTCGGTCCCGCCTGGAACGCCCGGAGCGTCAAAGTCGCCGAAGTGTTCGCCCGGATCAGTTGAGTCTTTCTTCATCGCAGTGGGAGAACAACCCCCGCACCAGGAAGCATCGAGCTGTCACGGGACATACGGAGAGGCACCTAGACCTGGAGAAGCACCCATGGCCGCACCTGTCCTGATCGCCGAGGCCAGCCTGCCGGGTTGGGGGACGCGCCTGAAAGATTCCCTGCGGCGGGGAGGGAAGGTGGCGTTGGCAGCGTGGCGGTCATTCCGCCGCCTCATTGGCACGCTCTTTACCATCGGTTTTTCCCTCCTGCCGCTCTCGGTGTTGCTGTTGGCCTTGCCGGCGGTTTCGCCGAATGAGGCGGTGCTGACGGAAACTGTCCCACCGGCGCGGAATTGGCGGCAACGGCTCGGCCGGCGGCTCTTCGCGCTCCTAACCGCTGTGGCCATGCTCATCGTGCTCTTCGCCTTCGCTCTGGAAGTGGTGTCGCATCTGCCGCCGCCACCGGGAGGGCAATTGAGCATCGTGGCCAAAAAGCTCCTGGGGTATTCCATGGCCGATTTTGTGCCGGATGATCCCCCGCCTGCTGATCTGCCACCGGGCAAGGTCTGGCTGACGGCGCCGGAGTTGTTGGAGCGCCGCGACACGTTGCGCAAGGCCGCTTCCCGGCAAAATCTTGGCCCGATCGAAAAGCGTGAAGCGGAGGAACGCCTGGCGGAGGTGGAAGCCGAGATCGCTGAACGCCTGCCGCGATCTCTACGCCTGCGCCTGATGCTGGACCCCGAATTGGCTCCCTGGTTGGCGGTTCCTTTGTGGAAGCTCATGCCCCGCCCCCTCATCGAACAGTGGCCCTTCGTCTTGCTGACCATGTATGCCGCCGATTTCGTCCTGCTCCTGTTCATCGGGCGCGTGCCGCTGGCTTACAACTTCCGCTACCTTTGGGTCCGTAAGCGGGATACGCTGCTCACCGGTTTGGCCTTCACTGTGGTCGTAGCCCTGGTCATCATTCTGCTCGCCTTCGTCAACGGCATGTACAAGCTCAACGAAAGCACCGGGGTGCCGGGAAATGTCCTCGTCCTCTCGGAAGGTTCCACCGACGAGCTGTTCAGTAACATGGCTCGCGGCGATGCGGACAATGTGGAGCGCCAGGTGATCACATCCGACCAGTGGGGCCGTCCAATTGGCCCCGTGGGTGTGGCACGGGCCATTTTCACAGCGGATGGGACGTTGCAGCGCCTGCCCCCCAACGCTCCCAAGGACCTGCCGGGAGCTGTCTATTTGGCCAGCCGGGAAGCCTATCTCGTGATGAATCAAGCGGTGCCAACCCCGCCCGGGGAATTGCCGCGGCGGCGCTTCCTGCAAATCCGGGCCTTTCAGGATGTCCGCATCGGTGCCGCCGTGCACAACATCGAGCTGGAACCCGGCGGAAGCTGGTTCAGCGCCAACGCCATCGACCCCGGCCCTCCCGCTCCCGATGGACGGCAGTATCTCCAATGCACGCTGGGTCAAGGTGTGGCGGCGATCTTAGGAGAAGACATCGGGAAAAAACGGCTGGAAGTCGGCGACACCTTCGAGGTCGGCGACCGCTACTGGAAGGTGGTCGGGATCATGAAGACGGGCGGCACTGCTTACGGTTCGGAAATCTGGACTGGCAGCGAGAACCCCGTCGTTCGAGCCAGCGGCAAAGGCGACAAGTTCACCACCCTGGTGCTCCGCATGGAAGATGACTCCGAAGCTAGCGCCAAGGCCATGGCCTGGTACCTCAACGAGGTCTACGAGCAGGCCAAGCTCAAGGCCTTCGCCGAGCCGGATTACTACCGCGAACTGACAAAAACCAACGAACAGTTCCTCTCCGCCATCATTCTGGTGGCGGTGATTATGGCCGTCGGGGGAGTCTTCGGCGTCATGAATACCATGTTCGCTTCCATCGCCGCTCGCATCAAGGAAGTCGGAGTGTTGCGGATTCTCGGCTTCAAGCGCTGGCAAATCCTCATTTCCTTCATGATCGAGTCGTTGACCATCGCGGTGATCGGTGGCACCCTGGGCTGCCTGCTGGGATTGCTGGCCGATGGGTGGGAAGCCAGCAGTACCATGTCCGGAGGCCAAGGCGGCGGCAAGAGCGTCACGCTGACCATGATCGTCGATGGGCCAATTCTGGCAGCCGGCTTCCTCTTCACCCTGATCATGGGCCGTTTGGGCGGTTTGGTGCCTGCCCTCTCGGCCATGCGGCTGAACATCCTCGAATCGCTTCGGTGATGAAAGGACGGCTGGCAACCGACGAGCCGTTGCTGCCCCCTGCCATCGACTCGGCTCTTTTCCCCCTGGTGTTAGGCCGCCGCCACTTGGCAAGACCAGGGTCTTTCCCTATCGTTGCCCGCGAACTGTTTTTTCCAGGGCGTGGCTGCCAGCGCAGGCCGCATTTTCCGCCATCGTCGTGAAAAGGAGGAACGTCATGGTCCCTGCCCTGCCGGAACCAGGGTTAGAAGGAAGTGGCTACCCCTGGTATATTCAGGCGGCGCTGGTCCTGTTCACGATCCTGAGTGTTCCCGCCCTCATCGCTTTACCTTTCTGGCTTTCCGGCTTTCTGGCCCATCCCTGAGTTGGGGGGCGGGTGGAACCGTTATCCGGTGCGGCTGGAACCGCGATTGCGACGGCATCGATCGGCTCCGGTTTTCCGGCTTGCGAGTGGGGAAACTCTCAGACCACGGTGGGGAAAAAACTTCTGGAAACTTGACGCGAGGGAACCAGCATGAAGAGTCGGCTGTTTGCCGGGGTACCGGTTTCCGAAGTCGGGCTGGGATGCTGGCAACTCGGGGGCGACCAGTGGGGTGACATCACAGAGTCCGAGGCTCTGGCGGTGTTGCATGCAGCGGCAGAGGCCGGCGTCACGTTTCTGGACACAGCCGACGTATACGGTGTGGGGCGCAGCGAGTCTCTCATTGGCCGTTTTCTGCGCGAACGGGGCCGCCAGGGGTTCTTTATCGCCTCCAAGTTTGGGCGCTTCCCGACCCCTGGCTGGCCGGAGAATTTCCAGCCGATGGTCATCCGCCAGCACATCGAAGCGTCGCTCCGGCGCTTGGGCATCGAACAGTTGGACCTGACGCAAATGCACTGCCTGCCGCGAGAACAAGTGCAGCGTGAGGAACTCTGGGACACGCTCCGCCAATTGCAACGGGAGGGGAAAATCGCCCGTTTTGGCGCCAGTGTGGAATCCGTCGAGGAGGCGGAAGAATGCCTCCGGCATCCCGATTGTGCTTCTCTCCAGATCATCTTCAACATTTTCCGGCAGACGCCGGCTTTGTGCGGGTTGTTGGAGCGCTGCCAGCAGCGCGGCGTGGCCATCATCGTACGCCTGCCCTTAGCTTCCGGCTTATTAGGCGGGAGATATACGCCGCAGACAACCTTCGCTCCCAATGACCATCGCAGCTTCAACCGCAACGGCGAACGCTTCAACGTGGGGGAAACCTTCGCCGGGCTAGGGTTTGAAAAAGGGCTGGAACTGGTCGAACAGCTCCAGGCTCTGGTTCCTGCGGGGCTGCCCTTGCCGCAGTTGGCATTGCGCTGGTGCCTGGATCATCCCGCCGTGACGGTCGTGATCCCCGGCGCGCGGCGGCCAGAACAGGTGCGGAGCAACGCCGCAGCCAGCGATCTGCCCTCTCTCTCGCCCGAACTGCACAGCCGATTGCGTGACTTCTTCCTCCAAAAGGTGAAACCCCATGTGCGAGGGCCTGATTGATCCCTCACCCGCGGTTTCGAGGGGTTCCTGGGCATGTGATCCGCTCCACTTCACGGCAGCGCTGCTCCTCCGAAATCGATGGGCTTTGCTGATTCTCCCCCGGCAAGCACCCTCGAACCAGCGGAGCAAGCAGCCTTGGACTGGTGTGGCTCGATTCCTATGTTCCTCGATCCAGCGGTGCACTCCGGGAAATCCGCGATGAAACCGAATTATACCGGCGGCTGTCGCGATTTGTCGCGGGCCCCCTTGCTGGCAGGACACAGGGTGATAGACTACTTTGTGAAAAGTTTCACAAAGCGGCTGTTCCGGCGGGAATACGGCAGGATCAGGCTCCGTGGGGCATGAACAACACAGCCGGGCTGGTGGAGCCGGCTGGCGTTGCAGAAGGGGGAAAAGTTCCGTGCCGGTGATCTTCCGTCGATCGCGGGATGTGCAGGTGCGCCAGGCGGCGGTGGGTGCCGTGCTCGGCTTAGGGTTGTTCGTCTTCGCCTGGTACTATTACGCTCTGCCGAGCTATACGCGGGTGGGCTACATGCCGGAGCAGCCGGTGCCGTTTTCCCATCAGTTGCATGTGGGCCGGCTGGGAATGGATTGCACCTACTGCCACCAGCACGTTTTTCAATCTCCGCATGCCACGGTTCCGAGCGCCCAGGTCTGCATGAATTGCCACAACCCCCGCAAGGCGAATGTTAAAGGCAACAGTCCGCTTCTGACGCTCATCCGGGAAAGTTACGAGACCGGCAAGCCCGTGGCCTGGAAGCGAGTACACAAGCTGCCGGAATATGCCTATTTCAATCATGCTGTGCATGTGAACAAAGGGGTCTCGTGTGTCTCGTGCCACGGTCCGGTCAACGAGATGCCGATGGTGCGCCATGATCAGCCGCTGTCGATGGGCTGGTGTTTGCAATGCCATCATGAGCCAGAGAAGCATCTCCGTCCGGTCGAGCAGGTGACCAATTTATCCTGGAAGCCGGACGGGAACAAGCCCCGGCTGGACATTGGCTACGATATCAAGCAGCAGTTGCAGGTGCAGGCTCCGATGCACTGCCAGGGTTGTCATCGTTGAGGGATGATCGGAGCGATCACCCCTGCTAACCGAAGCCGAAGGTGAGCCGGACTCAAAGCAAGGCTGCCAGCAGGAGCGAAGGGAACGGTGCGACGATGAATCCTCCTGATTATCTTCGCAGAGAGGCGATAGCTCCGGCGCCTGTGGAGGAGTTTCCCGGTTTTGTGAATGTTTACGCTGGCGCTGGTCTGGCCGAACCGCGGGACGAGGATGCTCTCTCCGCCCATTGGCATCGCCGGCAGTTTCTGACCTATACCCTGGCCGGTGCTGCTGCCGCCACGTTGGCCAGTTGCCGACGTCCGGACCTGCCGATCGTCCCCTACTCCGCTGTTCCTGAGGACCGCGTGGGGCATGTGGTTCACGGGCTGCCCACATTTTACGCTACAGCTCAGCCGCGCCCCTTCGGCTCCCTGCCGCTTTTGGTGGAAAGTCACGACGGGCGGCCCACGAAGATTGAAGGGCATCCGCGGCATCCGGCCAGTTTGGGTAGCACGGATGCCTTCGCTCAAGCGGCCATATTGGACTTGTACAGTCCCGATCGGGTGATGTCGCCGCGCAGCAGCAGCGTTGTGGAACGGGGTGTTTCCCGCCGGTGGGACGATTTTGACCGCTTCGCCCGTATCCTGGCCGACCGCCTCCGCTCCGCTCAGGGTCAGGGCTTCGCTGTGCTAGCCGAGCAGGTCCCTTCCCCGGCTTTGCGCCGCATTCGGGAGCATCTCCGCCAGAATTGGCCGCAGGCGCAGTGGTACACCTTCGAGCCGGTCGATTACGGCGAAGTCCTGCGCGGGACCGAGATCGCCTTCGGGCAACCGCTGCTGCCCACGCCGGATTTGGAAAAAATCGATTGCCTGCTCGTGCTGGATAGCGATTGCCTGGGAATCGAGTTGGACAGCCTGATGCAGGTCCGCCGGTTTGCCCGCCGGCGGCAGGGACCCCCGCAGCAGTTTAACCGCCTCTACGTGGTGGAATCCACCGGCACACTCACCGGCTTTATGGCCGATCACCGCCTCCGCCTGCCGGCCAGCCTGGTGGGGGCCTTTCTGCTGGCCTTGACGCGCGAGCTGTCGCCCTCTCTGCCGGGCAAGCTACCGGAGCTACCCGCGAGGGTCGACGAAGCGTCGGGACGGGAGTTGCCGGAATCAGCCCGCCGGTGGCTGGCACCGCTGGCGCGAGACCTGCTTCGGCACCGGGGACGCTGTGCCATTCTGCCCGGCTATCGCCAGCCGGCCTACGTTCATGCCCTGGCACATACCCTCAATGCCGCCCTGGAAGCCTCCTCGCTCTGGGAGTTCCGTCCCCCTCCGCCGGAAATGCTGGAAGCCGGTCTGCCCGCCTTGACCGACGCCCTGCGTGCAGGCCGCATCGATACCTTGGTCATCCTCGGCGGCAATCCCGTTCTGACGGCCCCGGCCGATCTGCAATTCGCCGCAGCCCTGCGTCAGGCCAGGACCACTATCCGCGTCGGCTTGTACTACGATCAGACGTCCGAACTCTGCCACTGGCATCTGCCGCTGTCCCACTTTCTGGAAAGCTGGGGAGATACCGAAAGCAGCGATGGCACCCTCTGTTGCATCCAACCCTTGATCGAACCGCTCCTCAGCAACCTTCCTTCACCCGCTGAACAGGAAGCTCCACCCCGCGGAGGCCGCTCCGCCCTGGAGATTCTGGCGCTATTGACCCAGTTCCCGCATCCGCGTGATGGCAAGCCGGTGACCTCATACGTGTCTGCCCGCTCCGCCGCTTATGAACTCGTCCGCACCGTTTTTGCCGCTCGCGCGGGTCTGGCCCCGGATGATCCCCAACTCTCCGCCGCCTTCCAGCGTTACAAGCAACTCGGCTTCCTCCCCCCGGAGCAGGACAAACAGCGCCGCTCCTCCTTACGTCCCACCTTGCGGCCGCTTTCCGACATTCAACGCGCTTTGCCTTCTTCCCTCCCTTCCGCTCCGCAGCGGGACGCCCTGGAAGTCACCTTCCATCCCGACTACTCGCTTTACGATGGCCGCTACCTCTTTAACGCCTGGCTCCAGGAACTGCCGGATCCGATCAGTAAACTGGTGTGGGATAATGCCGCTCTGATCAGCCCGCAAACGGCTCAAACCTTTGGCCTGACCACCGGCGATGTCATCCGCCTCCGCCACGATTCCTACCAGGTGGAAATCCCCGTGTTTGTGCTGCCGGGGCAAGCGGATTACTCCCTCGCCCTGCATTTCGGCCAGTGCGGGGAACTCCGCATGGCGCACATCACCGGCGGCGGCGGCACCAATGTCTTCCCCCTGCGAACCTCACAAGCCCGGTACATCCTCACCTCGGTGCGGTTGGAGAAAACGGGCCGCCGAGCGACACTGGTGACCACCCAGGAACACGGCGTCATCCCCCACGGGCGGGATATTGTGCGGGAAGTCGACCTGAGCAAGCTCCGGCAGCCGCCGTCCCACTCCAGGGCACCGGAGGGCAGCCATTCTTCTGCGGATCACAACTCGTCTGCGGATCACAGCTCAGGGCATAGTTCCTCCGCCTCCACGCCGTCCGTCCCCCTGCTCGGCTTGCCGCCCGATGGCCATCTGAGCGAAGAGGACCTCCGCCGCGGCTACCAGGCAGGCTATGGCCAAGTGCCCCCGCCTCCCATGCCAGCCCGCGATAAACAGCGCCGCTTCCCTCTCGATCTCGCCCGGCCCGAACGCCTCGATAGCCCCTTCCAGTGGGGCATGGTCATCGATCTGTCCCTCTGCACCGGCTGTTCGGCCTGTGTCCTCGCCTGCCAGGTGGAAAACAACATTCCGGTGGTCGGCAAGTACGAAGTCCAGCGCAATCGTGAGATGCACTGGCTGCGCATTGACCGTTACTTCTCTTCCACCGACGGCCAGACCGCCGACGCGGACCCGCGCGTGATTACCCAGCCGCTGGCTTGCCTCCATTGCGAACAGGCGCCCTGCGAGCAGGTCTGCCCAGTCAACGCGGCCGTGCACAGTCCCGAAGGCCTGAATTTGCAAGTGTACAATCGCTGCATTGGAACCCGCTACTGTGCTAACGCCTGCCCTTACAAAGCCCGCCGCTTCAACTGGTTCGATTACAACAAACGCCACCTCGATGCCTTGCGGGTGCCCACGCCTTTGACTCCCGAAGGCGCCGCCCTGACGCGCTCCTTACTTCCCGAATCCCTCCGCATGCTCAAAAACCCCGATGTCACTGTCCGCATGCGCGGCGTCATGGAAAAATGCACCTACTGCGTCCAGCGCCTCGAACGTGCCAAATATGGAGCCAAAATCGCCGCCGCCGAAGTCGCTCAGGGACGGCGGACCATCCCCGTCGATGCCAGCTTTCGCCCCGAGGGACCCGCTTCCGCCTACCGCAAACCCCAGGACCCGAAATCGGCGGGCTACGACCTGGACCGTTGGGGGCGGGTCATTGTACCGGATGGCTTGGTGCGAACGGCTTGCCAGGCTGTTTGTCCCACCCAGGCGATCATCTTCGGCAACGTGCTGGACCCCCACAGCGCCGTAGCCGCGGCTAAACTCCGCGCCGGAGAATACGCCTTGCTCGGAGAACTGAATACTAAACCTCGGACCAGCTATTTGCCTCGGCTGCGCAACCCTAACCCGGAGCTGACCTAAGCGAACCCCCACCGGCAGGATACACGGGAATTGGCCGATGAGTTCCAACGCCGTTACTCACACTGAAACACCTACCCAGGAAGCGCTGGGTCACCCCTCGCCCTTCCCAGAGCCGCTTCCTCGCATTCCTCTCGTCTGGGGACCGGACACTTACGAGACGTTGACCCATCAGATCAGCTCCATCACCGAACAATCTCCGCCCGGCTGGTGGTGGCCGGCCTTCCTCATCGCCTCGGGACTTCTGACCGGCGGCCTGCTCGCGGCCACCTACCTGATCTCGACCGGCGTCGGCGTCTGGGGTTCCAACAATCCCGTCAATTGGGCCTTCGACATCACCAATTTCGTCTTCTGGATCGGCATTGGCCACGCGGGAACGCTGATCTCCGCCATCCTCTTTCTCTTCCGGCAAAAGTGGCGCACCAGTATCAATCGGTTTTCCGAGGCGATGACCATCTTCGCCGTCCTCTGTGCGGCGGTGTACCCCGGCATCCACGTCGGGCGATTCTGGTATGCCTGGTTCATGTTCCCCTTGCCCAATGCGAACCACATTTTCCAGAACTTCCGCTCGGCATTGCTCTGGGACTTGTTCGCCGTCAGCACCTATTTCACCATTTCCTTGATCTTCTGGTACGTTGGCTTGATTCCTGATCTAGCGACCTTGCGGGACCGAGCGAAAAGCCGGCGGCGGCAAGTTCTCTTCGGCCTGCTCTCCCTCGGCTGGCGTGGCAGTACCCGGCATTGGCGGCACTATGAAGTCGCCTATCTCATGCTCGCCGGCCTCTCGACGCCGCTGGTGCTCTCCGTACACTCGGTGGTCAGTTTCGACTTCGCCACTTCCATCCTGCCTGGCTGGCACACAACCATCTTTCCCCCCTATTTCGTCGCCGGGGCCATCTTTGGCGGCTTTGCCATGGTCCTGCAATGCCTTATCCCCGCCCGTGCCGCCTACAAACTGCACAACCTCATCACCACCAAGCACATCGATGTCATGTGCAAATTCCTGTTAGCCACCGGCTCACTGGTCGGCTACGCCTACGGCATGGAATTGTTCATCGCCTGGTACTCGGGAAATCCCTACGAATGGCAAACCTTTGTCAATCGGGCCTGGACGGGGGATTACACCTGGGCTTATTGGGTGATGATCTCCTGCAATCTGCTCCTGCCTCAGCTCTTCTGGGTCCGCTGGTGCCGGCAAACCCCTTGGTTTGTCCTCCTGATAGTCACCTGCATCAACGTCGGCATGTGGTATGAACGCTTCGTCATCATCGTGCAATCCCTCCATCATGACTTTTTGCCCGCCAGTTGGGGCCGCTACTACCCGACCTGGGTCGATTGGCTCCAGATGCTCGGCGACTTCGGGTTGTTCTTCACCTTGACCTTGCTTTTCATCCGCTTCCTGCCGATGATTGCGCTGGCAGAAGTCAAAAGCGTCCTCCCTATGGCCAATCCTCACTATCGCTTCGGTCCTCCCCAGCAGTATCTTCGGGATGAGGCAGGGCGCTATCCGACGGCCGATCACGCCTTGGCCGCCCGATACGGCCCCCCTGCTCCACCGCGAACCACGATCCCACCGGCCGAGGAACCCGTGCCGGCCTTCCTGCCTACACCGGAGGGAAGCGGGCAACCGTGGGGCGCTGTCGCCGAATTTGCCAACGCCCAACAACTGCTCCAGGCCGCTCAAACCGCCCGGCAGCATGGTTACACTCACCTCGATGCCTGGACCCCCTTTTACGTCCACGGCATGAAGGAAGCCATTGGACGGCAGCGCAGCCGCCTCCCCTTATTCACCCTGGCCGGCGCCCTGACTGGACTCGCCACCGCTGTCTCCCTCCAGTTCTACCTGATGACCTACTACTACCCCACCATCGTAGGCGGCAAAGAATACCGCTCCTGGGAGGCCTTCGTCCCGGTCTTCTTCGAGATGACGGTGCTTTTCGCCGGCTTCTTCACCCTATTCGCCCTGATCGGGTTGTGCGGCCTGCCGCGCCTGTTCCATCCCCTGGACGCTCACCCAACTTTCCACCGCGTCACACAAGACGGCTTCTTCCTCACGATCGAAGCGACGGACCCGAAATTCGATGTCGATCATACCCGCGAATTCCTGCAATCTCTGGGAGGGCACCATGTGGCTGTTATCGAACGTTAGAACTTCCCCAGGAACAGACAACCATCTGCCCTTAGGACAGGTAGTAAGAACGAGGCATCCCTACAGCACCGGCGGTTGAACAACGCTGCCGGGAGGAGAAAGACGAATGCCAGGAATGACTTGCCTGACTGCCGGAGTGCATCGGATGCCGAGCCGGGGAGAGGAGTAGGCCATGTACAGCATCGACGCCAATCTGCTGATGAACACTCTCCTGGCCGCCATCTTGCTGACTGGCGCGATCCTGTTCGTCGTGACGCTGGTGTTAGCCGCCAGTTCCTGGCAGCGCGGGACGACACTTTTAAGCTGGCTCTACCTCCTGACCGCCATCTTCGGCGCCTTCGCCATACTTGTGGGCATTCTCGGACTGCGTGGGCGCACCAGCGATGCGACTCCCTGGCACTTCTTCCTCGACATGAAGTACCAGCCGAAATACTCCGCCCAGGGCAGCAGTCCGTTTTTCCCCGATGGCCGTGCCAGCCGTCTGCCGCCCGCCGAGACGGTACCCTACGACGGCACAGACTATTTCGCGGACGCCGGTTATCACCAGGACCCTCTGCCTGATTTTCTACAAGCCGACCGCCGCTATTTCACCGGCATCGCCAATCCAGCAGCTATCCGCAACGAAGGAGGGAACCAAGTTCCCGAAGGACCCCGTTGGGAGAACGGACGACTCGTGGGGGAAGGATACTATGTCAATCACATCCCGCCATACGCCATCCAGCGGGCGGGAGGCTGGGCGCCGCTCCTTCAACGCGGCCGCCAGCAGTTTGACATCCACTGCGCGGTTTGCCACGGGACCAGTGGGCGCGGAGGGGTAGCCGAGGCCGCGTACGGCATCGTCGGTGCTTACGGCTTGTCCGTCCCCCCTTCCAATTTGGTGACGCCAGACATTCAGGCTCAGCCCGACGGACAGCTATTCCACACAATCACCCACGGCGTCCGCAACATGCCCGCATACGCCCATCAGGTCTCCGTGCACGACCGCTGGGCCATCATCGCTTACCTGCGGGTGTTGCAATTCGCCGCCGGCAACCCCCTGCTCAACCAACCCTGATTGCACGCCGCCACCGCCTGACGGACGAGACCATGAATACGACCCCTGTGATGGAAACCGGAAGCAACCAGTCGCCGCAGGAACTGACTGCGCCGCCCGGCTTGCCCGATCCCGTCGCTCCGCTAGGCTCCCAGGCTGATGGCATCGTCCGCCCCCTGGTCATCATCACTTCCGCCGCTGGCTTCGTCCTGTTCCTGGGAGCTTTCGTCAACGGCCGCCAGTTCTTCCATTCCTACCTCTTCGGCTATGTCTTTGCCTTAGATATCGCCTTGGGCGCGTTATTCTGGAACCTCATCCATCACGTCAGCGACGCTGGATGGTCCGTCGGATTGCGGCGCATCTATGAAAACATCCACCGCGCTCTCCTTCCCCTGAGCTTGCTCTCCCTGCCCCTGCTCATCGGCATCTTTCGCGGACAACTCCATACCTGGTATTCCTTCATTCATGGAACACCGCCGGAGGATGAGCATTTACAACACATCTGGCATGTCAAAAGGATCTATTTCGATTCCACCTTTTTCCTTGCGAGATTCATTTTGTATTTCAGTATATGGATCATTTATTCACTTCTGATGCGCCATTGGTCCTTCGAGCAAGATCGAGTCGGTGGCGCTGCCCTCACGTTACGCATGCAGCGATGGGCGCCGCTGGGGCTGGTCCTGCTCGGTCTGAGCAGCACATTTTTCGCTTTCGATTGGCTGATGAGCCTGCAATATACCTGGTTCAGCACCATTTACGGCGTTTACTTTTGGGTGGGAGGTTTTCGCGGCAGCCTCTCTCTGGCTGTCCTCATCGTTCTGACCTTGCACGCTTGCGGTTATTTGCAGAAAACAATTACGATGGAACATCTGCACGACGCCGCGAAAATCATGTTCGGCCTCACCATCTTCTGGGCCTATATTGCCTTTTCACAGTACTTTCTAATTTGGTATGGTAATATGCCTGAGGAAACACAATTCTATTTGCTCCGTCGCAACGGCTCATGGTACGACCTCTCCATGCTTTTGCCCATCTTATACTTTGTTGTTCCCTTCTTCATGCTCCTGCCCCGCGCTCATAAACGGAATCCCCGTTGGCTAGCCGCTAGCGCCGCCCTGATCCTGCTCATGCACGCTTGCGACTTGTATTGGCAGATCCTCCCCGTCCTCCATCCCGCCACTATTCATTTCCATTGGATGGACGCTGCCGCTTGGATCTGCTTCACCGGGGTTCTGCTCCTGACAGCCCTCTGGGGCTTGCAGCGGGCGCCCTTGATCCCCATCCGGGACCCCCGTTTATCCGAAACCATCGGTTATATCAATGAAACTCCGTAAAATATATACATGTGATAAATGCAATAGACAAGAGATTGAGGCTGTATAAATCATGAGTGATATAATCACAGAAAAACAAGAGGCAAACGGAGGCGGCTCTCCAGAGTTCCCCTACCTGACCGTGCTCGCTAGCCTCCTCACACTTTTCCTCTTCGTGGCTCTGATGCTCCTGGCCTACTACTCCCCCGATGCCCTTGCTCCTTCGACCAGTGAAGACCAGGAGACACTCGACCCTGCAAGCAAATTGGCCGAAATCAAGGCCAAAAATCAGGCCATCTTGGAAGGCCGTCCGGAGACTGGCACGCAAATGTCCGTGGACGCCGCCTTGGAAAAACTGCTAAACCAACTCCACAGCGAGAAGGACACTCTGCCGTTCCCCAAGCCATTGCCTCTTCCACCGCCGGACTCTAAAGTCAAAGATAAGGACAAAAAATGATGAGAATAAAGAAGAAAATACATATATATTATAAGGTGAATTATTAGCTATGGAATCTGTAGATATTGCCGTATTACTAACCGTCTTTGGCTCCATCCTATGTTTCGGGAGCGCTGCTGTCCTGGCTCTGAGCTGGGCCTTCCGCAATGGCCAATTCGACAATTTCCAGCGGGGTGCTCTGTCCATTTTCGATGCCGATGAGCCAGTGGGCGAACCCACCGACTTCTTCCCGGATCACCGTCCCATAACGCCAGCTCACGATCCGCAGCACGAGGCGATCCAAGGGGAATGACCTATGGCTGTCACTATACTGGCACGAGATCATCTGCGCCTCCAGGCCGCCCAGGAACGCGTGACCATCGATCGATCCTGCCGCGGGCCGGTCCTGGCGTTTAGTGCCACCGCCCTCTTCTGGCTCCTCGTCGGCTCGCTTCTCGCCTTGCTAGCTTCCCTCAAGCTCCACAGTCCCTATTTCCTCACGGGAAGCGCCATCTGGACCTTTGGCCGGGTGCGGATGGCCCATCTCCAAGCCGTCGCTCTGGGCTGGTCTTCCCTGGCTGCCATGGCCGCCTGCCTCTGGCTCATGTGCCGCCTGGCCCGCGTCGAATTGATCTACCCACGGATGCTCTACCTCGCTTGTGCCTTGTGGAACGTCGCCACTACGCTCGCTGTCGCCGGCATCCTGCTCGGTGACGGTACATCCGTGGAATGGCTCGATGCTCCGACCTATGCCCACCCCTTCTTCGTCGCCGGTGTCGGCCTGGTCACGGCATGGGTGGTCGCCACCTTCCGCCGACGCCGTGAAGCCCACGTATACGTCACACAATGGTACATCCTCGCCGCTGTCTTTTGGTTCCCCTGGCTTTATACCGTCGCTACATTGATGATCTTCTGGATACCAGCAACAGGAGTCATACAACCTGTTGTAAACTGGTGGTTTAATCATAACTTCCTGGGTCTATGGCTAACACCCATCGGAGTCGGCACCGCCTATTACATCATACCCAAAATTTTAGGCCGTCCTATTCATAGCTATTATCTCAGTATCACAGGGTTCTGGGCTTTGGCACTCTTCTACTCCTGGGCCGGTATACATCATCTCATCGGCGGTCCTATCCCAGCATGGCTCGCTACAGCCAGCACAGTCGGCAGTATGATGATGTTCATTCCCGTTATCGCTGTCGCTATCAATCATCACATGACAATGATTGGTCACTTCCACCGCTTGAAATACAGCCCAGCCCTTAGATTTACCGTCTTCGGAGCCATAGCTTACACAGCAGTGAGTTTCCAAGGCTCCATCGAATCGCTCAAAGACTTTAGTGAAGTAGCTCATTTTACACATTATACTGTCGGCCATGCTCATCTCGGTGCTTATGGATTTGTGGCCATGATATTCTTCGGACTCTACTATTACATGATCCCGCGCTTGACTGGAAGAGAATGGTATAGTAGTAAACTGATCCGTTTGCATTTTTGGTGCAGCGCAGTTGGAATAACATTATATTTTACAGCCCTGTCTATCGGTGGATGGTGGCAAGGAAGAATGCTGAATAACCCCAATGTCCCTTTTGCAAATATCATCATGTATATACAACCATACTTGGCCTTGAGAAGTGTTGCTGGAACCATGATGACTATCGGCCACATTGCCTTTGCAATCTTGTTCATCATCAATCTTGCCGGCTGGGGACGGCAACGCAGCGGAGGTCCCACCCTCTTCGCCCAACCCCCACAACTCACCCCGAGTGAATTACCCAAAGCCGATAGCCTCATGAATGCTCCTGTAACGCAACTTCAGCCGTAAATGCCAGAGGTTTGTCACCATGGATCGTGGCATGATACTCTTTATCGGCGTACTCCTGACATTCACTTCGAGTTGGTTGGGTTTGGTCCTTTTTCCCTTCTGGCAATTGCAAAACCAGCCAGCTTTCCAGACGAGTCCGGAAGAGGAGCCTTACCCTCGTCCTTTGCAAGGCCTCGCTTGGACAGGCATGAAAGTCTACCAGAAGAACGGTTGCATGTATTGCCACAGTCAGCAAATCCGCAGCGAACGTTTCGGGAACTGGTGGGAAGACCCCACGGGAATCATGAGAACTGGAGGTGACATCCGCCGGGGGTGGGGTACACGCCGTAACGTTCCCCGCGATTATATTTACGATAGTCCAACGATGTTAGGGACAATGAGAACTGGACCTGATCTAGCTAACATTGGAAGCCGTTATTCCGCGACTTGGCAACATATTCACACCTATAATCCGCGTGCATTGAATAGCTGGAGCATTATGCCATCATTCGCGTTCATGTACCGAAAGGAACGCATCGTGGGATCCCGGTCAGAAAAAGCCCTCCCCTTGGGTCGGGAATGGACTGTCCGACCAGGCTATCGCTGGCGGCCTAGCCCCAATGAATGGGCAGCAATCCTGCAACAATCGGGGGATCAGATCAAGGCAAGATTCCTCAGAGAAAGCGGACAGCCAATATCCGACTGGACAACCCCAGAAACTCAACAGCAATTGTTAGAATTCTGGCTTGCCACCCCCGAAGAGGACTGGCAAATCCTGCCTACCGAAGAAGCAGAGGCCCTGGTCGCCTATCTTCTCTCGCTCCGCAAGGCAGAATACCCCCTGCCGGAGGCCAAAGAATGAACAATAGTCACGATGACAATGATATTGTCAAATCAAATCAACCCGGAAATTTTCATCCTTCCCTGGACAGCGAGATGTCCGAGCCAGCGGATGAAGAACGGGACACCATCCAGCGCATGCTCGACGTACTCGCTCGTGAACACGCCGAACCCCGCGACGGCTTTGAACCTGTGCCGTTCTGGGTCGCTGCCATCTTTGGCGCTCTGCTGGCTTGGGGCGGCTACTATCTGGGCACTAACTCCGCCGACTTTCGCCCCGATGTTTATGATCGGAGTGACCTCCGGCAAGTCAGTTCTGGCGGGAGCGCCGTCAGTGTGCCGGATCCCGATCCACAAACCGTCCCAGAGCTTATCAAAATCGGTGAGCAGAAATACGCCGCGATCTGTGCCTCGTGCCATCAGCCTCATGGCCAAGGAAACCTCGCCCAAGGTATTCCCCCCCTCGATGGCTCGGAATGGGTTGTCGGCGAGCAAGCATCCCCTGCCCGTCTTGCCCGAATACTCCTATACGGTCTCACAGGGCCTATCACAGTAAAAGGCCGTACATATAATGGTTTAATGCCAGCACAAGGAAATGTGCTGAAAGATTATGAAATTGCAGCAGTACTTACATATATACGAAATAGTTGGAATAACAATGCAGATAAAGATAAACCCCCCGCAATCACAGCAGCAACAATCAAGGCAGCAAGGGCCATACACGGCAATAGAAAGACCAATGGAACACAGCCGTATACAGTTAAAGAATTAATACAAATCCCTACCGACTATGCCGATCCTGGTGCAACACCGCCAACAGCAACTAAAGATAAAAAGTAACTATATATCAAAATGTCAAGAAAAAGTTAGGAAATAGAAGATGCATATATGCGACAACTGCGGTAGCCCATTTGCCCATTCACCCCTCTACGGTCGCCCTTGGCCTCAACAACCGCCTGCCATTTACTGTTGCTATGGATGCCTAACTTGGGGCGAGCAACGCCGATTTGACCAAGCCGCCACGAGCACAGGTCAAAAATCTGATACTTCAATCCCACCTACACTCGGGATTCGCTTGGGAATATCTGCAGTAATAACAGCACAGATCATGATATTTGGCACAGCCATTAATTTACACAAGGAAGTTTCCGAAAATGTATATAATATCGTTATTGCTATAATACTATTGTCAACTATAGTAGTAATAGCATTGCTGGGAAATTCACTAATTATCAATACCGTAGACTCTTTATATAAAAGAAAAATAACAATCGAATCTCTCTTTACCATAACTCTTATAGGAGCATTTATAGCATCTATTGAATCATATATTACAGGTAAAGGTTATATATACTTCGAGGTAATTCCTATTTTATTGATTATATATAATATAGGAAACTTAATAGTTGCACAAACACGGTCAAAAGCAATGAGAAAGATATCTACATGGTATAACCAGATTAGGTATGCGCATAAAATTACGGGCCATAATGTTATTGAAGACGTGCCCGTGGACTCGATAGAGGTCAACGACGTCGTCCAGGTCGGCCCTGGTGAAATGATTCCCATCGACGGGAGAATCGTTGATGGCACCGCATATGTATTTGCAGGATACGTGCGCGGCGAACCATTTCCTGTGACCCGAACTGTTGGCGAACCCGTGGTAGCCGGCGAAATAGTTTACGATGCTATCATCAAAGTACAAGCTACATCGAAAGGTACACAAAGACAGATCGACAATATAATTAATACTCTTAATAATGCTTTCAAAAAAGATAGTTTTATGAATCATATATCAGATAATTTATCTAAGTGGTTCGTACCTTTGATCATATTTATATCACTAACAACATTTATTTATTGGATACAAAAAGAAAATTATCCCTGGCATGTCGCCTTCTACCACTCAATGAGTGTTTTACTAGTAGCATGTCCCTGTGTGTTAGGAATCACAGTACCTTTGCTACAATGGCTAGCAATTAATAAATTAGCAGAAAACGGAATAGTCACGCGATCACGCGATATCATAGAAAAATTAGCCAAAATTAATTATGTTATCTTTGATAAAACTGGGACTTTGACAAATTTAGACAATTACGAAATACACTATATATCATATGTAAATGACAAACTAAAATATCACATATTATCTGCTATATACCATATCGAGAAAAGCATAAAACATCCTATTGCACAATTACTTGCTAATATAACTAAAGTATATAGTGATAATACTATACGTATACTCGAAGCAAAACAAATTCCTGGATGTGGAATAGAAGCGAAATTGATTATGCAAAATACTCCCGTAAGTTTGCATATAGGTTCTTACCAGTGGATACAATCACTAATAGATTGCACACAATCTGGAACAATACATAAGTTGCAGTATGATTCGAAAGGCATCTACATTTTATATAACTATAAGTTATCTCTGGTAATTACTTTTCTGGAGAAAATAGCTAGTCATTCATTCAATGCCTTCACTGAGTTGAAATCTATGAACATTAAGACTGCAATTATGACTGGTGATAATGATATACGTATTAATCTTCCAGAGACACAAGTTTTTTCGGGCTTACTCCCGCTAGATAAACAACATAAAGTTACTGAAATCAGGAAAAATGGATACAGCGTGTTATACGTAGGAGATGGGATAAATGATACTACTGCTTTAGCAGCGGCTGACGTATCATTTGCGGTCGCAAGTGGTGTTGATCTAGCTATTCAAGCATCAGATGCTATATTATATAATAAGGACTTACGGGTTATACCTTGGGCAATTGCGTACAGTTGCGTCATAGTACAAGCTATTCGTCGTAGTCTACTACGCGCCCTGATCTATAACTTGATAGGAATCTGTCTTGCAGCATGCGGCTACCTTCATCCAGTCGTTGCCATCCTTTTGATGACTATATCAAGTATTTCTCTTATTCTAGCTGCTGTATATCTTGATCATAGTAATCATTGTATACGACCTATAGGAATATCTAATATTCAATATACTTATAAACAATATTTATATATTACAATCTTACACTTTATATCTTTTATAGCACAAGGACTCATAATAATTCAACTTATAGATAATAACATATACGATATATTGATAGTTTCATGTTATATTATTTTTGGTGCTATATTTTCATATCTCTGGTATAAATGGGAAAAAATTCCGCACTATTTGGATATGATATTCGGAATGCTAACTTTAGGTAACCTCGGGATGCTACTGGGCTGGTGGTATGATGCAGTAAACTCTGGTATTCATTATTGCTCATGTTGTCATACCAATAATTCCTCATTAGATATATTCTCCGGAATGTATATAGGTATGTTAATATTCTCCAACATTGCCATGTTTTTACTATCTCGTTATCCATTATATAATAGATTACACAAATTGGCAATGTTGTTAGGAGGAAATATTGGCATGGTATATGGTATGTATTTAGGCGTGAAATTAGTTATACATTATTTACAAATCCTACCAGACTATGTTATTAGCCACTATTTATCGATGTCGTTAGGTATGATTATTGGTATGGTTGTCGGAACGTATGTTGTAGAAAAAATCCTAATTATTGCCCTTAGAATTTTCTATATATTGATAAAGTAGTATTTAGCAAAATAATAGACTGTCAAGATAAATGCTATAACTATAACTATAATGCGTACAACATGTGGAGAGAGCAATCTGGCAACGCTCGCTCCACAATATCCTCCTACAATTGCAGCAAGAGCCATAGGCATGGCATATTTCCATACTACCATATCATTCCATACAAATATAAGAACAGAAGATGTATTGATTGCCGCTGCTAGAAACGTTTTGACGGCATTCATGTTGTGGATATTACCTATATTCATATAGCCTAATGAGCTTAACATGAGTATCCCAATTCCAGCACCAAAATAACCACCATATAAAGCTACAAAAAATTGAAATAGCATTACTATGAGATATTTTGTATAATATTTTCTATTAATGTCATTTGAATTATCTTGATATTTAGTATATTTTTTAATCCAACGATTCACAGGACTTTGCACCAAAAATAGTACCGCTGCGGTGAGTATGAGCCACGGTACAAGATTCGCAAAGACATTCGGCGCGTAACCGACTAGCCAAGCTCCAATTCCACCGCCGATCACACATGGAGTCAGCATCCTGAGAGTAAAGCGCCAGCATTGTCCCAGCTCGCGGCGGTATCCTATTGCTCCTGCAAACGAACCGGGCAAAAGTGCCACGGTGCTCGTGGCATTCGCGAGAGCTGGATCTAGAATTGCTGCGAGTGGTGGAAAAGTGAGTAGAGTGCCACCCCCCGCTATCGAGTTGAGCAAACCTGCTAGGAAGGCTGATAAACAGAGTATCAGGTATATTTCGCCAGGCCCCATACGCATGGGTATATCAAATGCGCTGGGGTCTGTGCAGTATACTCTTGTTGCATCGTTCCTTTAGCCCACCTCAATTGGGTCTGCCCAATTCCATTCCTCGCTATGATCGCCATTCGATGCTGAGGGCGGCAGATAGTACACCGGCCACACGCAGGCGGAATTGTCAAATGCAGACATCATGCCGCCCATACCACCGCCTTCGCCATCTTCCATAGTCCCGGTGACAACCAATGACCATGACAATAGCTTACCAACATTTCCGCTTTTGGTATCGCGTACTTCCAATATCCATTTACCTGCTGCTAAACTATTATGGAACATAGAAAGTGATTGAATCGATCTATAATTACCATTATAAGGTGGTTTCCCCTGAGATATACTGATATCAGCACTATCTGAGAACCATGTATTTCTTAAATTATCGCCATTTTTTCCATGACGATCGAATAGTACTACTGATTGATTCTGCGGCCCGATCAGTCTGATACGTAGATCACCAGTCGCTGAATGGTTCAGATTGACGCGAACCGACAAGTCACTGATCGTGATGGCCTCCGTAATGGTTATCGCCGATCGAGTCACTCGATAATCACGGATCGGGCGATTAACTTTCCAAGCATCATACCTCTTAGTTTTTGAAGTATCAAGATATTGTTCTAAAATAAATCTATCTTCTGGGATTTGTCCATTAATATGATCACCATTTTGATTCATATAATTACCTAAACTGTCCTCGATGAATGGACCAACAGTCATCCTATAAGTGCCTTGTCTATTCTGTTTTGCAAATAATATATCAAATTGTGTATCATTACTTCCATTCACTGGGACTATTGTATATGATGTAGATATAGTCCCATTGGGACCTGTAAATTCAACAATATCATCTTCTGTAAAACTACTAGGTTTGATTGGTTCGCTAAATGTCAATCGAACTGAATCAAACATACGCGGATTACTACCTCTAAATTGGGCATCGATCACCCTCGGACCCGACTCCCCTAACTCCACACTCGCCACATACCGATCCCCCGGATCCTCACCATTCACACCGTCCCCATCCTGATTCATCCGATTCCCCCTCTCATCCTCTATCTGCGGCCCCAACACCAACTCATAACGCCCCGCTCCACGCTGCACCCCAAACACAATGTCAAATACCTTGTTCCCACCCCCAGACACCGCTGTGATCTGATACGACGTGCTAATCGAACCTCCCGGACCCACAAACGACACGATGTCCCCCGACGTAAACGTGTTGACATTGATCGCCTTGTCAAACGTCACACGCAACCGATCCAATGTAAACGGCTCCGAACCACTCCACTGAGCGTCCACTACCTTCGGACCGGAAGGAGTCGTGGAATCGAACATTTTCCCTACATTGAGGCGGCCGCCTGTCAAGACTTTGCCCGATAGTCCTGAAATGGGGTCCACAGAGGCCTTGAGTTTATCAATCACTTGCGTGTAGCTAAGTGTGGGATTGCTGGCCCAATAGAGGGCAATGGCACCTGTGACGTGCGGCGCAGCCATCGATGTACCGCTGAAATATGAGTAGCCATTATTGCGTACAGTACTGAGAATGGAGACTCCGGGGGCAGCTAATGTGACGGTATTGGCTCCATAGTTTGATGAGCTAGCTAATTGGTCTGAGCTATTCACAGAGGCCACAGTGATAACGTTGTTATAACTTGTTGAGTAGCTCGCCGGATATTGCGGTGAGGAATCCAGGTTTTGTCCGCTATTCCCCGCGGCGGCGACGATGATATGTCCGGCATCCCGCGCCCGGCTGATAGCCGCGGCTAAAGAGGCGCTATAGTTGGCTCCTCCCCAACTGTGATTGGTCAGCTTGACGCCTTTATTGGTGGCGTAATCGATGGCCATGACGGCGCGGCTCACCAGGCCATTCCCACTCGAATCGAGGAATTTGAGAGCCATCAGGCTGAGCGACCAGTTGATTCCAGTAACACCTACGCCATTGTTCCCCACGGCGCCGATGGTCCCCGCCACGTGGGTGCCGTGATTGTTATCATCCATCGGGTCATTGTCGTTGTTGGCGAAGTCCCAGCCGAAGAGGTCATCCACGTAGCCGTTGCTGTCCTGATCCACACCATCCAACCAGCCGCCTTGCGAAGTGGAGCGGAAAATATCCGCCGGATCGATCACGCCATTGCCGTTGTTGTCCGTCACTTTGCCAGAGTTACTGGAATGATTCAGGTCGCGGAAGGTGATGACGCCATCACCATCGGCATCAGTCAAAGTGTTGCGAATGGAGGTCGGTATCTCAGCATTGTTGATCCAGATGTTCATGAATAAATCTTGATGATTGTAGTCAATACCTGTATCAACGACACCCACTACGAATTTTGGCATGCCTGTGGTGACATCCCAAGCTATAGGGGCGCCGATTTTCGTCATATCCCATTGTGAGGAATATTGGGGATCATTGGGATCGCGTTGAATGGAGACGTAGTTGTCCACCGAGGCTGTCACAGCATAAGGACGCGTGGAATAGTAAGCGACGGCAGTAAGAGGAGAAACTCCGGCTTTGAGATGGACGGAATAGATGCCTAAGCCAAGATACTCTACCGTTTGAGCGTAGGGAGAAGACGCCAGCACCTGAGCGGCGGCCGTGGAACCCACAGGAGATCGCATCACCACATTGATGCGGTCGGAAGCGTAAGCGGGGAGCAAGTCCAGGACCGGCGGTTGGGAAAAGGGAAAGACGCTGCTCGGCGTCAGGCGATCTTCCAGTTGTTCCAGTTTGAGAGCGCTCAACCGAGGTTGGCGCGACAGAAGCCGTGAGGAAGTCCGGACAGCTTTTTTCAAGGCACGACGCAAGTAGTTCCGCATGGCGAGTCCCTCTCTGCGGACGGGAAGGTTCAGTTCGAAGGAATGCGGGCGAGTCGAAGCCAGTCGGACGGGCTGAAGGCGGACGGGAACAACCTCACCACCGCCGCTTCTGTGATACCTTTTAGTGGCCGGGAAATTGGGATGCAAATCTCGAATGGGTCGGTTTGGCCGAATTGGCCAAGAATGCCAGGAAAATTGAGTGTGCGAGAGAAAGTTCCAGGGCTTGCCGAAATCCTGTCACCGTGTTGCCAGCGGAAAAACTTGTCGGGAAAGGAAAGATATCCAAAAAAAATCCCTTCCCGGAACGAGGGGAAGGGATCGGATCAGAAGAACGATTGGATTCGCGGAAGTGGGATGCGGTTATTTGACCGCTTCGAGGAAGCGAGCATCACCGGCGGCAGCACGCTTGTACAGGGGCATGTGGCGATAGTAAACTTCGAGAGTCATAACGCACATGGCGGTGGTGCCCAAACGGCCTGTTCTTCCCATCGCACCGCTATCCGGGTCCCAACTGCCATAATTAGGCCCATCTTTGGTGACTTGCAGATCGATCAGCCAATCCCGCATGCCGCCGGTTCGCTTGCCAGTCTGCGGGTCTTTGGGACCTTCGTTCCAGGTCCGCCAGGCCTCGCCTTCGAAGAAGTGAACCACCTGAGTGGCGTAATAGTAGTAGTACATATTCCCCAGTACTTTGCTGCCGAACCGAGGCGGAGTACGTTGCAGCAACCCCTGGACGCCTTCAGCCATCGCGGCATTGTCCGGTCCCCACCCATCGACGTAGTATCGGCAGAGCAGGCCGACGGCAGTCAAGGCAGTTCCAGGTGCAGCTCCTGCGGCATCTCGGTAGCCATACATGGTTTTGCGCGAACCCGCTCCCACTTTGTCAAGGAACTTGATCGCTTTCTTGATACAATTGGGGTCAACTACAATATCTTTGCTCAAGCGGGCAGCTTGTAGGGCCTGAATCTGCCAACCGACGATGGAGGTATCCCCCGGACTTCCCGCCTGGTAGCCCCAGCTCCCATCGGCAGCTTGTGCACGGATGATGAAGTTGATCGCGGCTTGAGCATGAGGTTTGAGAGCCGGATCCTTGGTCATACCGTAGGCTTCGCAGAGGGCCAAGGCGCCGATGGCTTGGGCATACATGGTGCGTGCCCCGATGAATTTGCCGGCATTCGGGCCGCTGACCGGACAATTCCGCATGAGGTATTGCAGCCCCCGCTCCACGTTCGCCCGGTATTTTTTGGCATGTTTGTGGGTCTCGCCAGCTCCCAGAAAAGCAGCCAATGCCAGTCCGGTGGCGGCAACGATTTCCTCCTTGTGATCGCCGTCAAAGACCCAAGAGCCATCGGTCCGCTGCTGTTTCGCCAGCCAAGCCAAGCCGCGAGCCACGGCTGCTTCGCTCCGCTCATTCCCGCCGCCTTCCCGCAGCATTTGGCTCTTCGTGGCACCACTGCGCCCGGCGAAGGAACTCATCATATTGCCATAGTTTCCGCCACCGCTGATAGCATTGCCTTCCAGACCGGCTAAACCGGGAGTGTTCGCCTCCAGCGAGGGAATACCCACGAGGTCGAAGGCATTACGGTCCAGGTCCGGCACATCCGGCTTGCCCAAGGGATCCGTCGTGACCACTTCATCGACGGTTCGCTCATCAACCCGCTCTTTATCCGGCAGGGCAGACTCCAAATTGGCATCGAGGCCGATGTCTTCATTCGTGAGGTTGTCCTGCGGCTCCGTTTCCTCTTTTTCCACGGAGGTCGCAATCACCTTTTCCGAAGCGTTGGTTTGGGTCGGCTGCCCCGCAAAGAGCAATAGGAGGGCCACCAGGGCGACATGGACCGCCCCACTGATGACCCAAGCGGGCAGATGCTTGCGCAACAGCCGCTCTTGGGCCGTTTCCTGCGCTGCTTCCACCCGGCGGATGACAGCTCCCCCTTTCGCGGCTGGAACTGGCGGAGATGGGAGATTCGCCGGCACCGGCTGGGGAGACTTGCTCATCGCTGTCCTCCTTTCGACATGACAAACTCCACGATGTCAGAAGGTCTCAGGTCCCCTACGGACCACTATAACTCACGACTCACGTTCTATCCATCGCACAACGGTTGGGAAAAGAGTGAGTCGATGCCCTTCTACATCACACTCTTCCCCCACCGTATCTTCCCTGCAATAGCTTTACTCTGCATCGCATCGGCTCGGATTCCCTAACTTGAATTCCCCTAAATCGCCTCTCTGCGGCGGCCGAAGTCATTGATGCCGATAACTCTCTGTCGGGTTTTCTCCGTCGGAGCGTAATCCACCCTCAAAATCGTCCCGGTGTATCGAACGGATTGCGCTGCTGTTGGGCGATTTCGTCCCGGATGCGGCGGTCATCCCGGCGATACCACCAGGTCAGCCCCAAGGCGATGAGGACCATGCCGATGACGGCTGCGGTGGCTGCCGTGGAAAACGCGGTCCAGGACACTGGCGAAGCGGCTTCAGGGTCCGGCCGCAAAATCACGCTGCGCCCCAGAAGGAGGGGAGCACGTTTGACCACAAAGCGGCTCGGATCGTCGGCATCCCGCTCCGCCGATTCGTAACGCATGAGTTTGAAGTAATAACCGGCGAAGGAAACCCAATAGTTGACCCGTCCCCCCGCTTCGACGCCCTCTGGTAAGTCCGTGAAAACGACACAGACGGGGTTCCCACGGGGTTCGTTTTGCGGGATCAGCCAGCCCTCGTAGAGAGTGTCCACACCGGCATCCTGAAGTTTGCGGGTGGCGGCAAAGGAACGTAACATGACGAGGCGGCCTTCCAGGCGCACCAATTCCAGCAGGTAGGAGCGCGGTCCGCGGAAGTCACGGCGGCCATCGCTCAATTCCCGATGGCCATCGAAGTAAAGGTCCGCGAAGCGAAGGTCGCGGCGGGCGAACTCTTCCAGTTCCTGAGCGCTCCAGCGGCGGGCATGGAGGAGCACGCGGTTGTAAGCTGCGGCCTCTTCCCACCGATCGGCTCCCCGCGCCACCCACGTATCGTTTTCGATGCGGCGGAAAATGCGAAGCTGCCGGTCCAGAGCGGGGGGAACTTGAGGGTCTGGGCCAGGCGGCGGAACAGTTCCTACCTGCAAGCCCTTGCCGATCAAAATCGGCAGGGTCGGGTCCGGCTTGACTTTGAAGAAGTAACCCGCTGCACTGGCCCAAAGGTTATCGAACTCTAGCCACGTGTTCACGGGAGCGGAAGTCAATTTCTGCAAGGCTTCCGGACATTCCGTAAAAACCACGGACACCCGATCGGGAGGCGGCTCATCCAGCGGTTCCAGGATCGCTTCATAAACCGCGGCGATGCCCACCTGCTGTAAGGTCGGGGTCGGTTCTACCCGGCGGGCCTGCACCAGGCGTCCATCCATGCGGATCAGCTCCAGGCGCAGAGTCTCACGGCTGTTTTCCACCAGTTCATCCCGCACGATATCTCGGCGTGCATGGGTCAAAAGCTCTTCTGGGGTGAATTGCCGGGCGTGCAGGAGCAATTCGTGCCAGGCGTGATATTCGTCGCTGTTGTCCTTCTCGGAGGCCACGGGAGTAAAATCCACGATACCTCCGGTGCGTTTCAAAGTTTTCGGATCCTGGAATCCCCGGAAAATGGCCCGATCGGGATTGGGCACCCGGTAATCTTTGCCTTGGGACGGAAGCGTTGGTGGCAGGGGGGGGCGGGGATCAGGTGGATCATCCGCCGCACCAAGTTGACCCAACACCCCAGCGGTCAGGGCCAGGCAAAACACAGGCAACCCCGTGCTCAGACGACGGGGAAAAGCCCCTATCCCATGCCTACAGCCCCTTTCTACTCCCATACGTGAAATGACCTCATGGCACTGCAATAGTTAGACGAGGATTTCTTTTCGGAGTTCCGGTTTTTTCCTCGGTCCTTCCCATTCCCCTCTTCCGTAGCTCCGCGAGTGGGAACTGAGCAAGAGTGATCGGGAAACTGGAAAACAAGACAGATCAGGTGCCGCCCGAGGCCAGAATGGGGGAGATGTCCGTAAATCCGGCCCGCAAGGCATGGTCCATCAGAGAGACGACGTATTCATGCAACAGACGCCCATCCAATTCCAGGGTGAGCTTGGCGCCGCGCTCTTGGTGACGTTGCATCGCGTCTTTGAGGGCGTTCATATAACGGCTGAGGTCCGCACCCAGGTCGGTAGGAGGACTTGCCGAACCTTCTTCCTTGAGACTCATACGGGCAATTTGGCCGCTGGCGTTTGCAGTGACCCGCACGATATACTTGGCAGGCTTATCCCCGAAGGGATCGGGCATCGCCGCCCCACCCCCCTGCTCCGGCGGCGGAAGCTGCATCGCCAACTGTCCCTCGGTCGGCGACGGCTTAAACGTCATGATGAAAAACGCCAAAAGCTGGAAAGACATGTCCAGCATCGGCGTGATGGGCAGGTCCGGCTCGATGTGCTCCGTATGACCTTTTCGCCGACGACCCATGGGCGCCCCTCAACAAACGGAACTCGCTGCCGCCCATATCCTTCCACACTCACTCAGTCCAAGGTACCGTGGAGGATTGCCCGCAGTTGGACTCGTTCGTATCCAACCCGGCGGCAAGCGTTCATGATCTCAAATGTCTTGCGGAACTCCGTCTCCCGATCTACCCGCAGGATCAATACTGTCTCCAGTGGCGTGCTCGGGTCTTTTTTGGTCCGGCGTCGTTCCTCATTCGCGCGGCGGCGCAGATAATTCTCCACTTGAATAGCATTGTCCAGGGTATGGATGTCCCCTTCCCACTGATCCGGCGTGAGAATCACCCGGCCTTCCTTGTTGATGTTGAGGAAGAAGATCGACTGGGCGGTCTTTTCCACCGCTTTGGCCGCAATCGACTCCGGCAGGCGGATTTCCACCGCCGTCTGCTCCATGACAAAGTTAGCCGAGAGCATGAAAAACATGATCAACTGTAGAACCAGGTCCAGGAGCGGCGTGAAATTCGGCTCCCCGCGATCAATGTTGCCGTGACTCATGGCTGCTCCCCCTCGCTCTGGTCAATACACCCCTCCGTTTCGGGGAAGCATCAGCGCGGGGGCGCCGGTGGAGGAGCAGCAGTACCCACACCCTGGGCGGAGGGCGGCACGTTGGCGGCTGCCGCGGCGGCCACCGCCGGTTTCTTCGAGTTGTGATACATTTGGGTCAAAAGATCATCAGCGATATGCCCCACATCCATGCATAGCCGCGTGATGCGGTTGCGGAAGTAGGCGTTGAAGAAAATGGCGGGCACCGAGATCGCAATGCCGAAGAGCGTCACCACGAGGGCGTGCGCGATACCATCGGCCAGCTTGGCGGGATTGATCTGCGTCGCCGTTGCTAGAACCGAGAAGGACTTGATCATGCCGTACACCGTACCCACCAGTCCAAACATCGGCCCTAATGTCCCGATCACCGCGGTGTAGTTGTTTTTCTGGTCCTTATCCGCCTTGATGCTTTCCAGGGCGTTCATCGCCGCTTCTCGCGCATCTTCCAGGCCGTACTGCAAGCGACCCATCCCTGCGGTCAGCACTTGGCCCAAAAAGGAAGGATCGCTTCGCGCCAAGTCAAAGGCTTCCTTGAACTTCCGCTGATTGACAATTCCCGTGAACTCCTCCACGAATCCTGGAGGAATCGCTCCGCTCATGCGCAAATCCAGCGCCAGTAGAACGCAAAGGGCCACCAACGCCACCGACACTGCCAGCAGGAGAGGGCCGAATACCGGTCCCACCGCCTTGATCATGAACAGGGCCAAGGACTCTTGCGGCCCTTCGGCTGCTGCACTTTCCTGAGCTTGGGCCACGCCTGCAAACACAGCCAGGACCCAAAGCACTAGACAAAACCGAAACAATCCCCGCGCCCAACTCTGGTAAGCCGATCGGTTCATACGTTGCTTTCCCACACCAGGCGAAACGATGATGCAATGCGAGCCGATACCGAGTTCCAACATCCAGAGTGCACCTCGAGATGAGGTTTTCGTTTGGACGTTGAATCTTCTCCGTTTGTTCCCAAAAATCGGGCGCCGTAGTCGGACGGGTTACAACGACGCTTCCCGGAACATTCGCTTGATTTTTATTATGATAGCTTATGTTCCCCATCGTCAAGAGGAAATGCCGAAAAAATGATCGCTCCTCTTCTCCGCGCTCTGTTCTGTGCGCAAATGCGGCCCACGGATTACCCCTTCCGCCACCAATGCCCCGCCAGGTCTCAGAGGCAATGCCCAGAGAAGGACGATCCATCCCCAGCGCAAGGATGCCGGCAGGAAAGGAAACTTTATTCCGGCACCTGCACCGCTTCACCTCCCGCCCGGCTCGCCAACGCTGGCATAACCTCATTGGCCCCGTAGGAGACGAACTGCACCCGCCCATCGGCGAAAGCAAAGTTGGCACCCCCCGTATGCGGCGACCAGAAGTGAAACATCCCGCAGGGATCGTCGAATCCCCGCGCGGGTCGATAGGGATAGCGGCCCGGACCGCACGGCGAACCAGCCGTAATGATCTGCAAGTTCGGTTCCCGCACCCCTAGAATCATATCCGCCGATCCCGTCAGTTGCTGCCCAGCACCGGCGTACCACCACCCGTATTGGAAATCATGGCTCGGCGGCCGCTCCCCTAGCATCAGGGTGTTACTGCTCCCATCGGTGATGTCCCCCAAACGCACCTTTGACCCCTGATACAACACCCCGGTGCGCTGGCTGATCGAGTCGTACCCCGACACTCCCATGTAGGACAGCAAGGCCGCATTGGTCTGAGTCCGCAAAGAGATTTGCGGTCCCGGCGTCCGGCCATCTGACGGGCACGCAAATATGACCAACGGCGTCGATAAGCCCTGATGAGGAATCGGGCGGAAGGGCAACGGTTGCAACTGATATTCCCACTGGGCCTGAGTGTAGAGCGACTGCTGCTCCAGGTACGGTAGAATCGACAGCGGCCAACCGGAATACGGCAGGCGGTCCGGATGCGTCGCCGAGCGATGCCCCGGCGGCAAGCTATGATTCGTGTCATGGTAATTGTGCAGCGCCAGGGCCAACTGCCGCAGGCGATTTTGGCAATCCAAGCGCGCCGCCGCCCCACGCACCCTCTGAACCGCCGATAACAATAGCCCCATCAGGATGGAGATGATGGCGATAACCACCAACAACTCCAACAAGGTCATCCCCCTACACCGTCGACGACATGCCAGCGCAGACATGACTTGCTCCTTGTGCGAGAGAGAAATGGGTGACCGAGATATAAGATACCCGCAGTTGTATTCACTTGTCAACAAACGAGACAAACTCCCCAGTCCACATACTGGCAATTCCCCATCTCATCTCATCCGACTGGGATGACCGGGTACTCTTCGGACTTCGATTTGACAGGACACGCTATGCTGAACATCATCGCACAATCGCAATTCCGACGGTCTCGAGGGTCCTCCCCGTCAGAAGGGTAGGCAGAGTGAAAGTAAGGATTAGCCCTACGACATCGCAGAGAGAGAGGAGACGTTGGAAGGAGAAGTGGAGGAGAGGGAGGACTGCTGGGATTGGTCCATAAGGGCCAGTTTTCGCTTGAAGTACTCCAGGGTACGTTTGAGGCCTTCCTGTCGGGGAACGCAGGGTTGCCAGCCGAGGAGTTGCCGGGCACGGGTGATGTCCGGTCGGCGAACACGCGGGTCGTCCTGCGGCAGCGGCTGGAACACAATGGGGCTGGAGGAACCAGCGAGCTGACGGATTTCCTCCGCGAACTGGAGGATGGAGATTTCTTCCGGGTTTCCGAGATTGACCGGTTCATGGAAGTCGGTGAAGAGAAGGCGGACAATCCCCTCGACCAGGTCCGAGATATAGCAGAAGGAGCGGGTTTGGGAGCCGTCGCCGTAAACCGTGATCGGCTGATTACGCAGCGCCTGGCACATGAAGTTGGGTAACGCCCGGCCATCGTTGAGGCGCATCCGCTCCCCATAGGTATTGAAAATGCGGACGATGTGAGTGTTGAGATTGTGCACGCGGTGATAGGCCATTGTCATGGATTCGGCGAAGCGTTTGGCTTCGTCATAGACCCCGCGGACGCCAATCGGATTGACATTGCCCCAATAGGTCTCCTTCTGCGGGTGCTCCAGCGGATCGCCATACACTTCACTGGTACTGGCGAGGAGATAGCGAGCGTTGTGGGCTTTAGCGATCCCGAGGGTGTTGTGCGTGCCCAGAGAGCCGACCTTGAGAGTCTGAATGGGCAGCTCCAGATAGTCCGACGGGCTGGCCGGACTGGCAAAATGCAGGACGTTGTCGATCTTGACTGGGATTTTCAGCGGGTAGGAGATGTCGTGACCGATGATTTTGAAGCGGGGATGGCCAAGCAGGTGGGCGATGTTCTCCGGTGTGCCGGTGAGAAAATTGTCCACCGCGATGACTTCGTGGCCCATCTCCAGGAACCGCTCGCAGAGATGGGAACCGATAAAGCCCGCTCCACCCGTGATGAGAGTCCGCACAGCGTCCCTCCTCAGATAGGATAAAGTCACATTATACTCCGCGAGGAATGGTTTAGCAGAGTCAGAGATGGAGGCCGAAGGTGGGCCACTTTGCCCCCTCCGGCTTTACGAGTCCAGAGAGCGGAGTTAGGCTGATTATGGGAGAAACCGTCGTGGAAGGTGCTGCGTCCCCCGAATCCGTCCGAAGCCAATCAAAGGAGGGTGCGCCGTGGAGAATCAACCGACCGCCGACATCCGCCAGACGCGAATTACCGAGTTCATGAAGCTGTTGCCGCTGACTGCCGAACTCGCGGGCTTGCCCAAGGGGGACCCCCAGCGGCCGTTTACGGTAGACCAACTGGAAGGCCGAGCGATGACGCTGCGCGCAGCTTACAAAGTCGCCCGGAACTTGCTGCGTGAGATCGCCGAACAGGGAGCTTAGGCAGTACTCCCTGGCTAATTCGGAATCAAAGGGTGGACCCAGGCGGTTTGCGAGTTGGTATCGGCGAATCAGCCAGCGCTACAAATCCACGGTGGTATCGTGCAGGGCAGCGGGAGGGGAACTTCCGCGCAGGGCCAACACCGTGGCCGTGGCAAAGGCCCGGCAGTAGGCTGCGGTCACGAGTAAATGGGCGATGCCCTGGTGTTCCATGTATTCGCGCGTCGCTCCTTGGGCCACTAGCCGCAAAGCCGCGATGGTGGACCCTTGAACCGCCAATTCCTTCCAGCGGCAAGTCCGCCGGCTCACCAAACCGATGGCCCGAAAGGCAGCTTCCTTGATAGCCCACAGAGCCGTGAAATACTCCGTGGTATGCTTCTGACCGTTACACCACGCGATCTCCGCATCGGTGAACACTTGCTGGAGAAACAATTCCCCATGTTGATCGATCAACTCCCGGACCCGCACACACTCCAGCACTTGGGTACCGATCCCCGCAATGTCCATGAGAAATTCCCCCCATTGATGCCTCCCCGACAACCGTGCTCATTCTCTGCCCGGTAATTCTCTGTCCTCTTTCAGTCCAATGTCGGATCATGGTCAGTCCCCCCTGTCTCCTTACCCCTCTTAGATTAGCTTCACGCGATCAAGGAAGTAAACAATACCCATAGGGAAGTAACCCGTGGGGTCCGTCGAGGAGAAGCTTCATCTCTGTTGGCCACCGTGCGTAGACGTAAGGCAAGGGTAGCGGAGTGCTGCGGTCAACGCAGGCATGGGTATGGGGCGATTCTCTCTGAGAGGCCCGACTGTTCCTCCGCAGGCGGAGCTACAAACATAGTCATAGCAACAGGTTGTGTACGGATTGTGCAACTAGTCACAAGGGGGCGTGGCTTTGGCACGCCTGCTGCAACTTCCTGGCTTAGGGTGAGGAACCTCCCAAGAGCATCAAACAGAAAGGGGAGAGGCTGTTTGATGTCTTCTCAATCGGGTTTCTCACCACGGATCACCCGGGTTGTCCGACTGGTGGGGAGAGGCAGTTTGGACGCCCGGGTGATATCTTTTCCGCTTGGGGGAATCTGAAACGGTTTCCTCCTGTTGCCTGTCCGGTGACTGCTCGACGTACTCGCCGGGATCGGACGCTCCGTTCTTCGCCGGGATTTGACTCTTTTTTCTTTTGCTCTTCCACAGCGCCGAATAGACTAGGTTTGCCCGTAAAGTTTCAGGCATGGCGCAGTTTCCACGGAGGTTTCCCGTATGCTGAGCAAGGCTGAACTGGCCGCTGCCATCCGGCAAGAGGGTGGAATGAGCCGGCGGTTATTCCTGCGCTGGAGTGCGGCACTGGCTGCACTACCCGTGGTGGCCCGGCAGGTCGAGGGCAGGCAGCAAAGCCGTCCGCGGTTTGTGGATGCCCCCTTCAGCTTGGGCGTGGCCAGTGGCGATCCCGATGAGAGCAGTTTCGTCATTTGGACCCGGCTGGCACCGCGACCTCTGGAACCGCAGGGCGGAATGCCCGCGGAAAAAATCGAGGTCCGTTGGGAAGTTGCCGAAGACGAGGGGATGAAGAAGATCGTCCGACAAGGTACGGCGTTGGCCACACCCCAACTAGCCCATGCGGTGCATGTGGTCGTCCCCGGTTTGTCCCCGGATCGTTGGTATTATTACCGCTTCCACAGCGGGGATGCAACCAGCCCGGTGGGCCGGGCACGCACCACTCCTCCGCGTTCCAGTTTACCCCAACGCCTCCGCTTTGCCTTCGCTTCCTGCCAGCATTACGAACAAGGCCTATACACCGCCTACGAACACATGGCCCAGGATGATCTCGACCTGGTCTTTCACCTCGGCGACTACATCTATGAGGGACCGGCCAGTGTCAAAGGGGTGCGCAAGCACGCGGGACCTGCGAAAACCCGCTTGCAGACCCTGGAAGACTATCGGATTCGGCACGCTCAATACCGCAGCGATCCTTTACTGCATGGGATGCATGCCCGATGTCCGTGGGTGGTCACGTGGGACGATCATGAATTCGACAACAACTACGCAAACGACATTTCCGAAGTCCCCAATACAGACCCTGTGGAGTTCCTCTGGCGCCGGACCAACGCCTACCAGGCTTATTACGAGCACATGCCCCTGCGTCCGACGTCGATCCCTCGCGGCCCAGATATGCAACTGTACCGCACGATCCACTTCGGGCGGTTGGCTGCCTTCCAGGTCCTGGACACCCGGCAATACCGCACAGATCAACCCAACGGCGACCGCCTGTCTCCCCTGGATGTGGATGCTCTCAATCCCCGCAATACCCTCTTGGGGCGCCAGCAGCGTGGGTGGCTGCTGTCCCAATTGTTACAATCCCAGGCGACCTGGAACGTCTTGGCCCAACAAGTCATGATGGCGATGGTCGATGTGGACATTACAGAAGGTAAGGGATATTCGATGGATCAATGGCCAGGATATGCCTACGAACGGATGCAACTCCTGCGTTGGATCGCCGACCGTCGGATTTCTAACCCGATCGTGCTGACGGGGGACATTCATCTTCACTGGTGCAACGAACTGCGCGTCGATGACCGCAAGCCGGAACAGCCGGTGGTGGCTGTCGAATTTGTCGGCTCGTCCATTTCGTCCGGCGGGAACTCCCGGCCGGCTAAGGAGCAGGAGTACACCGAATCCCTCAAGGCTCAGAATCCCTGCGTGAAGTTCTTCAACTCCCAGCGGGGTTACGTGCGCTGCGAGGTCACTCCCCAAACCTGGCAGAGCGATTATGTGGTGATCGAGGATGTCCTCAAGCCCGGCTCTCCGGCGGTTGTGAAAGGGAAATTCGTCGTCGAATCCGGCCAGCCCGGCGTGAAAGCGGGGTAAAGATTCGGCGGCTCACCAGGACCTGTGATGTCCTTGTACACTGCCGCAGTCTTTGGGCGTGACACGTGAGAATCGCCGGTGCCACTCCAGTAGGAGGAATGAGATCGCCTCTCATTCCTCCGTCATTTCCGGAGTGATCGAGGCATCGGTGTAAACATTTTGCACGTCATCGTGATCTTCGAGAGCCTGAAGGAACTTAACGAGGCGTTTGCCGGTCTCCAGGTCTAGCTCTTTTTGCATCTTGGGCAGGTATTTGACTTCTGCCTCCATCGTTTCGACCTGAGCAGCTCGGAGAGCTTCCAGGACGGCGGAAAACCGCGAGGGATCGCAGGTGATCTCGAAGGTGTCTCCTTCGCGATGCAAATCGTCCGCGCCGGCCTCCAAGGCAATGGCCAGGAGCTGGTCTTCATCCGGGTATTTGTGGGCGTCGATAGCAAAGAAGCCTTTACGGTCGAACATATAGGCGACGCAGCCGGGGTTGCCGAGGCTGCCCCCAGCCCGTTCAAAGAGTTTGCGGATTTCGCTGCTCGTGCGATTGCGGTTGTCCGTCGTGGCCTCGATGAGGATCGCCGCACCGCCCGGTCCGTACCCCTCATAGAGGACTTCATCGTAGGTAACGTCTTCCAACTCTCCCGTGCCGCGCTTGATGGCCCGCTCGATGTTTTCCTTGGGCATGGAAACGGCGCGGGCTTTTTCGATGGCATAACGCAGCTTGAGATTGGTTTCCGGATCGCCTCCCCCGGCACGAGCAGCAATGATGATATAGCGGCTGAGCTTGCTGAAGAGCTTGCCACGCTTAGCGTCCACCACGCTCTTCTTGCGAGCAATGTTGGCCCAATGACTATGACCGGCCATATTCCTGTCCTCTCACCTCATCCTCTCGGCTGTTCTCTGCATAGGGCAGTATAGCAGGCGGACGAACGACCGGCGTAGGGGAAGCAGGCTGCCCACCTCGAAAAGGGGCTGTAAAGTAGGACGAAACGACGTCAATAAGCCGAGATGAGTCGGTGTCCTCACACAAGCCGAAGGGGGTGATTATTCCCGGAACGTCAGGGGAAATGTGGATCATCCGCCTGCGATGGGGGTTACCAATGCATCACGAAGCCGCCGTCCACATTGAGAGTCTGTCCGGTGATATTGGCGGCTCGGTCGCTGGCGAGGAAGACGGCCAGAGCGGCGACATCTTCCGGCGTCTGCCACCGATTCAAGGGAATGAGCCGGGCGATTTTCGCCGCCGCCCAGGTTTCGTAATCTTGCCAGGTTTCGGGCGATTGTTGAGCGGCCCAGGCTTGCCAGACCGAGCGGTTCAACGGGGTACGGACCATCCCCGGACAGATGGTATTCACCCGCACGTTGTACGGTGCCAGGTCCTTGGCCGCACATTGGGCAAAGTTGATCAATGCCGCTTTGGAGGCACTGTAAGGCGGATCGGTTTGCGAACCAATCTGTCCCGCGACGGAAGCAAGGAACAACATGGTTCCACGCCGTTGCTGGGACAAAAGCGGGCCGAAGGCATGGGCCACGTGAACCGCACCGAGGAGATTCACGCGCCAGACACGCTCCCAATCCGCCGGTTCCAGATTCCAGTAAGGGAAGCCGTACTTGCCCGACCCCACGGCCGCCGCGTAAATCACGTGATCCACACGTCCCAACCGTGGCGGAAGCTCCCTTGCGGCGGCCTGAATGGCGGCGTAGTCCGTCACGTCCGCTCGGACAGCGACCGGACCCTCAAACCCGGAGAGGGCAGGCACGGGGGCAATGTCGATCACCGCCACACGGGCCTGTTCCTGGGCAAAAGCCTCCACCATTGCCCAACCGATCCCGCTAGCACCCCCTACAATCACCACACCCTGATCTTGCAAGCCGAGTTCCACAGAATCCTGCCTTTCCCCCTCGGATTGTTAACGCGGACACAACCGGTTTGCCATACGGATGCTACCGCATTGTTGGGACAGCGATCTCATCCGCTCCGTCCGCCCCCGCATGTCGCGGCAGAGTGAATCGCTGGAAAGCGCCGGTGCCCGTCTCCACTCAATGGTTTCGTTCGTAGCGATTGCACCAAATAACACGATTGCGCAAGAACTACAAATCGACCCCAATCTTATGGGAGGTCGCACGGGATTGCAATCGCCGCAGCAAGGCCCATACTAAACTCTGGGGAAGTTCTAAAGGCAATACCGAGTGCAAAAATGCTAACGAATGTATGGTGGGCTACCGTGATAACGGTAGGACATGTCATTGCGCCTGCGAATGGCAATTCTCATGGCACGATGGCGGACGCCCCTTACGGCTTCCTGTATGCTCCGGCGTTCAGCCTGCATGCAGAATTACGCTATCCCGCGAGCCGCTACACACCGCAAGCGGGAGATGTTCTCCTGATGAGCGACACGGATTGTTTCTGGACTTTGATGTATCGCTTGGCTTTCACCGGAGCGCCGGGCCACGCGGGGTTGGTCGTACCCTTACCCGATGGCCGTCTGGGTGTACTGGAGGCCGGTTACAATGAGACACTTTGGACGCGCATCACCCCTCTGGCGGAGCGATTGCGGGAATATCCTGGGATGATCTGGGTCCGGCGCCGATGCATTCCGCTCACCCCCCAGCAACAATACCGCTTGATGGAATTCGCCCTCGCCGCTGCCGACAAGCCGTATGCTTCGGTGCGTGTCGCCCTGCAAGTCACTCCGTTGCGCACCCGCGGGCCGTTGCGGACGTTCGTCATGGGCCGTCCCCGCGGTCCTGGGCGGCGATACCAGTGTGCTGAGGCTGTCGTCGAAGCTCTGGTCTACGCCGGCCTGCGCGATCCCCGCACCGCCCGCCCCTCGGCCACTTATCCTCAGGACCTGTTCTACGATCGTTCGTGGAACCGCTATCTGGATCGCCATCCTCCGCTCGGCGAAGACTGGGAACCTCCCGCCCTTTGGACGCCGGTCTTGGGGTGGGCTTTGAAAGGCAGGACCCGTGCTGCCTTGATCGCTTCTGGCATCTTACCAAGCAGCGACACTAAACCCTTGGGAAATGCTACGGAATCAGCGAATGCTTTGGAGTCCAGCGGGGGTTCCAGGACTCTCTCCGGGCGGGTCGACGGCATCCAACCATGCGCGGGCAGCAGCGAACCAGTGCCGGTCCAGGGTTGCGTTCTCCTGGTGGGTCGTAAAACGCAGGCGATCACATACGTCGAGCAACCGCTGAAGCATGTCGGTGTGTTCGATCGGCCACCCCGCTTGGGCCGCCGCCGCTAGCACCTCTGCCGTCGTCCAGCAGCGTGCAGGCCACCCCCAGCGCCGTTCCAGGTATTCCCGCACGATCCCGGCCATCTCGTCGGCTAGCACTCGGTGATCGGAGTCCCCCGTCGCCTCCGTCGAGCCGTCGTCCTTGCGAGATTGCAGTTGCGCCTCCCATTTTTCCCACTGCTTCAAGGCCCACTGCCGGGGTGTTAGGGTTTCCGGTCGTCGCTGACACTGCCAGAGCACCCCTGCCGCCCCCAGAAGGGCCAACCCCGTCCAAAGCACACCCAGCCAGCCCAAGCGAGCACTGCTTTCTTCCACTGCTGGCTCGGCTTCGATTTCCTCCGGTGCTGGCGCGATAGGGCGAATCGGACTTTTTCCCGCCTGGACATGGGTCCGCACGTCCGCCTCGAAAACCGGTCCATCGTACTCCTGCTCATTCACCCGCAATGCCGCAAACGCCACCATCTGGCCAGCCCCGGCCACATACGGCTCCAAACGGAAGCGCTGGAGCCAGCGTTCCCGGCCCGCACCGCGCTCTTCCTGGCGGGAGGGACCCAGAGGAGTGATTCCCCAATCCCGCTGACTAGCCGGTGTCAACCACTGCGGCGGTGTGTGTACACGCAAGGGTGCCGGCCCTTCGACCGTTAACTCAACTTCGATGCTATCCGACAGGGACAAGCTGCCTTGCGGCGGATGAAGAGCAATCACCACACCGTCCTGCCCGTAGGCTTCGCCCAAGGAGCCAACAAGCATCCCCAGGATACTAAGCAGTAGCTGCCAACCTGGATAGTAATGCTTGGCTGCTCCTGTCATTGGGAACGTCCCCGGCGTCTTCGCTGCTCAAGATAGCGGACCAGGCTCTGCACATAGTGATCCGCCGGACTGAGGGTCAGGACATCAACTCCCGCCTGAGCGGCGAGGCGTCGCAGCACTTCCCGATGCTGGGTCACCTGGGCTGCAAAGGACCGGCGAACATCAGCGTCAGCCGTATCCACCAGCAACTGCTCCCCGCCCTCGCTATCCTCCAATTGCACCAGCCCCCACTGAGGGCACTCCAACTCGTAAGGGTCCGCGAGGCAGATAGCAATCAGATCATGCCGTCGCGCGACCTGGAGGAATGCATGTTCGTAGTCTTCGGTGAGGAAGTCGCTCATCAAGATCACGATGGCGCGGCGCCGTTGGGTCCGGAGCACAAATTGAAGCAAAACGGCAAGGTTCGTGCCTTTCTGGAGCGGTTCGTAAGCCAACACATCCCGCAAGAGTCGTTGCAAGTGCCGCGGGCCTTTCGAGGGAGTCACAAAACGCTCGACCTCCGTCGTCCCCAACACGGCCCCGACCCGATCATTGTTCACCGCCGCACACAAAGCCAGCAGTGCCGCCACTTCCGCCGCAGCCTGCCGCTTGGTCCGTCCCGTACTGCCAAATCCCAGACTCGCGGAGACATCGACGACCAACAGCACGGTCGTCTCCCGCTCTTCCGTGAAGCGCTTGATGTAGGGCCGGCCCATCCGAGCGGTCACATTCCAGTCGATCGCCCGTACATCATCACCCGGTTGATATTCACGGACTTCCTCGAAGATCAAGCCAGCTCCTTTGAAGGCTGTATGATACGCCCCTCCCAACTGGCCCTGAGCCAACCGGCGGGCGTATAGATGCAGCCGCCGTACCTGTCGTAGCAGTTCCGCACTCAGCACTTCCCCACCCCCCCGCTGCTTATCTCCTCTCTCAAGTTGCCAGGCTGCACGTCCGGCCCGCCCCCCCGCACTATTGTCCCCACTCCTCTGCAATCTTGGGTCCACGTCCTTCCGTGTCTCGGTCACTTCTCGTAACTTCATCGAAGCGCAGGCAGTGTGACGCCTCCTTCTCCCACGTCGTGATGCGTCCTTCTCCCACGAGCAGCCCTTCCTCTTCCGTACCTGCTGCATTTTACGCCGGGTACCCCTTCTGATTGACTCCACGAGAGGCTTTCGCAGGCACACCTGATGGACACTTCACCTGTGGATCAAGATTCGCTGGAGTCGGAGCGAGCAAAGGTGAGGACGGCATCCACCGCTCGCCGCCAGATGCGTCGCTTGTGTGCCCGCTGTTGCGGTGTCCATTTTGGCTCGAAGCGGGCCGTGACGTGAAGGTGCTGCCGCAATGCCGCTTCATCTGTCAAACCCGCGCCGACCGCCGCCAGAAAGGCCGCTCCCTGGGCCGTCGCTTCGATCTGACCCGCCTGCACGACGGGCCGGCCGAGCAAGTCTGCTTGACGCTGCAAGAACCAGGCATTCTTCGCCATTCCGCCATCCACGCTTAGGGGAGCCAGGGCAGCCTCCGGCGTACCACTCCAATCCCTCACGGCGGCTTCCACCAAATCGACCACTTGGAGCGCCACCCCTTCCAGGACAGCACGGGCCAGGTCGGCTGCCGTCGTGGCACGGGTCAAACCCAAGATGGCTCCGCGGGCTGCCGGCTCCCAATGCGGTGCTCCCAAGCCGACAAAGCCCGGCACGCAAATCACCGGTTCCTCCTCCCGCGACGACGCTGCCAACTGCTCGACTTCGGCGGCCTTGCGGAAGAGGTGCAGGCCATCCCGCAACCATTGGACGGCGGCCCCGGCTATGAATACGGCCCCTTCCAGGGCATACTTCGGCGTGGCGTCACACATCGCCGCTACCGTGGTAAGCAGCTTGTGATGGGAGGTGACGGCCTTCTGACCCGTGTGGAGTAGGTAAAAGGCTCCCGTGCCATAAGTGCACTTGCTCTCCCCGGCTGCAAAACATCCTTGCCCATACAAAGCTGCCTGCTGATCCCCCGCGATTCCGTGAATGGGAATCCCATCCGGCAGAAAATCCAGGCCGCGGGTAACCCCAAAATCCGACACACTTGGGCGCACCTGTGGCAGCAGGGCTGCCGGTATCCCGAAGAAGCGCAACAAATCGTGATCCCACTGCAAAGCATGGATATCGAAAAGCAAGGTCCGGGCGGCATTGGTCACGTCCGTACCATGAACCTGACCTCCTGTCAGGCGCCATAATAGAAAGGTGTCAATTGTCCCGGCGGCCAACTGGCCCGATTCCCCCGCCGAGCGAACATGGTCCACGTAGTCAAGCAACCAGCGGATTTTCGTCGCGGAAAAGTACGGATCGAGAAACAAACCGGTCTTGGCCGTGATGAAGGGCTGAGCACTGGCATGCTGTTGGCAATAGCCGGTCGTTCGCCGGTCCTGCCAAACGATGGCTCTGTGGACCGCCCGACCCGTAGCCCGCTCCCACACCACCACCGTTTCCCGCTGATTGGTGATACCAATGCCTACTAGTTTTTGCGGCTCCACCCCGGACTGGCGCATCGCCTCCTGCACGGTCTCAGCCACAGTCCGCCATATCTCCTCGGCATCGTGTTCCACCCAACCGTCTTGAGGGAAGTACTGCCGGATCTCCTTCTGCGACGCTGCAAGCGGCAATAGGGTCTCCGCGTCGTACACCACGCTGCGAGTACTTGTCGTTCCTTGATCAATCGCCAAGATGCCTCGATTAGCCATGCACAACCCTCCAGCAGGCAGCAGCTCTTGCTTTCACACACTCTGGCCTTCATACCTCATGACTGCACGAAGGAATAGTCCACACACCCCCTCACGATGTTGAAAGACCCGACATACAATAGACTCTAACATCCCGGTTGTGGCACTGATTCCAAGGAATCGAACAAGCCCATGGACGAATCGACCCATTTGACGAACTCGCGCGGGGGGCAGCACTCTTCCCTACCGCATCCCGTGCGTTGGGTCTGCTATGAAATCTGCTACTCCTTTGTGTTGGCCACCGTGGTTTGCCGATCGCGCCCTGTGGCCACTCATTCCTGGAAACAACGCTTGAGTTACGGAATAGGCTACTCCTTGCTGGCGCTCCTGCTAGGTCCCTGGGGCATACCCTGGGGCATTTTCCATACCCTCCGGATCATAGGCATCAATCTCACCGGAGGAATTGACGTCACTCCCCATGTGTCGCCTGCTGTCAACACCCCCTCTCAAAGTGACGTCCAGTTATTGACCAATCACTGACCCGCCGGGCCATCCTCCTGAACTTAGTCCCTAGCACCTTTGTGAGCTGGGGATGTCGGTTTCCGAGCTAGCGCCGCCGCCAGACTTCGTCCGGATGCACGCCCACCTCTGACAACAACGGAGCAATCCGCGCATACCACTGCCGGGCATGCGGGAGATAACCCCCGGTTGTATCGAGATTGGGAATGTGCCGCTGCCAGAAGCGCTGGAACTGACCCATCCAGATTTCTCGCACATACTTGGCCAGCATGGAAGCTAGAGCCACAACCAGACTGCTCGCCTCAGCACGGGGCGAAAATTGTACGGAAATTGCTCGCGTTCCACCGTCAATCCGATAGCGGCTTTCGAGGGGCTTTTCGCGCAGTGGAGTCACCCATCGCCCCGTAAAACACTCTTGCAACATCGGCCAGTAGAAATGCCGCCCGCCTAACTTATCGCTATAGATGACAAGATCCTGTCCATCTTCGGGAATCAGCGGCGGAGATGAAGAAGTCTCCAGCTCTCGGATCAATTCGATCCAGCCTTGACCGAGCACTTCCGCTTTGTTTCCCGTTTGATCACACAAGCGATTGAAGGCTGCCGGTGTCAGAAGACGAATCCGTGCACGGGCCGGAAAGGGCCAACATAAGGGCGATTCCCAGGACCTCTTGGGAATTACCTCCGCCCCATCAAACCAGCGTTCCCGCTGCCAATCCTGCCGACTGCTCTCCATAACATATGATTTTATCCATGTATCTAAAGTTTGATGCCCCATATGGAGCGATCTGACGATTCCACTTTCCAGACCATCGAGGCCATAACGACTATAGACCGCCTTGGAATCAGTAATGAGCACCCGCTCATCCGGGCTTTCGCGGGCCTGCCGAATCATGGAACGCAGGGCATTCCAGCCCGTCGTGTCCTCCGGCGGCAGCCATAAAACCACTACCGCCTGTACCAGAGGACCCAAAACTGGACCATACCCGGCTTCATCAATTCCTACAACCCAAGGCATAGGTTTCTCCAGATATACGAATCGTGGCACCAAAAGCGCATTGATTCATCCTCATACCCCACTGGCAACGTTCGGGCGTTGCTGACTCGCAGAGGAATGGCGGCACTGCATCAAGCGATCTGCTCGATCGCTTGCGCTGGCGGGCGTCCCGATCTCGCCTTCATCTCTCGCCAGCGACCCAGCGGTGTGGTACAATTCCACTGAGGTGTTGTGGCGCATTGGGATTACCGCCAGACCAACTAATGATCGCATCCTCTACATGTATTCCGTGTATTGAATGCAAAGAATCGTAGTAAGGCCAGGTATATCCTATTAGGATATCTATTTGAGTATTTCTAAGAGGTTTACATTCATGATGGCAGATAATATCTTCATGAAAATCATTCAGCGTACAATTCCAGCGAAGATCATTCACGAAGATGAGTGGAGTCTGGCATTTCATGACATTAATCCTCAAGCACCGGTACATGTTCTGATCATTCCGAAGAAGGAAATTCGCACGTTGGATGACACGACGGAAGAAGATCAATCCCTGTTGGGCCATCTGCTCCTGGTCGCCCGGAAGCTGGCCCGGCAGCTTCAATTGGATCAGGGATACCGGCTGGTGATCAACTGCCGGGAGCAGGGAGGTCAAACCGTGCCGCATTTGCATGTCCACTTGTTGGGGGGCCGCTCGATGACTTGGCCGCCCGGTTGAAGCTGCGCGGCCGTTTTGACATCGGGGGTCATTTCCGGGGGACAGTCGGACGCACATGCCAAGACCTGTGCGGGACCTTTTGCAGCAGCGCCTGACGGAGGTACGCGGGCGCATCGAGGCAGCCGCCCGGCGCAGCGGACGAGCCGGGGGAGAAATCACGATTGTCGCTGTCACTAAGTCGGTAACTGCCGCTACCGCCGCCTGCTTGCCGGAGCTGGGCCTTTTCGATCTCGGCGAGAACCGGCCGCAGGAACTCTGGAAAAAGGCCGCGGCTATTCCCCAGGCTCGTTGGCATCTCATCGGCCATCTCCAGCGGAATAAGATCGAACGGACAGTTCCTCGTGTCGTACTCATTCATTCTGTGGACTCCTTGCGTTTACTCGCCGCCCTCGATGAGTTTGGCCGGCGGACGCAGCCGGTACCTATCTTGTTGCAGTTCAATTGCAGCCGGGAAAGCAGCAAACAAGGCTTTCCGCCGGAGGAAGCGGACATCCTGGCCGAACAATTGCCCCACTATCCCGGCTTGAACATTCTCGGTCTGATGACCATGGCCGCCTGGCAGAGCAATCCCCAGGACACCCGTCCAGTCTTTGCGGAGCTGCGCCAGCTTCGAGAGCGCCTGCGCCAGCGGACGGGTTTGTCTTTGCCCCATCTCTCGATGGGAATGAGTCACGACTTTGAAGTCGCCGTCGAAGAGGGAGCCACGATGGTCCGATTGGGGAGCGTCCTGTTTGCGGGATTGGAGGCTACTTCCGCGGAGTCATAGCTTGGCGAGCATACTCAGCCAGTCGCTGGACGGCAGCGGCGGGGCCTTGGGGATCGGAGAAAATGGCCGTTCCTGCGACGAAGACATTGGCACCAGCCCGTGCAGCTTCCACGATCGTCTGCGCATCGATGCCGCCGTCCACCTCCAATTCACACTCGGCCTCCTCAGCAGCAATCCACCGCCGCAACTCGGCAATCCGGCGGGTACTTTCCGGTATGTAAGACTGTCCTCCGAAGCCGGGGAAGACCGTCATGCATAAGGCCACGTCGATATCCCGCAGGTACGGCCGGAGCCGCTCCACGGGCATATCCGGATTGATGGCCAGACCACAGCGTTTCCCCAACCCCCGGCGGATATGTTCCAGCATCGAGCGCGGATCGGGCAGAACTTCCAAATGCACAATGAGCGTATCAGCTCCCGCCGCGACGAAGCCATCGAGGAAGCGCCCCGGTTCCTCCACCATCAGATGCACTTCCAGAGGAAGTCGAGTCACCGGGCGCAAACTCCGCACCACCACCGCCCCCATGCTCAGGTTTGGCACAAAGTGGCCATCCATCACATCGACATGAATCCGATCAGCACCCGCCGCTTCGACCTCACGCACCTGGTCCCCCAAGCGTGCGAAATCCGCGGACAGGATCGACGGTGCGATCTTCACGCCTAGCTTGGTCTGATCTCCACTCATGCCTCCTCCTGCCCATCGGCCTATCCGTAGTGACACCTGGCCGGCAGTATGGCCATCAGCCGCCTGGCGCACCGCAGGTTCCGCAGACACTGGCCGCGGGGTCTCCATACCTATTACTACGAACTTGCTTGTGCAGCGGTGGACCTGCTGGCCCGAAGGAAAATCCCCATGGCTTACAACTTCCCGATTGCGCGGCGTGTCATCCGCTGGAGCCGCTCGGCGGCGCGCCAGTGGCGGTTGCGGCATCAGCATCCGGTCAACTTCGCCCTGCACCTGGTGGGCATCCCCTTGGCCCTGGCGGGACTGGTGTCGCTGGCGTTCCTCGCGTGGCCTTATGCCCTGTCGGCTTTCTGCGGCGGCTATCTGCTGCAATGGATCGGCCACCGGATCGAGGGGAACGATGTCGGGGAACTGATTCCGCTCAAGCGCTGGCTTGGCCTGCCGGTAGTCGCCATCGCGCCCCAGTATCTGCCAGTGGCAAATGATTCGCACCCCCAACACCAGCAGAACCCCGTCCAGCCAACCGAACACTCCTAACGCGGTCATCTGGCTGCAAGACACCTTGGGTCGACGCCTGGCGTTGAAAACATCGTCAATCATGGATTGATCCCTCCCTCAGCACGATCGATTCCCGTGAATAGGCACCCCTCCTCCTCTCTGCCGATACCAAAGTCACGTAGAAACGACACGGAACTCCCTAGCGAGTCGGATGCGCGACAATCGATCTCGTCCCCTCGTGCCACTGAGGCGGATCTCGCAGTTTCGCGGGGGCGGCGGAGGGATGAGACCCCAGCACCCGATGGCGGAACCTCAGGAGGGAAAAGGCGGAATGGCGAAAGTCATAGGCAACAGAGGCGGCGGGATGATCCGGATCGGTGAAGCCGATGAAGCGGGCGAAGGCCCAGGAGTCCCCTTGGCGGAGCATGCGATCGAGGACAGGAGCATCCACCCAGAAGCCGGCGGGGGGAGCATGGGGCGGCACGCGCGGGCCGGTGTGGGCTTGATCTCCCCAGGAATTGAGGAGGAATCCGCCAGGGCGTGGGTGGCCTCGGTAGCCAATCAGGGCCATGGCGTGATACCAAATGCCCCGCGGAGCACAGAAGCCGTCCCGGTCCCGTTCCATGCGGAACCCTTGATCGCTGCACACCAGGACCGGATAGCCCCGGCGGAGCGCGGCACGCGCTTCGTCCCAACTTTGGACCCGCATCACCTCCAGGACCGGATGGCGGCGTGCCAGCGCAGCTAGTTCTGGGGGAACGCCCCGCCGTCCAAATTCGCGGCACAATTTCTCATCATACTGACGTAAATCATACCGTTGATATACACCACGTGGTACAACTCCATAGTCTTTGACCCATTTGGCTGCCCATGCTCCAATGGAACCATCGCCCCGAATGCGGCCGCCGCCGATCTGAACACGAGAGCCGCCATAGATGACCTCGCTAGCGACATCCCGATAGCGGGCTTTCTCCCCGGCGGCAATCTGAACGCATTGGAGATGTTCCAGAGCTGAAGCCGTGGCGACTGCCACACAACTGCCGACAGCTCCTTGATCGCGTCCGGGCAGAATCTCGCCCGTCACCTGCCGGACGGTTTCCCAGAGATAGACCGGCTCGTCCGCCTCCGCACACGGTTCTTCACCCTCCGCCGGTGCGGCCCGGAACTCGCGAATACCCAGGTCTTTGAGGCATTCGCGCACTGCTTGCGGATCAGGGATCCAACCGCAGTATCGCGGCGGCGGTTCCGGTTCATCCGCCTTTGGAGACGACGGCGGCAGCTCTCCGTCCGGCTGGGGTACCGCCCCCTGCCAAAACAGAATCCACCCTCCGCAAACTAGCACCACCCCCATGATCACCAGCACACGCCGCGAACTCGCTAAGGTCCCCATGGCTCACCCTCCTTTGGACATTCGATGGTCTTGGTCTCGGACCGGCCTTGCAGCGGGAGAGGGTCCAACCGCAAAGCCACTCAATCAAAAGCATCCCCGCGATGCCACGCCACATGCAGGACATCGCCGGCTGTACTAAGGAACATATGCCCACTAAATCGCGCGAAGTCAAATAAAAAGTGGAAAAATTTTCATTACCCTTGTCAAGGGCTAGATTTCGAGCCAGAAGGGGAGCTTTTGATTGAGATTCCTGGTTCGATCGTTTCCAATCGAGGGGCCGGTGGAAGCAGAGGGCAAATGCCAGGGAGTTGATTCGCTAGCCAAGCGAGGAAAAAGAAAGGGACAGCCACTCGGCTGTCCCAAGGGGCGCAAGTTCCCGATAGAACGCCGACAGTCTCAGGGGCAGGAGGAAGGGTTTATTTCCGCGGTTCGAGTTTGCGGCGCAGTTCCTCGGCTTCACGGGTCAATTTTTCGAGGCGTTGCAGCAATTCTGCACGTTCCGCCGCCGGATCCGCCGGCTTCTTCACCCCTTCCTTAGCTTTCTCCCCCTCCGCCGGCTTCTTCACCCCTTCCTTGACCTTATCCCCCTCCGCCGGCTTCTTCACCCCTTCCTTGACCTTTCCTCCCTCACCGGGCTTCTTCGGAGTTTCGAGGGCTTGGTCCTTACCGGTATCTTTCCGCGGTTCTTTGTCACTTTCCGGGCGGCGTTCGGGCCGGCCTTTCGGGGCTTCCGGGCGTTTGCCTGTTCGTTCCTCCAAGGCTTTCTGGAGGCGTTGGATCAGGTCCTGGAGTTGTTCGGTGGACATGCGTTCGATGGGGGGCAAGGCACGGGGTCCTTCCGGTCCGGGCAGAGCTGGGCGGCCACCCGGTCCGCCGGGTCCACCGGGTGCTCCAGGAAAACCGGGACCTGCAAAGCCTGGCCGACCGAAGGGGGGATTCCCCGGGCCGAAGGGCGGGAACGGTCCCGGTCCACGTCCCATCTGTTCGTGCATCAGTTCCATGTGAGCTTGGACGAGTTCATGGACCAGTTGCTGCATGCGGGCTTGGGTTTGAGCCAGTTCGCGCTCAAGCTGGCGAATCCGTTCGGCAGGGGGCAGCCGTTCGCCTTCCGGCCGCGATCCACGTTCTCGCCGTTCTCCGTCTTTGCGTTCTCCCTCTTTCCGTTCCGCGTCTTTGCGTTCTCCCTCTTTCCGTTCCGCGTCTTTCCGTTCTCCTTCCTTCTCTTTGAAGGCCGGTCCTTTGCCGAAGCCGAATTTGCCCTTGCCGAAACCGGGAGGCTGGGCGTGGGTCTGGGTGGCCAAGAGTGCGACGCCGGCAGCAACGGTAGCCAGCAGTCCGGCGGCCACGAAGGCTCGTCCGCGAGTCATGGGAATCATCCTCCGATCCGGGAACATGGAGTTGGGGAAGCCGGGACGACACTGTCCCCTTCACTGCTTCCTCCTGTAGGTGGGTTCTCCACTAGTATATCCGCCGCAGCATGAGGGGCGGATGAGTGTTCATCCCTTCGATGAGGGGCGGATCAGTTTGCCCCCCAGGGGATTAACCCCGCCGCCCGTGGAGGGTAGCGGCCCACCAATGTAACAGGAATACGAAGGCAAGTCAAACCTTGATGATGTCCCGGACGGTCATGCCGCTGGGGATCATGGGCAAGACATGTTCCTGATGCGGCACCAGGATATTCAGGAGGAAGGAACCCGGAGATTCGACCAGTTCGCTGAGGGCCTCGTCGAGGTCGCCTTTCTCCTGGATGGTGCGGGCGGGAATGCCGAACCCCTGCGCTATGGTCACGAAGTCGGGATACGGGGGGTGGTGATCACCGGCGCCGAGGTAGGTATGGGCACGGTTGCCGCTGAAAAAGCGGTCTTCCCACTGGACGACCATGCCCAGGTGCTGGTTGTTGAGGAGGAGGATTTTCACCGGGATGTTTTCGGTGTAGGCGGTGGCCAATTCCTGGATGTTCATAAGGAAGCTGCCGTCGCCGTCGATGTCGATGACGAGGTGATCGGGCCGGGCGACTTTGGCCCCGAGGGCCGCCGGGAGGCCGAAGCCCATCGTCCCCAATCCGCCGCTGGTGATCCAGGTGCGGGGCTGGTTGAAGTGGAAGAACTGGGCGGCCCACATCTGGTGCTGGCCGACGCCCGTGGTGATGGTGGTGCGGTCGAGGATCTGCCGATCCCGCAAGATTTCCCAGAGGCGGCGGATGGCATACTGCGGAAGGATGGCGTCGTCCCGCTCCGGGATGCGCAAGGGATCGCTGGCGCGCCAAGCGTCGATCTGCCGCCACCAATCGGTGTAACGCCCGCCGGCAATCAGGTCCGCGTTGGCCTCTTCGCGCAGCATGGCGTTGAGATCGGCCAGGGCATGCTTGATGTCCCCATGCACGGGGATGTGAGCATACTTGTTTTTGTGGATTTCGCTTTTGTCAATGTCGATGTGCACGATCTTCCCGTGTTTGGCGAACTCCGAAAGTTTGCCCGTGACGCGGTCATCGAAGCGCACGCCGAAAGCGAGCAGCAGATCGGCATCGTTGATGGCATAGTTGGCATAGACGGTGCCATGCATGCCGAGCATGTGGAGGCAGAGGTAGTGATCCGCCGGGAAGTTGCCCAAGCCGTGGAGGGTGAGTCCGACGGGGATGCCGGTCAGTTCGGCGAATTGCCGCAGTTCTGCAGCGGCGTGGGCATGGGTGATCCCACCACCGGCGTAGATGAACGGTTTTTTACTTTGGCGGAGGGCGTGCAGGATCGGTTCCAATTCTTCGCGGCGTGCCCGGCGGAAGGGCCGATACCCCGGCAGGTCCATCGGCGGGTCCCAATCGGGGCAGTGGCGAGCCGTTTGGACATCTTTGCAAATGTCGATGATGATCGGACCGGGCCGGCCGGTCGTGGCGATGTAAAACGCCTCCTTGACCACCCGGGTGATGTCTTCGACGCGGGTCACCAGGTAATGGTGTTTGGTAATCCCCCGGCAGATTTCCACGATGGGGGTTTCCTGGAAGGCGTCATTTCCGAGAACCGAGGTCGCCACTTGGCCGGTGATGGCAATAACGGGAATGGAATCCATTTTGGCATCGGCCAGGCAGGTGACCAGATTGGTGGCTCCCGGTCCGCTGGTGGTGATGCACACCCCGGCTTTGCCCGTGGCCCGCGCGTAGCCATGCGCCATGAACCCGCCCCCTTGCTCATGACGGGGCAAAATGGTGCGGATGCGGTCCGCGACCCGTGTCAGGGCCTGATGAATGGGCATGCTCGCACCGCCGGGATAAGCGAAAACCACCTCCACCCCCTGCCGCACCAGAGCATGGACCAGGATGTCAGCTCCACTCATCGCCGTGGCTGAAGCAGACAGAGCAGCGGAAGGGGATGTCGCGGTCATTGTCCTGGAGTCTTTCCACAAATTGGCGGGAAAAACAAAAGAGCTAGAGGCAGGCCATCTGCCCCTACTGCCGGAATGTCGCCATTCCATTCCGAAACCTTTGCAATACTTTAGTATAAGGAACCAGGAAAAAAGTTGGCAGAGGAATTTGCCGAAAAACTCCGTTCCTTCACACCGCCATCCTGAGCTGTACTTTAGGGACCAGAACACCCAAATGCCTACCCTGAACACCGGGAAGGCTCACGAGGCTTCCGCTCCCTCCGGGTCCGAGGGCCGCTGCACAGCGTGCTGGTTCCGCGAGCGGGCGCGGGAGAGGCGCCGCCCGAACCAAACGAGCAACAAAGCGGCGGGAATGATCACGGGCAGCCAGGGGGTCAGAGCCACGGCGGTCAGGGTGCATTGCGTCAAAAAGCTCAGGAAGCTGTCCCAAGAGTTGCGGAAGGTGACGCGGATGCGTTCGCCAAGCGTCGGAGCGGCTTTGGAGGCGGGAGGCTGGTAATTCTGCTCTTCCCGGAGCTTGAGGTGAATGGTGGAAAAGGCGGTCAAGCGGCTCAGAAGGTTCAATCGGGCTTGGGCCCGCTCGATTTGGCTGCGGACCTGGAGGATGTGGTCCCGCGTCTGGAGCAAATCCGAGCGGCTCGTGGACTCGAGCAACAGTTTGTTGAGGGTTTCCTCTTCCCGTTTGAGGACTTGCAAGCGGGCCTCGATATCGACGTACTCCTCCGTCACATCCTGCGATTCCAGGGCATTGCGTTCGGCAAAACCAAGCTGAAGCAAGCCTTCCTGGAGGGCCGTGAAGTGGTTCGCCGGCACGCGCAGGACATAGTCCGCTGTTCGGCGCTGGCCGACTTGGCCGCGAACTTCCGATTTGGCGATGTACCCCTTGTGCCCCTGGACGAGCTGTTTCACCTCCGCCATGGCGGTCTCCAGTTCCTTGACCACCAGTTCGATGTGGGCGGTGTAGATGATTTTCCGTTCGACTTCGGCGGTGAGGAGCTTGGGGTCCACGTCGGACTTTGGGGAATTCGCCAAATCTCCCCCGCCCTTTTCCGGTCGCACTGGCGGTGGCCGACTGCCCACATTAGCGGACGTTGCCATGGTGATTTCTGGCGCTTCCCGCGGAGCTTTGACTCCACATCCCAGCCAGGCCAGGCAACTGCTCGCCAGCAGAAGGCAGAAGCCTGTGCGACACCCAGAGGCGATGAAGAGAGATGACCGAGGTGACAGCATGGTTCCACTCACCGGGGAACGGGGTTGAGGTGCTAACATGGCTCCACTCCTGAGAGAAAGGGATGATCTATGAATGGACCACCCGGTTATAGAGGTGGGTCCACTCGGCCAGCCGCTCGATCATGTCCGGTGTAAACTGTTGGAGGCGGAACCGCCAGCGCCAGTTCCCTTGGTTTGTAGAGGGGGTATTCATGCGGGCTTCATTCCCCAGGCGTAGCAGGTCTTGGAGGGGGGCGATTGCCACCACGGCGACCGAAGACCAGGCCAGGCGGATCATGTCCCAAGCGGGGTCCTCCAGGCGCTTGCCGACAGTTTTTTCCAGGTAGTGGCGTTGCGAGGGGTTGAGGTTGTTGTACCAGCCGACGATGGTTTCGTTGTCGTGTGTGCCGGTGTAGCAGAAGCAGTTGCGCTCATAGTTGTGGGGCCAGTGTAAATCCGCCGGTCCATTGAGGGCAAATTGCAGGACGCGCATTCCGGCCAGTCCCAATTGCTCCCGCAGAGCGTGGACATCCGGGGTGATGTACCCTAAGTCCTCTGCGAAAAAGGGGAGCGTACCCAGGGCGTTCCGCAGGGCGTCGAAGAGTGCCCGGCCGGGGCCATCCACCCATCGTCCGTTGCGGGCTGTGGTTTCTCCGGCGGGAATGTGCCAGGCTTGCACGAAACCGCGGAAATGATCAAGACGCAGCAGGTCCACCTGGGTCAATTGCCGCTGCACGCGCGCGATCCACCAGTCATACCCGCGGGCGGCTAAGCGCTCCCAATTGTAAATGGGCGTGCCCCAATTCTGGCCGTCGGCGCTGAAGTAATCGGGAGGCACACCTGCGACAACTCGCGGCCTCAGCTCTTCATCCAGGAGGAACAATTCCGGGTGTGCCCAGACATCCGCGGAATCCAGAGCGACGAAGATGGGAATGTCGCCGAGAATCTGGACGCCGCGTTCCGCTGCATACCGCCGCAGAGCGGACCATTGGCGATCGAACAGGAATTGGCCGAATTGGTACATGCCGATGGCATCCGCATAGGCATGGCGGGCGTGGGCCAAAGCGGCGGCATCTCGTTTGCGCCATTCGGCCGGCCAGTCCGGCAACGATGCCCCCCCCAGCGCATCCCGCAGAGCATTGAAAAGAGCGTAATCGTCCAGCCACTCCGCTTCCCGAGCGCAGTAGGCTGCAAAGTCTTCTCGCAAGTGAGATGCACGGCCCGCCCGAAAATTCCCCCACGCCTCCCGTAACAACGCCAGCTTGAAAGCATGGACACGGGGATAATCGACCGCCTCCTCCGGCAAATGCACTCCCGCCCAGAATGAACTCGACACCAGCCCCTCTTGCTCCAACAGCTCCGGGCTGAGCAGTTTAATCTCACAGGCGAAGGCGGAGTAAGTCTGATAGGGCGAATCGCCCAGACCGGTCGGAGTCAAGGGCAGGATTTGCCACCAGCGCTGCCGCATGGCTGCCAGTGTTTCCACCCAGCGATACGCCATCGGCCCCAAGTCTCCGATACCAAACGGCCCCGGCAGACTGCTCGGATGAAGCAACACACCACTGGACCGCGGCCAGACTGGCACACTCATGATCCACCTCCTGCACTTTGTTCTTCGTCCTTCCACCAGGGGAAAGCCCTTCCTGACCGTTCTCTAATCTCCAGGACGGAATTTCTTCCTCCCGTATTCCGAATGAGTGGAAGCCTTTCCCTTCCTTTCTCCGGTGGAAGAACCTTCGCCTCAAGCCGTGGGATGCTGCCCCTGTATCACCAGACCCGTGCGTACACCGCTTTGAGATACCGCCCCTCCGGGACATTGAGCAGGAAGGGGTGATCCGGCCCTGCACCGCCCACATGGAACACTTGCAAGGTCCGCCCCGCTTGCCAGGCCGCCCGGCGCAGCGATTCCAAAAACTCCTCTTCCTTGACCAGACCCGTACACGAACAGCTCAGGAGGATTCCTCCCGGCGCGGTCACTTGCATGGCCAGGCGATTCATATCGCAATACTTGCGCAAAGCTGCCGCTACACCCTCCCGGTCGCGGGTCAACTTGGCCGGGTCCAGGATCACTACGTCGAACCGCTGCCCGCTCGGCGCTATATCCCGCAACCAGCAGAACAGGTCCGCCTGTACCCAGCGGATTTGGACCTGATTGAGTCCCGCGTTGGTCCGCGCCAAGGCCAGAGCGTCCTCGTCGATATCGACGCCGATCACTTCCCGCGCCGCTCCCCTGGCTTTGGCATAAATCGCGAAGCCTCCGCTGTTACAGCACAGGTCCAGCACGCGCTTGCCGGCGCACCAGGAGCTGATCCGCCAGCGATTCTCCCGCTGATCAACGAAAAAACCCGTCTTGTGCTTGCTGCCCGGCAGAACCCGGAAGCGTAATCCATATTCCTGAATGTCCACAGGCCCCGGCGGTGCAGGCGGGCGGCAGTCGAACGACTCCTGCTTGCCCACGTGTTCTTCTGCAAAATAGTAGAAGCGGGCGCCCGGAAACTCTGCCTGCAGGGCCGCCATGATCCAGTCCCGATACCGATACATCCCCGCTGCAAAAAACTCCAGCACGATCACGTCCGCAAAACGGTCCACCACCAGCCCGCTCAGGCCGTCTCCCTCTGCATGGACCAAGCGGTAGGCATCCGTGATCGTGTCCAATTGCAGCACGTGGCGGCGAAAGGCGACGGCCTCCTGAATGCGCCGGGCAAAAAAAGCCGCGTCCACCGCCTCCTGTGGATCACGCGTGAGGAGCCGCACGCCAATCCGCGAATGGCCATTGTAAAAACCCCGTCCCACCCACCGGCCGGTCTTGTCCACCACCTCCACCAACGTCCCCGGACGCAACCGCTCCGCAGGCTTTTCCACCATCTTTTGGAATATCCACGGATGCGACGTCTGTCGCTCCACTTTCAGGCGTACCACCGGCAATCCCGTTCCCACCGTCTCACTCATACCTTCCATCATACGACTCCTGCGGCCGCCTCCACCGCAAGCAAGTGCCGATCTCATCCCTGTCCTGTCTGACCCAGAGTTCGCAAGCGCTTCGCTTCCCCCTGTTCCCCAAATCACTTTCTCCAAACTGTGCAGATGGCTTAAACGCCATTATCGCACGGGAACTTCCTATCTCTCTCAACGGCTGCACTTTTCCCAGATAGGAGGAACACTTCTTCCCAGTGCACGATCAGAATCTGATCACTTCGGCAACTTCCGGTTTCGGATGACGTCTATCAGGCGATGAAAAGGGACAAATATATCCACAGTTATCATTTTTTTCGTGGCGATCGCGTCCATTTTCGTATAAAAATGGAGTCTCCCGCTGCTGTGGAGGCGGCGGATGATCAAGGATTGTACGAACACGGAGGAAGCAGACATGACGGCGACATCTTTGGCTTTGGCGGCTCTGCTCGGCGGTTGCATCACCGCAGGAAATGAGGCCGTGCCGGCAGCACCGGCGGTCTGGACCGACTACGCCCGCGCCTTGGCGGAAGCGGCACGGACCCACAAGCCCGTGGTGGTTTTCATCAGTGAAGCCCCGGCACCCTTGCGCCAGCAATTGCAAGCCGGTACTGTGCCCGCCGAAGCGATCCACCTGCTCCAGGAGCGGTATGTCGTGGTGGAAGTCAGCCGCCAGCAAGCCGAGGGGCGCATCTTGGCCAGCCAATTTGACCTGCAAGAGGGTGTGGTAATCAGCGGTCCGGGCGGCCAGTTCCAGGCGTATCGTCACGGCGGCCCCTGGCAAGTGACCCAGCTTCTCCCGCAACTGCGGCAGTATGCCACAGCGGCAGCACCGACCACGACGGTTTGCAGCGGCACCGCGACGGCTTCCTCCGGCTCCAGTACCACCTGCGCCCAAGGCACCTGCGGCACCTCCACCCTTGCGGGAGCGAGCACCTCGTGCGCCGGGGGAACCTGTGCCAGCAGCGGAGGAACCTGCTCAAGCGGCGGAGCAACTTGCTCCAGCAGTAGCGGTACCTGCACCACTTGCAGCGGCACTTCGGTGAGCACCGGGGTGACTTGCACGACTGGCACCTGCCCCACCACCCCAGCCCGGCGGGGCATCCTGCGGTCGGTCCGCCGCGCCTATGCCGTCCCGGTGTCTTCCTGTCCCAGCGGGACATGCCCCGGTCGATGAAAAACTCGCCGATGGAGCAGCACTGCAAATGGCAGAATAAATGATGAGGAAAGCCAAGAGGAAACGGCCATCAGGGCGGCGATCACCGCAGGGAAGCGGTTAGGACCCTGCCTTGACCAATTCGACCTCGAAGATGAGGGTGGCATTCGGCGGAACTTCCCCTTTGCCTTGGGCACCGTAGCCCATCTCCGGCGGGATAACCAGCTTGCGGATGCCGCCCGGTTTCATGCCGGGGATGCCCTTACGCCAGCCGGCGATCATGTCGTCGAGGGAAAGGGTCATGGGTTGGCCCCGATTGCGGCTTCGGCTATCGTCGAAGACTGTACCATCGGGCAGCCAGCCTTTGTAGTGCACCGTGATGGTGGCCCCAGGTTCCACAGGAGTACCTTCCCCCAGGCGAAGGTCGCGGATGCGAACCCCGTCGCCTATGTGGGTCAGTTGCAAATCTTCCGTGCCCCCATCTGAACCATCCGACATCGGGCGGCCTGGACCTTGCGCCAGATTGGCTGAGGGAAGTATCTCCAGCAACTGCACCTCAAAAATCAGAAAGCTGTTCGGGGGAATCCGGTCGGTCCCTTGATTGCCATATCCTTTATCGGGCGCAATGACGAGTTTGCGGATGCCGCCGGGACGCATCCCTTGAATCCCATACACCCAGCCGGTAATCACCCCATCCATTCCCGGCTTGAGATTGCAGACAAACGGGGCACGGCCTTCCGTGCTGTCGAAGACCGTACCATCCGCCAGCCAACCCTTGTAATGCACGCGAATGCGGGCGCCGATCTGCACCGGCGGTGAGCCTTCCCCCACCTTCAAGTCCCGAATCTTCACACCGGCGACCACCTCTTGCAGATCGGGATCATGCAGTCCGCCGGGAGAACCGTCCGACATCTTCGGCCCGCTGCCGCCGAACATGCCCGCGACCACCGCTGACACAATTATCAACAAGGCAATTCCTCCCGCCGGCAACAGCACGCGTAACATCCGCCGACGCTCCTCGGAGGGAGGCAGTGAGGATGTGGGAATATCCGCTGACATAACCACAACTCCTGCACCAGGTCCATTGCCCGCAGGGCGATCATCGCTGACCCTGCTTTGCACCGGATTCACTCCCCAAAGCGACATTTTTCCTGATCTTTCAGGGATATTCTATCTAAGGCTACGCTTCCTATGGCCGACCCGGTTCGCCGCGTCTTCTCCAGCTTCAGTTCTCCCTAGGGAGAAACAAACCGCCATCAGATTTCGAGGGGGGAAAAGCGAGGAGCCAAGACCGGCTGGCGTTAGACCGAATGCGGAGATTTTCGGCAATCTGCTGGTATTAAACGCACGTGCGGAAAAACCCCGACGTGTCCTAACATTGTCCTAACAATGGAGGGGCGTTTAGCGGGCGGATCGGGGCGGTCTCCACAGCCAAATCACGGCAGCAGTCGCCAGCAGCGGAGCCAACCCCGCAATGGCCAAGCCCAAGTCATAACTGCCCGTCGTGTCAATATGGCGGCCTAGATGCTGCTGCACTGCTCCCGCTAGGAACCAGGCTATGGCGGCGAGCAATCCTGAACCCAGCCCCAGAAAGCGCTGGGGCAACTCTTGGACCAAGGCGTAGTAATAAGGATGCAAGCCGAGAATACCTGCCCCGGCCAGCCACAGCAGAACCACAGCCGCCCAACCTCCGCCGCTCCAACGGGTGGCTGCCGCTAAGAGGGTCAAGCCAGCAAAGAGGACGAATCCCAAGCGGCGGGCCGCGGTCAACTCCCAGCCGCGAGCCGTCAGCAGGCGCACCACCGCTCCCGAAAGCAAGCACCCAATATCCGCCGCAATGTAATAGCCCGCCACGGCCACATCCGCCGCATCCGCGGAAAAACCCTCCGACTCTTTCAGATACTTGGGCAACCACGCCCGCAGGAACTGCCAGCTCACATTCAGACAACACACAATAATTCCCAGGCACACCAGCGGCAGAATCCAGCGTCCCGCAGAGACCGGCCCATCGGACTCCGGGCGATCGCCGCCACTTCCGAGTTCATCCACCGACGCCGAAGGAGGAACCGATCGCAGGTCCGCCGCCCGCACTAGGGTCAGCCATAAGGGCACCCAGAGCAACCCCGCCGCTCCGATGGTCCAGAATACCACCGGCCAGTCGCCGCCCAGATGGCGAATCCCCAGCACATACAGGGGAATCAACACGGCTCCCAGCGAAGCACCCGATTGCAGAATCCCGTTGCCGAGAGGGCGATCCCGGCCCGACAGGATCAAGCGAACCGTGATCAAGGCACATGGCCAGTGACCTGCTTCAAACAATCCCAAGGCCGTCCGGCAAATCAGCAGCCACCGGAATGCCCCGGAGGATGGATCATCTGGGTCCGCCAGGATCGCGGTCCAGCTTTCCTGGGCCAGGAGCGGCGTGGCCAAACCCGCCAGCGACCAGCCTGCCAAAACGAGCGGATAGAGCAGCCGGGGACCGAAACGATCTGCCAAATACCCGAACAGGATCGAACCGATGGCAAACGCCCAACTGAAGTTCCGCTCGACTAAGCCATAGCGGGTATCGCTCAACCCGTGACGCTGTTTCAATTCCGTCGCCGTTTGCGGCAAAGCCTGGCGATCCATGTAATTCAGCAGTGTAGCCAGCAACAGGACGCCACACACCCACCAACGCCAGGATACGCCACGCTCGAAGCCAACGGTGTGCATAGCGGCTTTTCCCTGGTGTCTACGCTCTGAACGATACCGTAGGGGACTATGAACGATACTCTAGGGGAAACGAGTCAAACGCTCGGATGCCTGAGGAGGGTGATGAGTCCGGCTGGAGGGAAGGCGGCAACTGCTTGGATGCCGCATCCTCACGGCGGCGTCTATCTCACGGCGGTATACCCGTCACTGCCAGCTTCCATCCCAATGCACCACCCGTTCCAGGAAGTCTGCCACCGAGCGGGCGAAGAAGGTGAACAGGGCCTCGCCTTTCTCCGCCGTAGCCGCTGCCGGGGCGCCGATGTGCCCTGGTTCGCTCCGTTCCGGCATCACCCAGGCCCGGTAACCAGGGGCAAAGCCGCTTCCAAAGGGTACCTCCGGCAATTGGGACACGTCTCCTACAACCCACTGCGGGGCCAGGCGCAGCATCATGGATGTTTCCCACTCGCAGGCGTGCCCCATCTGCGACTGCACCAAGCCGCTCACCGCCTCCCGTGGGTTTCCCCCTGCCTCCCAATACGTCAGCGACAGGAGCAACAACTCCCGATAATCCCGGAACTCTTGCTTGAGTTCAAAAAGGGCCTGCTGCGCCGGCACGATGTTGCCGCCGTGGCCGTTGAGGAAAACCAGGCGGGAAAAACCATGTTCGATCCAGCAGCGGGCCAATCCCTGAAGCATCTCGATATAGTGCCGGCCCGCCAGGGACAGGGTACCGGGAAAGTCCAGGTGGTGATGGGAGTGGCCCAGCCATTGCACCGGCGCAAACAAGCACTGCTGCGCAATCGGCAACTCCTGGACCCGCCGCACCACTTCTCCCAACAGCAAAGTATCGGTGAATACGGGCAAATGCCGGCCATGTTGCTCCAGGGCCGCTATAGGCAGAACAATCGGCGTCTTCCGGGGCAGCTCCGCGATCACCGGCCAGGACAACTCGCTGAGATTCATCTTTACTTCCTTGCCCAAGTCCAAGCCGATGCTAGGCTTCTCTCCACCCGCTGGGACAAGTAGCACCAGCTCCAGGAACCGGGGCGCTCCGCACCAAACAGCTTGGACTCAGTTTAGTCCTTCACGATGCTATTGGACTGATTTTCTGGAGAAAACTTCAGACACCGTGCCCGCGGAACCTGTCACCGGGTTCCGAAATCCTGCCCCCACTGGCCTCAACTCGTCCTGCCGCTTGTTGCAACCTCACCATTCCATCTCTCAATCACAATGCCCGATCGCTAATCGCAGGACATAAACATATGATATAGCTACAATCCAGTATGATTCAATTTGAATAATACTTTTTACATAACTCTATCACACCGATTCCAATCGCTCGCACATTTTCCTCAAAATGTATTATCATAAACATTAATTCTCCCACAGTCCATATCAACATGCATACAAAAATTGCGATAGGCGTTGAAATCAACATTACTCTTAGCCATGCCCATACCATAGCACTTTCTAATGGATTATCGGCGATGATATATTTGATAAAACCAAAAAATAATGCCAAAATAAATAAGCCCAAAGTTATACAAGCTAAAACCTTAAAGCAATACCCCATGATCACCAGGACTGGGTATTTACGCTTCGTAGGAAGGCGGGGCAAGGAGGGCATGGCCTTGGCGGAATACTCCGCTTGGGGCACGGGCAGCGGCTCCTCGATCCATTCCGGTTCGACGAAGGCGGGTTCGGAAGAGGAAGGATAGGACGGCGCCACTGGTGGCGAGGCGTAATTCCCAACGGCCTTGGAGGGACCGGCAGGGGGAGCCTCCACGGGAGGTGTCGTACCGGCATCCTCGGATAGTTCAGATCTCGAGACCGCAGCCATGTCAGCGGGGAACTGCAAGACCGTCTGACACCGAGGACAAGGTTTGGTTTTTCCGATGAGCCGCTCAGACACTTTAATACGAGCTTGACAGTTAGGACACTGAACCAATAAGCGGGACATATTCTCGTCTCCCAGAGGTCAGAACACGTTACTCTAATATCTATCACTATAACTGTTCAATTGTTTCGATGAATATATCACACTGGTTCCTCCACTGTCAAGCAGTGGTAGCTTGCCGTAACCCCAGCGTCCACTCCGAGGACATTCGAGGATGCGGAATCCCCAGCTCAGGCGGCCAATCTCATTTTTCTTTCATGCAGAACATGGTACAACGGAATAGCAAAAAGTAAGGGGAAGAAACTCTCGGCGAACATGCCTGGCCTGTGCCAACCCGGCATCCATCAGGAGGGAACGCTGCCATGTTCAAGAGCCGTTATGGGATAGGACTAGTCATTTTGTGTGGGGGGATGAGTTGGGCGGTGGTGCGTTCAGCGGAGGAGGTGGCTCCCCATCCCCGCCTCGTCTTGCCGGGATATCGCACGGTGGTCGATGCCGTGCGTGCTGACCCGAAGCAATTCCGCCTGCAAGTGGCCAGTACCCCGACTCCCGCGGGTTTCCTGGGAGTTGTCCTGGCCGAAAAGAATGGGGCGGTGATCGTCGAGGAGGTCGCTTTGGATTCTCCGGCAGAAGCCGCCGGTTTGCAAGCGGGGGATCGCCTGTTGGCCTTGGATGGTCAGCCAGTCCGGCACCTGGCAGCAGCACGAGAATACCTGCGCGATCTGCTCGCAGGCCATACGCTCCAGTTAGAAATCGAGCGGAAGGGCCTACGTCAGAAACTTCAGGCCACTCTGACGCCGGTGTCCGCTCCCCTAGCCCCTCCGGAGCGTCCATTCGGCAAAGGACCTGCGGGGAAGTTCGGCGGCTGGGACGATCGTTTGCCTCGCGCCTGGCGCAAATCGGTCTATCGCCTGGCTGTGTTGGGTATTGAATATCCCGATGTCAAGCACAATCCCAAAATCACGGCGGAGGATTGGACGCGAGCCTTCTTCAGTACGGACGAGTACCAAGACAAATCCCCAACGGGAGAGAAAGTTTATGGCAGCATGCGGGATTACTACCACGAGGTAAGCTACGGCAAGCTGAAGCTGGAGGGGCAATTCCTCGGCTGGGTGCAGGTGTCCAAAAAACGCCAGGACTACTCGACGGGAAGCAGCAGTTCTCCAGCGGAACGGCGAGCCTTACTGGTCGAAGCCTTGGATGCCTACACGGCCAAGCATGGGAAGGATTCGCTCAAGGATTTTGACGGCGTTTGCTTCCTGTATGCAGGGGGGCGAGTGCAAACCAGTCGCGGCGGGTTATACTGGCCGCATCGGGCCAACGTGACCTATCAGGGCCGGTCAATTCCCTACTTCATCGTTCCGGAAGGAGGGAACCGCATGACTGATATCAGCGTCTGCTGCCATGAGTTTGGCCATTTACTCGGCCTGCCGGACCTGTACGCGCGGCCCGAACAACCGGGCAGTGAAGGGGTGTGGCAATGGTGTGTCATGTCGAATCAATTAGGCGGCGGGCGGCCGCAACATCCCTCGGCTTGGTGTAAAGAACAACTGGGGTGGATCGAACCCGTGGTGCTCGACCCGCGCATTCCCCAAAAGTTGATTCTCAGCCCAATCTGGAATGATCCCCGGCAATGTTACAAGGTCATGATCCGGCCCGATGGCACCGAGTATTTCCTCCTGGAATACCGTACCCGCAACGGTTGGGACGCCGGCTTACCAGCGGAGGGTTTGCTCATCTGGCGGGTCTTCGCCGGTGCAAATCGTGGCGGCCAACCTGTGTATCTGGAGGAATCCCACGGCATTCAGGGAGCTAGCGGACCGCGCCTGTTCCCCGACAGCGTCCCCTTTCCGAGCAAGTCCAACAACAGCTTCACCCCTTATACTATCCCCAGCAGCAAAAGTCAGTTGGGTGGAGGACTCCCCGTCTGGATCACCAACATCCGGAAATTGCCTGATGGCCGTATCACTTTCCACATTGGTTACGAGTACCACTGAGAGCGTGGCTTCCCGATGCCAAGGAGGGCCACGAACTAATGACCGCCGCTGGTTCTGGTGTCTCGCCTTGATCGTAACGGGAGTGGGAAGCAGCGGCTGCCACAGCCCGGCTTCCTCCGTGCAGGAACCTGCCCAACTGTTCCAACTCCATTGCGCGCGCTGCCATGCTCAGGTCGGCGAAGTCGGGGGACCACAATTGGGAGCCTCCCAAGGTCCCGATTTACGGGAGATTGGCCGACGGCGCTCCCCAGAATGGATCGCTGATTACATCCGGCAACCGACCAATCGCCGGCCAAATGCTCGTATGCCCGCCTTTGCCGGCCAGCTCAGCGAGGAGCAAATCCGCGCCCTAGCGGACTACCTCTATCAGCGAAGCGCTACCTCCCCTTCCAGGACGCCGACCGCTCCCTCACTTCGCGGCAGCGATGAACATTCGACAGATTAGGCAGAAGTGCTCAGTGGCGGAATGAAAATCTCTCCCCGCTTGGGGTCGTAAAGCCCGACACCCAAATCCTGAGCCACGGTTTCGATCCTTCCGTACAGCGCCATGGCGAACACCGCGGGCACATATGGCTCTGGGAAGCCCTCCCGCCGCAACCAATTGAGAAAATCCGCGTCAGCCAATCGTTGGAGGATTTGCTCGAAGGGGCGGGAACTGAAAACCCGTCCTTTCACCTCGAGCACCAAGGTGAAACGGAAGCCGTTGGCTTCCTCCACCTCCAGGACCAAGTCCACCTCCCCATCGTACTGAACCTTGGCAATTCGCCGCACGATGCGCTGGCTTCTCTCCAGAATGTACGGCATTTGATCCTCCGCCAAATCCTCGTGAAGCAACCCCCACCGTTCTTGCATGCGTCCGATGCTTTGGCTGATGCTCCGAAGCTCCTCCGTATGCTTCTCCATCTGCTCCTCCACACGCTCCATCCGCACCGTCAACGCCGCTATCTGCTCCTCCACACGCTCCATCCGCACCGTCAACGCCGCTATCTGACGGTTATTCTGCTCGACAACCTCCCAAACACGCCGAAATTGTTCGTTCATTTCCTGACGCAAGCGAGCGATGGCTTCCTCCATCTCGCGCCGGAATTGTTCCATCCGCTCAGGGAGCGCCAGCAATTCTTCGCTCAAAAGTTTGCGGCGGACCTCCTCGCGAAAGGCGGGGTCCCGATCGAGCAGCTCCAGAAACTTGGCTCGGAATGCGGGATCTTGCAGCAACTCATCAATCGAGGATGCCATGAAATCTCTCCCGATAGCGGTTTTTCTTGGGACCTCCCACGTTCAAAAATACCTCATCCACTGCATCCTTACCCGAACAGACTACACACGTCATTCCTGCAATGCGGTAATCTTACGAGGCGGTACTCCCGCTCCGCGATCCGGAATACGTTTTCTTCCCCCAAAGTATCGATCTCCGGCAGGGGTGGTCCAGATCTGTTTGTTTATAACCATCATACGCCAAGCAGGTGTACTCCCCTCGATTAAGAACCGCCCAAGGCCCAGTTGCGGGGAGGAATTTTCCCTCTCTTCTCAACCGCGATTTGCCGCTGAAAGCCGACGGTATCCGGCCGCCCCTGGATATCAGAAGAAAGGGATAAATTATGAACATGCGATGATAGTTATTTGCTGAGATAGGACCTGTCATATAGAGTGGTGTTGATAAGAATGGGCCGCTGAATGACCGGGAAACATCAAGATGGTTCAAGATTACCTTTCCGGCTCATCCCATTTCAGGAGGGAAGCTATGGATATGCGATTGCAGCATGAGTTTTCCAGCCAGCAGGACACAACAGGGCGGCTGTGGGTTCCACAGTCGGGCGAGGCACATTGCAGCCGGCGGACCTTCCTTCGTACAGCCGGGATGATGATACCCACAGCCCTGCTCCCGTTCTGGACCGTGCGGGGCGCTTTCGCCGAAGAATTAACTCGGACCCCACCCCAAACGGAAGGGCCATTTTACCCGAACCGCCTCCCCTTGGATACAGACAACGATCTGCTCATCATCAACGATTCGATTACACCTGCGGTGGGAGAGATCACCCATTTGACCGGACAAGTTCTGGATCCCAAAGGTCAACCGGTGAATAACGCGGTCGTGGAAATCTGGCAGTGTGATGCGAAGGGGGTGTACTTACACACTTCGGACAGCGCACGCAAGCAGGACCAGCAGGATAAGAACTTCCAGGGGTTCGGCCGCTTCATCACCGGCAGTAAGGGTGAATTCTACTTCCGCACGATCAAGCCCGTGCCCTATCCGGGCCGCACACCCCATATCCATTTCAAAATCAAAAAGGGACGACGCGAGTTGCTAACCACGCAGTTGTACATTCAGGGACATCCCCAAAACGAGCGGGACGGCATTTGGCGCAGCATTCGCGATCCCAAACAGCGGGACAATGTGACTCGTCCCTTCGAGAAAATCCCAGAGTCCAAGATCGGCGAGTGGCGAGTGCATTTCGTCATCGTGCTCGGAGTGACTCCCGAAAGCTAGGGGCAAGGGAACTACATCCTGAACTGGCTAGGAAGCAACAACCTAACATAGGTCGTTCAAACTCGATAACTCGCCCACCTAAAGGGGGGATGGGCGAGGCTGAGAAGTGATGATGTTTACTGGTTTTCGCCAATATGGTTAGACTGTTGATCGTAAGGAAACATTCCCGGTTTAATCTGAGCGAATGTCTAAAATCCAGTCCTGTGAGTCAGGAGTTTTCCCAATCGCATCCTGATCTTGGGGTTCTAGTTGGGCCGGTTGCTTTTTGCCGGTTCGCGGGTCAAACCAGTAGGCCTGGAATGTTTCGGGCAACGCGGCACGGCGCAATCGCAAGGTACCGCCTACGGGCGTGTAGATAACCATCCATTTTTTTGTCGGCGTAGCGGCTGCGGCTATGAAATGAGCAGGGGCTTTGGCACCGGGTTGTTCAGCTAACACATTCGGAGCTGGCCGCAACTGCGTCCAGGGACCGCTGAGAAAGAACGCTTTGAGAATGCCCATAGCTTCAGCACCCGAGGTCTGAAGACTCGTGCTCCAAGGAGAAGCCTCCCCCAACCGTTTATGCCCTTCCACGGGACCACGTTGTTCCAACCAGGGCCAGATGTTGTGGTGCCCATAACTCACCCCGGCCGGGGGCGTGACTAACAACGACCAGTAAGCAGCGCGGCGGACATGATACGGTTGGAAAAGTTGGCGGCTGTGGTAGGAAGGATGATCTTCGTAATTCGGTTCCAGGTTAATAACCGGTTTGATCGGCTTGCGGTTCCACTGCTTAGCGGGCGGACCTTCGATTAGCCAACGCAAGTGGTCAGCGTTATCCCCATGGCCCGATTGGTAGCCAAGGAAGTCAACCCAGGGTTCGGCTCCGAATCGATCCCAAACCCAATTCTGAGTCGAAGGATGCAACGTCACGAGCCGATCGCGGGATGGGTGCGGAAATAGCGCTCGGCCCAACCGCTGCCAGCGCTCGGTGTCGCGGTAGGTACTATCTCCCCCCAAAATCCAAACAACTTGATAAGCTCCCCAACGGGCGATGAGATATTCGCACAGGCGCTGGGCTTCAGCCTCAGGTAACACTATGCCGGGATCATTGGCCGTGAGTGCCCACAGGAGGACCGGTGCTGCGATCAAACCCTCCTCGTTGACCATCGCCACCTTTTGATCGAGCTTTCGCATGGTTTCTAATTCCATCCCCAATCGCCGATTGCGGGTAAAAACATGTTCTGTTAGGGTTTTGTTCGCTCCGCGCCATTGAGTCGAAACGAACTGCACGGCGGTGAATCCCTGCTGCCGCCGAACGCTGAGATAACGCTGCCAATCTTCAGGCCGCGCTCGGAGGACTCCATTCCAAGCAGTATCACTGAGCCAGAAAAACGGTGTGCCATCAACGTGTTCGAGATGAGTTCCGGTCGCGGCGACGCGCAAGGCGCCGTGCCGATACAAAGGGTTCTTCCCTTGGTAAGCAACCGCCTGAAATTGACCCTTTTGTTCGTGCAAACCTTTGTCTTGGGCTGGTCGAGCATGGGTATGCCAAGACCACGCTCCCACCGCTGGCGGGCTGAAGCGAACCCGCCAAGTTCGGCCGCCGTCCCAAAAGGCTTCCCGCACCCACTTCTGCCCTTGGGGACCAGTGAAGGTGACTTCAAGCCGCACGTCCCAGAGGGGCTCCGGATAGTCTTGTTCGCTGATAAAGACGGCCTCAAACACTCCCCATTGATGAACAGTCGGATTGGCAGCGATGACCGCAGGGATCCAAGGAGTGACCCAACAACCCACTAAGACTATGCCTAGTCCCATCCCAAAGCCGCGAAACAACCGTTGGCGGCCGGTATCACGAATGACGGCTGACTGGGACTGAAACACACTTTGCAGAAACATGGCACGTCCTCGGCGAGGTCATCATGTTTCCGGTGAGGTGATTTTGGGTGAAGTGCCTCCCCTCTTCCCCTTCCACGAAGTATACGGTGAGCCAACGTAGCCCACAATCGTTACAACTGCGTTACAGCTTCGGCGGCTGAGCGACCTATATTAATGCTCCCAGCGCATGGCCATTGCGGAGTGACAGGTGGTAGTCGCCAGGACAAGGCCGATAAGCTCCCTTGTTTTAGCTCCTTGAGCCTCTCCTCCCAGCGGAACTCCGAGGATGGCGATAAATTCAGTCGAGTTCACGCTTGACGGAGCGGGAGGCGCGCATCACAATGGAAGCGGAGCTTCCTGTTCCTGGCGATGCGAAGATAGACCGCCGGGATTCCGCTCGGCAGACGATGGATGAGAAGTAAGGAAGCCCTTGACGTAATGGTATCGGGTGAACAGATGAATGTGAGTCTGTGAGAGGAGGGCAAACCATGGCAGCTATGCATGTGTGGTTGGCGGCTTTGCAGGTCTTAGCAATATCTGGAGTGGACAAACCCGCCCCGTCAGTACGTGGGCAGTATCTGGAAGCGCGGACGTGCGACGTTTACACCGGTTCGTGTTTCGCCAACGCGGATACAAGCCTAACCGGGCGCAATGCCGTGCTCGCCTGGAAGATCGAGCAAGGAACCTATCGTGGGGTGAAACTCGATGGTCTGGGTGTCGCTGCCGTTTTGGCCACCAGTGATACACTGGGACTGAAGCAATCCACACCCGCGAAGGCTGTCGTGATTGTAGATCGCACCGCCACACCAAGCCAGCGCGAGGCTTTGGTCGCCTTTGTTCAGGCTCAGACAGGCGGCTTGATTGGGGAAATTGTCGCTGTGCGTGAAGCCTCCGTGGAATTGGAACTCTGCCCCTGCGAAAACGGAGCTTGCGCCCGCCTGGAGGCCGGCGAGGTGAAGGTGGCGACCCGCTGCATCTATCCCGAACACGACAAGGCTTGCGGCAATGAATCTGTGCAGTATCCGCCGCTGGCACGAGGTGTTCAGGCGGTTGCCGCGATGGCTGTGGAGCACACCTACTCCGGCAAAGATTTGAACCAGACTTGGCAGGATGCGGGTCGCCGAGGCGCCTTCGTTGGTCATTTTGCGACTCGCTGAAAGACCGCCGCCCGGATCCGGTAGTTTCCTGGTAGACTTGGCGATCCTCGGAAACCCTCTCCGGCAATTTGCCGCCACGAGAGGGCAAGAGGATTTTGTGCTGACTAAACCAAAGGCAAACTTCTCTAGGAAGTGCGAAGCCTTCTGCGTCTGCTTCACAAAAATTCCATGCGAGGAAACACCGATGTCTGGTCGAGGATGGGCGGGTGCAGGATTCTTGCTGACGATAGCTCTCATCTGCTGGGTCGGGACGGAAGGGGCCATCCGGGCCGATGTGCCAAAGTGGACGGTCAAACCCGTTGAGGCAGCTATCCCCAAGTCTGTCTCGGCATCGATCCAAGCGGTGCTCTCGCCAGCCGCCCTGGAGGTTCAGGACGAGACCGGCAAGCCCGTCGCCACTCTCTGGCGCCGTAAGGAGCTGCCCCTCCAGCAAAAAGGAGCCAACAGTTACGCCGCTTTGGCTGAGGGCATGTTGATCGGCCTGATCCAATGGCATCAGCCCTGGACCGACTACCGCAAGCAGAAGGTAAAGCCCGGTGTCTATACCTTGCGATTCGCCCGGCAGCCGATGGACGGAGACCACATGGGCACTGCCCCTTATAACGAGTTCCTCCTGCTGGTCCCCGCTGCCCTCGACGAAAAGCCCGACACCCTGATGGTTGACGAACTGCATGAGCTGAGCGGCAAAACCGTGGGCCGCAAACATCCGAGCATGATGCTGCTGTTCCCATATCGTAAGGGAAACAGCGATGCAGCGACTCTGACCGCTCGCCCTCAGGACCATTTGACGCTGGATTTTGTCATCCCTGTAGGCGGCGGAGGCACCTTGGGATTTGCCCTGACCGTGGTGGGACACACCATGGCGGAGTGAGAGGACCAAGCTGGTTCAAGCCCGGTGCTGAGGAGTTCGCCTCGATACAAGCTGCTCGACTCGATTACGGGTGTCCAGAATCGATTCCACTGCATGCTGCGGATTCGCTTTGCCATAGAGGATGTTGGGGAGGTCCAGCGGCACTATGCGTTCCGTGCTCGATGAACTGATAGCCGCACGGGAACGAGGGCTGGAATGCATCTATTGCCAGGTGGTGGAAACACGAGGAAGCACCCCGCAGAAAGCGGGCGCGGTGATGCTCGTGTATGCGGATGGCCGCCAAGCCGGCACTTTGGGAGGCGGATGCATCGAGGCGGATGTCAAACGGCGTGCCTTGGCTCGGCTGCATGATCAGGCCCCGCCGTTACTCTGTACCTTTACGCTCGATGGCGACTACGGTTGGGACGATGGGCTAATCTGCGGCGGGCGCATGACCATTCTCGTTCATCCCCTCACGGCGCACACCGATCCGGACTCCGCAGCATTGTCGTACTACCGTCATCTCCAGGCTCTGGTTCAAGGAGGCCAGGGGCATTGGGAAGCGGTCGCGCTTGAATCGACGCCGCACTGGCTGGCCACTAGCCGCTGGCTGTTCGACCATCAGGGGAGTCTGGTGGCCTGGTGGGGAGGCAGCGCCGTAACTGCGCCAGAAGTCTTGGAGCATCTTCTGGCCAACAAGCCGGCCAGCGTCAACACCGCAACCACAGCCATGCTGCGGCGGGCCACTGTCCGGCAAGGGATCGCCTGGCTTCCTACACCACGGCGGAAAACCTTGTTGATCGTCGGTGGCGGACACGTGGGACAAGCCACGGCCCAACTGGCAGCGGCGGCGGATTTTGACATCTGGGTGTTGGACGACCGCGAACGCTATGCCAGTACCGAGCGTTTCCCACAAGCGCAACGGCGCCTAGTCGGTCCGATCGGAGCGACCCTTCAGGAGTTGGCTCCAACCCTGACGGACGATGTGTATGCCGTCATCGTCACACGCGGCCACAATCATGATGAAGAGGCGCTCTTTCATCTGGCCTGCACGGCCTGCGGCTACGTCGGTATGATCGGCAGCCGGCGCAAAATCCGCTTGATCTTTGAGGACCTCCAGCGGCGCGGGATTCCAGCAGAAGCCTTGCAACGGGTGCGCGCTCCCCTCGGCTGGCCCATCGGGTCTCAGTCGGTCATGGAAATTGCTATCAGCATCGTCGCGGAATTGATCGCTTGGCGCAACTTGGGACCGGAAGCCACCCGCCGCATGTATACCCAGCTCCACTCCGATCCGGAACAGGGTTGTGGCTTGTCGGAGGACGTATCCTGCCCGACAGCCCCCCATCACCCCTGAAGGAAAATTGTCCCGCATTCTTTGCAAACGAAAGAATGAATTCCCCGCTGTCCACCGGGTGTCATGGACTGAAGAAACGAGCCATCAGTCCCCAATGTCCCCAACGTTCCGGGAAGACATTATGCCTCCAGCATCCATCATGGATCCACCAGCCGCAGTCCGAGTGCTCGCCGTGGTCCCTGCCGCGGGCCAGAGCGTGCGGATGGGGCAGCCAAAACTGTTGCTGCCCTGGGGCCGACAGACCGTGATTGAAGCGGTGGTGGCTGCCTTGCGTGCGGGGGGAGTCGATCGGGTCTTGGTGGTCGTCGGGCCGAAGATGGAAGCGCTCGCGGAGCGAGCCTCGGCAGCAGGGGCCTTGATCCACACGCTGACCACTCCCACGCCGGATATGCGAAGCACTGTGGAGCAGGGACTGGATTATCTCCGAAGGCAAAAACTGCTCCAGGAGAAGGACGGCTGGCTGCTAGCCCCTGCGGACCACCCCACTCTATCTGCCGGAATTGTCCACCAGTTGCTCGCCGCTTTTGCCACTGAGTTGGCCGCTCAAAGGAACGATCCGCCCTCC
>ENA-ORXB01000490-ORXB01000490.1-sediment-metagenome-genome-assembly--contig:-NODE-490-length-76408-cov-4.703135_pt1 | contig 76408 bp, 62 predicted proteins | sample MGYA00237863_ERZ511475 | MGnify/ENA primary metagenome ERZ511475 (study PRJEB26305, sample SAMN06343858) | sediment metagenome | isolation source: hot spring sediment | place: Canada: British Columbia... | reverse complement strand
GCCGGCGCAGCGCCTCGGCCGCGCGGTCGAGCGCTGCCGCTGCGGTGCCGACGGCCTCTTCCAGCCGCCGCAGGCAACCGGGCCCGCTGCAGGCAATGCGGGTCACCAGGCCTCGCCACTGTGCCAGAATGGCCTCCTCGTGCCGCCGGAAGTGCCGGCGCAGCCCGCTCGCCAGATGGACGAGCTCCTGCGCCAGCACCGCCTTGGCCTCTTCCTGCTCGTCGCTGACCTCTGAGAAGGTTTGCTCGAGATGATGATAGAGATCGCCCTCCCGCGCGGTTTGTACCCGCCAGTGACCGTGGCGGGTCTCGGTAAGCTCCAGACCCCAGGCGTCGAGCAGCTCGTTGGCCCAAGCCGGGCAGAGCCCGGCGATCCGCCGGCCTGCGCGCTTTTCCCACAGCTCGTCCGGCTCTTCGGCCCACGACGCCTCCTTGACCAGCCCCAGCACCTCGCCGACCTGCGCACGGGCCTCCAGGCGTTGCTCGGGGGCGCCCTCGCACTCCAGCCAGGCCTCGATCAGCCGCTGCAGGAGGGTGTTCCGCACCCGGGTCTCCATCTGCGGACGGGCAGCGGCGATAGCCGAGGCCCCGAGAGCATAGAGGCGAAGCGGGCCCGCGTCGGATTCCTCCGGCAGTCGTTCGATCTCGCTCAGGGCATTGGAGGCGAGGAGGGCATTGAGGGCCAGCCGGACCGTCTCAAAGGGCTCGAGCCTGTCGGCCGTCCGGTAGCCGTGCTGCTTAATCTGCCCGAGAACAAAGCAGAGCACCGGCCTACCGAGCGCGTCGGGGGCGGGGAGCGTGCCGGGATCCTCGCCGATGAAGAAGAGGCACAGCCGAGGCACCAGGTGCCCCTTGTAGAGCTCCCCGAGCCGCGCGTGCAGGGTCGAGAGCAACCCGCACGCGCGGGGGTCCTCCTGGCTCAGGATGGCGTAGACGTTGAGCTGTGGACCCCGCTCGTGCCCCGGTGCGAGGCCGCGCTCCGCCAGCGAGAGCCACAGCGGATGAACGAGCAGCGGGTCGCAGAGCGCATGCAGGGCCGCCGGCGCCAGATGGTCGGGATGGGCCACCAGTCGGAAGCGGAGGAGGTTTCCGGGATAGGCAGGCGCCATGTCGCTGCGAAAACGCTCCTCCAGCCAGCTCAACCTCTGGCGCAGCGAGCCGCCGAGTGCGAGCACCACCGAGGGCACCGCTGGCACCGGAGACGGTCGCTGGGCCATAGCATCACTCATCGCTCCCGGCCCCCTATCGGGCAGGCTCCTGGTAGGTCTGCTCAAGGACGAGGGGCTGCGGGCCGCCGACGAGGACCCGCAGGCGATGGGTGCCTCCATCCGGCTGTCGGTCCAGGGTCAATGTCAGGCGATACTCGCTCTGGATGGCGCCGATGGCCTTGCGGTAGTATCCCTCAAGCTCGCCGGGTGCCGCTGCCTCCACATACTGCCCACCCACGCCCTGTACGAGGGCCTGCAGGGGCGCTGCGGCGTACTCGCTGCTGCGCAGCCCGATGGCAAAGATGCTCAGGCCCACCCGGCGCGCCCGGTCGATCACCTCCTGCGGCGTGTGCTGGCTGCGGTTGTCGGCGCCGTCGGTCAGGACGACGATGGCCTTGCGGCCCGAGCAGCCGCTCAGGTCGCCGGCCGCGAGGTATAGGGCGTCCCAGAGGGCCGTCCAGTTCTGTGCCGGGAGGAGGTCGAGCGCCTCGGCGGCTGCCTTCCGGTCCTCCGTCCAGGCCTGCAGGAGCTGTGGCCGGTCGTTGAACCCGATCACCTCTACCCGGTCGCCCGTCCGTAGCAGGCTGAGGAGCGTGCGGGCCCCGGCCTTGGCCGCATCCAGGGGCTGCCCCTCCATGCTGCCGGAGTAGTCGATGACCAACGCCGCGTACAGCGGCGCCGGCGCCTGGCTGTAGTGGGAGAGCGAGAGGTCCGTTGCCGGCCTGCCGTCGACCTCGGCCCGCACGTCGCTCGCCAGGAGGCCGGTGACCGGCTGACCGGCGCCATCCTCAATGCGCAGGTAGGCGAACAGGGTGGGCGGCAGAAAGCTGGCATCGATCCCGGCAAGCTCACCCGTCGTCCCCGATGGCAGTGGCCTGGGCGTAGGAGCAGGGGAGGGCGTTGGCGTGACCAGCACCGGCGCGGCGGGCGTCGGCGTCGGCTGGATCTGCTGGCGCATGAGCTGCGCCATGGTCCGATACTCGGCAAGCTGGTGCTTCTCGGCCCACTGCTCGGCTTCTTGCAGCCGTGCTTCGGCCTCCTTCAGGGGCAGCGTCTTGGACCATTCGATCAGGTACCGGCACTTGCGCTGCACCAGCTCATCGCGGCAGGCGCTATCGATGGGCCGCGAGAGCCTGGTATCGATGAGGGCGATGGCCTGCGGCCAGCCGCTCGTCTCCTCATATATGGCGAGCCTGGAGAGGAGCTCGGGGCAATCGCCCACCAGGAGGGGATAGAAGGGCGGCAGGACGTGGCCGTGGATGAGAGCCGTCAGGGCCAGCGCCACACCGCCCAGCATCAGACCGCCGAGGCCATCGCGGAGGGCACTGCGGGCCGGTGCCTCTTCTTCGTCCAGGTCTGGAGCCAGCTCGTCCAGGGCGCGCCCGCGCCGCACGGCGGCGACCACGAGCCCTGCCACCAGAAGGACCAGTGCCGCCAGCGCCGCGGCCACGAGGTGCAGCAGATCGTACCAGCCGGCCAGCCCTGCGACGGCGGCCACGAGGAGCACCGCCACCAGGAGCTTGCGCGTCATGCCACCTCCGCCGGCTGCCCGCGCTCCGGTCCTGCCTGGCGGGGCAGCAGGCCCAGCAGCTCCCTCACCTCAGGCCCGGGCTCGAAGCGAAGAGCCTCAAAGACGCCGTCGGTGTACAGCCTGCTGCCGGGCACATGGGCGAGCGCCACCGCATCCGGATCGGAGAGCGTCGCCAGCAGGTCCTGCTGATACTCTGGCGGCAGGAGGTCCGCCCAGCGCTTCACCAGGTACGTGTCGATAGTCACGACGCCGATGCCGCCGGCCATGCTCTCGGCGCAGACGAGCTGGATGTTGCTGCCGACCTCGTCCCTCGCCTGCTGTAGGGCGCGGAGCACCTCCACGTCGAGCGGCGGAAGGACGCGAATGCGCTGATCGATCTCCGCCTCGGTGCGAGGCATGCCGCCCCAGAACGGTCCTTGCTCCTCGGCCTCGCCGTCGAGGCGGCTTACGACGGCGAGCGCGTCGGCATCGGGTCCAAGACGGAGGATGGAGGCCAGGCCGGCAAGGGTGACTCCCCGCGCCATATCTCGCAGCGCCTGATAGAGCCGGTCGCGGTTGTCGGTTCGGGAGGCGCGCAGCAGCGCCTCGAAGGCGCTCTGCCGCTCCGAGATCTCCTCGTCGAGGGCGCGGTAGCGCACGGCGCGGCCATCGACCGGAGGTGGCAGCTGGGACAGGAGCCGCTCTACCGCCCGGCGCACGACGTGGAGTGGTTCTTCGATGGTGCGGATGAGGTCGTCGGCCCTGTCGCGCAGGGCCTCGAGCGCCTGCAGCCGGGCCTCGTGCATCGCGCGTTCGGTCGCTACCTTGCGATAGGCCGCGGCAGCGTTCAGGAAGGTCAGGCGTCGACGCGCCGGCGGCTGCCAGAGGGCGCGCAGATGCTCATCGAGGCTGCGGGGGCACAGCAGCGAGATGGCGCGCTGCAGGTTCCTGCCGGCGCGGCGTACCGAGCGGTCCAGCTCGCCCTGCTCTGCCAGCACCTGAGTCTCCTCCTCGCACGCCACGGCCACGGCGTTGCGCACCGCCCGCGCCTGCTGCAGCTCGGCCACAAGCTGTGAAAGGGTAGGTGAGCCGGAGGCGCGAAGGACGGCGCCGGCCGGCACCTCGCTTCCATCGGCCAGGCGGAAGCGCACCTGCGGCAGCGGCGGTCGGATGCCCTCGCGCACGCGCGCCGCGAGGGCATCGGCGGTCGTCACGCCCTGCAGGGCCTCGAGCGATGCCTTGTGCAGGTCGGCTGGGTAGCCTTGCACCAGCTCTTCCGCCGGGATCGGTGCCCCGTCGCAGATCACGGTCAGGCCGGGTGCGGTCGGACCGGAGGCCAGCAGCCGCTCGCACTCGCGCAGCACGTGCTGCCCCGCCCCGGCGACGACATCATCCTCGTCCATCGTCGAGCGGAACCAGCCGCTGCGGACCAGGGTAAAGTTGCCCCACTCGTCGGCGGCGCTGCGGTTGGCTTGGGGACGCTCGAGGAGCTCGCGAGTCTTGGGTGCGGTGATGGCCTGGGCCCACAGGGCCGCGAGGCTGGAGCGGAGGACCACATCGTTGCCGACCGGCGGCAGCTCCACGCCCAGCCAGCGATGCACCGTCTTGGCCTGGGTCGGGGGCTGCCTCTGGAAGGCGATGTCCTCGAGCACGCCGAGGGGCGCGTTGTCGTGCACGTGGGCGCCGAGGCCGGTAAAGCTCATGCGGCCGACCACATAGTGCGTCACCGAGACGGTGCGCCCCTGAAACAGGTCACAGATCTGCTGCACGACGGCGTTGGCGATGCCGCGACCGGTCGCCCCAGCGTTGGAGTGAAAGACGTCGATCTCTATCCGGGCAAGCTGCCCGCCCGCGCGGACGGTCAGGTCGTCGATCATGGCACGGAAGGTGTGGGCGAGGCCCTGCTCCAGGCGGGCCCGCCAGGCGAGATAGGCTACTGCCGGCACCTGCCCAAGGCCTTTGGCCAGGTCTACCGACTTGCAGCCCATGATGGTGATGACCCGGTCCAGATGGGCGCCGTGCTGAAGCCGCAGCGCGTGCGGACCGTTGGCGGGGTCAAAGGCCGCGCATAGGCTGCGTACCGTCTCATCGCGGGCCAGGTCGATCGGCACCACCTCCGGCGTCGACGAGATGTCGTCGGTCTCGCTGTAGGCGTCTATGTAGATCACGCGGTGCGCGTCAACCAGGGAGGGGTGCTGGGCGATGGCCTTGAAGCAGCCGCCCACCACCAGCGCGATCCGCGGCGTGCGCGGGTTCCTCTCCACTACCACGTCACTCCTCTGCGGAGGAACGAAAAAGCCCGCCGGCAAAGGCGAGCCCGGACCAGGGGCACCGGAAATCCTGCCAGGAGAGGTAAGATCGCGCTCACCTTTGCGACCGGAACCCCGTTCCCCCAGTCATGTCAGTCTCTGCAGCCTGCGAGGCTGTGGGGATTATAGCATACGGTTGAAAAGGGGGTCAACCGCAGAAGCCGTTGGGTCCGAGACCGGCGCCGAGGGCCGCCGGCCTCCTCGCGGACCCAACACCTCTACCAGAAGAAGAGTGGCACATTCCGTGCCACCGTCACAGGTTGGAGTTGCCTCACACGGCTTCGATCGTCGACGGTGGCTTTGGCGTGATGTTGTAGGTGACGCTCACTACGCCCGGTATGGCCGTGATCCGCGCAGCGAGGCGCTCGAGCGTCTCGTAAGGGAGCCTGGTCGGGCGGCCGGTGCGGGCATCCTGTGAGTCCCAGCAGCGCACCTCGATCTGGAGGCCGAAATCGCGCCGGCCGTTGCGTAGCCCGGTGACCCGGTCCTCGTGTAGGATGGCGAGATACTGGAAGGCCCCCGAGCCGGCCAGCTCCTCCTCGACGATGGCCGTCGCGGCGCGCACGACGGCGACTCGCTCGGGGGTGACCTCGCCGATCACCCGGGCGGCGAGGGCAGGGCCGGGGAACGGCGGCCGGTCGGTGACCTCGGGCGGCAGCCCAAGCGCCCTTGCCACGGCGCGAACGGCAGGCTTTCTGAGCTGGATGAGGGGCTCGATCACCGTATAGCCAAAGGTCGCCTCGGTGTCGATCCCGAGCTGCTGGAGGATGTTGTGCTGTCGTTTGACCCCGGCGACCGTCTCCTCGACGTCGGTGAGGATGGTGCCCTGCAGAAGGAAGCGGGCGCCGCTCTCGCGGACCAGTCGGCCAAAGATCGTCTTGTAGAAGGTCTGGGTGATGGCTTCGCGCTTGGCTTCGGGGTCGGTCACGCCCTTGAGGGCCGAGAAGAACTCGTGGCGGGCATCCACGAGGGTGACGGGAACGCCCATCCTCCTGAAGAGCGCGACGACACGCTCGGGCTCGCCCTCGCGCATGAGGCCGTTATCGATAAAGTAGGTGCGCAGCCGGTCGCCGAGCGCCCGATGGCCGAGCATGGTCACGGTAGAGGAATCGACGCCGCCAGAGAGCGCGTTGATGGCGAGGCCATCGCCCACCGTCTCGGCTATGGCGCGTACCTGCCGGGCAATGAACTCGTCCGGGTTGAGGGCCTCTGGTGTGATCTCGCGGATCTCCATGTTCTGACCTTTCTAGGGAGGGGGAAGCACACAGACAGGCGGCCCATCCTCCGGCCGCCGCGGGCATTGTAGCAGGGAGGAAAGGCGGTGTCAACGCCGGCATGGCGCTCACGCGCCGGCCGCTCACGCCGATGGCGCGAGCCTCAGCCGCCTGAGCGTGAGCGCGTTGATGACCACGATGATGCTGCTTGCCGCCATGGCCAGGGCGCCCCACTGGGGCGCAAGGACGATGCCCGCCGGCACGCCGACGCCGGCGGCGAGGGGAAGCGCCACGACGTTGTAGGCCGTTGCCCAGAGCAGGTTCTGACGCATCTTGGCGCCTACCGCCCGGCTGAGACGGATCAGGCCCACCACGTCCCGCGGGTCGTTGCGCACCAGCACGACCTGCGCCGACTCGATGGCCACGTCCGTCCCGGCGCCGATGGCCACCCCGACGTCCGACTGGACGAGCGCCGGGGCGTCGTTGATCCCGTCACCGACCATGGCCACGCGGCGGCCCTGCTCCTGCAGTTCCCTGATCCTGTCGGCCTTCTGGCCCGGCAGCACCTCGGCAAACCAGGTATCCAGGCCCAGCTCGCCGGCGACATAGGCGGCCACGTCCTCTGAGTCGCCGGTGAGCATGGCCACCTCGAGGCCTAGGGCCTTGAGGTCGGTCACGGCCTGATAGGATTCCGGCCGGATGATATCCGCCAGCCCGATGGCCGCCCGCGCCTGCCCGCCCGTTGCCAGGTAGACCCACGAGCGCCCCCTTACGCCTGCACGGACCCGCTCCTCAGCCTCGCTGAGGTCGATGCCGGCAGATCGCAGCAGGGCACGGCTGCCGACGATGACCTCCTCGCCGGCGACGGTTGCCCGTGCCCCCTGCCCGGGGACCGCCTCGAAGCGCTCGACCTCGGGCAGCGTCAGGCCCTGCTCACGGGCAGCCGCGACGATGGCGCGGGCCACGGGGTGCTCCGAGTTCACCTCTACGGCTGCCGCGGTGCCCAGGGCCTGCTCCGCCGTCCAGCCACCCAACGGTACGAGGTCGGTCACGCCATACTCGCCGCGCGTCAGTGTGCCCGTCTTGTCAAAGACGACGGTGTCGAGCCGACGGGCCCTCTCGGTGGCCTCCGCACTGCGGATCAGCATCCCGTTCTTCGCCGCCAGGCCGGTCGAGATGGTGGTGACGGTGGGAATGGCCAGCCCCAGCGCATGCGGGCAGGCGATGACCACCACGGTGATGGCGAGCGTCACCGCAAACACCAGGGACTGTCCGGCGATCAGCCACCAAAAGATGAAGGTGCCCAGGCCGAGAAAGGCCGCGGTCAGGGTGAGATACTGCGCGGCCTGGTCGGCCAGGCGTTGGGTCGGAGGCCTGGAGGCCTGTGCCCTCTCCACCATGGCGATGATCTGCGACAGGGCCGTCTCTGCCCCCGTCTTGGTCACTTCGATGCGCAGCGCCCCCTCGCCGTTGATCGTTCCACCGATGACCTCGTCCCCTGGGCCCTTGGGCACGGGGCGCGACTCGCCGGTGATCATCGCCTCGTTGACCGATGACCGGCCCTCCAGCACCCGGCCGTCGATGGGGACCCGCTCGCCCGGCCGGACGAGGAGCCGGTCCCCGGACTTCACCTCCGCGGTTGGCACCTCAACGACCTCGCCATCCCGGAGCAGGTGGGCCGAAGGGGGGATCAGGCTGGCGAGCTCGCGCAGCGCGCTGCCCGAGGCGCGCACCGCCCGCATCTCCATATAGTGGCCGAAGAGGAGTACGAGCACCAGGGTGCTGATCTCCCAGAAAAAGTCCACGCCGAGTCCCAAAAGCACAGAGGCGGCGCTGAAAAGGTAGCCCGAGAGCACGGCCAGGGAAACGAGCACGTTCATGTCGGCCCGGCGCTGCCGCAGCGCCTGCCGCGCGCCCACATAGAAGGGCCACCCGCCATAGAGGACAATGACCGTCGCCAGCCCCAGGAGCAGCAGCCGGTCGCCGGGAAAGGGAGGCAGCCGCACGCCGAAGAAGCCCTGTATGCTCGGCGAGAGGATGAGCACGGGGATGGTCAGGCCGGCAACGACCAGCATGCGCCGGCGGAATTCCTGCTCCATGCGCCCATGGTCCCCGCCGGCGCCCTCGATCTCGTGGCGCTCGTGCTCGCCGATCGGCAGGTCGGCGCCGTGTTGGGCGGCTTCTGCCGCCGGGCGTGCGGGATGCTGGGGAGGTTCCCCGGGGAGGTGATGGGACTCCATGTCGCTCTCCTTCGGAAGGGAGCGCTCGATGCGCTCGCCTGCAGCAGGGGTTCAGCTGGCCGCCCAGCGGATCAGGTGTAGCTCGTGAGGGCTCGCCAGCTCCAGGTTGCGCGGCAGCAGGCGCAGCGTGTAGCCGTTGGAGCCGCCGGCCTGGCCAACCAACTCGCCGGCGAACTCGTAGGTCTCCGGGGCAACCTGTCCGTGGCTCTCGAGGATGACGGTGTTGGCAGTTGCGGGGTCGATGTCGCCGCTGCCGTCGAGGCGCCCGTAGTAGACCTCGACCCACACGTCATCGGGCGTCAGTGCGCCGAGGTAGACCCGCGCCGTGATCGGAATGGCCTGGCCTACGGTCAGCTCGTCCGGCACTTCGGCATTCACCGACACGAACGCCAGCCGCGGCCACTCGCTCCGGACCCTGTCCACCCAGGCGGCCAGCCTCTTCGCCCCGGTCAGGTCCTCCATCGAGAGCTGCCAGACCTGCTCGGCCGCCGGCAGGTAAAAGCGCTGCACATACTCGGTAACCATGCGGTTCGAGTTGTAGATCGGGCACAGGGCCTGGATGGAAGCCTTCATCCGCTCGATCCAGCGCCGCGGCAGGCCATCGCGGCTGCGCTGGTAGAAGAGTGGCACCACCTCGTGCTCGAGGATGTCGTACAGCGAATCGGCCTCCCGCTCCTCTTCGCGCTCGGGGTCTTCCCCCGGCTCGCCGCGGCCGATGGCCCAGCCGATCTCGGGCTGGTAGGCCTCGGCCCACCAGCCGTCGAGGACGCTCACGTTCAGCGCGCCGTTGGCGGCGGCCTTCATGCCGCTGGTACCCGAGGCTTCCAGCGGCCGCCGCGGCGTGTTCAGCCACACGTCCGACCCCTGGACCATGTAGCGTGCGACTATCATGTCATAGTCTTCGATGAACACGAGGTGATAGCGGAACTCGGGCTGTCGGCTGAGCTCATAGATATCGCGGATCAGCCGCTTGGCAGGCTCGTCAGCGGGGTGGGCCTTCCCGGCGAAGATGATCTGCACCGGGCGGCCCGGCTGGTTGAGGATGCCGGCAAGCCGCTGCGGGTCTCGCAGCAGGAGGGTGGCCCGCTTGTAGGTGGTGAAGCGGCGCCCGAAGCCTATCGTGAGAGCGGCCGGGTCAAGGACCTCTTCGGCTTGCTCGAGCTCGTCCGGGGTCGCGCCCTGCCGCCTGAGCTGCTCGCGCAGGCGGCGCCGGGCGAAAGCTACGAGCCGCTCGCGCCGGCGCTCGTGAGTGCGCCACAGCTCCTCCGGCGGGATGTCTGCCGCCTGGGCCCACACGGATTGGTCGCCCGGCTCCTCGCGCCAGCGCGGCCCCAGGTAGCGCTCGTACAGCGCGGCCATCTCGTGGGAGATGAAGGAGAGCTGATGCACCCCATTGGTCACCGAAGAGATCGGCACCTCGTTGGCCGGCACTCCGGGCCAGAGGGGCTGGAACATGCGACGGGAGACCACTCCGTGCAGGCGGCTGACGCCGTTCGAGTAGGCAGCCAGGTTCAGCGCCAGCATAGTCGGGGAAAAGGGCGAGTTCCGGTCGGCCGGGTTCTCGCGGCCGAGGGCCATGAACTCGTCCATGGAGAGGCCGATCTCGTGGGCGTAGAGGCCAAAGTATCGCTCCATCATGTACGGGGGGAAGCGGTCGATCCCGGCCGGCACCGGCGTGTGGGTGGTGAACACGGTCCCCGCCCGCACGATCTCACGCGCCTCGCCAAAGGTGTGGTTGTGCTCCGCCATGAGCGACCTGATGCGCTCCAGCAGCAGGAACCCCGAGTGCCCCTCGTTCAGGTGGCAGACGTCCGGCCGTATGCCGAGCCGCGCCAGCGCCCGCAGACCTCCCATGCCCAGCACAATCTCCTGGCGGATGCGCATGTCGAGGTCGCCACCGTAAAGGCGGCTGGTGATGACCTGGTCCTGCGGGGCGTTGGTGGGCACATTGGTGTCGAGCATAAAGAGCGAGACTCGTCCAACGTTCACCCGCCAGACGTAGACCGCCACCATGCGGTCGCCAACGGCCAGGTTGATGGTCAGCGGCTCGCCATCGGGACCTTCTTCGAGGGTGGCCGGAAGCAGGGAGAAGTCCTGCACCGGGTAGTACTCCTCCTGCCAGCCTTCCGCATTCAGATGCTGCCGGAAGTAGCCCTGCTGGTACAGGAGGCCGACGCCTACCAGGTCGATGCCCAGGTCGCTCGCCGACTTCAGATGGTCTCCGGCGAGGATGCCCAGTCCCCCTGAGTAGATGGGCAAGGCCTCGCTGATCCCGAACTCCATGGAGAAGTAGGCGATGAGCGGCCGCGGGGGCTCAGGGAGAAGCTTGCGGTACCAGGTGTGAGGCCAGGTCATGTAGCGCTCGAACCGCGCCCACACCTGATCGAGGTGCGCCAGAAAGGCGTCGTCCTCTGCCAGCTCGTTCAGGCGGTCCTGTGGGACCATGTTGAGCATGCGGACGGGGTTGTGGCCCGAGGCTGCCCAATCCTCCTCGCTGAGCCGGCGGAACAGGTCGATGATGTCATAGTCCCACGACCAGAGCAGGTTGTACGCCAGATCGCGCAGCCGGCTGAGGCTGCGCGGCAGAGCGGGCACAACCACAAAGGTCCCAATGGGCCGTACCATCTGCCAACTCCTCAATGGCCCTTCAGGTCCCCGGCAGCCGCCCGGCACAGCGGGTCGGCCGTTGCCCCAATCTCAGCATAATCCGGGCCAGATATCAGGCTGAGGGGGATAGCTTCCGCAAGCCCCGGCAGGCGGAGCCTCGCGGCGCCGGGGTCAGGCGGCCTCAGTGGTCTGCCGGTGCAGAGGGTCGCTCGCCGTAGTGAAAGATATAGGTCTCCTCGTAGGCCTGTGCCAGGTCTGCTGCGTGGTTGTAGAAGGGGGCGCTCTGGACGTCTGCGGCGGTCACCTCGGTGCGGACCGTCTTGTGCTCCCTGTCCAGGCAGCAGAGGTTGGCGCCAACCAGCAGGACCTCCGGGTGGTTGATGAGAAACTCGGCGCTTGTGGTATCGACGACCACAAAGCGCGCAACATAATCCTCGTCGTCGACGAGGAGGTCCTTGACGACGCCGACGCGCCGGTTGTCGGAGGTGTAGAGCGCACAGCCGACGACCTCAGGGCCGAGCCCGTCCGCACAGCAGCGCTCAAGCTGCCCTTGTGTCATGAAGCGAGAACTGATCAGTCTGCCCATGGCCCTCCTGTCATTGGGGGATCTGCGGCTCCTGCTCCCTGATCCGCAAGACCCGCTCGCGGGGGTCGACGCACGCGGCCCCTTCAAGGGCGAGGTGCTCCTGACAGCGAAAGCGCAGGCGCACCTCGCGCACCTCCCGACCAAAGGGGCCGATGGTCGCCTCGTAGCGGCCCGCAAGGCCGGCCGGCCCACTGACGGGCTGCAGCACAACCTCGTGTAGCTCGTCGCCCGGCAGCACGCGGTAGACCAGGGTGCCGGGGCAGTTGCTGCGCACCGTCAGACGCTCTGTCGGCGGGAGCTCCCGAGAGGGCTGAACCAGCGTCCAGATGAGCGACCAGGGAATGAGGGGCCGGGACAGCTCGGGCGGCGGCTCGAGGCCGGCAAGGCGGTAGGCGTTGGCCAGATGCAGGCGGAAGATGCTCTCGAACTCGCTATCCCGTGGCGAGGGATGGTCTGTGCCGAGCCACCAGAACCAGTCCGAGCCCTCTGCCATGTACAGCGCCTCGAAGGCGTCCGGATGGGTCTCGGGCGTGGCACCTGCGGAGGTGAGCGCCTCTCGGGCGTCGCCGAGGAGGCCCCAGGCCCGGTTCTCATCGGGTTCGCCGGCCCAGCTCCCAAGGTCAACGCCGGGCTCGGAGCCCATCTCGTCGACCCAGCTTCCGGTGTAGAGCTCATAGATCGGCTCCTGCTGGAGCGTTGGGTGTGCGGCAAGCAAGCGCGCCGGGTCTCCCTCGAGGTACTCCGAGAAGGTGACCGTCTCCAGGTCCGGCGTCTCGGTGAAGCGCCGGTACAGCGCGCGCAGGAAGGCGGGTGCCCGGGTGCCATAGGCGCAGAAGGTGTTCTCGCCATCGAGGATGAGGGTCAGGATGCGATCGTCGGCGCCCCGGAGGCGGTCGACTACGTCCCGCAGGATGCGCTGCACGAAATCCTCCGCCGCCGCCTCCATATCTTGATAGGCGGCGTGGTAGTAGAAGCTGATCAGGTTGGAGAGCGCGCTGCTGCGGAAAAAGATGCTGAGCGCATGGTGATCGGCTCGGATCTGATAGGGCTGTGCGAGCACGTCCGGGTCGCTGGCCTGATAGCCCCAGCGGCCGGAACGCTCGAGCACCCCCTGGTCGCTGGCGACCCACAGGAAGCCGTGCCGGGCGATGATCGGCATCACCTGGCGGCTGACCGCCCCCTCCGAGGGCCACATCCCCCGGGGGTGCCGGCCAAAGCGCTGGCGGTAGTCCTCGACGGCCCGCGCGACCTGAACCTCGACGTCCTCGGGATGGCTGAACCGGGGCGGCAGGCAGGCACCCGGTCGGTCGATGGTGGCGGTGTCGGTGTCGTAGAGGAGCGGCAGGATGGGATGGTAGTAGGGGCTGGTGCTCACCTCTATCTGCCCCGCCTCCTGCAGCCGGCGGTAGAGCGGGACGATGGCCGCCATGATCTTGCCCTGCTCGGCTACCATCTCCTCGATGTCCGCCTCGCTGTACCCGCCCTGCTTCTCGACAAAGCGCTGCACCGACGCCTGCTGCCCGGTTGGCAACTCTACCTTCCCTTGCTGGAAGATGGGTGCGAACCAGGCCAGGTTGAACCACATCTTCAGATCGCGGATGTCCTGGTCGGAGAAGGGCAACTGCTCCCGGCGCCGCTCGAACAGCTCGAGATACCGTGGGTATGGGAAAATCTGATTGTGCCAGTCGACGTCAAAGAACTCGTCGAGGATGGCGTCGCGCTCGCCGGGGGTCAGCTTGTTGACCGGCTTCAGCGTCAGGTCCAGCAGCCGATCCGTTGCTCCGTGTTGCACGTAGAGGTCGAGCTGCCGCAAGAGCGAGGGCGTCAGGTTATAGGTCACGCGAACGCCGGGCACCCCCTGCCCGAGGGCAGGCATGGCATAGTAGGCGCGAAGGGCGTTCAGGCGCACCCACGGCTGGACGAGCGAGCCGTGGGGCGGCCGTGAAAGGTCGACATAGGAAGGCTGATGCTGATGCCACAGCAGGCCGATGTAGATGCGGGGGCCGACGGCAAAGTGGGCCGGCGGCAGGTCCAGGCGCTCGTCGTGCCAGGCGCCGTGCACCCAGTAGGTCACGCGATCACCGCGTCGGAAGGGTCCAAAGGTCGCCTGCCAGTAGCTGGCGTCGTCGGCGTTGTGATGCCAGGGGACGTTGAGAAAGCCCCGCTCGACGCCACCGGAGGCATGCACCACGTCGTAGGTCACGGTCACGGACTGGCCGGGGCCGACCGGGCTGGTGCCGATAGTCAGATGCACAAGCTGGCCGGGAGCAACCCGCAGGGGCTCTCGCCCTGCATCGGCCGTCATGTGCCAGATCCTCATCCGCCGCTCCTCGCAAGAGTCCGGGGGTTCCACAGCCGGCCAGGTTTCCGCCGTGACCGGAGGATCGGGTGCAAGGCGCCAGCCCGCATCCCCCTATCTGCAGATCGTGCTGGGTGCTATCCGACGTGCGCAGCAAGAAGCGTACCAGGCGCCGTGGGAGGTGTTCCGTGCGCGCTGCAAGCCTGCAGTATGCGCGAACGGAAACGAGGGGGGGTGATCACCCTGTATGCGCTGCCTGTGGCGACTGAGGCGGCGGGCTCAGCGGACCGGCCCGATCTCACTGAGCGGCCAGTAGCGGAACCAGGCCCGCCCGACGATATCAGAGAATGGCACAAAGCCGAACGACCGCGAGTCGTTGGAAAAGCCCCGGTTGTCGCCCAGCACAAAGACCTGTCCTTCGGGCACGACCCGCGGCGGCATCCCCTGATAGGTGCTCTGATTCAGGTAAGGCTCGTCGAGCGGCTCGCCGTTGATGAGGACGACGCCATCGCGGATCTCTACCGTCTCGCCCGGCAGGCCGATGACCCGCTTGATCAGGGCATCCGAGCGGTGATTGGGTAGCTTGAGCACGATGATGTCGCCCCGCCGCGGCGGGTGCACGTAGTACGAGACCTTCTCGATGATCAGGCGCTGGTTGTCGTGCAGGTTCGGCTCCATACTCTGGCCCTCGACCCGGGTGGCCTGCGCCAAAAACATGTTGATGACCAACACGATGACCAGCGCAGGCAGCACGGTCTCGAGGACCTCACGCAGGAACCCTGCGAGGTGGCCGAGCAGCCCCACCTTCCGGGGCGTTGCCTGGCCGGGCTCGCCCTGCTCGAGGTGCGCTTGCTCAGGCAGCTGATCCGGTGCCATCGTGCAGCTCCAGATCGATCATCCCGTAGAGCTACTTTCTCCGCGGCGGTGCACCGCCCCGACCCGGGCGGCGTCCCTCTCGGCGCGGCGCGGGCCGCGCTGCCGGACGCCCGGCCCTGCGGTCGCGCTCCCGCGCCTCCTCAGCCGTCCATCCTTCGAGGACGGCCTGGCGGGAAAGCTTGATCTTGCCCTCCGAGTCGATGTCGATGACCATGACCATGATCTCGTCACCGACGTGCACCACGTCTTCCACGCTGGGCACGCGATAGTCCGCGAGCTGCGAGATGTGCACTAGGCCGTCCTTGCCGGGCAGAATCTGCACAAAGGCGCCAAAGTCCGTGGTCCGCACGACCTTGCCCGTGTAGATCTTGCCGATCTCCGGCTCCTCGACCAGCTCGCGGATCATCTGCACGGCGCGCTCGCCGCCGACTCCCTCGGTCGCGGCGATGCAGACGGTACCGTCATCCTCCACGTCGATGCGGGCACCACTCTCCTCGACGATCTTGCGGATGGTCTTCCCGCCGGGGCCGATGACGGTGCCGATCTTGCTCGGATCAATGTGGATCATCGTGATCCGCGGAGCGTACGGCGAGAGCTGTGGCCGCGGCTCCTTGATGCACTCCAGCATCTTTTCGATGATCTGCAGGCGCGCCTCCCGAGCGCGGGCGAGGGCCTCCTCGAGGATCGGCCGGCCGATCCCCTTGACCTTGATGTCCATCTGTAGGGCGGTGATGCCGGTGGTCGTGCCGGCGACCTTAAAGTCCATGTCGCCGAGGTGATCCTCCATGCCGATGATGTCGGTGAGGATCACGTACCGGTCGTCCTCCTTGATGAGGCCCATGGCGACGCCGCCAACCGGTGCCCGGATCGGCACGCCCGTGTCCATCAGGGACAGCGTGCTGGCGCAGACGCTTGCCATCGAGGTCGAGCCGTTGGACGACAGCACCTCCGAGACCAGGCGGATGGTGTAGGGGAAGACCTCCTCCGGAGGGATCACCGGGCGCAGGGCCATCTCCGCCAGAGCGCCGTGTCCGATCTCCCGCCGCCGCGGTCCGCGCAGCGGACGGGCCTCGCCGGTGCTGTAGGGCGGAAAGTTGTAGTGATGCATGAAGCGCTTGGTCTCCTGGGTCTGCAGGCCGTCGAGGCGCTGCTCGTCGGCCGCCGTGCCCAGGGTAGCGATATCGATGACCTGCGTCTCACCACGGGTGAAGAGCCCCGAGCCATGGGCGCGGGGCAGCAGGCCGACCTCGCAACTGATCGGTCGGATCTCGTCCGGTCGGCGACCGTCGGCGCGGATGCCTTCCTCGAGTATCATGCGCCGCATCTCAAGGCGCAGGTACTCGCTGTAGGCGGCAGCCAACAGCCCCGGATCGAAGGTATCCTGCAGCTCGGCGATCATCTGGTCGCGGATCTGGGCGAGGGCCTGCTCGCGATCCTTCTTGCCCGGTATCTTGCCGAGCACACCGCGAACGCGGTCCCTCACCATCGCGCTCACCGCCTGCAGGATGGCCGGGTCGGCGGGGGAGACGATGATCGGGAACTTGGGCTTGCCGATCTCGGCCTGCATCTGCTGCTGGATGCGGATGACGTCCTGCATGGCCTCGTGCCCGCGGACGAGCGCCTCGACCATCAGCTCTTCGGAGACCTCGTTGGCGCCCGCCTCAACCATGTTGATGGCGTCGGCCGTACCGGCGAGTCGCAGATCGAGGATGCTATCCTCCATCTGGCTGGCCGTGGGGTTGAGGAGGAACTTGCCATCCACATAGCCGACGCGGATGGCGCCGACGGGGCCGTTGAAGGGGATGTCGGAGATGGTCAGGGCAGCCGAAGCGGCGATGATGGAGAGGATATCCAGGTAGTGCTCCTGGTCCGCCGAGAGGGCGGTGACGACCACCTGCACTTCGCGGTCGAGGCCCTTGGGCATCAACGGGCGCAGGGGCCGGTCGGTCAACCGACACAGCAGAATGGCCGCCTCGCTCGGGCGGCCCTCACGCTTGAAGAACCCTCCGGGGATCTTGCCGGCGGCGTATAGCCTCTCCTCATAGTCGACGGTGAGGGGTACGAACTCGTCCTCGCCTGTTTCGCCGCCGCGTAGCCGGGGCTCGTCGGAGGCGGTCGCCGTTGCCAGCACGACGGTGTCTCCGCAGCGCACGGTGACGGCACCCCCTGCCTGGCCGGCCAGTTTGCCTGTGGAGATGGTTACCGGGGTCTCTCCGAGGGATGCGGTATAGGTGTATTCCACTGCTCGCTTCCTTTCCTGCAAGCGCAGATAGGGTATCGGCGAGCGGCGGTCAGGGACTGGGGACCGGGTCGAAGGCTGGGGTGGCTTCGGCGCGGTCCCCAATTCCTGTACCACCGCTCACCTTGGTAAAACGGGCACCTGGTCCAGGATTCTGTGAAGAAAACGAGTAGATGGCAGGTGCTCGGTCCATCTACTCGCAACGCTCCGCCAGGCTCTGCCCGCGCGATGTCGCGTGCAGGGCCGGCGGCGAAGACGTGGTTACTTGCGCAGTCCGAGACGGGCCACGATCGCCCGGTAGCGAGCCTCGTCCTTCTGGCTGAGATAGGCCAGGTGACGCCGGCGCTGGCCGACCATCATCAGCAGCCCACGCCGTGAGTGCTCATCGCCCTTGTGGGTCTTGAGATGCTCGGTCAGCCGGTTGATGCGCTTGGTCAACAGGGCGATCTGGACCTCTGGTGAGCCAGTGTCGGCCCCGTGCATACGAAACTCTTCGATGATTGCGTCCTTCTCGCTCTTATCCAAGGACATTGCTCTTTCCTCTCTTCGCTCCGGGCTCGTCCCCTGGATTAGTGGCGTGAGTATACCACAAGTTGACAGCCGCGGCAAGTCGCAGATGGCGTGAGCGTTTGACAAAACCGGCGCCTTCGCCTAAGCTAGCCCTGTCGCCGCTCCTGGCGGCGACCGGGACGTGACACCTTGGTCAGCATCAGGAGCGCCAGGTTGGACCCGCGTCGCAGACCCAGCATCCATCGCCTCGTGACTGCGCACTGCGTCCTGGCCGCTCTGCTGCCGGTCCTGGCGCTGCTCCTTCTGGCCCTGAGCGACTGGCTGATCTACCTCCCCAGGCATGACCCGCGCCTCGTCTCGCCGGCGGCCTATCTGACCTGGCTGGTGCGCGAGCGGTGGCTGTGGCTCCTCATTCCGACCCTTTGCGCCGGGCTGGTTCTGCACCTGGGCCTCGGCCTGCGTCGGCGGCTTGACCGGGCTCTGCAACGTCTGCAGCGGAGCCTGGCGTCGCTCGTTGAGAAGCAGGATGGGGCGCCGCTCCCACATCAGGAGCTGGCAGAGTTGGACGAAATCTCGCAGCCCGTGAACCAGCTGGCCGCGTCGCTTGCCGCAGTCGCCCACAACCTCGAGCAGCTGACGCAGCGCCTGGTCGACGTTCAGACCCAGGCCACCCTCGGGCAGCTCGCCATCGGCATCGCCCACGATGTGAACAACCCCTTGACGACCATCCTGGGGCTTGCCAGCATTATCGAGGCCTCGCAGCCCGATCCCGACGTGCGCCGCGACATCGAGGTGATCCGGCGGCAGGCGGAGCTCAGCGGTCGCATCATCCGCAGCGTGCTGAGGTTTGGCAAACCGCAGAAGGAGGCGCGGGAGTGGATATCGATCAACGAGCTGGTCACGCAGAGCCTGGAGCTGCTGGCCTATCAGGCGAGGGCGAACAAGATCCGCTGTGAGACGCACCTGGCCCCCGATCTGCCGCTCACCTGGGGCGAGGCCTCGCCCATGCAGCAGGTGCTCATCAACCTGATCTACAACGCGATCCAGGCCATGGCTGCAGCCCGCGGCCGGGGCAACCTCCGCATTGAGACCCACTGGTCGCCGCCGGGGTCGGCAGGTACCCCGGGGCGCATCACGGTGCGGATCATCGATGACGGGCCGGGCATTCCGGAGGATGTCCTCCCCAGGCTCTTCGAGCCCTACTTTACGACCAAGCAGGCAACGGGCGGAATGGGGCTGGGTCTCACCATCGCCTCCGACATCGTCCGGCGTCACAACGGGCAGATCTGGGCGGAGAACAATCCTTCCGGCGGTGCCTGCTTCAGTGTCCAACTGCCGGTTACGCGCGAGCCGGAGCCGGGCGCGGGCGAGACTTCCGGTGATCGCTACCATCGCGTGCTCCTCGCTGACGGCGAGCCTCAGCGCCAGTCCCAGATCGCACAGATGCTGCGCCGCCACGGCTGCTCGCTGACCGTGGCGAGCGACGGGCTGCAGGCACGCAGCCGCCTGGAGACGGGCCAGTTCGACCTGGTCATCTGCCACCTCGACCTGGGCCGCCTGGACGGGCGGGAGCTGTACGCCTGGACGCGGGTCTACCGGCCCGAGTTGGCCTCCCGCTTTGTGTTCGTCATCGACCGCGACACGACCGCTGAGGCCGAAGCGTTTCTGCACACTACCCGCGCCTGGATCCTCACCCCGCCCTTCCACGAAGAGGCCCTGCTCGCTGCCCTGAACCAGGCCCTCTACCCGCCCTCGACGGGCGAGAGGTCTCACTCCGCCCGCTAGTAGCCGCACCAGGGCGAAGCCCCTGCCCCCTGGGCCCCGACCAGGTTCCCCCTTCTTCGCAGAGTGCTGAGCACGCGTCGCCGGGAACTTATTGGCCACGGCTTTCGTCAGTAACGAGTGCCCGCGTGAGCAGGCGCTGGCAGAGGCGTGCGGTTGCCCATCGCGAGGCCGCGGAGTGATGGAGAAGAGAGAGGAGAAAACCGATGATCAAGAGGCTCGCTTACGTTCTGTGCTTGCTTGCTACTGCGGGCCTGCTTGCAGCCTGTGCTCGGGCCGAGAGAACGCCGGGCTCGGATGGGCGTGGCCCCTTCAGCATGGATATCAGGGGCGCCGATGGCACGCGCATCACCTGGGAGGGCTATACCGAGGGCTACCGCCCCGGCTCCATGGCGACCATGCGCCTGACAGTCCAAAACAACACAAGCCGGCCCTGGGATGGGCGCATCTGCCTTGTGTTGCTGCAGCCCGAACCCTCTTCGGGGGCATTCTACCTGACGGGGCAAAGCTTCAAGCTGGAGTCAGGAGGCGGGTTCGACCGCCAGCTGACCGTGGAGTTGCCCACCGGGCTTTCTGCCGGAACCTACGGCCTTGCCCTGGTGGCCCATCAGCCTTCGGGTCCCGCCATACCCATAGTCCCGGTGTACGTCGGAGAGGGTCAGGGTGAGCCCTTCCAGGGGGAGTGGCCGAGAGAGGCCGCGCTGGAGGCCTGCCCGCGTCCAACCGACGAGAGCCCCGTCGCCGAGCGGCGCATCAGCGTGCAAGGCGTGGAGGTCAGCGCAGCCAGCGTGATCATCCGCGGCGAGAGCGTGCTGCCCACCGGGGCCTGCGTGAGCACCGAGCTGTGGGCCGACGGAACCCTACAGAGCTGGTGGCCGGTAGACGCCTGCGCGTCCAGCGCCGAGGGGGTGTGGGAGCTCGTTGTCCCCGTACCCGAAAGCGAGGCCCTGCGATCGGGCGTTCAGTACATGCTTCGCGCCTTCGAGAAAGGCGGGCCGAATATCGTCGCCACGTTTCCCTTCGACCTGGACCCGGACCCGCCGCCTAGTCCCTGATATGCCTTCGCGATGAGGCCACAACACCCTGATTGCCTTGTCCGCCGCTGGGCCGACAGGCAAGGGGGACGTCTTGTGTTATGGGGGTGTTCGCGGGCGACTTCGCCGCCCGCGAACACCCCCTCCGATTCTGGGTTCCCCGCGCCGCCCTATGAGCTAAGAAGGCTGTCCGTCCCTGAAGGGCGAGAGCTGTGGGGGTCCCTCGCAGGCCGGCACAATGCCAAGCCCGATGGGCGGAGCTCCCAACGGCCCGGCCCCGTGCCACGTGCTGAACCCGATTCTGAACGCATACGTACAGTCACCCATTTGACTGGACCATAACTACCGGCTAGAATCCCCCCGAAACCAAAAACCACAGGTAGTGATCTCGGATGAGCAATAGATCAGAGCAGATCGGCACCGCCGCATGGGGGAGGGCCGATCTTCACATACATACCCGCTGTAGCGACGGGGGGCCATCCCCGGAGCAGGTTGTCCAGCACGTGCTGCGGCGCGGGCATCTGGAGGTGATTGCTATCACCGATCACAACCGCATCGAAGGGGCGCTGCGGGCTCGCGAGGCCGCGGAGGGCTCTGCGCTGCAGGTCGTGATCGGCGAGGAGGTCAGCACCGCGGACGGACACCTGCTTGCCCTCTTTATCAGAGAGCCCGTTGCCCCCGGCCTCTCCATGGCCGAGACCATCGCCCAGGTGCACGCGCAGGACGGGCTGGCGATCGCGGCACACCCCTTCGACCCGATCTCCCATGGCCTGCTGGGCCGTGGCTCGCTGATGCGGAGCCTGGACGAGGTGGCCGAGCTGCCTCTCGACGGCATGGAGACGCTCAACGCCAGCCTGGTGCGGCAGGTCGGTAATGCCGTGAGCCAGGTCATAGCCCAGCGCTTCGGCTTCACGGGCGTCGGCGGAAGTGACGCCCACCATCTGGCTGTGATCGGGCGGGCGTACACCCTGTTCCCGGGGCGCACGGCGGAGGACCTGCGGCGCGCCATCATCGCCGGCACTGCGACGGCTGCCGGTCGCCGCTGGCGCTGGAGCCAGTACCTGAGCTGGATCTGCGGCTGCCTTATCCCGCGCACAGCGCGGCGGGTCTATCGGGTCGCCCGGTCCGCGAGGCTGGCGTAGGCTAGATGTCTACCTTGTCCTTCGGGAGGTAGGGGCTCTTGATGAACACGAGCTTGGCCGCTTCCGGGCCATCGTTGCGCAGGTCGTGACGCTCGGGCGCGGGGAGGCGCACCGCATCCCCGGGCACGAGCGGCACCTCCTGCCCGTTGGCAAGGAGAACCACGCGGCCGTGTAGCAGGTAGAAGGTCTCCTCTACCTGCTCGTGGTAGTGGGCCCCCAGCCTCTCGCCGGGCAGCAGAAGGATCACGCCCCAATCCACCTGCGGCCCGCGGAAAAGGTACTTGACCCCACTCTGGCCCCCTCGGTAGGGCAGGTCGGCCTCGTTCACTTTGTCCATGGGCACCTCACTCGTCACACCGTGACGGGGCCGGCCCGGCGGGGCGGTCGTGTCGGATTCAATCTGTGCCGCCAATCCCGCCTGACACCGCCGACCGTCCCTCTGCGGAAACGAACCACGCGCCGGTAGGCGCATCAGCTGCCTCTCGTATGCGGCGGGCGGGCCGTGTCGCCGGGGGTGGGAGCGCTACAGCGCCGCCGCCAGGATGGCGCGCACGTCCTCCGCCTGCAGGGGCCGCGGGTTGAAATGCAGGGAGCTCTGGGCGAGCGCCTCTGCCGCCAGGGCGTCGAAGGCGTCCTCGGTGACGCCATAGTGGGCCAGGTGCGAGGGAATACCAACCCGGCCGAGTAGCTCTCTCACGTGGGCGACTCCCCGCTCTGCCGCTGCGGCCGCGGTCAGACCCGAAGCATCCAGCCCGAGGAGGCCGGAGACGCAGGCGTACTTGTCCGCCGCGCAAGGAAGGTTGTAGGCCATCACGTGCGGCAACAGGAGTCCACACACCGTGCCATGGGGGATGCCGTAGCGGGCCCCGAGGGGATGGGCGAGCCCGTGCACCGCGCCCAGCCGGGCATTGGTCATGGCGATGCCGGCGAGCAGGCTGCCGTACAGCATATCGCTGCGCGCCGCGAGGTCCTCACCCTGCTCAACCGCACGGGCCAGGCTTCGTCCGATGCGGCGGATCGCCTCTGCAGCCAGGGGGTCGGTCAGCGGGCCCGCGCCGGTTGAGACGTACGACTCGATGGCCTGGCACAGGGCATCGGCGCCTGTACAAGCTGTGATCGCCGGCGGAAGGGACAGGGTTAGCTCCGGGTCGACGAGGGCGAGAGCGGGGAACCAGGAATCGTCGCGGATGCTCTCCTTGACGCCGCGGGCCGGATCGATCAGCACGGCGTTTCGCGTTACCTCTGCCCCTGTCCCGGCGGTCGTTGGCACGGCGATGAAGGGGAGGTTGCGTCCGGGTTCGAGCTTGCGCCCCGTGTGATAGTCGGCGACGGCACCCGGCCGGTGCGCGAGGCCTGCAGCAGCCTTGGCCGTATCCAGGGCCGAGCCCCCGCCGATCCCCACGATCAGCTCCGCCTGCGCGGTGCGCGCACAGGCGCGGGCGTCCTCCACAGCCGCGATGGTTGGCTCGCCCTGCACCTCGGCCCAGACGGACGGCTCAATGCCGGCTTCGGCCAGCAACGTCGCCGCCCGCTCCAGGAGCTCTCGCCGGCCACGGCTGCCGATGATCAGCGCCCGGCGGCCGAACCGTCGGGCAAGGCGACCCAGCTCGCCAAAGCAGCCGGCGCCGGTCACAATCTCGGTCGGGAGGTAGAACCTCGCGCAAACCATAGCCGCCTCCTCCGGGGCCATACGCATTATACATGTTTGAGACCACTACGGCAATAGTCATGGCCGGATGCAGGGGCCGTCGGCGCTCCACGAAAATGCCAGGCCCCTGACCGAGGTCAGGGGCCTGGCGCAAGGGGCCTGTGTGATGGAGCGCTGATGCCCGGGGCAGCGTCGATGGCGCATTGTTGGGCCCGGTAGCAAGATCGATGAGGCCTTGTGCCCCAACGCTTGCACCGCGGCTGCCCGGCATCTCGTGCCCGGGAGGCGTTGCGCATGCGATGTGCAGTGACGAAGCTGCAGCGTGCCGGGACGAGAGTGCAGTATAGGCCGGATGCCAGGCGGCCGTGCTGCGATGAAGCGGCAATGGCGGCGTTATACTCTCCTGTGGCCCTCCCCGATTGTGCCTGGCCCCTCGTTGACTTGGTGGCGCTCCCTATTGCGCCGCCGCTGCGAGATAGGATTCGCGGAAGGCGCTGCGCGCCCGCGTCAGAAGCGACTCGGTCGACTTGAAGGTGCGCCGCATAATCTGGGCGATGTCCTCGACCGGCAGGTCTTCTGCGTACTTGAGCACGAGCACCTGCCGGTAGTGTTCGGGCAACGAGCGCAACGTCTGCTGGACTCGCTCCCGGTTTTCTTCCGTCAGGAGGACGTTGTCGGGCAACGGAACGCCCTGCAGGGCCGTCTGCTGTCGCGCCTCCTCGACCGAGCGCTGCTCGACCTGCGCCACCCGATACTCCCGACGGCGGAAATCCGCGGCCTTGTTCCAGGCAACCCCGCACAGCCAGCTATAGAGGGTGCTATCTCCGCGATAGGAACCGAGAGACTTGAGGGCCGCCAGCAGCGCGTCCTGCAGAACGTCCTGCGCATCCTCATGGCTGCCACCAACCTGGCAGTACACAAAACGGTACAGCCGGGTAAAGTAGCGCTGGTAAAAGACCTCCAGGGCGTGCGGATCGCCGGCGGCCACCTTCTGGGCCAACTCCAGGTCCGAGTAGTTGATGTCCGACCCTCCGCGGGTGCTGGCGTCATGCGGGCCTGCTTGTGGCTCTGAGGGGTGAGGTGTAACCATATTGGACCTTTCCTCCCGTCGCTCCTGCCCCGCAGGGAACGAGCGACCTGCGATGGCGGCTGCAATGCGATCCGGCTCCATTATAACGGATGTTGTGACTGTTGGGAATAGGTCTAGACCTTGGAGGGGGCCAAAGTGCATAAAAATAACGTAAAGGGGCAGCCAAAACACCCCCTTCTGGCCAAATGGGGGAGTACGAAAGTACTACTCCTCCTCACCTGAGGCGCCGGCTTCCGGCTCGCGGGCCGGCATGGCTACGACGATCAGGCGGTGGCTGTTCCCGGTGTAGGGCCAGCAGGTGACGAGGGTGAGGCGCTCATCCGGTGTGGGGCCGATCCATCTGCCGTTCTCCCGGCGCTCCTCTGCAGTCGCGCCATACTCGCGCAGGATCAGCTTCTGGGCGACCCTATAGCGGAAGGGCTGCGTGTCGACGTAGATGGTGATCTCGTCGCCGACCTGGAGCTCGTCGAGGTTCCGGAAAACCTGGCTGCCGATGTTATTGTGGCCGGAGATGACGGTGTTGCCGGGGCGCCCGGGGTAGGCCGAGCCTTCGTGAAAGCCCGCGGCCTCGTCCGGGACCTGCCACTGGACGACTTCCTCACCGTCGACGGTCGTGACGGTGTAACCGACCTCGATCACAGGAGCGTAGAGCCCTATGGCCGGTGCCTCGATCCAGGTTGGTGGGCCCGTGGGGATCTCTTCGGTGGGCTCTGCCGAGGGGGCCGGCAGCGTGGGGGATGGGATCTGCTCAGCAGGGGGCGGGAGAGCGACCTCGCCGGGAGTGCCGCCGACCAGGTCCTCCATCACGGCGCGCATATCCGGTGGCGGGTCGCCCCTGACGACGAGGGCCAGAATGGAGATTGCCAGCACCGTCCTGGCAGCCGACTCGAGAAACCTGAGCTGCAAGACTCCTCAGCGCTCCCGTCACAGGATCTGCCTTGTGCGCCCGGGCCGCGGGCCGGGCTGGGCAAGGGCTAGCTTAGCATCGGGCCCGAGGGGAGTCAAGCCCTATGGGGCTGCTGCCCTCGGTTGCTTGACCGCAGCGCAGGAATCGGCTACTATGAAACCAAGCCGGGGGGCACCATGGGCAAAAAGACGTCGCATCGCCGGACCTCCTTCGACCAACTCATCGCCGTTGCTGCGGCCTGCATCTCCGTGGTCTTTCTGCTGGGCTTTGGCAGCCAGATTGCGGAGATCTACCGGCTGCGCAGCGCCCTGCAGATTGCTGACGAGGGTGTCGAGAATCTGCGCAGCGAGCGCGCCGCCCTTGAGGCGACGCTGACCTACGTCCGGAGCGACGAGTACGTCATGAGGGTTGCCCGGGAGGAGCTGAACAAGGTGCAGCCCGGCGACCACCGCGTGGTCGTCATCACGCGGGCGGCTCCGCCGGCTACGCCGGTGCCGACGCCAACGCCGGCAGGAGTGCCGGTGGCGTCGTCTAACTGGCGCAGTTGGTGGAATCTGCTGTTTGGACGGTAAGGCCGCGGGCCGAGTTGTCGAGATGCAAATTGGCTTGACAGGCCGGGCCCGCTGTGGTATACTCAGGCCTACGTTGCGGGGTGGAGCAGCGGCAGCTCGTTGGGCTCATAACCCAAAGGTCCCAGGTTCGAATCCTGGCCCCGCTACCTCGGCCTTTCCGTACCAGAGAGACGGGAAGGCTTTTTTGTTTCCGACCCGGGTGTTACGGGCTCGGCCGGCGCGCCACCGGAGCCCGTAACACCCGGTAATCTCTTCTCCCTGGCTGTGGATTACCCGAGTTGCAGAGCGTCCCGGCGCATGAGACAGCCCTGCGGTGCTTGTCGGAGGCGATCATGCGCCGTCCACATTGGTGTTGGGGGCACGCCGAGCGGGAGCCGCGATGTGGCGCAACTCCGAACTACCCCCACCCCTACCCCTCCCCCTGGCGGACGCGTCGCGTCCGCCAGGGGGAGGGGTAGGGGTGGGGGTGACGCACTCAGCAGGAGGCTGCGCAGGCCATCGGCGCGTACGCTCGCTGCCAGGCCACTTGTGGGTAATGAGGAGCTGCGCGAGAGGGGACGGACCCGCGCCACACCGACACCGGCAGTGCTCCGACCCTATGGACTCTCCGTGGTATAATGGAGTGGCGGATTCCTCGAACGATGGAGAGTGGCCGCGCACCTGTAGCCGCAGAACACGGATCGGGCCCTTCGACGTCCCTAACCCTGACCGCCGCCCGACAGGAGGGAGTGGGCATGAGCCGAACCATGTGCCGCTGTGGACGCAGACGCCGAGCCTTTGTAACCGCGCGCAGCCTGCTGTTGTGCGCTCTGCTGTCGATGTCGCTGCTCTCCTGCAACTGGCGCACGGAGATGGCCCGCATCCGCGATAGCCTGGACGAGCAGGCGGGCCGCGCAAGCCGCGAACTGCGCCGCCTGGGCGATCCGATGGTCCGCGAACTGCGCGGGTTAGGCCGGGAGATCAGCGAGATGTTCGGCGTCTTAGGCCGGTGAGACCCAGACCGAGCCCGTCCGGGCCGGGATGCGTCCGGCGGCCTTCGAGTGCAGGACGGCCGGTGCTAGGGTCGTAGGCGCTGCTCCGGGCGGAGGCTTTCGCCCTCGTGCTGCGTCACCTGCTCGGCGTAGTAGGAGGCACTCTCCGGTCTGGCTTCCTCGGGCCGCGGGTGGGGTACGACGTCCAGCGTGCCCTCTTCGATCAGCATCTCGGCTGTTAGCGGCCGGTGGTACGAGTAGCGCGTCTTGACCACCGCCAGCTTCCGCCGCAGCCGACCGTCGGCGTCGGAAAAGCGCAGGATGATCACATTGTCCGCGACCTCGGCGAGGGGCAGCGTGCGCAGGTTGAGTGCGGCCGAGAACAGCTCTGGCTGCTGGCTTGTGATCATCGTGGTGACCCCATGCCCGCGCAGGTGCCCGGCGAGGGCAGTGAGGTACTCCAGCGTCCGGCCCGAGGCGCCGATGTCCTCGACGAGCGGCCCAACGTCGTCGACCGCGAGACGCTGGATGCCGTAGGACTCGACGGCATCGAGCACGTGCGCGGCGCACTCATCGGGGTCGAAGCGGGCCGGCTCGTATGTACGCAGGTGGAGCTTTCCGCTAGCCTCCCCCTGCCGGAGCGGCAGCCCAAAGCGGTCCGCGCGGGTCAGAAGGTCAGCCGGCGTCTTGGCGACGCAGACGTAGAGGCATGCCTGCCCCTGTCGCAGTCCCTCCGCAAGAAAGTGATCGGCTAGAAAGCCCTTGCCTGTGCCTGGTGCTCCGGCGACGAGCGTCAGGGTCCCCCTGGGGACTCCACCATCCAGCAGATGATCGAGGCCCGGGACCCCGAGCGCTTGCCGCTCGGCGGCGGAGACCGGCTCGCTCGGCGGCAGGACGCTCTCGATGCGCGGATGAATGCTCACCCCGGCGCTGTCGACGCTGAAGGAGTGCCACCCGCCGACTGCCACCCGGCCCCTCATCTTGGACACCTGGATCTGGCGGCGCTGGCGCCCGCCGATCACTACCCGGTCAAGCTGGATGAGGGAGTCTGCGGCGGTGAACTCGGGGCTCTCCCAGTGCTGCCCGGGGTCGGCGTCGGTGGTGACAACCAGAGTGATCCCACCCAGTGCAAGCTCGGAGCTGAGGTCGGAGAGAAAGACACGGACCTCGCTCGGACCGGCCAGAAAGCCGCGGAACCCCTGAAAGCCATCGATCACCACAAAGTCGTACTCGCCGGAGCGAACGGTGTCACGGATCACACGGAGCTGCGCTTCCAGGCCCTCGGGCAGGAAGCGGCTGACGTTGACCAGGTGGAACGTCACGCCGACCTGGCGGGGATCGAAGAAACGCATCTCCGAGAGGTGGGCGAGGAACTTTTCGTTGGGCTCGCCGAGGGTCACCAGCCACAGCACGCCGCGCCCCAGTGCCGCCCAGTGGAACGCCATCTGCGCGGCAAGGATCGTCTTGCCGGTGCCCGGGCCACCGACGATCAGGACCAGGTCCCCCTGGGAAAGGCCTCCGTCGGTGAGCCGATCAAGGTTGGGGACGCCGGTAGGCACCCGCTCGCTTCGCCAGGGCGACACCGGTCGCACGCCTTCCATAGCACGCCTCCTCGCCGATTGGCGGTGTTCCTGCTTTGGAGGTTCAGCAAATACCGTGCCGGGCGCCGCCCCGAGGTGGGGTCCTCGCATCAGCAGCAGCACAGATGAGGCTGCCCCCTGGCCAAACTACACCTTGCGGTGCTCGTTACCTCGACTCCACCGACAATCCGTGGTATCATACTCACAGGTTCTTCCTCCATCCCAAGGGGCTACGACCATGGACCTGGATGACCGACAGTGGGCACGCATCGGCGAAGAGACGGTCGAGCACCTGTCCCGCCTGATCCGCTTTGACACGAGCAATCCCCCCGGCAATGAGACCCCTGCCGCGCTCTACCTCAAGCAGGTGTTCGAGCGCGAGGGATTCACGGAGATGCAGCTCCTGGAGGCAGCGCCTCGGCGCGGCAATCTGGTCGTTCGGCTGCGCGGGGATGGCTCGAAGCGACCTCTGCTCCTGTGCGCGCACCTCGATGTCGTGCCGGCCGAGGCGGAGCACTGGACTCATCCTCCCTTCTCGGGGCTTGTCGTTGGCGGCGAGGTCTGGGGGCGCGGCGCGCTGGACATGAAGCACATGGTCGCCATGAGCCTCATGGTGATGCTCCTCGCCAAGCGGCAGGGGCTGCGCCTGAAGCGCGACCTGATCTTTGCCGCCGTCGCGGACGAAGAGGCGGGCTCGGACTATGGCGCTCGCTGGCTGGTGGAGAATCACCCGGAACTGCTTCGCGCCGAGTATGCGCTGGGCGAGATGGGGGGCATGCTGATCCCCCTGGCAGGCGTTCGCGCCTATCCCATTCAGGTCGCGGAGAAGGGCCTGTGCTGGATGCGGATGCGGGCGCGCGGCCGGCCGGGGCACGGATCCGCCCCCCATGGGGATAATGCCGTTGTCCGCCTTGCCGAGGCCGTCGCCCGCGTGCGCGATGGCCGGGGCATGCCGCTGCACGTCACGCCGCCGGTCGCATCCTTCATCCGCGCCCTCTCGGCGGCTATGCCTGCCCCGAGGGGACTCCTCCTACGGGGCCTCCTGTACCCGGGGGTCGCGCGGCTGCTCTTGCGGCAGCTCCCGCCCGTGTGGGCGCCTTTCTTCCGGGCTCTGTTCTGCAACACGGTCGCGCCTACGCGCCTGCAGGCCGGGATCAAGACCAACGTGATCCCCGCCGAGGCCGAGGCAGAGCTGGACTGTCGCCTGCTGCCCGGATTCTCTGCTGAGGATGCCCTGCGCGAGATTCGGGCCCTCGTGGGGCCACACGTGGAGCTCGAGCCACTCAGGGTGAGCCCTGGGGTTGCCTTCGATAGCGACACCGAGCTCTTCCGCCTGCTCGGCCGCGCGCTCCTCGCCCATGACCCGCAGGCGGTGCCCATGCCGTTCATGGTCTCAGCCTGTACCGACGCGCGGGAGCTGGCGCGTCTCGGCACTACTGTCTACGGGTTCACACCCGGGCAACTGCCGCCGGAGCTACCCTTCCTGCAGATGGTCCACGGTCACGATGAGCGGATACCGGTCGCCTCGATTCACTTTGGCGTACGGGTGCTCTGGCAGGTCGTCCGGGAGTTCTGTGTCTAGGGGGATAGAATGCGGGTACTGGTGATCCAATCGAGCCCCAACCGTGGGGGACTGACGGCTGCGTGCGCGGCCGCCGCAGCCGAGGGCGCGCGCGAAGCCGGCGCCGAGGTCGTCGACGTACGCCTGAACGACCTGGGCATCCAGCGCTGCGATGCCTGCGACGACGGCTGGGGTACGTGTCGGAGCGAGCACCGCTGCCAGAAGCTCGATGGCTTTGCCGACGTGCAGGCCGCCGTTCGCGACGCCGATGCCTATGTCTTTGTGACCCCGGTCTACTGGGGCGAGCCCAGCGAGACCGCCAAAGCGCTGCTGGACCGTCTCCGGCGCTGTGAGGCCACCCACCGCGAGGAGAGTGCCCTCGGGGGCAAGTGGGCGCTCTGCGTGGCCGCCGCCGGGGGGAGCGGCCGTGGGACGTTGACCTGCCTGGCGAGTTTGGAGCGGTTCCTCGATCACGTCGGAGCCCGCCCCTTTGACCTGATCGGCATCACCCGGTACTCGCGGGAGTACAAGCTGGAGGCCATCCGCAGGGCAGCGGCAGCCATGGTCGCCTGGCGCGGCTAGTGTGACCCCTGGATGGCCTGCCTGATGCCATGGGCCGCGTGGTACGTGGACTGGCGAGGCCTCAGTGGGTCTTGCAGCGCATGAATGTGACCAAGCCGGAGCGGCCGGCCATCTCGAAGCCGAGCGACTGGTAGAAGGCACGCATCTCGGGGCTGTCGTCGGCGACGAGGACAGTCTGCCGCACGTGCTGGAACGGCTCGAGCGCCTTACGCAGGAGCGCGCTGCCCAGGCCCCGGCGCCGATAGCTGCTGTGTACGAGCAGGTCCTGGGCGTAGACGATGTGCTCGCCATCGGAGATCACCCGGGCGAGGCCGACCAGCCGTTCGCCATCCCAGGCCGAGACGACGTGGGTCGAGTTGCTGATAGCCCGCACCAGCCGATCGGGTTCGTCTGTGTAGGCCGTCCAGCCGGCGTCCTCGTAGAGGGCGATCAGTTGGTCTCTGTCAAAGGTCTTTTGTGTGCTGAAGCGTATCTCTGCACCCGTCACTGATCCACTCCTCTGGCTCCGCCGGGGCCGGCGCCCCGCAGACGCGGCCGCGGGCCCCGCTCCATGAGCGCTCCCGCCGCCACGGGACAAGCGCACCGTGCTCTCTCCTGCGGCCCTCCTTCTGGTATGGTAGACCAAGAGGTAATGACTGTCAACTGAAGGAGAAGGTGGCTGATGCTGGCGCCTTCGCTCCGCAGTCGCGGCCACAGGGCTGCGGCTGCTTTGTCACGCGCGTTCTGGTCTTCGGAGATGGCCGTGTCGGTCGCTTTCGCGCTGCTGGTGGGCGCGGGCACCGGCCTCGGCACCATCGTCTTTGTGCGCATGATCGCGTCCGCCGAGGGTCTGTTCGGCTTCCTTGGTCCCCGGCTGGGCCTGCCGGGCAGGACCTATGTGATCCTGCTTCCGACGCTTGGCGGCCTGCTGGTAGGCCCGTTGGTGCACTTTTTGGTCCCCGAGGCGAAAGGTAATGGTATCCCCCAGGTGCTGACGGCGATTGCGACACAGCGGGGGCGCATCCGGGGAATTGTGGCGCTGGCCAAGGCGGTGACCTCCGCCATCACCATCGGCTCCGGCGGATCCGCGGGGCGCGAAGGACCCATCGTGCAGATTGGCTCGGCACTCGGCTCCGCCATCGGGCAACTCTTCAGGTTGAGCGAGCGGCGGATTGTCCACCTGCTCGCCTCAGGGGCGGCGGCGGGCCTCGCTGCGGCGTTCAATGCTCCCATCGGCGGAGCGATGTTCGCGCTGGAGGTTATTCTCGGCGATCTCGGTATCGACGCGTTTGGCTCCATTGTCATCGCGGCGGTGACTGCGAGCGTGATCGGCCGGGTTGTGCTGGGCGATTCGCCCGCCTTCAGCGTGCCTCCGTACGCGCTCAAGAGCCCGGTCGAGCTTGTGTTCTACATCGGGCTGGGCGTAGCCGCGGGCCTGGCGGCGGTTGCCTTCATGAAGGCGATGCACTCCGTTGGGGGCGCCTTTGAGGCCTGGCGTTTTCCTCCGTATCTCAAGCCTGCGGTGGGAGGCCTGGCGGTCGGCCTCTTGGGCTTTCTGCTCCCACAGGTCCTCGGCACGGGCGTCCAGACGATCACCGAGGCCCTCAACGGGCGGCTTGGTCTGGCTCTGCTTGCCATCCTTGTGCCGGCGAAAATCCTGGCCACTTCCCTTACCCTCGGCTCCGGAGGTTCGGGGGGTGACTTTGCACCTGCGCTGTGCATCGGTGCGGTCCTCGGCGGCGCCTACGGGCAGCTCGTGAACGCGGTCGCGCCCGGTGTTGCCGCACCGAGCGGCGCCTATGCCATGGTCGGCATGGCCGCAGTGTTTGCTGGAGCCGCGCGCGCCCCCATCACCGCCATCCTCATCCTCTTCGAGATGACGCGCGACTATCGGATCATCCTGCCGCTGATGTTCGCTACCGTTGTCAGCACCTTCCTCGCCGAAAGGCTCGAACCTGACAGCATCTATACCGCTGGGCTCAAACGCCGTGGCATCGACGTGCGGGCACGCAAGGATCAAAACCTCATGCGGGCCATCCTCGTCGAGGAAGCGATGACTCCCCTCGCCGATCTGACCACGGTCCCGAAGGACATGCCTCTCCCGGAGCTGGCGAGGCTCTTCCAGGAGACGGCGCATCATGGCCTGATCGTGCTCGACGAGCGTTCCGAGCTGTATGGCGTGGTCACCCTCGCGGACCTCGAGCGGGCGATCGAGGCGGGCAGGATGGAGTTGACCGTCGGCGACATATGCACCCGCGACGTCCTCACTGCTTACCCCGATGAGACGCTTGACGAGGCGCTGCGCCACTTTGGCGCCCTCGATGTCGGCCGCATCCCGGTCGTCGAGCGCGCCAACCCACGCCGTGTGCTGGGCCTGCTCAGACGCGCCGACATCGTGCGGGCGTACTCCCATGCGCTGATCGAGAGGGATCAGCGCGAACAGCACCTCGCCCGGCTGCGGCTCGAGGCGGCAACCGGCGCCTCGTTGCTGGAAATCACAGTGCAGGCGGGAGATGCGGCGGCGCGGAAGCGGCTGTGGCAGATACCCTTACCGGAGGATTGCGTGATCATCTCCATACACCGCCGGGGACGGGTCGTCGTACCTCGGGGCAACACGCAGCTGCTGCCCGGTGACTCGATCATCGCCCTCGTACATCCCTCTGTAGAGGAGAGGCTCCGTGCCATACTGCGCGATGGCCGGACCGGCGCCGGAGTGCCTGAAGCCGGGAGGTGACCGCCGGGCGTTTCGGGCTGAGGCACCGGCACAACCGAAATGGCTCGCTGCCCGACGAGTGGGCGCATTTCTCGGGAATGTAAGCAAAGCGTATAAGCGTATATATGGGGTGACTATACTGTACTGTTGCGGGCTGGCCCGCCAATCGCCTTGACCTGCCGAGCCGCTCGCTGCAGAATCGGTCCGGGGTTCTTCTCTCGCTGTGAGCAGAATCCATCGGAGGGAGTGCTCCCATGGCGCGACAGCGTCGCCAGTGGACGGCACTGCTGGCCAGGATCGCAGGCAGTGGTGGCCTCGAGGTCAATGCTTTGCGGCAGACTCGGTTGCACCGTGCGATCCGGACGCGGATGGAGCTTCGCCGTGTGCAATCGCTCCGCGAGTACGTACACCTGCTGCAGGCAAGCCCGGGAGAGTATGCTGCCCTTGCCACTTCCCTCAGGCGGACGATTCGCCGGCCGCGCAGAGGCCTCGCCTCGGCCGCCCGGGCGGTGCGGGCCACACTTCAGCATTGGCTCGAGACTCTTCCCCTGGCCGCTCTCGTCGGCGAGAGCCTGCCGACGGGGCGAGGTATGAGGGTCCTGAGCTCCAACGCTGCGGCCCGAGAGTTACTCCATTCCCCCTGTAGTGCCGTCCGCCCAGCGGGAGAGCGCTCACCGTGGCTCAACCCCGACGGCACCCCCTGCTGTGAGGAGGAGTTGCCGCTACAGCGGGCGATTCGTCAGCCAACGTGCTGGCTCAGTGCCCGCTTTCTGCTGCGTGACGCAGCGGATCGGCTCCGGCCGGTAGTTGTGGAGACCCTGCGCCTGCCGGGGCGTCGCCCTCTGGCACTTGCCGCCATCCGTGCCGACGCGCCTGGCCCTTCGCCGGTCGGGCGCCACCAGCGGCTGTTCGAGGAGTGTCCCAGCCCGCTGATCCTGACTACTGCGGACGGCAGGATCGTGGATGCCAACGCGCGGGCCCGGCTGCTGCTGCAGACCGGTGGTGAGCCGCTTGCCGGCTCGCCCCTGAGCGAGCACGTGACCGCCGATGCGGTGAGCGCCGTGCAGCAGGCGCTGGAGAGCCTGGCCAACGGAGAGGCCGAAGCCCGCCTGACCATGCGTGCCCAGCCGACGCTGATCTTCGAGGCCCGGATCCGTCCCCTTCAGGAGGGGGAGCAGACGCTCGTGCAGTGGGCGATGCACGATGTCACGTCCCATGTGCGCACCGAGCAACTCAGGCGAGATCTGATCGATCTGGTGCTGCACGATCTGCGCAGCCCGCTGGCGACCTCACTCCTCGGCGTCGAGGCTACCGAGCGCAACCTGCAGCGCGAGGATGCCGACAGGGCGCTGCGCTCGCTGGGTACCACGGCGACGGCCCTGCGCCGTCTGGCGCGCCTGGTCGATTCGCTGCTCGACATCAGCCACCTCGAGGCAGGCCAACCCATCGCCCGCCTGCACGAGGTCAATCCGCAGGAGCTCTTTCAGCAGGTGCGCGAGGAGGTCGAGTTGGCGCTTGCGGCCCACAAGCTGCAGATGGAGATCGAGCTTGCGCCCGGGCTGCAGACTATCGTCGCCGATGGCGACATGCTGTACCGTGCTGTGCTCGGGCTGCTGGACAACGCCATCAAGTTCAGCCCGGCTGGAAGCCATATCTGGGTGCGGGTTGGGGCGCAGGACTATGGGCTGCTCGTGACGGTCACCGATCAGGGGCCGGGCATCCCCCGTGAGCTGCAGGCCCGCATCTTCGACAAGTTCGTGGAGCTGCAGCTGCCGCAGGGTCCGCGCAGCTACGGGCTGGGCCTCGCCTTCTGCAAGCTGGCCGTCGAGGCCCATGGGGGCTGGGTGGCGGTCGACTCGACCCCGGGGCAGGGCAGCACCTTCGCGATCTGGGTGCCCGCTAACCCAGAGCTTGGCCGGGGAAGTGGTAGCTGACGCCTGCTGCAGGGGCGTGCCGGAGCGGGAAGGCCCCTACTCTACCTTGATCCGCGTCGCCCTGCGTGCCGGCGCCGGCGCACTGTGGGTGAGTGCTGCATCGATCAGGCTGCGCAGGGCGAGCAGGCTCTCCCGGCGCGCGGCTGCGCGGTGCTCCCAGAACTCTTTGGGCAGCATGGCCTCGACGTGCTCTCTGGCTGCGCGAGCGATCCGCATCGTCCAGCAGAGCGGGCAGTACGCCTCACAGGCAACCCTCGGCTCGTGTCCTTGCTCCATGGTCTTTCTCCCCTCACCCGCCCGAAGGGCGTCCCCTGTACCGTAATGTACGCTTACGGATACTGTAGCACAGACCGCCCGGTGGTGGCAAGTGGCGTGGATATTGTGGAATATACCCCCTGCCATCTTTGCCCAAGCGCGCTTTCGGTGCTAAAGTACCCCCGATAAACCATCCGTCCCCGCCACGGGGGATTCCCACAGGAGGCTAGCATGGCGCGCATCCCGGTTGCACTGCAGCTCTACACCGTACGCGACGAGGCGGCGAAGGACTTTCTCGGCACGCTCCGCAAGGTCGCGGCGATCGGCTACGCCGGCGTTGAGATGGCCGGCGTGCCCCCCAGCCTGACCGCTCGCCAGCTGAGGCAGACGCTGGACGACCTCGGCCTGCGCTGCGCGGGTACCCACAACGGGCTGGAGCAGCTCGAGCAGAACCTCTCCAAGACCGTTGAGGAGAACCTCGAGCTCGGCAGCCGATACGTTGTGATCTCGTGGATTCCCGACTCGATGCGCGCCGACGAGGCTGCCTGCCGCGAGACGGTCAGGCGCCTCAACGCTCTCGGCAAGGCCCTCCGGGAGCACGGTCTGACACTCGCCTACCACAATCACGATGTCGAGTTCAGGCGTGTGGGAGGCCGCTACGTCCTGGAGATTCTCTACGACGAGACCGACCCGACGCTCGTCAAGGGCGAGCCGGACGTGTACTGGATCGTCCGTGGCGGCGAAGACCCGGCCGCATGGCTTCGCCGCTACCCCGGACGCTGCCCGCTGGTGCATCTCAAGGACATGACGCCCGCCCCCGAGCGCGGCTTTGCCGAGATCGGTGAGGGGACGATCGACTTTGCGCCGATCTTTGCCGCCTGCGAGGCGGGCGGCAGCGAGTGGTATGTCGTCGAGCAGGACCGCTGCGCCCGCCCAAGCCTCGAGAGTGCGGCGCTCAGCCTGCAGCACCTTCGGGAGTGGGGAATCGCCTGACGGCGCGGAGGGCCGCGCTCAAGGTGCCGTGGTGGCCGTGGCGGCCGGCGGCGTTGTTGGCGTGGGCGGGACCGGGGTCGTGGGCCGCGCCGTCGGCGAAGCGGGTTGTGGCGTGGCCGTCACGATAAAGGGCGTCTGTGTAGGCGGCTGTGGCGTGGCCGTGACGACGATGATCGTCGGGGTCATCGCAGGGGCAACCGGAGCGCCCGGCACCGTTGGCGAGCCGGTTGGCGTCACCGTTACACAGATCACGCCCGGACCCGGCGCCGGCCGGCAGGCCAGGATCAGCACCGCGACGAGGAGCACGCACCCGATCGCGCACAGGCGCAAGACACGCATTTGAGACCCTCCTCCGTGAGGTTGTTAGGACCGTCCGAGCCGCCGGGGCAATCCCTGCGATGCCACGGAGCAGTGCTCCGGCGGCCCGAAAGGCCGCGCTGAAGACGGTAAGGTTCCGGCCAGCAGACAGCAAGACGCAGGCCAGAGAGCCGGGGAGGCCCACCTTCGCGCCTATCGCGCCCGAAGGGGCGATACGCCGTCGAAGTCCCTTGCCCTCCGCCCCTAACCCCGCCTCCGCCGCGGCGGGGTATCTAGGGTAGGAGGGGTGTGCGCGGGCTGCTTCGCAGCCCGCGCACACCCCTCCGTAAGAAAAAGCCCCCTTCCCCGCCGCAAAAGCGGTGGGGAAGGGGGTCGGGGGGATGGGGTACCGCTCTCGCAAGGGCCGAGGGACGGCGACTGAGGCAGCCTGTCCGCCCCTGAACTGGCAGAACCCGAAGGTTGACCTCCCCTTCCCGATTCGCTAGAATGGAACCGGAACCAGGGTGCTGCGAGGAGCCGCATCACGGCCGCTGCCCCTCGCCGCGAGCCAGGCAGACCCCTGCCCCACGTTACCCCACATCGTTCATCGCCTGTGAACACATCGCCGCCGGCCACAGGGCCGGCTACAGGAGCGGTGGGGCAAAGATGGCCATTCCGCCGACGTTTACCTTCAGCCAGAGCTCGCTCAAGGACTACCGGGACTGTCCCCGGCGCTTTCAGCTCCGATACCTTGAGCGGCTGGCCTGGCCGGCGCCGCAATCGGCCGACGCGGCCGAGTGCGAGCGGCGCCTGCACCTCGGGCACGAGTTCCATCGCCTCGTCCGGCAGCATCAGGCGGGCGTCCCCCCTTCGGCCCTCACCCCCCTGGCCGAGGCCAACGCGGACCTGGCCCGCCGCTGGGCTTTGTACCTGGCCTCGCCCTACGCGGCGCCCCCCGGCACGGTGCGGCGCGCCGAGCTCGTGCTCAGCGCGCCGGTCGGCGGCTATCGGCTGGAGGCGCAGTATGACCTGGTGGCCGGCACGCCGGGCGGGGCGTGGCTAATCGTGGACTGGAAGACGGGCCTCGAGCGCACACCTCGAGCCGAGCTGGAGCGCAGGGAGCAGACCGTGGTGTATCGCTGCCTTCTGGCCCTGGCGGGTGCCTCGCTCAACGGCGGCCGCCCGATACCGCCCGGGCAGATCACCATGGTCTACTGGTTTGCCGCCGGGCACCGCCCCGCCGAGGCCTTTCCCTACGACGCCGATCAGCACGAGCGCGACCTGCGCACCCTCTCTGATTGGATCGCCGAGATCGCCTCCAGACCGGACGGGACATGGCCGATGAACACCGGCAAGTGCCCCTTCTGCATCTATCGCTCCTTCTGTACGGAGGATGTGCCGGCGCTGCCGGCCGAAGAGCTGGAGGCCAGCGGGGAGATGGAGGGCTGGCTCCCCGATAGCCTCGACCTGCTGGAGGAGATAGCCTTCTGACGCGCCATGGACGAGTGGCTTGATCCGCAACCCGTCAAAGTCCCGGACGCCCTGCGAGAGGCGGTCGGCGGGCATCCACTGGTGGCCGAAGCGCTGGTCCGTCGCGGCATCGCCGATCCGCAGCAGGCCCTGGCCTTTCTGGACCCGGCCTTCCACTCGCCGGCCTCGCCGGAGGAGCTGCCGGGGCTGGTCGCCGCCGTAGAGCGGCTGGCGCGGGCCGTGCGGCGGCGCGAGCGGGTGCTCGTCTGGGGGGATTTCGACGTCGACGGGCTGGCCGGCACGGCCATTCTGGTCGAGTGCCTCCAGTCGCTGGGCGTGCCGGTTTCCTGGTACGTGCCGACACGCGGTGAGGGCCACGGCGTGCATCTGGAGCGGCTGCGGGGCCTCCTCAGCAGCAATCGCCCGCACCTGCTGGTGACCTGCGACACCGGCGTTGCCGCGCATGCGGCCGTGGCCTATGCCCGCGGGGTCGGAGTGGACGTCATCGTCACCGATCACCACGCCCTGCCCGCGGAGCTGCCGGCGGCGCTGGCCCTGGTCAACCCCTGCCTGCTCCCCGCCGCCCATCCCCTGCGCACCCTGCCCGGCGCGGGCTGCGCCTACCTGGTGGTGGCGGCCCTGGCTGCGGAGCTGAGCTGGGATGGCGCCGAGCAGCAGCTCGATCTCCTCGCCCTGGCCATCGTGGCCGACGTGGCCGGGCTGCAGGGCGACGTGCGCTACTATCTGCAGCGGGGGATCGCAGCCCTGCGCCAGAGCGAACGCCCGGGCCTGCAGGCTCTGTGCGAGGTCGCCGGGTTGGTGCGCGAGGGCCTCGACGAGAGCCACCTGGGCTATGCCCTCGCACCCCGGCTGAATGCCCTCGGCCGGCTCGGCGATGCGAGGGGAGGGCTCGAGCTCTTTTTGACCCGAGACCTCACCCGGGCCCGCACGATTGCCGCCGAGATGGAGGGTCTCAACAACCGTCGGCAGCTCCTCACCAGCCAGGTGTTTCAGGCCGCGCGACAGCAGATCGAGCGGGACCCGGCCTCCCGGCAGGCCCCGCTCCTCTTTGCGGCGCACCCGACCTGGCCCGCGGGCATCGTCGGCCTGGTTGCCGGGCGGCTCTGCGAGCGCTACGGCAAGCCCGCCGTCGTCCTCAGCACGCCGAAGGGAGGCGTGGCCCGTGGCTCGGCGCGCTCTGTGCCGGGCATAGACATCGCGGCCGCCCTTGCGGCCGTTGGGGACCTCCTCGTCTCCCATGGCGGGCATCCGATGGCTGCCGGCCTGGCCGTGTTGCCGGAGCACCTGAGCGAGCTCAAGAGCAGCTTGAGCGCCGAGGTCGCCCGTCGTGCCGCTGCAGCGCCGCCTCCGGTGCCGCTGCAGATCGATAGCTACCTCGAGCTCGGGGCAGTCACTCCGGAGCTCGCGCGCGACCTGCGGCGGCTGGCACCTTTCGGCCCCGGCAACCCCCCGGTCCACCTCGTGGCCCGTCGCCTGCGGGTCACTGCGCAGGCAGCGCTGGGCCGAAGCGGCGAGCACCGCCGACTCTACCTCAAAGACGAGGCCGGCCACGAGCAGAAGGTCTTCTGGTGGCAGGCGGCCGACCGCGACGTGCCGGAGGGGATATTCGACCTGGCGTACACCGTGCGGCCCAGCAACTATCAGGGGCGCGACGAGGCGACCGTCGAGTGGGTGGCGGCGCGCGTGGTCGAGGTGCTGCCGGTGGAGCTGGTCGCACCGAGGATCGCCTTCGAAGTGTACGATCACCGCGAGGACCTGGCTCCCGCGACGACGCTGCGGGCCATCTGCGCCCTCTCGCCGACGCTGGTGTGGGCGGAGGGGGCATGCCCCGAAGGCGTGCGGGCCGTCGACCGATTGGGGGTGGAGCCGGCGGAGACTCTGGCGCTGTGGACCGCCCCGCCCGGGCCGCAGGAGCTGGCGGCACTGCTGGAGCGGGTGCAGCCGCGCCGGGTGCACCTCTTCGCGCAGGACCCGGGCCTGGACCGGCCCGAGGGCTTGATGCGGCGGCTGGCCGGGCTGGTCAAGTTTGCCATCGCACACTATGACGGCCTGCTCGACGAGCCGGCTCTCGCCCGCATGGCCGCGCAGACGGCTCAGCGGCCCGCGACCGTGCGCTGGGGCCTGCGTTGGCTGGCTGCGCAGGGGCAGGTGACGCTGGAAGAGCGCCCGGAGGGCTGGCGCGTCGCCCCGGGCACAGGCAAGGGCGACCCGGCGACCGCGCAGGAAGCGGGGGCGCGGCTGGTCGAGCTCCTGCGCGAGACCTCGGCCTATCGGGCCTATGTGCGCAGCGCCGACCCGCACGCGCTGCTGGCCGTCTCGACTTGAGCGTCGGCAGACGGGCGGCGGATGGGGTGCGCTGCGGCGCCTCCTTGCAGGCCGGCGCACGTAGCGGACGCGGCCGCGCCCATGTGTGGGGAGTGACAGGAGGTGGTTCCTTGTTCTCGCTGCCCTATCCCGCGCCGCTCAACCTGGTCCTCGGCACCCTGCTGGGGCTGGACCTTCTATTCCTCTGCGGCGGCCTGATCCTCGGCCGGCCGGACCAGACCGGGGCGGGGCGGCTGGCGCTGCCGCTGCGTATGTCGCTCTCGGCGTTCCTCGTGGTGGCCGCGCTCATCCAGTGGCGCGGCGTCACACCCGGGACGGCCCTTGCGGCCTATGCAGGGCGCATACTCGTCGGCATGGCCCTGGGATTCGTGGGTGACCTGGTCATGGCCCGCCTTATCCGTACGCCGGAGCCGCTCATCTCCGGCATGGTCTGCTTCGGCCTGGGGCATCTCGCCTACATCCTGGCCTTTGCCGGGCTCAGCGCGGCGCTGCCGCAGGGAGCGATATGGGCGGACCTGGCTGCCGGCGCCGTTTTGGCGGTTGCCGCGCTGGCGCTATGGGCGCGCTTTGTGCGCAAGCCGGGCGGAAGCGGCGTCCTCAGCTTTGGCGCGCTCGTCTACAGCCTGCTGCTGGCGGCGATGAACGCGGGCGCCATCGCCCTGGCGACTCGCGAGGCGCGCTTTGTGCCCCTGGTGCTGGGCACCCTGCTCTTCCTGCTCTCCGACCTGGTCCTCGGCAACTGGCGCATCCGCGGCCATGCCTGGAGGGGCGTCAACGACGTCGTCTGGGTGAGCTACAACCTCGGGCAGATGCTCATCGTCTTTTCGGTCGCGACCGCGGCAGGTGTGGTTGTTGGGTCTCTGTGAGCGGGGTATGGCGCTTCCACCCCGCGCCGCCCTTAGCGACTCGGTGTAGTTCTCCTCGGGAGCAGGTTCATCTGTGCCGCTTCCAGGACCCCCACCCCCGTGGCCCCCTCCCCAAGTCGGCCCGCGGGCCGATTTGGGGAGGGGGCCCTTTTCCTACGGTGTGTTTGGCGGCGGGGACGCGCTTTGCGCGCCCCCGCCGCCAAACACACCGGTTAAGACGTTTTCCCTCCCCTAGGCGGACGCGACGCGTCCGCCAGGGGGAGGGGTAGGGGTGGGGGTCCTTCGATGGGCAATGCCCTCGCCCTACGAGCGAAGAGGGCTGTCCGCCCCTGAAGTCCGCCTCGGAAGGGGGCAGCGGGGGTGGGGGCCCGGCAGGAGTACAGATTCCCTGGGACGAGCTGCACCCTCCGCGAGTTTTGTCGTGGACTGGCAGCCCCAATGCGTGTATACTCTGGCTCTGAGCCGCGCAGGGGAGCTGCGCCCGCGTAGGAAGGAGAACACCTACCATGCCCGTTCAGGTTGCCGACAATGTCTTCTGGGTGGGAGCCATCGACTGGAACAGGCGCGACTTTCACGGCTACACCTATACGACCCCCCGTGGCACGACCTACAACGCCTACCTCATCCTGGATGACGAGGTCGCGCTCGTCGACACGGTCGCGCCGGGCTTTGAGGAGGAGATGCTCGAGCGCATCTCGGAGGTCGTCGACCCCGGCCGGATTCGGTACCTCATTGCCAATCACGGGGAGATCGATCACTCCGGTGCCATCCCAGAGGTGCTGGAGCATGCCCCGCAGGCAGAGGTCCTGTGCAGCCGCAAAGGCCTCGAGAGCCTCGGCAAGTACTTTGACCTCCCGGGGCTCCGCAGCGTGGCCACCGGTGACATGCTGACCCTGGGCAACAAGACCCTGCGCTTCATCGAGGCGCCCATGCTGCACTGGCCCGACAGCATGTTCACCTACGTCGAGCCGGACCGGCTTCTCCTGCCCAACGATGCCTTTGGGCAGCACCTCGCAACCTCTCAGCGCTTTGCCGACGAGGTCAACTCCGGCCAGCTCTGGGATGAGGCTGCCCGGTACTATGCCAACATCCTCACCCCCTTCAGTCGGATGGTGCTGCGCAAGCTCGATGAGGTCGCCCGCATGCAGATCGAGATTGCCACCATCGCCCCCAGCCACGGCGTGATCTGGCGCCAGGATCCCGGTCGGATCGTCGAGGCATACCGGCGATGGGCCTCGGGGCAGGCGCGGGAGCGGGTGCTGATCGTGTACGAGACGATGTGGGGCTCGACAGAGCAGCTTGCCGAGGCGCTGGCTGAGGGAGTGATGTCCGAGGGCGTCGAGGTGCTCGTGCGCGGGCTGCCGATGGCCGATCGCACCGATGTGCTGGGCGAGCTGCTGGAGGCCAAAGGTCTCCTGCTGGGATCCTCAACGCACAATCAGGGGATGCTGCTGAACATCGCTGCCTTCGTGGAGGACCTGAAGGGCCTGCGCTTCACCGGCAAGATCGGAGCAGCCTTTGGCTCGCACGGCTGGGCCGGGGGCGCCGTGCCCGATCTCGAGGAGGCGCTGCGCGAGGCAGGCTTTGATGTGATGACCGCCGACCTGGCCGTGCGCTGGGCCCCCAGCGCCGAGGAGCTGGCCAAGGCCCGCGAGTTCGGCGCACACTTTGCCCGCGAGGTCCGGCGCTCCGTGATGGAGGCGGTGCCGCCCCATCACGGGTTCGAAGCCTGAAGGACGCAGAGGTGCACCTTGGCCGTGCGTGAGCCGCTGGCGCTCTCCAACTGGAAGATGGCCATGACCATCGCGGAGAGCCGCGACTTTGTGGCGCGGCTGCTCCGCGCAGCCGGCGATGCCCTCGAGCAGGTGGAGGTTATCCTGTGCCCGCCCTGCACGGCGCTCTACGCAGTGGCCGAGGCGATCCGTGGCACGCCCCTGCGCCTCGGAGCACAGGACGTCTCTGCCCATGTCGACAGCGCGCATACCGGCGAGGTCTCGGCCGCGCTCCTTGCCGACGTCGGCTGTAAGTGGGTGCTGCTGGGGCACTGGGAGGTGCGACGCCGCCTGCGAGAGGATGACGCAGCGGTTAATCGCAAGATGCGCCGGGCGCTCGAGGCGGGCCTGCGACCGATCCTCTCCGTCGGCGAGGCGCGTGGGCGAGAGTTGATGGCCCGGGAGGACCTCGAACGGCAGCTCGGTGTGGTTCTCTCCGGGGTCGCGGCGGCGGAGGTCGGCCGTATGGCCTTCCTGTACGAGCCGGAGTGGACCATCGGGGTTGAGCGACCGGCGCCGGCGGCCCATGTCGAGGAGGGCTGCCGCATGATCCGCGCCTGGCTGCGCCGCATCTACGGCGAGCAGGCCGCGGCGGCAGCGCGCATCATCTATGGCGGCAGCGTGCGGGAAGAGGAAGCCCCGGCGCTTTTGCAGGCACCCGACCTTGACGGGCTTGGCGCCAGCCGTCGCGGCCGCGACCCGGAGGTGTGGGGCGAGATCGTCCGGCTGATCGCGCAGACCAGGGTCCGGAAGGGGGCGCCGCAGGCAGCCTCCTGAAGGGACCCCCTGCGTGGGCCCGATCACACTCCCTCAAAAGTGGTGCGGGTCGTGAATACCCCATCCCGGGGCTCGTAGCGCTCCACGATGCCGACGGCGCGCAGCAGCGCTCCGGCCGACGCCCCGGCCCGCGTATCCTGCAGGGTGATGCGGTCGTAGAGATCGAGCCCGCACAGGCAGGGGGTCTCGACCCAGCCGAGGTACGCCCCCGCGCGGCCGGCCTGCACCAGGCCGTTGGCCCGGCCGGCGCACTGCAGAGCCGTGTCATAGTGCGCGTCGACGTAGACGGCCAGGTAGCGCCGTGGCGCGGCCTCATCAGCAACGAGGCCGGCGCGGGCACCAACACCCTCGCCAAAGACCCGTGCCTGATTGGGGTTCTCGAGCGCCCGCCCATAGAAGCCATCCAGCACTTCACCGGCACTGCCGATGGCGTAGGGCTCGGAGTAGGCCTGAGACCAGGGGACGAAGCAGTACAGCGTCCCGTCGGGGAGCCAACAGGCCCGAGCCGAGGCTTTGGCCAGGAGCGTCTGCACGGCGCCAAGGCCGGTGCGCTGCAGCGGAGCTGCGCCCGGCACCGCTGCCGTGCGCGCCTGCCGGGCCAGGGTGGCGCGGACCTGCGCCTCGAGGGTATCATCCCAGTTGGCAGGGGCAATGGCAAAGGAGTTGAGCACCATGCTCCAGACGGTCGCGCCGTCGAAGGCACACGGAAGCCCCGCCGCCCGGTAGACGACCTCCGTGATGAGCCAGGAGACCGTCTTGCCGGACCAGAGGTACAGCGCATCCGGCCGCCAGCGGCGCAGCAGCCCCCAGCCATCCTCAGCCTGCAGGCAGAGCCCCGGCCGCGCACCCCCGCGACGCAGCGCGATGTGAAACAGATAGTAGGGAGGCCGCTCCACGCGTTCCTCTCCGGCCGACGTGCGAAACCCACGCTCGAGAACCACCCTCGCCAGCGGCCGGAGGGCCGCCCCCGGCTCTCCCTGTTGTCCGAATCGGTCGTAGCGGCCGTTGGGGTTGTGCACCTCTACCACCATCCTGCCCTGCCAGGGCTCCTCTTCCACTACGTAACCCGTAACCTCACCGGTCTCCAGATACCGGTCCGGGTCCGGACTGAAAGCACGGGCCGCCCAGACCGCGCGCTCCATGGCCAGGTAGAGCGTCCCATCCCACCAGACCAGCGTCGCGCGCCTGAGGGGATCGTAGGCGTCGAGGGGCACCCAGCAGGCGAAGGACCAGTGCTCCCAATCCGGCGAGTGTATGAGGGTCGGATCGGCATAGGCAAGGGAGCCGGCAGAGGTCTCCAGGTAGGAGAGCTGCCACATGCCCTCGGCGTGCGCGAGGCTGGGGTACATGGGCACGAAGGAGGCGGAGGGGAGACCTGGCGGGACGATGGCTATCGGGCCCGTCCAGGCGGAGCCGGCGACGCAGGTTCCGGTGCGCAGCCGACAGACGCCTTCCGCCTCCTTGTCGGCCGCGACCACATAGTAGGTGCCCCTGGCAAAGGCCGCAGCAACTCCATAGCGCGCGGGCAGGGCGCCCGCCGCGCTCCAAGGGAGGGCCGTCCAGGAGCCGGTATCCCATCCCGCCCGGCATACGAGCTTCAGGTAGCCATCCGCCGGGTCATGGTAGAGGAGCTGACCATTAGCGCTGCCGAGGGAGGCCGGGGCATCCGACAGGCTCGACACGATGTCGGCAGGAGCCGACCAGCTCTGCCCGCCGTTGGCGCTCTGCACCCAGGAGAGCCGGTACGGTGCCCCGCCGGTGCGCACAAAGTAGAGACGCACGCGGGCGGGGTTGTCGGACGAGGCGGAGAGGGCAACGTCCGAGGCGGGAGCGACGCCGGTGACGAGGGTCGTCCACGCCTGCCAGGCCGAGGGGTCGCCAGGGTTGGCGATCCGCTGCACGTCGAGCGTGCCGCCGGCGCTGATGCGGGCGCGGAGGATCGCGCCGGCGGCCGAGCAGGCGGCCGTCTGCCGGCTGCTTGAGCTATCCCCCAAGAGGGGCGCGAAACGGAGCTCCCGGTCCTCAACGCGCAGGCGGACGGAAGGCACACCGCCTAGCGAGCGCTGGGCGGCGAGAAGGGTCGGTGTGAGTGTGCGCACGGCCATCACCTCGTTCAGTGTCGGCCCGGCGGCGCGGTTCAGGCCGGAGGGGCCGGGGCGGCCGCCGACTGTCGGCTTCCGGCGGTCGCCCCGGTTGGGAGGGGTTGAGGGGCAAAGTCAGTATAGCACAAATGTTCTATTGTGTCAAGAGGGTGAAGACTGATCGCTGTTCAGACTCGCGTCCTGGCAGCCAGCGCTGCCAGGTGTTGCCCCTGCACCGCGCCCCTCCCCGAGGCGGACGCCGCGGCGTCCGCCTCGGGGAGGGGGTTCAGGGGCGGACAGGTTGCCCCACGGGCGGGGCCAACGCATTCGAGAGGCAGTGCCCCATCCCCTCTACCCCCTTCCCCGCCGCCTCAGCGGCGGGGAAGGGGGCGTCTTTTTCTGTAAGGGGGTGTCCGCGGGCGGCGAAGCCGCCCGCGGACACCCCCTTTATTTGGATTCCCCGCCCCCGCCGCGGCGGGGGCGGGGCCAGGGGTGGGGGCACTTCTTGAGGAGAGCGCGCTGGCGTCCAAGTTAGCGCCAATGGGGACAGGGGGAACGAGTTCCCCGACGGGCCCGCACAAGGCCGATCCCGATGGGCAGGCTTACCAGCAGCCTGCCTCTGTGCCATGAACTGAACGCGCGTCTGAACAGCTACGAGAACTGCGAGCTTGTGCCTGCAGAGAGGGCGTCGGAACGCGATAACGCGAAATGGGGAGAAAACGCCAAAAGCACGGTCTTGCCGGTGTAAGTCAACAGGGTCCTTTTCGCGTTTTCGCTGCTTTCGTGGTTTCGCGTTCCGGGTATCCCCTTGCGGCCCAACCAGTTGAGGGCACAAGTCTCGGCACGGGCTGCCTTGCTGGATCGAAAGCAGGCGGTGGCAAGGGCCGCTGCGATCCCCGAGGGGCGGGCCTGTGGGCAGAGCACTGAGGCGACGGCCGGCCTCACGCCTGCGGCACAGGCAGCCCTGTCAGGTCGGTGCTCGCGCCGATGGTCTCGCAGCTGCAGGTCCAGGCGCCTGCATCCTCCAGGACCAGCGATCGCACCACCTCCCAGCCGATGCGGGCCATGGGCAGGGCGCAATCCCGGTAGAACCCCGCCATGTCGCCATGCCAGCGGCCGCCCTCGAGGCCCTCGGCCCAGTTGGCGGCGACGGAGATATGGCCGAGGTGCAGGCCAAGGTGACGGGCCAGCATCGTCTCGATGCCTGCGGATTGCCCCACCACGCTCCAGCCGGCCTGCCGGTACTGCTCGATCTCCGCGGCCGTCTCAAAGACGCCAAAGGGCGTCGTGACGTATGTGCCCTCGGTGTGCACGGTGCCGGTCAGAGGCCGGGAGCCATCCGGGTCGGCGGCGAGCAGGCGCTGAGCCGCGGCGATGAGCCGGGCGCGGAGGACCGGGCAGTAGGGCTCGCCCAGGCGCACCCAGGGGCGCAGACCCAGCCGCCGGGCGAACTCGAGCGCCAGGGGCTTGTCGTGCGGGTCGATAAAGTCGCTGGCAACCAGGATGTCGCCTGGGGCCAGGGTGATGCCGCCGACGCTGGCATCGATGATCACGGCACGCACTCCCAGCTCGCGGAGCAGGTAGAACACGCGCATGCTCGCGACCGGCCCCGGGTCAAAGCGGCCTTCGGGCGTCAGCCACCCGTGTACGGGGATGCGCAGGAGCGGCCGACCCTCGACGGCGACCAGCCGGCAGCGCCCGACCGGCCCCCATGGGGTTTCGATGCCGGAGAAACGCAGGATGTCCTCGGCGGGCACGCCCAGGCACTCGGGGACCGGTGCGGCCCAGGTGGCCGAGCCGCCGATCCAGGCCACCTCGACGCGCTCGACGCCAAAGCGCGCGCGCAGATGCTCTCGAAGCTTGTCCATTGGGCTCCTCGTGGGTAGTGGGGAGGCGCCGACGGGCGCCAGGTCTCTCCGCCGGGGCCACACTGCTGGCGGAGCGGTCCATCGTGGTCGCCCGGAGAGTATCACGAGAGGCGAGGCCTGTCAAAAGCGCGGGAGGGGGGCCGGCCGGAACCGGCCGTGCCCAGCCTCCCGCCCCCGATTGGACGTGCCCCGGCCCGCCGACCTCGCAGCCGGGGCGGTGCCGGCTGTTCTTGATGGGTCTTATATCCATCGTATCATGGCCGCCGCGGGCACGTCAATGGGCCGAAGGGGGGAGTAGCTCACCCTAGGGGCAGGGTTGTCTGTACTGCTGATGCGAAAACCCCCACCCCCGACCAAGTCGGCCTGCAGGCTGACTTGGGGGGCCCTTCTTCGATGGGGTGTTTGGCAGCGGGGGCGCGCCAAGCGCGCCCCCGCCGCCAAACACCCCACTTCAGGTATCTCCCCTCCCCGGGCGGACGCCGCGGCGTCCGCCCGGGGAGGGGAAGGGGGAGGGGTCAGTCACAACGTCGCTGAACGCGAACGGCCCCGAAACTGAGCTGCACCCCCGAAGGGATCGGCCCTTTGCCTCGACCGCCCGAGGCCGAACGGACCCCGCGGGCCGGTCAAGCGGCGGGAGCCTCCTGCGCTCCGCCGGTTGACCGGCCCCTCGGCCTGTGGCATCATCCCCGGGGCTAGCGCCATGCCGTGTGAAGCTGGAGGTCCCCCATGTCCGAGATACGTCCCCTGCCGCGGGAGGTCGGCCTCTGCCTCGGCACGCTGCCCGCGGGCCCGAAGAATGCCATCACCGATGTGCCCGGGGTCCGCGTGGGCCACGCCAGCGTGATCGAGGGAAGCGATGTGCGCACCGGAGTCACCGTCGTGCTCCCCCATGGTGGCAACCTCTTCCGCGAGAAGGTCATCGCCGCCACGCACACGATCAACGGCTTTGGCAAGCCCTGCGGCCTCGAGCAGCTCCGCGAGCTCGGCACCCTCGAGAGCCCGATCGCCCTCACGAGCACCCTCAACGTTCCGCGCGTCGCCGACGGGCTCCTAACGTGGATGCTGGCGCAGGATGAGGGCATCGCGCGGACAACCTCGACCGTCAACGTGGTGGTCGGCGAGTGCAACGATGGCTATCTCAATGATGCCCGGGGGCGGCACGTCCGCGAGGAGCATGTCCTCGCCGCGCTCGCCGGCGCCTCTGCCGGGCCGGTGGCGCAGGGCGCGGTCGGGGCCGGGGTCGGCATGGTGGCCTTTGGGTACAAGGGGGGTGTGGGCAGTGCCTCACGCCGGCTTCCCGAGGAGACAGGGGGCTGGACGGTCGGCGCGCTCGTGGTCTCCAACATGGGGCGGCGGACACAGCTCACCATCGATGGCGTCCCCGTCGGGCGGCTCCTCTCCGAGGGCGAGCCCGCACGGTCGGAGCGCGGCTCGGTGATGGTCATCCTGGCCACCGATGCGCCGCTCACGGCGCGGCAGCTTGGGCGCCTGTGTCGCCGGGTGCCGCATGGCCTGGCGCGCACCGGGTCGACCGCGGGCGGCACCTCCGGCGATTTCGCCATCGCCTTCTCGACGGCGCAGCGCATCCCCCACGATTCCGGCGCGCCAGAGCTCGTGCTGCGCTGCCTCCCGGACGATGGCCGTGCTTTCGATCTCTTGCTCCTCGCCGTCGTCGAGGCGGTCGAGGAGGCGGTGATCGCCTCACTCTTCCGCGCCGAGACGGTCACCGGCTATGCGGGCCGTACCGTCCCGGCTCTCCCTCTTCCTGCGGTTCTCGCCCTTCTGGAGCGCTTTGGCCGCCTGCGCCTTGCGCTCTAGGCACGGAAATTGCTGATCGTGGGGAACGGCGTCCCTGTGCCGCGTGCCGGCCCGGGGAGAGACGGCCGGCGGAGCGGGTCCGCCGCCGGCGCGGCCGGGCGCCCGCGAGATGTCAGAGAATCTGAAGGAGGAGGAAGATGGGTAGGAAGCACATACTGGTTGCACTCGGCCTGGTTCTGGCCGTCGTGGTCCTCGCTGTGAGCTGCGCACCTGCAGCAACCCCGACGCCGGTCACTACGCCGACGGTCGAGCGGACCCCCACTTCCGTGTTCGGCACGCCGACCGCGACGGTGGCGGCGGTAGAGACGCCCACTGAGGCGGCCACGCCTGGCGCAGGCACGCCAACCGTCGAGGCGACCCCGACAGGTGCGCTGCTCGGCACACCCACGCCCACAACGACGTCATAGCGCTGGGCTTGATAGCGGCCCCGGTCGCAATGGCCGGGGCCGTTTTTGTTTGGTGGAGGGGTGACGGAAAGCGACCCTGCCAGAACTCCTCCCGGTGGGCCTGCGAGTCCACCTGGGAGCGGCGGAGGCGAGGGTGTATGGAGGGCTCGGGCCGGTCCCCCGGGCCTTTCCTGGCGTCAGCTGCTCACCGGAGGGTAACACGCGCCGCGCTCTCCTCCGTCAGCGGCTCATCATCCGGTGCGATGCCGTTCTGCCGCAGGAGGTAGGCGACGACCCGGCGGTACTGGTCGGGGTTGAGCGAGCCTGGCGCGCTCAGGGGCATGTTCTGGGAGACGTAGCCCAGCAGCATGGCGGCGTTGGTCCATACCGTGCGAAAGGCCGGCCCCACGAGAGCAGGGCCGACTCCTCCGCCGAGCGTCGCCCCATGGCAACCGGCACAGACCGTGACAAAGACCTGCTGGCCCGCGTCCGCCTGGGCGGCGGTGTAGGCCAGGGCCGTCACTACGGTCACAAAGAAGCCGGCGAGGGCCGCAAGCCAGGCGGCAGGCCGGATCCGCCTCAACGATGGCCTCCAGAGAAAAGGTGCTGCGCCAGGCAGGTCAGCAACTAGCGTGCCATCAGTAAGCCTCGTTCACGGTCCAACGGCTGGGCTTCCAGCCGTCACCCGTCGGGTAGATCGACCAGGGTGTGACCAGCCCATAGTCCCACAGATCTACCGTCAGGGTCGCCTGCTGTCCATCGGCCGTGGTGACCCTGGTCTCGACCTCGGCCACGCAGATAGGATCGTCATCGAGCAGGCTGCGGAGAAACCTTTCCTGGCATGGACATTGCTCCCTCATTGCTTCGCACTACCAGCGCAACGACAGGAGGATGGATGTGACGCTTCAGGACCACGAGCTCAGCCCCGAGCAGCTGCGAGCCGTGTGCGACCCCGGCCAGTTCAGGTTCAAGAGCACGGCCGACCTCCCCGGCCTCACCGATATGGTCGGGCAGGACCGGGCCAAGCGTGCCCTGACCTTCGGCATGGAGATGCCGGGCGAGGGCTACAACGTCTTTGTCCTCGGCCCCGTAGGCACCGGCCGCTGGACGATGGTGCGCCGGGAGGTCGAGCAGAAGGCCGCCGGCGAGCCGCCGCCACAGGATTGGGTCTATGTCAACAACTTTTCGGATCCTACCAGGCCTCGCGCCATCGCGCTCCCGGCGGGGATGGGCTGCCAGCTCCGCAGCGATATGGACCGCCTCGTCGCGGACCTCAAGCGCGAAGTGCCCCGCGCCTTTGAAAGCGAGGAGTACGAGACCCGGCGGGCCAACATTGCCAAACGCGTGCAGGATGAGCAGAGCCGGGTCTTCAGCGAGCTCGAGGAGCAGGTCCGCGCCCGCGGTTTCGGCCTCGCCCGCACACCCATAGGGGTGATGCTGGTCCCTACGCGCGGGGAAGAAGCCATGAGCGAGGAGGACTATCGCGCCCTGCCCCCCAACGCCAAGAAGGAGCTGGACCAGACCGAGGGGGAGCTGCAGCAGCAGCTCACCTCGACCCTTCACAAGGCGCGACAGGTCCAGAAGGAAGCCCAGGACAGCCTGAGCGAGCTGGACCGGCAGGTTGTGTCCTTTGTCGCCGGGCACCTGTTCGACGAGCTCGAGGCCAAATATGCCAGTATCCCCGAGGTCGTCGACTACCTCAAGCAGGTGCGCAACGACGTCATCGAGCAGGTAGACCTCTTCAAGCCCGCGGAAGAGCAGGCCAACCCCCTTGCGCAGATGTTTGGCGGCGGCACCGAGGCTGCCCTCAACCGGTACAAGGTGAACCTGCTGGTCGACAACTGCGACCAGAAGAGCGCTCCGGTCATTGTCGAGACCAACCCGACCTACTACAACCTGGTCGGCGAGGTGCAGCAGGAGGCCCAGTTCGGCGCGCTGGTGACCGACTTTACCAAGATCCGCGCCGGCGCCTTCCACCGTGCCAACGGCGGCTACCTGATCATGGAGGCCCGTAGCGTGCTCCTCAACCCCTTCGCCTGGGATGCCCTGGAGCGCATCCTCAAGGACGGACGGATCGAGATCGAGGAGATGGGCCAGCAGTACCGCCTGTTCAGCACGACCACCCTGGAGCCCGAGCCGATCCCGGCCGACGTCAAGGTGATTCTCATCGGCGAGCCCTGGATCTACTACCTGCTGTACGAGCTCGACGAGGACTTTCGGCGGCTGTTCAAGGTCAAGGCGGACTTTGGCACCGACGTCAACCGGGATGACACCACTGCCCAGCAGTACGCCCTGTTTGTGGCGGGCTACTGCCGCGATCACAGCCTGCGCCCCTTCGATCCGACCGGTGTGGCCAAGATCGTGGAGTACGGCTCCCGCCTGGCAGAGGACCAGAAAAAGCTCGCGACCCGCTTCAGTGAGATCGGCGACATGATTGCCGAGGCCAGCTACTGGGCGGGGCAGGCAGGGCGCGAAGAGGTGACCGCCGAGGACGTCCACAAGGCCATCGACGAGAAGGTCTATCGGTCGAACCGCATCGAGGAGCGCATCCGCGAGATGATCGAGCGGGGCGTCATCATGGTCGACACCGAGGGCGCCGTCGTCGGGCAGGTCAACGGGCTGTCGGTGATGATGCTGGGCGACTATGAGTTCGGCCGGCCCAGCCGGATCACCGCCCGGACCTATGTCGGCCGTGGCAACGTCATCGCCATCGACCGGGAGGCGGAACTGGCAGGCCCCATTCACAACAAGGGCGTGATGATCCTTGCCGGATACCTCGGCGGCCGCTATGCGACGGACCTGCCCCTGAGCCTGTCGGCGAGCATCACCTTTGAGCAGAGCTATGAGGGGGTCGAGGGTGACAGCGCCTCCTCGGCAGAGCTGTATGCCCTGCTCTCCAGCCTGGCCGGCGTGCCCATCCGCCAGAACCTGGCGGTGACCGGCTCGGTGAACCAGCGCGGGGAGGTCCAGCCCATCGGCGGGGCCGCCGCCAAGATCGAGGGGTTCTACGACGTCTGCCGGGTCAAAGGGCTGACGGGGAACCAGGGCGTCCTCATACCCGCCCAGAATGTCGACAACCTGATGCTGCGGGAGGACGTGGTCCAGGCCGTGCGCGAGGGCCGGTTCCACGTCTATCAGGTGCGGACCATCGACGAGGGGATGGAGCTGCTGACCGGCATGCCGGCAGGCGAGTTGAAGGACGGCGAGTACCCGGAAGGGACGATCAACTACCTGGTCAGGGAGCGGCTGCGGCAGCTCGCGGAGGTCTATCAGGAGTTTGTCCGGGCTGCCGGGGAGGAGGAGGAGGCCGAGAAGGAGCGGCGGGCGCGGCGCGAGCCGGTGCCGCAGGCGCGGCGGCGGGTGTTCCGGCGCTCTCGGCCGCTCAGGCGGCGCTGAGGGGCGCCGGGCCGTCATTGCGGGCCAGCCCGGAGGGGTGGAGGGGCGGCTCGCGAGATTGCTTCGGCGGCGGGCAGGGCCGCCGCCTCGCAATGACGGGTGAGGGCGTTCCCCTCCTGTCATTGCGAGCCGCCCCTACGACCTACGCCTGCCCCAGAACGACGACCGCCTCCGGCCGCTTGATCCGCGGGCTCAGAACCTCCAGCACCCGGAAATGGTGCTCCATGGACGTGGTCTCCAGGAAGGCGACCGTCAGGTCCTGCGCGACAAGGATATCGAGGTTCTCCGGGCCCGGCGCCACGACGACGGCCACATCGGCCGGCAGGGCCGGTGTGACGTAGACTCCCCCGCGGACGAGCCGCCGAACCTGGTCGATCTCGAGCACGGCCGTGTTGTCGTAGACTCGGTTGAGCCGGGCATAGAGTGTCGGCGGGAGGACTACCGTGAACGGCTGGGCGAACCCGGCGGCGATCAGCGCCTCGGTCGCGCTGACGATGGCAGCAAAGCCACCGCCGGCCCGGCTCCAGTCTCCCAGGGGCAGTTGCTGGCGGCCCTCAGCATTCAGCAGGCCCTGCTGCTGCATCTCATCGTAGCCACCGAGGAGGAGCCTGTCTTCCATCCCTGCGACCGTTGCCGCGGCGATGGCGGCGCCGGTCGTATCCAGGGGCACACCAAGGCGGCGGGCGTTCTCGAGGTCGCGCCAGTTGATCGTAAAGTCCTGGTACACGATGGGCAGTGGCACGAAGGTCCGGCGCTCGATATGGACCCGGTTTTCCTCCTCGGCCGCGAAGAGGCTGATCCGGGCGGCGCCGTCGCGGTAGCGGTCTGAGGGATAGCTCTGTACGCCGGCGCCGACCGGCCCGGCGATGGAGAGGAACCGCCGGGCCACGAGGTGCCGGCTGGCCACCTGTATGACGGTGTCATCGAGCAGGCGCCACTCCCCATCGGTCAGGGGGGCCTGGTCCCGAAGCAGATAGTCAGGCATAGCCCTCCTCCATCTCGCCCTGCGGCCGCCCGAGCAGGCTGCCGACCGTCAGGCCTCCCCCGGGGCCGCGTGCGCCTTGCCCGCCCGCTGCGGGTGCCTCGGCGGTTGCGCGTCCCTCGCGGATGACCTGGGCCACATCCTCGGGCGCCTCCTCGAGATAGGTCGCCTGGTCGGGGTCGAGGAGCTTGAGCAACTCGATGAACTCGGCGGCGTGCTCCTTCTCCTCATCCCGGATGTGGGCGAGGACGGCCTTGGCGCGCTCGTCGTCGGTCGCGTCGATGTGCGCCTGATAGAGGTTGGTGGCATCCAGCTCGGCCTGGACATCCAGGCGAATGGCCCGGGCTAGCTCACTGGCCGTCATCTTACGCGGCACGAGGCCGGTAAAGGGATCGGTTGGCACTGGAGATAACCTCCTTTCGTCTCTTTGGTCACTGCCGGGGGGATGCGGCAGGAATACCGGAATGGCGTCCCGCCGTCTCCCGCGGCGTGGACCGTCGGCCTGTTTGCTCGCCGGCGCCCCGGCGGGGCGCTGCTCCCGATTGGTCCGCTATCTCTTACTGCCTCCCCTCATCGGCGCGCTGGACAATCTGCCTGACCTCGTCGCCGGTGAGCTCTTCCTTCTCCGCCAGAGCCGTGGCGATGGCATCGAGGGCGGGCCGGTTCTGCTCGAGGATATCCCGCGCGCGGTCCAGGCTCTGGCGGAGCAGGTGCTGCACTTCGCGGTCGATGAGGCTGGCCGTCTCCTCGCTGTAGGGTCGGGGCCGGCCGAGGTCCTCACCGAGGAAGACGCTTCCTCCCTCCGTATCAAAGCTCACCGGACCGAGGTCGAGGCCCATGCCCCAGCTCGACACCATGCGATGCGCGATCATGGTCGCCTCGCGCAGGTCCGCCTCCGCCCCTGAGGTTCTCGTCCCGAAGACGAGGGTCTCGCTGGCGCGGCCGGCGAGGAGCACGGTGAGGCGGTCGGCCATATGGTTTTGCGGGTAGATGTGGAGCTCTCCCTCGGGCAACTGCTGTGTGATGCCCATGGCCCGCCCGCGGGGAACAATGGTCACCTTGTGGATGGGGTCGGCCTTGGGCAAGCGCACCGCTACCAGGGCATGCCCGCCCTCGTGGTAGGCGAGGAGCTGCTTCTCCTCGTCGCCGATGGCCATGCCCTCCCGCTTCAGGCCCATGAGGACCTTGTCCCGGGCGTCCTCGATGTCGGACGGCTCAATGGCCGATTTGCCGGCGCGCGCCGCGTTCAGCGCGGCCTCGTTGAGCAGGTTCTCCAGATCGGCGCCGGAAAAGCCCGGTGTGCTGCGCGCCAGCTCTTCGAGGTCCACCTCTGGCGCAAGGGGCTTGTTGCGGCTGTGAACGCGCAGGATAGCGACCCGCTGACTCGTTGTAGGGAGGTCGACGGTCACCCGCCGGTCGAAGCGACCGGGGCGCAGGAGGGCCGGGTCAAGGATGTCGGGGCGGTTGGTAGCGGCGAGGACGATCACGCCCTCGTTGCGCTCGAAACCATCCAACTCGCTCAGGAGCTGATTGAGAGTCTGCTCGCGCTCATCGTGCCCGCCGCCGATGCCGGCCCCTCGCAGCCGGCCAATGCTATCGAGCTCGTCGACAAAGACGATGCTGGGCTGCGTGCGCTTGGCCTCGGCGAACAGGTCGCGCACGCGGCTCGCGCCGACGCCGACGAACATCTCCATAAAGTCCGATCCGGTGATGCTGTAAAAGGGAACACCCGCCTCGCCGGCTACGGCGCGGGCGAGGAGCGTCTTGCCCGTGCCCGGCGCTCCGACCAGCAGGATACCCTTGGGCATCGTGGCCCCGAGGCGACGGAACTTGGCCGGGTTGCGCAGGAACTCGATCACCTCCTGTAGCTCCGCCTTGGCCCCTTCGGCGCCGGCGACGTCGTCAAAGGTCACGGCAGTCGACGGCTCTTTGCGGTAGAGCTTGGCCCCGCTGCGGCCGAAATCGGTCAGGGTATGGCCCTGGCCCCGCAGGCTGCGCGCGAAAGCCAGGGCAATGACAAGCAGCAGGAGGATGGGCAGGACGCCGGTGAGAATCGTCCAGGCGCCGCTGAGGTCGGTGGTCTGTTGCACCTCAACCTCCACATTGTGCTGGCGGAGGAGGGGGTAGAGGTCCGGATCCTCAAAAGGAGGCCGGCGGGTGACGAACTTGGCATAATCCGTCTTCGATCCATCGGCGGCCATGGTCGCGGCGGGCGACTTGAGCTCGCCGCGTATCTGACCCCCGTCGGCCACGATGCGGGTGACGTTGCCTGCCTCAAGCTGGGTGCGGAACTCGGAGTAGGGGATGCGGATGATCTCGGGGTCGGTGCTGGTGCTGTCGACACATCCGGCAACTGTCAGGGTCAGGAGCACCGACACGATCAGCACGAGGACCCAGATGGTTCGCCCTGTAGGGGACTGCGCGGTCCGGCCGGTGCTGCGATGGCGGGACGTGGATCCGTCTGTCGATCTGACGCCGCCCCTGAGCGTCCTTGCGGTGGAGGCGCGGAGGCCCCGTCCGGCTCGCCCGAGTTCCCTCACCGTCATCCTTCCCCCATTCCTGCTCCCGGCGCGTGACAAGGTCACTGCCCCCTCTGGTTCGTTCGCTCTCCGGGACTTTCGAGGTCGCTCTGGACCTGGAGGTAGTTGATGATATCCCGCCGGCGCAGCAGGCCGGCGAGGTGATGGGGAGAGTCGAGAACCGGCAGCTGCTCATAGCCGCCACGCCCCAGCTTGTTCACGGCCGAAGCCAGGTCCTCGTCGGGCGAACTGGTCACCAGGCGGTCGTAGGGGGTCATCGCCTCGGCCACGGTCGTCGTTGCGCGCGCATCCTGTGGCACGTTGCGCACGTCGTGCAGGCAGATGAGTCCGACCAGCTCGCCGTCGGTTTGCACGGGGTAGGCGTGCTGCCGACCCGAAAGGATGTACTGGTCGATCATCTGCTGGATGGTCAGTGAGGGGGCGACCCGGTCGACATCGGTCGCCATGAGCCGGCGCACGGGCACGCCTTCCAGGGACTGGCGCACCACCAGCTCCCGGTAGCTGGCGCTGGCCGCGTTGTTCAGGAACCAGCCGATGAAAGCCAGCCAGATGCCGGTGATAAAGGCCCCGCCGAAGATCAGGGCTACGCCCACAAAGATCAGGAGGAAAGCGAACCCCTGCCCCACATAGGAAGCGATGCGCGTGGCGCGCCGGAGGTTGTCGGTGATCGCCCACAGGATGGCGCGTAGGACTCGGCCCCCATCCAGCGGAAACCCGGGGACCAGGTTGAACAGGCCGAGGGCGAGGTTGATCACTGCCAGGTACTGCACTACGGCAGCCAATGGGCTCGTGTTCGGGCCGGTGGCGAGGTAGATTAGCCAGAAGACCCCCGCCAGCACCAGGCTGGTGAGCGGCCCCACAAACGCCATGCGGAACTCGTTGCCGGCAGTTCGCGGCTCCTCCTCGATCTCCGACACGCCACCAAAGACGAAGAGGGTAATGCTCTCAACGGGCAGGCCCTGGCTGCGGGCCACGAAGGAGTGTGCCAGTTCATGGGCGAGGACGGAGGCGAAGAGGAGGAGGCTTGAGATGATCCCCAGCAGCCAGTTCACGGCGGTCGAAAAGGTTGGAAAGAGCACGGGGAAGTAGCCTACTGCGAGTGTCCAGGCGACGAGGAGGAAGATGATGATCCAGCTCCAGTCGATCCGGATGCGGATGCCGGCTATGCGGCCAATGCTGAACCCGCGCAACTCTGACTCCTCTCAAACAGCGTGTAGCTCCCGGCCGCGGACAGGCGGCAGGCACTCGTTGAGCGCCCGGCGGCGCCGGCCCGCACAGGGTTCGATGTCCAGCCCTCTGCATCATCGGGGGGCTGTCGAGACGGCGAGAGGTGGCACGACCTCCCCCTCCGGAGTGGTCTCTACCCGGACGGTCAGATGCCGGTAGTCTGGAAAGACTGCCGGCTCTCCGGGGCGGCCGGGGTAATGGCTGGCATCGAGGATGATGTCCTGCTCAAAGACCTCCAGGCCACTCTCCAGGAGCTTCAGGATGGTCTGGGCGCCCAGACCGCCGGCGAGGTCGCGATCATCGTACTGGCTCACCCGCTCGCCCAAGGCCTGCCGGAGGGAGGGCTTGACCCTCACCCGCACCTGCCAGGTACGCACTCCGCCATCCTTGACGACGGTAAAGCGCGCGACGTGATACTTGCCTCCGGTGAGCCGCTCGAACCCATCGAACTCGATGTCGTACACGTGCCACGCCACGTTGCCAACTCCCTTGCGGTGGCATGCCCTTCATGGAGCATCGGCCGTCGAGAGGGCAGCAGCCCGCCACCTTCAGTGCGGCACGCGACGGGTCGTGTCTCTCCTCAGGAGTGGGCTTCTCTGCCCTCCTTCTGCGACAGCCGGCTCTCGACCTGCGCCGGGCGGTAGATGATGAGCCGACCATCGATGATCATGAAAGGTATGCGCCGGTGCTCTATCCATGGCCACCGCCGGTGGTACTGCCGGAACCGGTCGTTGGAAAGCACATCGGCATCCAGGGCGTCCGCCATCTCCAGGATGAAATAGTCGGCGGGCGTCTCCGCCGGTGCCTGCCGGACAACCTGGTCGTCGAGGAGGCGTCGCAGCTCGCGCGGCTTGTCGATGTTGTGGTGCAGGGCGGCGTCAATGATCACGATGACGTGCTCGTACTGCCTGCGCAAGACGTCGAGGGCCAGCTCGATATTCTCGACGCGAGGTTTGCCATCGTCAGTCTGCTCTTCGCAGGCCACGTTGGACCCGTCGACCACAATTGTCCCGCGTGGTGCCATCGTGGACCCTCCGGCACGGCGGCGCTGGCCGGCGTCAATCGAGTGTCAGTTGCTCGCGCACCTCGATTACCCCGTCTACTTCGGAGGCGATGTCCTCGGCGGCGGCAATGTCCTGCAGTGTGTCGACGTGTCCGCGCAGCGTGACGACGCCATCCTGCACCTGCACTTTGATGTTGAGGTCCGAGGTGGCAGAGTGCAGGCGTAGCGCCTCGGCGACACGTCGGGCGATCTCATAGTCAGAGCTGTCGAACCGCTCGGGGACATCCTCGACCTCGAGGGGTGCATCGTCGGCCGAGGTAGCAAAGCCGATGCCTATGTCGGCGTCCCGCAGTTGCTCCGAGGGCAGGATCGGGGGATCCTCAGGCGGGTAGTAAATCCTCCCCTCGTCAATGGCCGCGTAAGGATCGGTGGTGGGCTCGTCGCTCTCGACCTCCTCGGGCGGCACATCGGGCTCTTCCAGTCCGTCCTGCGGTGCCGGGCGGCCGATCATGTGAGGGGAGAAGGCGTTCTCGGCGAAAAGCAGGTCCTCGTCGGTGAACTCTTCGTCCGGGTCGTAGAGCCACGTCTCCTCCATGCTCCCGTCGTCACCTTCGAGGTAGCCTTCCTCCCACTGCTCGTATTCCTCGACCTCATAGTCCCGCATATCAAGTCCCCCTGACCCGGAACGGCCGAACTCTGACGGACGCCCCACGGGTCGGACGGAGCAAGTTTCGTGCCATTCGCGGGCAAGACGCGAGGCGGCCGGGGAGCATATCCCCGGCCGCCTCAGACCCGGGCTCGATGCCACGCACAGTGCGCGGATTGGCCAGTCTGCGCGAGCCCGGCTACATGTCCAGAGGGTCTTCGAGATCGATGGAGCGACCGCCTGACCGGGAGCGGGCCATCGTCCCAAAGCGCAGCCTGCGGCCGAGCAGGAGGCCCGTGACAAAAGCGGCGCCGAGAGCCTGCAGCGGGTACTGGCGGATCAGGCCGGCCAGGTCGCGTTGCATGCCCTCGATGTCCGTGCGGCGGAGGTAGGCAGCTCCTTGCTCCAGGCTCTCTGCGAAGCGGCGGGCGGTCGATTCGGTTCCAGTCGAGCTGCCGCGCAGGGTGTCGGCCGCTCGGGCGAGCCCGCTCGCCGTGAGAATCCGCAGGCGGTCGGCGCCACGGCGGAGCTGCTGTCGCGCGCTTCGGGTGGTCACTTCCATCCGCCGGAGGCGGCCGGCGACAGTCTCGCGCACCTGCTCGGCGCGCTCGCCGGCGACGGGTGCGCCAGGCTGATAATCGCTCATCAGTGCGCTCCTTTCCGCAAGCAGTAGTCGGCAGCAGAAGTAGCAACAAGTGTGCCAGATGCGGTGCCTCGGGTCCGCCCCTGAAGAGTTCAGGGGCGGACAGGCAGGCCTGTCGGTCGATGGTAGGGGTGAAACGAGAACGGTGCCGTTCGGGCCCAGCCCCCAAAGGGGGCTTTGGCCTTTTCAGCCCGAGGCTTCAGGCGGCAGGCGGCGGGCGCGCCCGCGGCCCTGCGCTCAAGAGAGGCGAAGCCCCTTCGGGGCTGGGTCCAGAGTCGGGCAGGCGCTGTCTGGCGACGCGACCGCACGAGTGCGCACCCCAAGAAACAACCCCTCCCCCAGGCGCGCGCCCCGGCGCGCGCCTGGGGGAGGGGGACAGGGGGAGGGGTTCCGCGACAAGCCCGCGCAAAGCCGATCCCGATGGGCAGGGCTACCAGCAGCCTGCCTCTGTGTCATGCACTGAACGCGGGTCTGAACAGCGGCCCGGCAGCCGCCATTTGACAACCTGCCCACTCTGCGGCATATTCTCCTCGAAACCTATTTACTTGTAGATGAGATTTCTATGTCGGTCCGCTGTGCGCTGCTGGGCCTCCTGGCGCAGCGGCCCCGCCACGGCTACGAGCTGCATGCAGCCTTTGAGGCGCTGGTCGGGGGGGCCGAGAACTGGGACGTCAGCCCGGCCCAGGTCTATAGCGCCCTGGCCCGGCTCAAGGAGGCCGGGCTGGTGCGGGAGGAAGGGCTCGAGCAGGAGGGCGGCCCGGAGAAGGTCATCCACGCCCTCACGCCGGAGGGCCGCCGGGAGCTTGAGGCCTGGTTCCGCACGCCGGTGCGCGCCCAGCACCAGCGCGACGAGTTCTTTGTCAAGCTGATGCTGTGCCTGGCAACAGGAGTTGTCGACCCGCGGACGGTGATCTATGCCCAGCGGGCAAGTCTGTACCAGGAGCTACATGCCCTGACAACACAGCGGGCGAAGGCAGACCCGAGGTCGGAGCTGGCATACATACTCCTTTTGGACCAGGCGGTCATGCACCTCGAGGCTGACCTGCGCTGGCTCGACATGGTCGAGGCGCGGCTGGATGACGTACGCCGCCAGCCGTTGCCCGAGCCACAGCCACGACCGCGCGGTCGGCCGCGCCGGGCGCGGTAGGAGGCTGAGGCCGAGAGGGTGGAGGTATTGGGGCGGGGCGCCGGAGGGCGCCCCTGCAAGGGAGGCTAGCCTATGGCGATAGTGGAGACCAAAGAGCTGACCAAAGTCTACGGGCGGGGCGACGCGGCCGTGACGGCCCTCCGCAACGTCGATCTGCGCGTCGAGCCCGGCGAGTTCGTGGCCGTCATGGGCCCAAGCGGCTGCGGCAAGTCCACCTTGCTGCACCTTGTCGGCGGGCTGGACCGGCCGACCTCAGGGCGCGTCGCTCTGAACGGAGAGGACCTCTCCGAGCTGGGTGACGACGCGCTGACGCGGCTGCGCCGTCGCGAGATCGGCTTTGTCTTCCAGTTCTACAACCTCATCCCGGTGCTGAGCGCCGCCGAGAACGTTGCGCTGCCACTGGTGCTGGATGGCGTCAGCCCCCGCAAGGCCCGGAGTCAGGCCCAGATGTGGCTGGAGCGCGTCGGCCTGTCCGACCGCAGCGACCACCGGCCCGACGAGCTCTCCGGGGGGCAGCAGCAGCGGGTCGCCATCGCCCGCGCGCTCGCCGGCGAGCCTGCCCTGATCCTCGCCGACGAGCCAACCGGCAACCTGGACTCGCGCGCCGGCGACGAGATTGCGGCCCTTTTGCGGCGCGTGGTGGACGAGTGGAAGCGAACCGTGCTGATGGTCACGCACGATCCCCGCATCGCTGCCTATGCCGACCGTATCATCTTCCTCAAGGACGGAACGGTCGTCGACGAGGCCCACCTCTCCGGTGGCGATGACGGAGCCGAGAAGCTGGTACGTCAGCGCATGGAGGGCCTATGAGCTACTACATCAGGCTGGCGCTGCGCTACCTCTGGGGACGCAGGCTGCGAACCGCCCTGACGACCCTGGCCATCGCTTTCGGCACCATGCTCATCTTTGGTATGAACGGGCTGGTCCCGGCGGTTGAGGCGGCCTACCGACAGCAGCTGATGCAGGCAGCGAGTCAGGTGGACCTGACGATCACCGGTGAAACCCGCGGCGCCTTCCCCGAGACGGCGCTCGAGGTCGTCCGCGGTACGCCAGGGGTGGCGTACGCAACGGGGTCGCTCGCCCGGCCGGTGGTGCTCTCCCCGGCCGATGCCCCGGTGCTGCCGGATGGCAGCCGGCTCGGCACGGTCGTGCTGAGCGGCATCGACCCGGAGACTGCGCCGCAGGTGCGCCGCTTCGAGGTCGTCTCCGGCCGCCTCCTGCAGCCGGGGGATGGTGACGTGCTGGTCATTTCTGAGAGCCTGGCCAGGAGGACCGGCCTCGGGCCGGGCGACCGGTTGCGCCTGCCGAGCGCGACCGGCGCGGCGACTTTCGAGATCGTAGGGGTGATAGCCGGAGAGCCGGGAGCCGTCTCCGACGACGTCTATGCGCCGCTTGCCGCTGCCCAGGCGCTGCTGAACCAGCCGGGCCGTATCAACACCATCGAGGCGCTCGCGGCACCCGGCAGCGATGTTCAGGAGGTGCGCCAGGCGGCTCTGGCGCGGCTCGGCAGCGGGTACAAGCTGGGGGAGAGCCAGGTCGGCAGCGAGATGCAGGCGGCGGTCAAGATGGGCGAGGTCGCCTTCAACCTCTTTGGCGTCCTCACCCTGGCGATGGCCGGATTCATCATCTTTAACACATTCCGCACCGTCGTCGTCGAGCGCCGCCGCGATATCGGGATGCTCCGCGCCATAGGTGCCTCCCGCCGTACGGTGATCGGCCTGATCCTCACCGAGAGTCTGCTGCAGGGTGTGATCGGCACCGCGGTCGGCCTGTGCGGTGGCTATCTCCTGGCCCTGGGCATGGGAGCCATCGTCGCGCCCCTCTGGAGCCAGGCGCTGCGCCTGTCGCTCGGCGGTCCCGTGTTCAAGCCGGTCACCTATGTGCTGGCCATTGGGCTTGGCATCGGCGTAACCGTGGTAGCGGGGCTGTGGCCAGCCATCAGTGCCGGGCGCGTCCCGCCCCTCGAGGCGCTGCGCCCTGCAGTCGGTGAGGTCAGCTGGAAGCCGGCCGGGCGGCGTGCGGCCTTTGGGGTGGCCCTGGTGGTGGTGGCCCTTCTCGGCCTGGCTTCGGGCAACCTCAATCTGGCCTCCCTGGGGGCGGTGCTCTTCCTTGTCGGGCTCGTCCTTGTGGGCCCGGTGCTGGTCCGGCCGATCGCCGGTGTCTTTGGCCGTCTCCTGGAGCTGGTTTTCGCCCAGGAAGGGCGGATCGCAGAAGGGAACCTGGCCCGCCAGCCCGGGAGGGCGGCGATCACGGCTTCGGCCATGACCATCGGCCTGGCCATCCTGGTCGCTCTCGGTGGCATGATGACCTCGATCGAATCGGGCCTTTTCAGGTACATTGACCGGAGCCTGGGAGCCGACTATCTCCTCATGCCGCACTCGATGGTCCTCGGCGGCGGTAACGTCGGCGCCGGGCCCGAGCTGGCCGAGGCCATCCGCAACGTGCCGGGCATTGCCGGCGTCACGACGGTGCGCCTGGCCATGGGACGCATCGGGGACACCGATGTGCAGACGATAGGCATCGACCCCGAGAGCTATCCGCGAATCGCCGGCCTCGAGTTCTCAGCCGGCGACCCGGAGGAGGCGTTTGCCGCGCTGGCAGAGGGGCGGGCGCTGATCGCCAACGGCATCTTTTCGGCGCAGAAAGGCCTGCAGGTAGGGCAGGAGCTGACACTGCAGACCCCGGAGGGCCCCAAGACCTACAAGGTCGTCGGCATCGGCATGGACTTTCTGAATGCCAAGCTGGCGACGGTATACATCTCCCAGGAGAACCTGGCGCGGGACCTGCACGAGACTTCCGACGTCCTCCTGATGGCCGATCAGGCCGCCGATGCGGACCCTACTGAGGTGCGGGCGCAGCTGGAGCGTATCGTCGCGCAGTATCCCGCCTTCTCGCTCCTCTCGGGCGAGGAGCTGCGCGTGGAGTACAAGCAGATGTTTGGCATGGCGATGCGTCTGCTGCAGCTCCTGATGGTGGCCCTGGCCGTGCCCTCGCTGATCGCCCTGATGAACACGCTGGGCATCAACGTCCTGGAGCGCACGCGCGAGATCGGAGTGCTGCGCGCTGTGGGCTCGACGCGCCGACAGGTGCAGCGGATGATCGTGGGCGAAAGCCTCTTGCTCTCCGCGCTGGGCACGGCGTTTGGCCTCCTTGGGGGGCTTTGGCTCGGCTACGTTCTGGTCGGTGCGCTGAACGAGACCGGTTTCAAGATGCCCTACTACTTCCCGTACGGTGGGCTCATGCTGGCGGTGGCCGTGGGGCTGGTGTTCGGAGTGATCGCGGGGCTGGTGCCCGCACGGCGTGCGGCGCGCATGGACCTGCTGGCGGCGCTGCGGTACGAGTAGCACGATAGTGGACGCTCTGCCGGTGTGAGGCCGCGGCCGGTCGTGGGGGTTCGGTCAGCCGGATCCGGAGGCGAGTGAGTGTGCCTCCATCGCGCCCTGAGCCCCTGCGACCGGCGCGGCCTTGGGGGTAACGAGGCCCCGGGCTATAATAGGGCTGCGGCGCTACACCGGGAGGGGGTGACCTATGTCCGACGAACTCGCCATCGAGGTCCGGGGCCTGCGCAAGTCCTACGGCAGCGTGCGCGCGCTGCGAGGTCTCGACCTGGAGGTGAGGCGAGGGGAGATCTTTGGCTTCCTCGGCCCCAACGGCGCGGGCAAGACTACGACCATCCGCTGCCTGCTCGACCTGATCCGGCCCAACGGGGGCACGGCCCGCGTCCTTGGTATGGACCCGCAGGCCAACCCGGTAGCGGTGCGCGCGCGGGTCGGGTACCTCCCTGGCGAGCTGCGCTTTGAGGAGGGCATGACGGTCGAGGGCGCGCTGCGCTTCCTGAACAGCCTGCGCGGCGGCCGCGCGGATTGGGCGTACGTGCGGGAGCTGGCGGAGCGCCTCAGCCTGGACCTCAAGGCGCAGATCAAGAACCTCTCGCGGGGCAACAAGCAGAAGGTTGGGATCGTGCAGGCGCTCATGCATCGGCCGGAGCTGCTCATGCTGGACGAGCCGACCGTGGGCCTCGATCCCCTCATGCAGCGCGAGGTGCTGCGCCTGGTAGCGGAGGCCCGGGCGGGAGGTGCGACCGTCTTTTTCTCCTCGCACAACCTGCCGGAGGTCGAAGAGATTGCCGACCGGGTCGGCATCATCCGGCAGGGCCTGCTGGTTGAGACTGCCGAGACGCGGGCGCTCATCGGGCGCGCCCTGCACCGCGTGCGGGTGCGTTTCCGGGAACCGATCCGGGTCGCGGCCCTCGCGGACGTCCCCGGCGTCACGGTGATCAGTGAGGACGAGGGCCTCGGCGTGACGCTGCAGGTCGAGGGCGAGATGGACGCCCTGATCAAGCGCCTGGCGACCCTGCCGGTCGTCAGCCTGGAGACAGAGCGCCCGTCGCTGGAGGAGATCTTTTTGGCGTATTACCAGTAGATGGGAGAGTGCCCGGGCGCCGTTGCCGGCGAGGGGCCAGGTTTCAGCGCAGCGCCACTGCCAAGTGCGAGCTATTGGGGCGGGGGTGGAGGTCGCGCGGACGCAGACCGTTGCACGCGCGACGCTGGAAGCTGCGGAGACCGGTCGCGGGGGAGGCTGAATCATGTGGACCATCTTCCGTTATGGGCTGCGGCGCAGCCGCGGCCAGATACTGGGCTGGGGGCTGGTTCTGGCCATCCTTGGGGGATGGATCATCAGCCTGTACCCGACCATCCTCTCGATGCGCGAGGAATACCGGGAGCTTCTCAAGGCCTATCCCCCAGAGATGCTGGCCTTCTTCGGCGGTGTCACGGACCTGACGGATCCGGTCTCCTACCTGGATTTCGTCTTTTTCTCCTACATGCCGATCATCGTCGCCATCTACGCCATCCTGGCAGGCAGCGGCCTGCTGGTCGCCGATGAGGAGAGCGGCGTCCTCGATCTGATCCTTGCCCACCCCATCAGCCGTACGCGGCTGTATCTGGGCCGGCTCCTGGCTCTTGGCGCAAGCCTCCTCGGGATTCTTGCGCTCACCTGGCTGGGTTTCGTGGTGCCCTTGCCGGCTTCGGGACTGGGTGTCGGGGCAGGAGCTATGGCCCTGCCCTTTGTCTCGCTCTTTGCGGTGCTTCTCCTCTTCGGCGCGCTGGCGCTCTGCCTGAGCATGCTGCTCCCCTCGCGCGGCGCAGCCGCCTCGGTCGCGGGCCTCGTCCTGGTCGCGAGCTTTATTGCCTCCTCGCTATCGTACCTCAACCCTGACCTGCAGGCCATGGAGCGAGTGCTCCCGCTCCACTACTATCAGAGTGCGGCGGCGGTCAACGGCCTCGATTGGGGAAAGCTGGGCATCCTCCTCGGAGCAGCGGCCTTCTTTGCACTCCTCGGCTGGGCGCTCTTTGCGCGGCGGGATATCCGCGTGGGCGGCGAGGCGGGCTGGAGGCTGCCGGGGGGGCGGAGGTCGCGGGCGGAGGGGTGAGCACTTTCCCGGCAGCCTCCTGGCGAGTCAACGGGCTATCCGCTCCACGAGGAACTCCTCAAACCGCCTCGCATTGACCTGCAGGGCGACCTCGGCATTAGCCGGCGCCTCTGGTGACGGGGCGCGCACGAGGGTGGCGCCCGCGGCATGGTGCCCTTCCCTCTCTACGTCGACGTGCAGCGGCTCTAGGCGCACGAGGTCGCGCTCGATGAGGGTGGCGACAGCGAGGGGGTCGTGCATGTGTGTGTAGCCGCGGGCGGCAAAGGGGGGATAGAGCTCGACCTGCCGGGCGATGGCCTCGTGGAAGGCCGTGCCGCCGGCCCGAATCCGGGCAACCCCCTCCGGTCGGATGGTGACCTGCGTGGTGACGTCAAGGGGCACCATGGTGATCGGGACGCCCGAGGAAAAGACGACGTGTGCTGCCTCGGGATCGCAGCGGATGTTGTGCTCCGCGTAGGGCAGGTGGAAGGCCCCGGGCCCCCGCACCGACCCGCCCATGATGGTGAGGTGTGCGAGTGCCTGCGCCAGGCGTGGCTCCCGCAGGAAGGCGAGGGCCACGTTGGTCAGCGGGCCGATGGCCACGAGGTGGATGCGCCCCGGCGCCTCCAGCGCTTTGCGGACGATAAAGTCGACTGCGTGCTCCGGGGCGGGCTCGAGCGCCTCATCTTCCGGCTCGAGGAGCCCCTTTCCCTCATGACCCGCCCAGTAGACCGGCCTGAGGCCGAGGAGCGGCTGCCTCGCACCGGTCATCACCGGGACATTGCTGACGCCGCGGAGGGCGAGGAGCTTCAGGACCATCCGCGCGCGCAGGGTCACATCCCCATACACGCACGTCACCCCGGCGAGCTCCAGCTCTGGCGAGCAGAGGATGAGGGCAAGGGCGACCGCGTCGTCGACGTCGGTGCCGATGTCGGTGTCGAGGATGATCTGGGTGGGCTCGTGGGAAGGCATGTTCTCTCCTTCAACGTCAGGAACCGGCCCCTCGCCCCACAGCGTGCCGGGTGCAGTGGCAGGGCTCAGAGACCGCTGCGCCGGGCGCCGTGGGCGAGGGAGAGACGGCGTGAAAGCGTGTATGGGCTCAATATAGGTGAATCGTCGGGCCGCGCAAACCGGCACGGCGCGAGGAGGATGCTGAGGCTGGCGTTCAGGGCCATTCTTCTGGGTGCTTCGGGCTCCGGTGGCACGCCGCGGCACGCCTGCGGAGCCCGAAACACAAGTCCGGAAAGGGGCGCTGCCAGCGGGAAGCTGCAGGCGGAGGCGGTGCAGCGGCGAGCACGGCGCCGGGCCTGCCCGGCGCCGTGCTCGCCTGGTTACAGGAGCGGTCTACCGCTGCTCGGCCGGCATGGCGGGAACGGGCTCCTCGGAGCCTTTGTATCCCTCGGCCATATATCCGGCACCCGCCTCGGTCATGGCTGCAGTGAGCTCGGGCATCTGGATCGTCTTGGGCAAAAAGTTCTTGGTGATGCCCAGAGAGGCGTCGGTCTTTTTGATCGACTTCATGGGGTCGCGCTCGATGCCGGTGAGCGCACGGATGCAGTCGATGTTCTCCGGGATGGCGATAGACTCGTTGTCGACCTGGAAGGTGATGTAGGCGTCGGTGCCGTCCGAGTCCAGAGCATCCTCCCAGACGGCTACCTCCCACATGTCGTGGCGAGGCCGCTCCAGGTCCCGCATCAGCTCAATGACGGCGTTGAGGGCGACGAGGCCATCGTGGGCGTGCACAAAGGCGATGCGGGGCTCCTCGAGCAGGGCCTGTCGCAGCTCGTCGGTCGAGATGGAGCGAGTCGTCTCGACGATGGCAAAGTGGATGTGGCTGAGGTTGTACGGCCCGGCTGCGGCCAGGGTGGTAATGTTGAGGCCCTCCATCACCGTCTGCGCGTCGGGGCCCTGATGGCTGGGCACCTTAGTCTCGGGGATGACGGTGTTGATCATCCCGTTCTTGTGGCTCTCCCAGGGGTCGGTGCCGCGGCGCATGAGCACGGCGCGCGCCCGCTTGATCAACCCACGCTTGTGCAGGGCGTTCATCACGCGGCACAGGGCGGTGGTGTTGCAGGAGACGACGCGGGCGTACTGCTTGTTCAGCGCCTTCTCATAGTTCACCTGGGCGACGAAGGAGAGCCCGGCGAGCTCGTGCTTCTCGCCGCCCTGCCAGATGACCTTGACTCCCGCTTTCTCATACATGGGCTTGTTCTTGGCGCCGATCCCCTTGGGCGTGGCGTCAACGACGATGTCGACCTTCTTCAGCAGGTCCTCCAGTGTGCCGGCGATGGGCAGGTTGGCGGCCTTCATCTCGCCCATCTTTTCGGGCATGGAGGCATAGATCGGGTAGCCGCGCTCAGCGGCCACGCGGATGCGATAGTCGACGACGACGTCCGAGATGCCGACAAGCTCCATGTCGTCCTGGCGAGCCACGGCGTCGGCCACGCGCTTGCCGATAACGCCATAGCCGTTGACCGCGACCCGCACCTTCTTTTTCTGCATCGTCCTACTCCTTCAGGTATGGTCGGCTGCGCGTTAGGGGCCGAGACGGCAAGGGCAGAACTCTGCGGAGGGAGCACATCGTGCGCAGCCGCCAGCGAGGGCACCCCGGCCCAGAGCGAGCAAGGGGCGTGCCATGCCGGGGGATCGTGCCCCACCCCAACCCCCTCCCCAGCGCGCCCACGGGCGCGCTGGGGAGGGGTATCAAGAAAGGACGGGTGTCCGCGGGCGGCGAAGCCGCCCGCGGACACCCATTCACCACATAAAGCACGCGGTCAGGCGGCTTTGACGGGGAGGGGCGAGGCCCTATACTGATTGAAGAGCTTGCGGGCGGATTCCCGCCGTCGTATGGGCTTTTGGCATTCGCGGCAAGGACCGGGGTTCCGGTGAGTGCGCACAGTCGTCGGGGAGGGTGCCGTTGCTGGAGGTGGAGGGGCTGACCGTTCGCTTCGGCGATCGGATCGCCCTGGAGGATGTGTCCTTTGCCGTGCAGCCGGGCGAGATGGTGCTCGTAACAGGCCCTTCGGGCTGCGGCAAGAGCACCCTGGCCCGATGCCTGAACGGGCTGATTCCTCACCACACTTTGGCGCACATGGAGGGCCGGGTGCGCGTCGCCGGGCTGGATACGCGCTCTCACCCCGTCTCGCGGCTGGCCGTGGCGGTCGGGGTGGTGCTGCAGCGGCCCGAGGCGCAGTTCCTGAGCCTGACGGTCGGCGAGGAGGTGGCCTTCGGGCCCCGCAACCTCGGCCTGCCGCCGGAGGAGGTCGCGCGCCGCGCGGAAGAGGCGCTGGCTGCTCTGGGCCTCGCGCCCCTGCGAGGCCGCGCGCCGACTCTGCTCTCGGCCGGGGAGAAGCAGCGCCTGGCGATCGCGGCCGTCCTGGCCATGGAGCCGAAGCTCCTCGTGCTGGACGAGGCCCTGGCGAGCCTTGACGTGCAGGGAACGGCCATGCTGCGGGACGTCCTGGTGCGGCTGGCACGGGAGCGGCACACGGCGGTGCTGATGTTGGAGCACCGGACCGCTCACCTCGCAAGCCTGGCCTCGCGCATCCTCCTCATGGAGGCGGGCAGGGTAGTCGCGGAGGGGCCTCCGGACAAGCTCCTGGCGCAGAAGGAGATCATCCGGCGGCTGGGGCTGCGCCGGCCGGCGCAGGACCCCCATACGCCCTGGCGGAGGCTCGTTCTGCCCTCGCCTGCGGGCAGTACCGCCGTCGGGCACGAGCCGCGCGGGGCGCCACTGATGGAGCTCCAGGGCGTGCGGGCAGGCTATGGGGGCAGGATAGTGCTCGACGGCGTGGACCTTGCCCTTTGGCCCGGAGAGATGGTGGCTCTGGTCGGCGACAACGGCGCCGGCAAGAGCACGCTGGCCAGGGTCATGGCGGGCCTGTTGCCCATCGGGGGCGGCCGCATGCGCTTTTGCGGGGCGCTGCGCAGGCCGCGCCCGGGCCGGGAGGTCGCGCTGCTCATGGAATCTCCGGATGAGCAGCTCTTTTGCGATAGCGTCGAGGACGAGGCACGCTTTGGTCCGGAAAACGTGGGCCTGGAGGCCCGGAGAGCGGCCGAGGAGGCACTGCGGGCGGTCGGCCTGACCGAGCTGCGCGAGCGCCGGCCCCAGAGCTTGAGCGTGGGGCAGCGCCAGCGCGCGGCGCTGGCGGCGCTTCTGGCCCTCCGACCCAGGCTTCTCATCCTGGACGAGCCGACCCTGGGGCAGGACTGGGGCCATCTCAGCGGGTTCATGGAGCACATCTGCCGTCTGAATGCCGGTGGGACGACCGTGCTCATCGTCACTCACGACTACAAGCTGGTGCATCGATATGCTCGGCGGATTGTGTTGCTGGAGGGCGGGAGGGTGGTGATGGAGGGGATGGCCCGCCGGGAGTAGCATGCCCCCGTAGGCCGGGGTAACGCACAGGAGGTTGCCGTGGCTGCCGGTGACTCTGCAGGAGCTCACTTTTCGACGCGGGACCTGGTCTACATCGCGGTCCTGGGAGCGGCGTGGGGCCTGGTCGAGACCAGCCTGGGTACCTATCTGCACGCCCTGCGCGTCCCCTTTCGCGGCGCCCTGCTGACGGCGCTGGGCCTGCTCGTGGCCCTGTGTGGGCGCGCGCTCATACCAAGGCGAGGCACGGTCGTCATGATCGGGGCGGTCACGGCCGCACTGCGGCTGCTGGCGGTCGGTGCTGTGCTCTTGAGCCCGCTCGCCGCTATTCTGATCGAGAGCCTCCTGGCGGAGCTGGTGCTCTGGGCGTGGTCAAGGCCCGGCAGGGCCGCGTTCGCTCTGGCGGGCGCGACGGGCACGCTGTGGACCGTGGTCCATCCCTTTGTGACGCAGGGCCTCGTGGCCGGCAGCGGCCTGATTGCGGTGTACGGCTGGCTTATCGACAGCACAGCACGGGCCCTGCCGCTCCTGGCCGGGCTGGTGTGGCTGCTTGTGGTCTGTGCGATCGCCATCCCGCTGGCGCTCGGAATCGTGGCGGGTCTCCTGGCTCACGACCTGGGTACTCGTCTGCAGGAGAGGCTGGCGCATTGAGGGACCTCCGCCTGCGCGGGGCCGGCGGCGTAGGGGTCTATGGTTACGCCTGCCTGCTGATCTGGGCGCTCGTCGTTCCGGCGCTCCTTCCGGGGCCGCGCATCTACTGGGTGCCCGGCACGGTGATCGCGGTCTCCTGGCTCACAGGGACACGCCGCTGGCGGTCCCTGGGCGATCTGCGCACCTGGCTGCTTCTGGCCGTGCTCGCGCTGGCCGGCGCGGCGGCGGGCGTCGGGGGCAGCGGTCGCCAGCCGATGGGGGCGCTGGGGCTCCCTCTGCGGATGGTCGCGCGGGCTCTGGCGGTGCTCCTGGCCGCGGACACGTTCGCCGGGCGCGTGTCGGTCTCCGACCTGGCGGCCCTTGGTGAGGGAGCCGGATTGGGGGGCTTGAGCTTCGCCTTAGGCGTCGCCATGAACACCCTGCCCGTCCTTGAGCGCACCGCGAGCCGCGTATGGATGGCGCTCCGCCTGCGCGGCGGGCCCGGCCGCCGGCCCTGGCGTGCCTTCAGCCGGCTGGTCGTAACCGTCCTCGCTCTGAGCCTAGGGCGCGCGCAGGAGACGGTCGAGGCGGCGGAGGCGCGGGGCTTCTCGCCGGGGTCGGCGCCGCGCAAACGGCCGGCCTGTCAGGGCGGTGACCTCGGGCTCGCCCTCGGCCTCGTCCTGTGGACCGTGGCCCTTGTCCTCGTCGGCTGAGAGCGCCACGCCGATCGCGGGCCCAGCTGCCCGAGAGCGAAGCCCCTCACTCAGGGTGCGGCGGCGCCATACTCCCACCGCAGCTGCACGCGCGCGGCCTTCTCGGTGTTGCGGAACTCGAGCTCGAGCCTGTGTGCGCCTGCGGAGAGGAACGCCTCGGCCGGGTACTCGGCCGCCGGGAAGCAGCCCCAGAGGTCAAGCAGCACCTGCCCGTCGACCTTCAGGCGGGCCGCCCCCTTGAGCAGCAACAGGAACCGGTATTGGCAGTCCCGCGGAAAGTGCCAGACGCCCGTCCACCGCACCGAGTAGCCCTCGACCGGGAGCTCTTTCAGCGGCGGCCCGAGGAACCAGTTGAAATCGATGACCTCGTGCTCGCGGATGGCGACCGGCGTCCCGGCCAGCGATGGGTTGGCAAAGAACTCGGCGGTCCAGCGGTCGGTGCGCACCGGCGTGGGCAAGATGGGTTTGGGCGCGGGCGCACAGGTCGGGGCCGGCGTGGATGTGGGCGCCTTGACCGCCGTGGCCGTCGGGCAGGCGGTGGGCTTGCAGGTTGTGGCTACTGGCTTGGGAGTGGCGGTCTTGACGGGGATCGCTGTGGGGCAGACGGCCGCGCACACGGCGGTTGGGACGCACACGCTGACTACCGCCGGTGCGGGGGTGGCGGTGCACACCACAACGGGTGCCTGCACTACTGCTGCCGCGGCGACGGTCCCCTCGAGGATGACGATTCGCTGGGCGAGGAGGGTTCCGCCGCTGTCGAACCAGCCGATGGCGGCTACGGCGAGGCCGACCTTCAGATCCGAGAAGCTTGCCGGACGGCCGTCCAGGAATGCCACGGTGGCGGTGGCGATGGCCACGCCGCGGTCGGGGCTGCCGTCCATCGGGCGGAGGATGATGAGGCCCTGGCCAAAGGCCAGCTGCACGATGATGCCCTGGAGCTGCTGCTGACCGGCCAGAGGGGTTAGTGCCGGGCAGACGGTGGCGGTTGGCGTTGGCTGCGCCCGGCGAACGAGCAGATGGGCGGAGGCCTGCAGGTTGCCGGTAGGCGGGCGGACAACGACCCAGGCCTCGCGCAGCGCCGTCCACGGCACTTCGCTGGGGTACACAAAGGTGGCCACGAAGGTGCCGTCGAGGGCCACCGCCGCAGCGCCGACCGGCAGCAACTGCTCGGTGAGCAGCTCTCGCGTGGGGCTGAGGGCGATGACTAGCACGAGCTCCTTGAGCGCCGGCCAGCCGCGCCCGGTGACGAGCACGATGTCGCCGGGTTTGACGACCTCGGGCTCCACCCGAATGCTCGGCACGACTTGCGGCTGCAGGATGGCACTGGCCATCACCACGGTAGCCGCGGTCACCAGCGAGAGGCCCAGCGCGACCAATACGATGATCAGGGCCCAACGAGTAAACCCGGGGCTAACCACCGGCTCACTCCTCCCTTCTGCCCGCCTGCGACGCGACGTGCCTGTCGCGGCAGGGTCAGCCGAGGAGCCGGGCGGCGGTTACCTCCGGCGCGGCTAGGCGCTGCAGTAAGAGCGCATCTTCTCCTGGAAAGGTCCCAACCGTATACAGAACGCGCTGCCCGCCCCTGCGGGTGGCAGCGCCAGCCGACAGCCTGTATGGGAACCTGCCCGGCGCCCGCCGCAGGCGGCGGTGCCGCCTCCGGTTCGTCGCGGGCAGGGCGTAACTGCTGCCCGGCCTCGGCCTCGGGCTAGGCGATCGTAATGTAGATCGGGTTGCCCAAAGCCTTGACCATCAGTGCGGCCGGTTCGTTCACATCCTCCGGGGCGAGGGGCTCGGCCACCTCGGCCCGGACGTAGGTCGAGACGCGCGATGCCAGCCGGTGCTCGAATGTCAGGTCGTCACTATCGATCGGTATCAGGGCCGTCAGGCCTCTGGGGCCGATCAGGCGCAGGTGGAGCCCTGCGGCGCCACGCACGCGTCCGCTGATCCGCACCGGCTCTCCGCTTGGGACGGGGAGTGAGTCCCCCATCATCACGGTCTTGCCGCCGGCCTCGCCCCAGTATTCGAGATGCGGGCCCTGCGGCCCCGCCGATATGGCGACGTGCCCGGCCTTGATCGCCTCGAGGATCGCCGATTGCTCGAGGGCCGTCGCGTAGACCCAGGTGGTCGGCTGGCCGAGACGGTGCCAGGCCCCAGCCTCGCCGGAGGCGGGCTGGTGCTCGTCGCTCCCGCCGACCCCGACGACGCGCTGGCCTTTGCGCAGGAGCTCATCCCAGATGGCCAGGGACTGATAGTTGGACAGGAACCACGGCCCCTGCCAGACCTCGAGGCAGTCGATGCCCTCGAAGGTGGAGAACTCCCAGGGCGGGCCGTTGGTCTTGGGATGGTTGGCCGAGACGAGACCTCCCGCGTCGTGGGCCATGCGGATCACCCGGGCCAGGTCGGCATCGCGCTGACAGCGAAAGTCGATCCAACCCTCGGCTCCCCAGACGTTGGCGTGCCCGTGGTACGAGGTGACCTCTTCCCCCGGAATGGGCAGGAAGGTGGTGGTGCGATACCGGCCGAGCAGACGGTGATGGCTGATGGTGTTGTGCTCGGTAACGGCCAGAAAGTCCAGGCCCACGCGCACCGCCGCAGCACACAGCTCCTCCAGCGACCCCGTGGCTTCGCTGTGGTGGCTGTGGCAGTGCAGGTCACCCCGATACCACCGCGTCTCTTTCAGGACCGGCGGCACCGGCCAGGAGACGGGCGCGGCTTCGGGAGCCGGCCCGGGGGTGAGGTGCACGCTCAGCTCATAGTCGCACCCCGAGGGGTGGATGTGGTAGAGGCCCAGCAGAACGTGCCAGACTCCCGGATAGATGGGCCCGGGGAGATAGCCCGGGGTGGCATCGTCGGGCGCGACAAAGACCTCCTGTCGCGCCGTGCCGCTCCAACCGCGAAAGCCGCGGGCACTGCCAAAGGCGGCGCCACGCGGATCGAACAGGCCCAGGTCGATCGCGTTCCCCGGCGGCGCGCCCGGCACCGGTGGTACGGCGCGGTCGTAGCTGTAGCGAATCTCGATGCGGGCCGCTCCGGCCGGCACCTCGAAGGGCAGCAGAACGTACTCACCGGCGTGCTCGGGCCGGAGATGTTGGCGGAAGACGATGCTCTGCTGGGTCGACATGGCACCGATGATACCACGTTCGCAGGAGTTCATCAAGTGTCACATGCATGCGTTGGAGGCGTGCGCCGAGGGACGAGGGCGAACCCGAGGCGGCTTCAGGCAAAGGCGCGGAGGGTCGCGCCGCCGGCGGTAAGGGCGAGGCCGGCTGCTGCGGCAGCAGGCCGCAGATGGGCGATGCTGCCGGCAGTGCCGAGGCCGACGAGGTTGGCCGCCAGCGCCAGTGCCAGGACGATCGGCCCCAGAGCCAGGAGTGTGATACCGACGGCCCTACGGTTCATGCCGCCACCTCCAGGAGGATGCCACAGCGAGGGCGGACCGGAGCCTGTTAAGAGGTTAGGCGAGGAACGTTAACGGCGCGTGAACGCGGCCGGTGCAGATGATGACAGTTTTTTCACGGGGATGGCGGCCTCGCCGGCGGGCGCTGACCGGTTCGGAGCGCAGCTATCGATGTCGTGCAGAGCCAGCTCCGGGGAACCCCTTGCGTTTGGCCTTTTGGACGAGCCCCCTACATGTAGTATGACCAGCACACAGCGCCCCCTAGCTGTGGAGCCCTC
>ENA-ORXB01000487-ORXB01000487.1-sediment-metagenome-genome-assembly--contig:-NODE-487-length-76490-cov-15.818460_pt1 | contig 76490 bp, 63 predicted proteins | sample MGYA00237863_ERZ511475 | MGnify/ENA primary metagenome ERZ511475 (study PRJEB26305, sample SAMN06343858) | sediment metagenome | isolation source: hot spring sediment | place: Canada: British Columbia... | reverse complement strand
ACGTTTGCCGGCCAAATTGCGACTTTTGCGATGCACGAACGCACGTTCGTCAAGAACGGCGGGCGTCAGCCCGCCGTGGGTCGGAGAGCGCACTTACAAGAGCGCTCCGGCATTACGCGGGAGACTGCCGGCGATTCGTCGGCGAACGCCGTTGTAGTTGCGCTTCCACAAACACAGCAGGCTAACACCTGCCGCTCCCGACGTGGCCCGTTTGGCAGGAGAGGTCGCATTCCCGTGTCAACGCGTTTGCCGGTCCACGGCAAGCCGACGTACGCCGCTACTGCGTATATGCAGTAGCTATCCTCAAACGGGCGCACGTTGGCCGTTGCAAGGGCTCTTCCGCTTCCCTTCTCGCTCAGGCGGCTTACGGTGGTGGGGGGATGGTGATGAGGCGGTGGGCGGGGGATTGCAGGCCAGTTTGCAGAAAACGCACGAAACCCGCTACGTCGTTGATCTTGCCTTCGCTGTAAATGGCGACGATTTTCGCCTGCTGTTCGCTGACCGGCTCCAGAATCACGTATAGCGGCAGCTGAGCGTCGCCGAAGGTCTGCCATTGGAAATCGCGGTTCCATTCTGGCGGAGTCGAGGGCTGAAAAGCAGGCGGCACCACGTCCGTGTACAGGGCCACCTGCACGTACTGGTTCAGCAGCTGTCGGACTTCGGGCAGCGAGAACACACTGTTCTCGTTAATTTTGCAGTTGGTACAGGTGTCGCCGGTGAAATTGAGGAAAATCCGTTGCTTGCGTTTCAGGGCCAATTCCAGGCCGCGATGAATGCTGCCTAGGCCGTGTTCCGGCGTGGCATCCGGTAACAGGAAGGATTCGAGCCAGGCATAAATGGCTCCCTTGGGGCGAACCCGGTGCGATGTGTTTTGTTCACTGTTGGCGACCGGCGTCTGGTAAAGGCCTGGCAGCAAATAGGCCGCCAGCGTCAGAAAAGCTAGACCGAACAGCAAGCGTGGCACGCCGATCGGCGCAGTTTCCGGATCGTCATGAGGCAGGCGGAACAAGCCGAGCAAGTACAATCCGCAGGCGGTGGCGATGGCCACGTAGCTGCCCAGCACGAAGTCGAATGTGAGCAACACCGCATCGCCGAGCAACAGCTTTTCCGCAGCACGCAGGAACTTCAGGGCAGCGGCCAGTTCTAGAAAGCCCATCACCACTTTGACCGTGTTCATCCAATTGCCGCTCTTGGGCAGGGCCTTCAGCCAGGTAGGGAACAGTGCCAGCAAGAAAAACGGAGCGGCGAAGGTGATGGAAAAAGCGAGTCCGCCGGCCAGCAGGATCACCAGCACCCACAACAACTGTCCGACCTGCCCCTGGCGGATCATGGCGCTGATGTTGCCGACACTCGGTGCCAGACCGGCAAATCCGCCCAGGAAAGGCGCCACGCACGCGAAGCTGATTATGGTAAACGTCAGGGCCATAAACACCACACCAACCACGCCTCCTTTTGCCTCCCGCGCTGACGTGAACCGTGCCAGTCCCGAAGGCAACTGAATTTCGTACCAGCCAAACAGACTCAACGCGAAATAGACAAACAGCCCGCCGATAAGAAGGTTCGTCAGCCAGTGCTGAATCGCCGCCTGGAAAAAGCCCAGCAGCAACAACGCCCCCAACGTCAGCACGAGCACAATCGTTCCGCTATACACAAGTGCGAAAAAAACGGGGCGGTGATGTTCCTTCTCGGCCTGTTTGAGGAAAAAGCTGACGGTGATAGGGATCATCGGGAAAACGCACGGGGTCGCCAGCGAGATCAGTCCCCAGAGCATGCCGCTAAGAATAAAAGCGAGTAGCCCACGTTGCAGCACGCTGTCTTTAGCCGATACTCGGGCGGCGGATGCTGGGCCGGTCGTTGCCGTTACCTGTCTGCCGTCGTCGGTGGCAAAGCTACCCGGGGGCGTTCCGGTGGCTTTTTCCAGTGTAGCGCGGAACTGCGGCGGGACAGGCACGGTCGTCGGCAGAATCACCAACGGCACTTGCATGGCAAACGTTTCCGGCGGCAGGCAGCGTTCCTGATTGCCCTGCTTGACACAAACAAGAACACGCCCCCGCACTGGCAAAGCGTATGGACCAGGCTGGGCCTCCGGGCGCACCACCAGCCGCCGCGTAAACGTTACCGTGCCGGTGTAGTAATGTTTGCGATATGGCCCTTCCTGAACGGTGAGCGGCGGAGGTGTCTGCCAGTCCTCGACGGGTACCAGCACCGTGTTCTCGGGCAACTCGAACTGGTTGATGACGTTGGCCAACTCCGCATCTTCCTGACGCAACGGATAGGTCATCCAACCCTGTCGCAGTCGCAAGCTGATCTCCAGACGTACCACCTCCCCACGCCATGGGTGACCAGGGAAGATGGTAAAGCGCAACTCCTCGACGGCCTGGGCGAACGCTCCTTTGAGTGGCGCAGCGGCGGTAGCGGCTTGCGGTTCGCGGAAGAATTCGGCTATCTCATCAATCGGCTCTTCGGAGTTGGCGGCCCGCACGCTGGGCAATCCCAGGCACAGCAACACGGCCAGCCACACCGTTGCAACAGCTCGCCAGGGGCTCATTGTTTGCCCGCCGCCATGCGCTACACCTCTCCCGCGTACGTGGGGCAGAGCAAGGGAAAGCGGCTTACAAAAAGGCTGTGACCGGGGCATGGTTATCGCTGAGTCGGGACTACGGGGACTTTTTCTCGGTGGATGCAGGCGGGTCGAGCGGCAAGCTGCGCTGCTGGAAGTCGCGTTTGATCTGCACGGGAATTTCCCAGCGGATGGCATGCATCATACATACGCCCGTGCTTTTCTCCGGACAGCTGAAGTAGCCGACAGTGATCCGCAAGGTGTCGGCCTGGGCGATTTTTTCGGCGCTCAGCGTCAGCGTGAACCGTCCTTGATCCAGGTCGGGTTGCAATGTCGGCTGATCTTCCCAGACCACCTGGTTATGGCGCAAGGCTTCGACCAGACAGGGCATGGGCGATTGGGGGCTGATCTTCTGGCCCATGGGTATCTGCAACTGGCCCTGCACAGTAATTTGCCCCGTCGCCGTCAGGTCACGGGGCGGTTGGCGTACCACGATCGGGTCGGGGAAGGTTGGCCGTTTCGGTGGCGCTGGTCGTGGTGGTGGCTCCAGACCTTGCAGTGCCAGCGTCCGCACCTGTTTAGTCTTCAAATGTACGGCGCGGATGGCGTGATTGTTCGTATCGGCTACGAAGAGGAAATCGCCAGCAATAGAAATGCCTCCTGGTTCGTCGAAACGCGGTGGGTCATCGCTGTTGCCAGGCTTGCGGTCGCCGAGGAATGTACGGCAAGTGCGTTTGACCGGATCGAGGATTTTGATTTTGTTGTTATAGGTGTCGGCGATGTAAAGTAGCCCGTTGTGGTAGGCGACACCGAGCGGATGCTGCAAGCGTACCGCTTTGCCCTGGCCATCCCGGTCGCCGAACTCGAACAAGCCCATCCCCACCACGGTTCGTACCAGCCCGCGACTGGCATCGAGCGAAACCGCGCGGATGCTGGAGGTTTCACTGTCGGCGACGTAGAGCCACACGCCGTCGCTCGCTAGACCGCTCGGTTGGGCAAAAGCGCTGGTGCTGAGCGTACCGTCTATGATCTCTTCCATGCCGCTGCCGGCGTAAGCGGCGAGATGATCCTGTTGCAGGTCGAGTTTCCAGATTTGATGATGGCCGGCCATGGCGATGAAAAGTGTGCGGCCTAGGAGCAGCAGGTCCCAGGGACTGTTCAGCCCCACTTCGCGCGGTTTGCCGGCAGCGCGACGGTCGTGGCTCTGGGAACCGGTTCCGGCCAGAGTAGCCACTTGCTTTTCCGCCAGGTCGAGGACGCGGATGAGGTGATTCTTGCGGTCGGCAACGTAGAGTTTGGTGCCATCCAGAGCCAGACCTTGCGGGTCGTTAAACTGTGCCTTTTCAAACGGGCCGTCCTGCCAGCCTGGTTCGCCGGTGCCCGCAACGGCCAGCACTTTGCCTTCCCAGTCGGCGATGACGATCCGGTGATGCGAGCTATCGGCAATAAACAGCCGACGCGACGCGGCATCCGCCAGCACTTTGCCAGGGAAATACAGCGGTGTTTTCTCCCGCTGGCGAAACTTCTCCAGGTCGAAACGGAGTGGTTGCTCGTTGAGGGTTTTGCGAGCCCGATGCTCCTCGATGAGCTGAGCAATCGCCGCATCCAGAACCTCGCCCAGTCCTTCGCCCGAAGCCCGGCCGACCAAGTAACCTTCCGGGTCGATCAGAAAGAAAGTCGGCCAGGCGATGACGCGGTAGGCGTTCCAGATGCGGCGATTGGCATCGTTGACCACCGGATGCTCGATGCCGTACCGGAGAATGGCCTCGCGGATATTTTTGGAATCTTTCTCGGCGTCGAACTTAGCGGAATGCACACCGATGACCACGAGTTGATTGGCGTACTTTTTCTCCAGCCGGGCTAGGTCGGGCAAGACGTGCATGCAGTTGATGCAGCAATAGGTCCAGAAGTCGAGCAGGACGATCTTGCCCCGCAAATCGCGCAAACGTATCGGCCCGGCGGTGTTGAGCCATTCCACTCCGCCTTCCAATTCGGGAGCGGGAACGCGTGCTTTGTTGCCAGTTCCCCGAATGCCTGGTGGGGTTACGCCAGCCGATCCTGGTTTTTGACCAGGTTGGGCCATACCCGAACTCCCTGACCAGGCTGCGCCCATCACGCCAGCGGCAAACACAGCCAGAACAGCCAACCGCCAGGTGCTCCTTGCGGCACCCACGGTGGGCTCACCCCCTCCGCTTCTGATACGCCTCAGCGGCAGAATAATTCGCCTGTCGAGCATCGCACCTCCTCCCCGGTTGGGGTCCTGGCAAGCCCTTGCCCCAGCACTGGCCGCGATCCCCCGGCAGGTTCTCGGCACATACATCCCATTGTAAGCCGATTCGCCCTTCTTCCCCTGACCCGCGTGGGCTTACGACCACCGCTTCTGCGATTGGCTACTCGCTACGCCGTCCGTACAACCCTGGGAGGCTGACCTCCTGTCGTCCTGCGTTCGCTGCTGTCGTGCAATGTCAGATATTCAGCCCACGCAGACGGGCTACTTCAAAGCAGTCTTTATCGCCGCGTCCGGAAAAGCAAACGACCAGGACATGTTCCGGGGGACGTTGTGCCGCTATTTTGAGTGCTTCGACCAGAGCATGGGCGGTTTCCAGCGCCGGCAAGATGCCTTCGAGTCGGCAACAAAGTTCGAAAGCTTCCAGGGCTTCGCTATCGCTGGCGGTGGTGTAACGGACGCGGCCAGTCTCCTTCCACAGGCTATGTTCCGGCCCGACACCGGGGTAGTCGAGCCCAGCAGACACGGAATGGACATCGGCAGTCTGTCCCTCTTCATCCTGCAAAACATAGCTGAAAGTACCATGCAGCACACCTGGTCGCCCGAGATTGAGCGAGGCGGCATGTTGACCTAACTGCGAACCACGACCGCCCGCTTCCACGCCTACCAATTCCACCTCCGCATCTTCGATAAATGGATAAAACATTCCCGCGGCATTACTTCCGCCGCCGACACAGGCTACTACGACTTCCGGCAGTTTGCCGAATTGTTCCAGGCATTGTCGGCGAGTTTCGCGGCCAATGACGGATTGGAAATCGCGGACAATACGGGGGAACGGATGCGGCCCCACGACACTGCCGAGAATGTAATGAGTGGTTTCGACACTCGCCATCCAGTCGCGTAGCGCTTCATTGATGGCGTCGCGCAAGGTGCGACTTCCCGAATTGACCGCCACGACTTCAGCGCCGAGCAGGCGCATCTTGAAGACGTTGAGGCGCTGACGGCGAACATCCTCCTCGCCCATGTAAATGACACAGGGCAATCCCAGAAGCGCTGCGGCCGTGGCGGTGGCTACGCCGTGTTGCCCCGCACCGGTCTCGGCAATGATCCGTTGCTTGCCCATCCGCCGGGTCAGCAAAGCCTGGCCGATACAATTGTTGATCTTGTGGGCGCCAGTGTGGTTCAGGTCTTCGCGCTTCAGATAGATGCGGGCGCCGCCAGCGTGACGGGTCAAACGTTCGGCGAAATAAAGCGGCGTCGGCCGCCCCACGTAGTGACGCAAATAGTAATCGAATTCCTCCTGAAATTGCGGATCGCCGCAGGCGGATTCATACGCTTGTGTCAATTGCTCCAAAGCGTACATCAACGTCTCCGGGACATATCGTCCACCGAACGGCCCAAACCGGCCACGGGCATCTGGCCAGGAGGATAACGGCACAGGGCTTGCCAGCGTGCGCGAATCACTGGTCATGAGGCTTCTCGATGTTACACAGCGAACCGACACCGATCACTGATTGGCCACGGGATTCGCTGACGCCCCCGTTCCCGCGGGCCACAGCTTGGTTGGCACAGCTCGCTGGCGATTGCTTGATCGGGCATATCATGGGCAGCATATTGTACGGTTTTGTTCCGTCCAGCGGTTTTATGCCGGGATTCTCGACCAGCGACAGCGACTCGCCACCAGTTGTCCGGCATGCCACATTTCTGGAATTCGCCTCTGGCCCAGCGCGGCGATACAAGCCCACACGGTCAACCCCAAGTAATAATTTGCCCGCGGTGCTGGCTGTGCGCTCAGGCTTCTCGTGGACGGATGCGGATCGCCAGCTCGAATGCTTTGGCCGCGGATGAATTCCTCTGCGTGCCAGGAAGCCCTCTCGCTGCAATCGGCAAATCCGTCAAACCAGGCAGAATCGTATGCTACGCTTGTTACGGTAACCCCGACCGGGCCGGATCGGACGCAAGGCAAACCATTGGCCCGGACCGTACCAGGGTCAACGGAGAACTGGCCGTGTCAGGAGAGCAAGCACCCCACCAGTCCGGAGTATGGCTCCGGGACATCTCCAGCAACGTCGAATCGCGTCTGACAGAGCCTCGTGCGGTTCTCGCGGCGGACAACGCCAACCAGCAGGCGGCGACGATTCCGCCCGTAGATTCGGGCAATCCCGCAGGAGCGGAGCCTGCTGCGACCTTGCCGTCTGCTCATTCCGTAGTGATGACCAGCGAACCTCCGGACTTGGTCGGCCTGGAGTCCGCAAAAGTCGGTCCGGCGTTTCCCGACTCTCCGAGCCTTGTTCGGTTTGGAGAAACCGCTGAGGATTTGGGTTCCCTCTCGCCGAACATGGAAGGCCTTCGCCCCCCGCTTACCGCCCCTGTTGCCGACACCCTGCGCGAACTGGACATGAGCATGGACACGCTTCGCGTGCGTCCGACCGGTCGGTTGCTGGGCGACTATGAGTTGCTGGAAGAAATCGCCCGAGGCAGCATGGGGATTGTGTACAAGGCGCGACAGGTTTCGCTGGAACGGATCGTGGCGGTGAAGGTGATCCATGCGGGTCGGTTGGCCAGCGCGGAAGCAGTGCGGCGATTCTATGCAGAAGCGGAAGCTGCCGCCTCACTGCACCATCCCCACATCGTGCCCATTTATGAAATCGGCTGCGACCAGGGGTTGCACTTTTACTCGATGCGTTACCTGGAAGGGGGAAGCCTGGCGGGACAAGTGCCACGCCTGCGGGGCAACTGGCGCGAGATCGCCCGGCTATTGTGGCGGGTCGCCGACGCTGTCGATTACGCGCATCGGCACGGCGTGTTGCACCGGGATTTGAAACCGGCCAACATTCTCCTGGACGCCGATGCGCAACCAGTGGTCTCGGATTTCGGTTTATGCCAACGGCAGCCGACTTGCGGGCCAGTACAACCACAGCTGGCCAGTAATGAATGCCCAACAGGGAATGGCCCCGGAGACGGTCCACACTCCGCACAGCATCGGCCATCGCAGCCGAATGGTGCCGGTCTGCTCATTGGCACCCCGCTGTACATGGCTCCGGAGTTGGCCAGCGGTCGAGCCCCGGCCAGTGTCGCCAGCGATGTGTACAGCCTGGGAGCGATCCTGTACGAACTGTTGACCGGTCAGCCGCCCTTTCCGGGTGAAAACATCGCCGAAGTGTTACAGCGCATCAGTTCCAGCGAAGTAGCGCCTCCATCGCGGCTGTGGCGGGATGTACCCCGCGACCTAGAAGCGATTTGCCTCAAATGCCTGGAGAAAGACCCGTCACGGCGATACGTGTCGGCGGGAGCATTGGGGCAGGACCTGGAGCGATTTCTGGCGGGCGAACCGGTTCAGGCGCGTCGGATCGGTCGGGGGGAACGTCTCTGGCGCTGGTGCCGACAAAATCCCGTGTCTGCCGTCATCGCCCTCGGGGCACTGGTAAGCGGAACGGCGGCCGTGCTCGCGGTGCTGACACTGTCGGTGTTGACCGCCTGGCGGGAAAAACAGGCGGCCCAGCGATTCGAACTCCTGCATCAGCAAGCCCTTGCTGCCAGGGACGAAGCAGAACAGCAGCGACAGCGCACTGTGAGCATTCTCCGCCAGACCGAACAGCAACAACGCCACGCTCAGCAACAGGCGGCAGAACTGGCGCTGAGTCGTGCGGCAGCGGCATTTCAACGAGGCCAGTTTCCGGCAGGTTTACTCTGGCTCACCCGAGCCTTGAGCCTGGTGCCGAATGACGAGGAACATCGCCACCAGACGCTCCCCGGCGGGCCGATGCCTGCCGCTCCTGTCATCCGCACCATGCTGGCCGGTTGGAGCGAGGCGACGCACCGTTTGCAGTTCTGTGCTGTCCCGCCAGGACGCTGGCACAGCATTGCGCTGCATCCAAACCGAGACGAATGTTTCGGGATCAGCGAGAGCGGCCAGGCATACCGCTGGGCCTACAGGTCGGAAAAACAGCCACAGCCGGTTTGCCGATGTCCAGATCGGTTACGGGATGTGCAGTGCGCCGATGCCGGTCTGGCTTTGCTGAACTGGCATGAGCATGGCTGGAAGCTGTGGAACGCTGCCGGCGAACAGATGCTCGCAGAATGGGCCAGCGCCGTGCCACTTCGCCGCTGGGCAGTGAGCTGTTGCGGAAATGCCTGGGCAGTAGCCACGCAGACCAACCAGCTGTACGTGTGGAAACTCGCTCCGAATCAAATGCCGACCCTGGCCGGGCAATGGCAGTTGCCAGAAACGGTCGAATTGCTGCAATGCAGCGACGACGCCGGCCGGGTGGTCGCGCGAACACGTCAGGGGGTCTGGGTCTTGGAAACGGCAAGTCCCGGCGCGCCCAGTGGCGCCACCTTGGCCCAGAGCCCAACCGCTATAGCTTTGCCGGCGAACGGGCAGCACCTGTTGCTGGGCAGCGAAGAAGGAGTTGTCCGGGTGCGTGAGACGTCGGTCCGCCGGAGTTCGCAGCCGTTAGTGAACGCTGCTTCCCCGATCCGCCACATGCGGGTCAGTGCCAACGGACGCGTGCTCGCCACGGCTACCGCGAACGGCTGGGTGCAGCTGTGGGATACCGAGACGCGTCGGCAGCTTGGCCAGGCGCTTGCCGGAGATGGCCTGATTGCCGACGTGGCTTTGACTCCCGATGGCCGACGGTTGGCTGTGCTCAGCGAAGCCGGCTTGGTACGCATCTGGGAAGTTCGCCAGCAGGCCGCTGGCGAAATCGTGCAAGTGTTGCCCGAACCGGTTACCCAAGCCGAGTTTGCCCACGACGGTTCCTGGCTGCTGGCCGCAGGGCAAGAAAACGTCCGGCTCTATCGCCGCGACGGCAAGCGCTGGGAAACCTGCTGGCAGTTGCCAGTCGCCTCGCCGGTACAACGGCTGGCCATCACTGCGGACGCCCGACTGGCCATGCTCGCCTTCCGCGACGGCCAGGCCATGCTCGTGCCGACCAATTCCTTTGGCCAGGCCACCTCCCGGGTCAATCATGGCAAGCAGCTGTTAGAGTCCGCCATAGACCCAGAAGGACGCTGGCTGGCAACAGTCGGCAGCGACTTCCAGGTAGCTGTTTGGGACCTGCGCTTGCAGCAATTGCTCGGGCCACGCTGGCAATTACGCGAGCCAGCGACGAGTCTGCTCTTTAGTCCGGATGGCCAGGAACTGATAGTAGGTCTGGCAAGCGGGAACATCGCCTGTGGAAGAGTCTCCGTTCCGTTACAACCTCCGCAACTCTGGCCAGCCCACCAGGGGTCGGTATCCGTGCTGGGCTTCGTTTCACCGGGCCGGGTGTTGATCAGCGGCGGAGCGGACGGCAGGCTGTTGCTGTGGGACACTGCACGACGCAAACTTTTGGCCAGTCCGAACTTACATCTGACATCCGTCGCGCGGCTGAGTCCGGCTACGGATGGCCAACTGGTTTTCGTAGCCGGGACGGATTTTGCCAACGCCTTGGTTTGGCTGCAAGCAACCGCCAGCCAGGTACCAGCAACCATGCCGATTGCCCAATACCGGTTCTTGCACGAATCGCCACAGTACGAAGCTGTCCTTGCTTCGTTTTCGCCGCAAGCGACATGTCTGGCCGTTGCTTACGCCGACCGAAGCCTGGAAATCTGGGATACGCAAACCGGCTACCGTTTGCTGCCGACCTGGCCGCTTCCATCCCGGCCGGTAGCGTTGGTCTGGCCGAACGATCACGAAATCGTTGCCGTTTGTGCCGACGGCAAGGTCATCTGCCGCAGCTTCCCGACACCGGCTCAGGGTGATGTCAACACGCTGCTGGCCCAGGTGCAATTGCACACCGGTCAACACCTGGATTCCGGAACGGTTCGCTATCTAACGCCGGAGCAATGGCAGCAACTCGCCTGGCAATTGCGTTCTGCACACGCCGCTACCTCGCCCGATCCGTAGGGGCAACGCTTGCCGTGCTTCGACCCTCGCGTCGCCACACCGAACCTTGTCAGCAAACTTCGCCATTCGTTATTCGCTATTCACCATTCGCCGCGTTGTATCCTACTCGGAGCGGCTGGCGTAAGCCGTCGGGGTTCGAGTCGCGTGGTTCACAGGCAGGATCGGTGAGGTAGCTCGCTGTGGATTGCAGAAGCCGCGAGCGTAGGCCCGCCGTGGACAGAATGCGGCCAAACATTTTTGCTTGCCAGAAGACAGTCCAATTGTTTATCATGATACCTCAATTCCGCGTTCCAAACCAGGAGCGGCGGGCGTAAGTCCGCCGTGGACTACAGCAACATCGGGCGTAAACGTGCCGAGCATCGGTGGATTTCGGAACCAGCATTCACCCGCGGCGGATAGCCGCCGCACCCGAACACCCCATTTTGGATAGAATCAGGGAATGGGCGAAATTCGCAACCTTCTTTCGGAATCTAGCGAAGCTGAGGCCAACCAACAACCGACCGCGACCCGCCTGGTCGGCTTAACAGCCAATTGGTGGCGTTTTTCTGATGACCCCAGGTGGGTCCTGACCGAAAAACAACAAGCTGGGCTCGCAGCGGCAGGTGTATGGGTCAGCCGCGGACGTAACCCCGCCGGGGAACCAGCAACAGGGGGCAGAGCCTTCGTGCTCAGCCTGTGCCACCTGCATTGAAGTCCCATTCTCGCCGCGGAGGGAAATGCTTCGTGAAGAAACTGCTCGCTTTATTGCTCCTAGTAGCTGCCGGCTTGACAGCCGTCGCCTATTGGTGGGGTCAGACCCGACCAGCGGCGCAGCCCCTCCCTCGCACCGAGCCGGTTACCCGCGGACCGATTATTCGCCGCCTGGCCAGCGGTCAGGGACGTTTCGTACCGACGCGGGTCGTTCCCGTGGTTACCGAAGTGGCGGCTGGGAAAATCGTCGCGATCAATCCTCGAGCCGAACCGGGCCAGTTTGTACAGGCCGGGGAATGGTTGGCACGTCTTGACACGACCCAGGCCGAACTGACACTCAAACGCACCGAAGCGGAACTGGCGTCGGCTCAATGGGATTTGGAGCAGGCCCGACTGCGTTTGCAGGAAATCGAAACCAAAAAGAATCAGGCCGATTCCGCTGTCCGGTACGCTGAAAAATACCTGCAAACCATCCAGGGGTCCAACCCGGACCTGGAAACCAAAGCCCGAGCACAACTGGAATTGGCTCGCGAGCAGCAAAAAGCAGCCGAACTCGGTTTGAAAGCCGCCGAGGCAGCTGTTCTCGCCGCCGAGAAAAAGGTGGAAGCCTATCGCGTCGGCGTGGCCGCTGCCCAGAAGCAGCTCGACATGTGCACTATTAAGGCTCCGGAAGGCGGGGTCGTTCTCGAAAAACGTATTGTTCCCGGCCAGCTGATTACACCCCAGGCGGTGCCCGTCTTGTTCGTCCTGACTCCGAATGCCGATGACCTGGAACTGGCCGTGCAGGTCAACGAAACCGACATCCCGCAGGTCGAAGAGGGCATGGAAGCGGAGTTTACCGTGGATGCGTTCTCGGGAGAAAACCTGGTCTTTCGCGGTAAGGTCACGCGGGTTGCCCTGACGCCGACCTCGCCAACATTGTCCGGATTGCGCTTGCCTGTCGGCCCGGTGGAAGGAGGCAATATCTGGAGTTTGCTCGGTGGCATGTCTTCCGGGCCCGTCAATTACACGGTAACGCTGGGGGATTTTCAGCCGCCACCGGCAAAAGAGGGCCGGCCTCGGCGATTCAAACCGGGCATGAGTGCCAACGTGGATTTCCTTCGCCGACTGGTTAGCGAGCCGGTATTGCGTATCCCGAACGAAGCCTTGAGCTTTCGCCCGCCCGATCTCAAACCGGAACTACTTGAGCAAATCCGCACGCAGGAGACTCCCAGCCGCAAACCTGTCTGGGTTTGGATTGCCAATGGACGCGGTGGTCGCATGGAGATGCGCTGGGTTACCATCCGCCCCGAAGTGACCGACGGGAAGTACACCCAACTGGAGGATGCCGACGCTTTGCAGGAGGGAACCCTGGTGGTCGTCGATATTCCGCCACCGCCGCCCAGAACTGGAATTTTTGAAACGCCCGTACGAATTGGTCCCAATTAGTGAGAGCGATCGGCAGGAAATTGGAGACCGGGACCGGTGGGCGTAAGCCCACCGTGGCCGACCTGCAGCTATTCGCCCTTCGCAATTCGCCGCTCGGCAGGTGAGGCGATGATGAATGAAGAACACGACTGCCAGCCCCTGATGGTCCTGGAAGACGTGCATAAGGTGTACGACACCGGGGCGGTGCAGGTGCAGGCTTTGCGCGGCGTCAATTTGGAGATTTATCCCGGCGAATTTGTTGCCATCATGGGCGCCAGCGGTTCCGGCAAATCCACGCTCATGAACATCATGGGCTGCCTCGACCGGCCTACCCAGGGAATCTACCGGTTTGACGGCGAGGATGTGAGTCGGCTCGACCGCAATCGCCTCGCTTTCTTGCGCAATCGCAAAATCGGTTTCGTCTTCCAAGGTTTTAATTTGCTGAAACGGCAAACGGCCCTGGAAAACGTGGAATTACCACTGATTTATGCCGGAGTGCCGGCACGGGAACGCCGGCGGCGGGCTCTGGAGATGTTGCGTCTGGTTGGCCTGGAAGACCGCGCGCATCACCTGCCGAACCAGCTATCCGGCGGGCAGCAGCAACGGGTGGCCATCGCCCGCGCCTTGATAAATCATCCCCAGGTCATCCTCGCCGACGAGCCCACCGGTAATCTCGACAGCCGCACCAGTGAAGACATCATGGCCGAGTTTCAGCGGCTCAATCAGGAATTCCACCAGACAATTGTCATGGTGACGCACGAAGCCGACATCGCAGCACATGCCAGCCGCATCATTCTCATGCGAGACGGTCGCATCGCCAACGACAAAATCAATCCCCGTCCACGCCAGGCACGCGCAGCCCAGCAGGCCGACGTCCTGCATGAGGCATCCACCCTGCCAATCGAAATCCCCAGCGGCTGTGGCGAGGAACCGCAATCGTCGTAGCCGACCCGCGGTGGTGGCGTTTGGCCAGCTGGCTTGACTTGTCTTGCTGGCTGACCTGACGCGGCATTCGCCATTCGCTATTCCAGGAGCTGGCGCTTCTGGCTGGTGCAGGGGAAACCAACCAATGAGCCTGGCTAGTGCTATCCGCATTGCTATTGATGCTCTGCTGGTCAATAAAGGGCGATCGCTGTTGACCAGCCTGGGTATAGTCATCGGCATTGCCGCCGTCATTGCCATGGTGGCTGCCGGCACGGGTGCGCGTGAAAAACTTGACGAACGCCTGAGCAGCGTCGGCAAAACCCTGATCCTGATCCGCGCTACCACTCGCAGTTCCGTCGGACTGATGACGTTGGCCCAACCGTTTTCGCCCAGGGATGTCCAAGCGCTAAGAGAGGACGCGAAACTGCGGCAGTGGCTGATCGGGCTATCCGAATCCCAGTTTGAACTGGTCACGGCCTCCACGGCCACCGCAGTTTGCCACACCACCGCCACCGGGGGCACACCGGAAATCAAGGAGGTTCGCGGCTGGCGCCTCGCTCTGGGACGGTTTTACACGGACGCCGATGTCAAAAAGGCGGCGACCGTGTGTGTTCTGGGCGAGACGGTTCGCAGAAAACTCTTCCCGCAAATCAGCAATCCCGTCGGCCAGGCCATTCGTGTCCAGGGGACTAGCCTGCAGGTCATTGGCGTCATGGCTCCCAAAGGCCGCGCGCCTACTGGTGCTGACCAGGACGACCAGATTTTCGTCCCTATCACCACCTTGCAGGAAAAAATCGCCCACAACCGGAATGTCTCGGTGATCGTTACCGCGGCTCGCGATCCCGTCTATCTCGAACTGGCCGAGCAACGCATCCGCGAAATCCTGCGACAGACGCGGCACATTCGTCCCGGCATGGAGGACAACTTCGAGGTCACCAGCGTGCAGGAGATGGCGCAGCTGGCCGTATTCCTCACCGCCACGCTCAATATCCTCATTGTGGTCATCGCTTCCATCTCGCTGATCGTCGGGGGCATCGGCATTATGAATATCATGCTCGTCTCGGTCACCGAGCGTACCCGGGAGATTGGCATTCGCATGGCGGTAGGGGCTCGCCCGAAAGACATCCGCAACCAGTTCCTCATCGAAGCTGTCGTGCTGGCGCTGATGGGCGGGCTGGTAGGCGTGTTGGTCGGAATTGGCCTGGCGCTGCTCCTAGGCTTGCTGCTGAACTGGCCGGTGTACGTTTCCCCCTTCTACGTGGCGTTGGCATTCGGCGTGGCAGCGGTTGTCGGCATCTTCTTCGGTTATTATCCAGCCGCCAAGGCCTCTCGCCTCGATCCCATTGAAGCCTTGCGCTACGAATGAGCGGATTTGGGAGCCTGGCTCACCTCCAAGGCACTGAGACACAAAAGCACCGACGATCCCCGGTGGGCTTGCGCCCGCCGCTACTATCGCCCCGGCCGAACTTACGTCCGCGACTCCTGCCGCGTTGCCACGAGCCATAGCAGGAAAGCTGGCGATGCTACGCGCCATCTTCTTCGATGCGGTAGGCACTACTATCCGTCCTGAGCCGCCGGTCGCTGAGGTTTATGCACGCTTTGCCCTCCGATATGGGCTCCAGCTAACTCCCGAAGAGTTGCGCCAACGTTTTCAATCGGCTTTTTCCCGGCAGCGGGAACTGGATCGACGACAGCACTGGCGAACCAGTGAGCAGCGAGAACTCCGGCGCTGGCGATGCATTGTCCAGGGAGTTTTTCCGGAACTGTCCGACACCGAAGCAATTTTCCGTGAGCTCTGGCAGCATTTCGCCCGTGCCGATTCCTGGGCCTGTTATCCGGAAGTAGCTGATGTCCTTGAGCGCCTGGCGGCTCGTGGCTACCTTCTCGGTCTGGCTTCCAATTTCGATGAGCGGCTTCGCCGGATTTATGCGGGCCTGCCATGCCTGCACCGTTGTTCGTGCCTACTGATCAGCAGCGAGATCGGCTGGCTGAAACCAGCCCGGCAATTCTTTGAGACGGTGGCCCGAACGGTGCGTTTGCCGAGTCAGGAAATTCTTTATGTCGGCGATGATTACGAGACGGATTGCCTGTCGGCTCTGGAGGCCGGATTCCAAGCCGTCTGGCTGAATCGCGAGCTGGCAGCAAACTCGCCGAACCACGAACTGCCCAACGACGCAGCGACGCCGTTGGCCCACGGGGCGTTCCCGCCGTCGAATCTGCCGGAACCGCCTGCCGAAAGCGTAACCGGCCCCCGATCGTGCCCTGTTTCCATGCGGAACACTCAGGATGTTCGACCCATACAAATAACCAACCTGGAACCGCTGCTGGCACTGTTGGAAACCTCGTCGCCACCGTTGCCATGATGCAGAAATGTGCCGTCCTGGACAGTGCCCTGTTCGTCTCATAAACCGCTTGCAGGTCACAGAATTGGCACGACGTGGAATGTCCCGCTTCGGAACCCCGATTGGCCAGTGGCGAACCGGCAGCCTATCCATGCCGCTGAGGCGATCCTTTCCGTGAGCCGAAAATAGTGGCGATCGCATCATGCTTTTGCTTCGTGGCAATCAATACACGACCAGGGGCGACGTAAGAGTGTAGCGCCGCTGCGCATCACAGTTCGTACGGCTGCATCTACCGCCACCTGGAAGCGTCGTGTGGCTGCGGAAACTTCACCACTCGGTACTCGCTACTCGCCATCCAGTGAGTACAGACATGCCCATTCGCAGTTACGAAGAAGCCTTGGCCTTCTGGTTTGGCCGGATCAACTACGAGCAAACCGGGATGCCGCCCGACTTGCGGGCCTTGAAACTGGAACGGATGCAGGCCTTGCTGGACCGACTGGGTCGGCCACAGGAACGCCTGCGGATCATCCATATTGCCGGCAGCAAAGGAAAGGGTTCGACGGCGGCGATGCTGGCGGCAATTTTGCAAGCAGCCGGGTATCGCACCGGCTTATTCACTTCGCCGCATCTGTGTCGCGTTGAGGAGCGCGTACAGGTCAACGGCCAGTGTATCTCGCCACCGGAGTTGACTACGTTGATGCAGGAGATTGAATCCGCCTGCAAAGAAGTGGAGGCAGCCGGGCACACTCCGCCGACATTTTTCGAAATTATCACAGCGCTGGGCTGGCTCCATTTTGCTCGCCGTCGCGTGGACTGGGCCGTGGTCGAAGTCGGGCTGGGCGGCCGATTCGATTCGACCAACGTCTGCCGACCGCACGTCGCCGTCATCACCAGCATCAGCCTTGACCATGTGCAGCAACTTGGCCCGACTCTCGCACACATCGCCCGTGAAAAAGCCGGAATTATCAAGCCGGGCGTGCCAGTTGTAAGCGGTGTAACCGAAGTGGAACCGGCCGGCGTCATTCGCGCGGTGGCCCGTCAGCAGCAAGCACCTCTTTACGAACTCGGCGTGCATTTTGAGTTTGAGTATCAACCCGGCCAGTTCACACCCCGTTTACTCCGCTGGCCGAGCTTGCGCTATCGTTCGCTGACCCACTCGCCTGCTTCCCCATTGGCGATTCGCTATTCGCCATTCGCGGCTGGGTACACTATTGGCCATTCGCCGGTCGCCACAGTAGAAGCGACGGTGACGCGCAACTCGTACCGGGGACCTCACGGAGGATTTACGCCATCCGCTGGGGATGCTAGCCAAGCTGGCGAATTCACCCTTTCCTTGTGGGGCCGACATCAGGCCGCCAATGCCGCCGTCGCCCTGGCCGTGGTAGAACGTCTCCGCGAACTCGGCTTACCTTTACCCGACGAGGCCATCTCCCGCGGACTCGCTCAGGTCCACTGGCCTGCCCGAGTCGAAGTATTGCACGCCCACCCGACGGTGGTGCTGGATTGCGCTCACAATCGTGCTTCTGTGGCCGCTCTTGTGCACACCCTCCGAGAAAGCTTCTCCTGGCGTCGCTTGATTGTCGTGCTCGGTTGTTCTCGCGACAAAGACATCGCTGGTATGCTGGCCGAACTCGCCCCCGTGACGGATGCCATCTACCTGACGCGCTACAGCACTAGCCCGCGCGCCGCCGATCCAGAAGAGCTTCGCGACTTGTGGCTTGGCCCGGGTCCGGCTCACGTTCATACCAAAGCAGAATCGGCCTGGTGCGCTGCTCTTGAGGCCGCACAGCCGGACGATCTCATTTGCATTACCGGCTCGGTCTTCCTTGCTGGCGAGTTGCGCGACCGCATTCTCACCAGTCTCGGTTCCACGGTCTCCCCCGCCGCTTCCGCAGTCTCCTAACAGCCCTGGACAAATCCGTTTCAGCAAGCCCGCTGTGTGCGTCGTGCTACCCGGCCAACTTGTGCAGCACACGCCGGGCCAGCGTGTTAAACTTTCTTCGGCGAAGGCATTCTCCGGCAACACAGGAGCAAGCGATGTGGCCAGCTCTGCTAACACCGCTCATTGGCGAGGATACCACGGGCATGACGCTTAGCCTCGATAATGGCAACGAAATTGCTGTGCAGCAAATCCTCCATGCCACCGCCCAGGCAGTCGTCGTCCGGGGCCGCTGGGCGGGCTCGTGCGAGACCGGCTGGACCTTCCTGATTCCCTGGGAGCAAATCGTCTGCTGTGTGTTCACGCGTTCCCTGCCGGCCAGTTTGCAAAAACAATTGGGGCTGTCTTCGCCTGACCCGCAGGCCGATTCACGCCACGACAACTCCCCAGCAGTGGAAAGCTCGCCCCCAGCTCCTACACTGTCTGCAGAGGGCAGCACAGCGGCATCAGCGTCGGTTCCGCCGCCAGCACCGTCCGAGGAGCGACTGCGACAGCTCCGCGAACGCCTCCGACAACGCTCACAGCTATAGTGATGTTAAGTACACTATATCACTGCCATCCTTCTGGCTAGCATGATTGAAACCTGGGTCGGCACATCTGGCTATTCGTATCAGGATTGGGTCGGGCCCTTCTATCCGCCCGGTACTCCACCGGGACGCATGCTTCGTTATTATGCACAACACTTTCCGCTGACCGAACTTAACTATACCTTTTACCGTGTTCCTACGCCTCACGAGTTAGTGCGTTTAGCTGAGAAAGCCCCGCGCGGATTTCGCTATCTGGTCAAGCTCTATCAATCACTTACCCATGAATTAAGCGGCAATGATCTTGCGCCCTTCCGCGAAGCTGTAGATGCGATGGCGCAAACCGGAGCATCGCTCGGATTATTAGCGCAATTTCCGGAGCGATTTCATAATACCAAAGCTAACCGCGCCTGGGTGGAAACTTTGCGGTCGGGGTTTCCCGATCACACGCTGGCGGTGGAATTTCGCCATTTCTCCTGGGATCGGGACTCCGTGCGCCGCTGGCTTCGCGATCGGAACATCGTGCAGGTCTCTGTAGATGTGCCACCTTTACCCACTATATTTCCCAGCAAATTGATCCTCACCGACTCCGTCCTATATCTGCGACTGCATTCCCGACGGGCTGAAACCTGGTATGCGGACGACAAGGCTCGCTATGACTACCTTTATAAAGACGAGGAATTGCTGGAATGGGTAGAGGCCATGCGGCAGGCGCGGCCACGGCGGGCCTGGGTCCTGTTCAACAACTGCCAGCGCGGTCAGGCCGCCATCAACGCCGAGCGCATGCAGCAACTCCTTCGCAATTTCCCACAAGATTTCACACTCATCCCGCCGCCCGGCAGCTCGGAAGGCAGCTTATTTACTTAAATGCAGCAGAGCCGCTAACCCGGGATCCTGCATTGCCCATAGCTTAGAAAACTAGGCCGGTTATCCATGAATCCCGCAGACAAATCCAGAGCAACCCCGGATTCAGGACGGCGTTTTGTAGTGCTCTATCATACCTGGCCGAAACCGCATTATGATCTGATGTTAGAATGGCAGGGAGCCTTGAAAACCTGGCGGCTGCCGGAACTCCCTCGGCCTGGTGTTCGCCTGAATATAGAGGCTATCGGAGATCATCGTCTGGCTTATTTAGACTACGAGGGCTCCGTCTCCGGTGGTCGTGGCGAAGTGAAGCGCGTGGACAGTGGTCTCTACGAGGGCGATCTAAACATCGGTGATAAGCCGATTCGTATCATCGTGCACGGCCAGCAAATGCAGGGAACCTGGCAACTGATTCCAAACCCGGAAAGCACTGCCTGGGAACTATACTGGTTGCCAGGCGATTGATGATTAGTCCCCGACACGATGGTTGCCAGACCGCATTACTTAGATACTAACTCCGCCAGGAAACGATCGACATCGGAGTATTTGAACTGCCGGTCGGGATCGTCGCGGTCAAAACGGCGCAAGAGTTTTCCTTCGCGATCCAGGACTAACACGCAGGGAATGCCCTTGATATTCCAGTGATTGGTCCAATCGTCGTAGTCGATCAGGAAATTCGGGAAGTCGGCTCGTTGCTGGCGGAGAAATTCCAGAGCTTTGTTGGCGTCTTTGGGCTCGTCAATGGTGACCGACATCACGACCACGCCCTTATCGGCATACTTGCGATGTAAGGCCACCAACTCGGGGAACTCCTGTCGGCAGGGAATACACCAGGTCGCCCAGGTGTCCACGACAATGTACTGGCCGCGATACTCAGCGAGGATTTTCTGCCACTCCACCAACTGGACGGAGCGAAGTTGAATCCGATCCGTTTCCGGGGCGGGTTGTGTCTGTGGTCTCGTGGTGGGCGAAGGACTGTCGCGGTTACAGCCCAGCCCGGCCAGCAGCGCGGCTAGCCAAAGGACTATCGCCGGTGAGGGCAGATAAGCATTCACCCTTACCGATAGACAGCGGGACATATTCCATCTCCCGGTAGCAGCGAGAAACTCAAAAGGACAGGGGATCAGTCATCCCTGTCCGTTACCCACGCTTTATTATTACGGAACTACCTTGCGATTGGATCGCACTGTCGAGTATTGCATCACATTTTTGGGGATTGCTGCCGGCGAAAAAAGTTGGAAAATAACCTGTGGGCATGTCCGGGCTGAATTAGGCTGGGGGGCATTGAGTGTACAAAGGGCTTGTCGAGTCGAATGACCAACTCGCTGCTCCATTGCTATTGAGGAAATACCCATGTCGGCAGGAAGATCGCGGCCGCACGCCGGGCGCTGGAACAAACGTTGGGCAGTGTGGCTAAGTCTGCTGCTGGTGGGCCTAGTGGGAATCGGTGCCAGCCTGTTCGCTGCCTGGATCGTACGCAACGACGAAGAACAAAACTCCCGGGCGGAGTTGGAACGGCAATGTCAAGCCTGGCAGGAGCCGGTAAACGCGGCCGTGCAAGAATCCTTGGCGCTACTGACTGGATTGCAGGATTTCTTCGCCGCTTCCGATCAAGTGGACGCGGAGGAATTTCGGCAGTTCGTGCGGCGTTCTTTGAGCCGGCAAAAATGCATACGGCTGGTGGCCTGGGCGGCACGTGTCCCTGCGGAGAAATGGTCGGAGTGGCGTCGCCGAGCCACAGAAGCCTGGGGCGTGCCCAGCAGTTTCCAGTTACGAGACGGGCACGGTCAACTCTACGAGCCTCATTCGCCACAGGAGATACTGTACCCGCTCACTTTCGTGGAGCCAGCTTCCCGCGCGGAGTCCTACCGGGGGATAAATTTGGCCAGTTACGCAGACTGGTCAGCAATTGTGTCCGCGCTAGGTAGCAGCGACGCGGTGACGGAATGGATCAGCGCTGCACTCGGAGCGTCCGGCACCGCTCGGCCGAACATTATTTTCGCGGCGGCAGCCAAAACTGGCCTGGTCGCTCGCTTACCGGCTCAGTCCAGCGTCCAGGAGGGTGTGGTGCTGGTCGTGCTGGATGCGGAGCAACTGGTCGAGCAGTATCTCGGTAGCGTGGTGCCGGAGGGGGTACAGGTACGGCTCGTTGCCGAAGGAAGCGAAATGCCACCCGCCCACAACGTTGTCCTGTATGAGCGAGCCGCTGGCCAGGAAACCCTCGCCGACCGACCCGCGATTTGTGCCCTGGATACCCCGGACGACATCTGGCTGGAATTTACGCCCACGCAGCGCTATCTCCGTCAATGGTTGCCGTGGCGTTCCTGGGTGACGCTGGCCAGTGGAGTGGTGTTGCTTGGTCTGGTGGAACTGTGGGCGGTGACTGGGTTGCGTCGGCGGGAGAAAATCGAGGCCCTGATCCGTCGCCGGACTGAAGAATGGGAACAGGCGCATCACCATCTCGCCGAAGAAGCCCGTCGCCGCGCCGAAATGGCCGAGGAACTGTTCCGTCAGCAACAACTGCTGCACGGTATCGTAGAAAACTCCCCCGCGGTGATCTACGCCAAGGATTTACAAGGGCGTTATTTGTTCATTAACACCCGCTACAGCGAACTGTTCCACATTGGGCCGGAAGAAATCGTGGGTCGGACAGATGCAGAAATTTTTCCGCGAGAATTTGCGGAACGGTTCCAGGAAAACGATCGCCAGGTCCTCCAGCAGGGGCAAGCCATCGAGTTTGAAGAAACGGTGCCGCAAAGCGATGGCGTGCACACGTACATTTCCGTGAAGTTTCCCATTCGTGATCAACAAGGTCGTTGCGTAGCCGTCTGCGGTATTTCTACGGATATAACCGACCGCAAACGTGCGGAGTCAGCGTTGCGGGATTCCGAAGCGCTGTATCACTCCCTGGTGGAATGCGTGCCGTTGTGCATCCTCCGCAAAGATCGGGAAGGGCGGTTCACCTTTGCCAATCAGAAATTCTGCCAGATGCTGGGGCGACCGGCGGAGGAAATTCTTGGCAAAACCGATTACGATTTTTTCCCGCCAGAGTTGGCCGACAAGTATCGTCGGGATGACCAGCGGGTTCTGAGCACTGGCCAGGTCTTTGAGGACATCGAAGAGCATCAGACCCCATCGGGTGAGAAGCTCTTTGTGCAGGTGCTCAAGTCGCCGGTGCGCGATGCATCTGGCCAGATTGTGGAAGTGCAGTGCATGTTCATGGATGTCACCGAGCGGAGACGGGCGGAAGAGGCATTACGGCGAGCACGGGAAGCGGCGGAGGCGGCCAATCGAGCCAAGAGCGATTTCCTCGCGAACATGAGCCACGAAATTCGCACGCCTCTGAACGCCATCATCGGCCTGACGGAGTTGCTTCTGGATACTCCCGTCAATTCTTTACAACGGGAATATCTGCAGATGATTCTCGAATCGGGCGAATTACTGCTGGCACTGATCAACGACGTCCTGGATTTCTCGAAGATCGAAGCGGGCAAACTGGAACTGGAGAAATTGCCGTTCGAGTTGCGGGAACACGTCGGCGACACGTTGAAACTGCTGGCCGCTCGAGCCAGTCAGAAGGGTCTGGAACTGGCCCTCGATGTCGCCGCCGATGTCCCGGAAGTGGTCATCGGAGATGCGGGGCGACTCCGCCAGGTGCTGCTGAACTTGCTTGGCAACGCTATCAAGTTTACCCACGAGGGCGAGGTAGTGGTGCAAGTCGGCTGTCTGGAGCGGGGACCGTCGGAGTGCACGCTGCAATTCTGCGTCCGCGACACCGGCATTGGCATTCCCCGTGACAAACAGGAGCGGATTTTCCAGGCCTTCGAGCAGGCGGATACCTCCACGTCGCGACGATATGGTGGCACGGGTTTAGGCCTGGCCATCGCCTCACGTCTGGTGGCATTGATGGGCGGATCGATCTGGGTGGAAAGCGAACCGGGACGCGGTAGTAAATTCTTTTTCACGGCGCGGCTGGGCGTCGGCCAAACGGAATATCGCCCGGAAAAGCAGCACCTGCTTGCACAGCTTCATGCCCTGCGCGTCCTTATCGTGGATGACAACGCCACCAACCGCACTATCCTGGAAGCGATGCTGCGGAGCTGGCAGATGCGCCCCTGTTGCGCCGGGGGAAGCGTAGAAGCTCTTCGCTCTCTGGCGGAGGCGCGGCAGGCAGGGCAACCCTTCGACCTGGTTCTGACGGATGTCGCCATGCCGGACGGTGATGGTTTTGAACTGGTCGAGGCCATTCGTCGGCAGGAACCCTCGCCGCCAGTCATCCTCATGCTCACTTCCGCGGAACGTGGCGAAGACCTGACACGCTGCCAACAACTCGGCGTGGCACGCTACCTAATTAAGCCGGTGAAGCACTCGGAGTTGCTGGAGGCCATCCTCAGCGTTTGCACAGAAACGCTGGATAGCGGAGCCAATACAACGAGGGAAGTGGCCCTGAGCCCACTGCAGACAGGCACTGGGGAATCGACCGGTGTACTGCCTCGGCCCATGACTACGGCAACGCGGAGTTTGCGGATACTTATCGTCGAGGATAGTCTGGTAAATCAGCGGCTGATGCAGGGATTGCTGAACAGCTGGGGCCATGAAGTGGTGATCGCCGAGAACGGCCCGCAGGCTCTGGAATACTTCGCACGCCGCCAATTCGACTTGATGCTCATGGATATTCAGATGCCGGACATGGACGGCTACGAGGTGATGCGGCGGATTCGCGCTATGGAAAAACAAAGTGGTGGACACGTGCCGATCGTGGCCATCACCGCTCGGGCGCTGCGGGACGATCGCCAGAAATGTCTGGAAGCGGGGGCCGACGGTTATCTCGCCAAACCGATTCGCGCCGCCGAACTGGCCCGGGAAATGGAGCGCGTGCTGGCACTCGTCAGCCCGGCGGCCACGGGTGCGCAGGGCGCAATGGGTCAGTCTGACCCGACTGAGTCTGCCGCGAAGAAAACGCTTCCAGCCACAGTCGGCGTTGCGGCTGCCAGAACCCTGGTCTCGCTGGAGACCGCTTTGTCGGCGACTCGCGGCGACCGAATTTTATTGCGACAGGTAACGGAAGCGTTCCTGACAGAAGGTCCCCGGCTGCTGGCACAGGCGGAACAAGCCTTGGCCAATCACGATGCCGAAGTCCTCAAGCGCAGCGCTCACACGCTGGCGGGAAATCTTCACCTTTTCGGCGTGGAAGCGGCAGCCAGCCTCGCTCGCAATCTCCAGCAGGCCTCCGACCTCCATGATTGGGCACGGGCGGCGCCGCTCCTAAATCAACTTCGTCCTTTACTGGAACGGGTCTTTGCAGAACTGGCCAATCTCCCCGATCGTGCTGACTTCCGATAGGTTTTTGACGCCGCAACAGGAGGAGGACTATGGCCACCTTTCTCGTCGTAGATGACGCCGCTGCTGACCGGGTGCTGGTCGGTGGACTGCTGCGCCAACAGCTGGAGTGTACCGTCTTGGAAGCGGCCAGCGGTCAGGAAGCCATCCGGCAACTTCGCCAGCAACTCCCTGACCTGATCCTCACCGACCTGGTCATGCCGGATATGAACGGCATGGAGTTGGTGGACTACGTGCGGCGGCATTATCCCGTGGTCCCGGTAATTCTCATGACGGCACACGGCAGCGAAGAAATTGCCATGCAGGCGCTGAAGCGCGGCGCCGCCAGTTACGTCCCCAAGAAACAGCTCGCCCGCGATCTGGTGCCGACCGTCGAGAGTGTGCTCAATCTGGCTACTTCTCGCCGCGAGCAGGAACGGCTCTTCACCCAGGGATGGGTGGCTTCGATCACGCGTTTTCGGCTGCCCAACGACGTCAGCCTCATTCCGCCGCTTATTGATTACGTGAATCAGAACCTGGTACGGCTGCGATTGTGCGATGAAACCGGGCTGATCCGCGTCGCCGTCGCTTTGCGTGAGGCCCTGGTCAATGCCATTTATCACGGCAACCTCGAGGTGAGTTCGCAAATCTACGAGCAGGATGAATCCGCCTATTATCGCCTGATCGAACAGCGGCGGCAGCAAGAGCCGTATCGCAACCGAGTCGTCGAGTTCATCGCCGAAGAAACTCCTCACGAAGCTCGCTACACGGTCCGCGATGAAGGCCCAGGATTTGATCCCGGGCTCATCCCGAATCCCACCGATCCGGCCAATCTGGAGCGTACCTGCGGTCGTGGCCTGTTGTTGATTCGCACCTTTATGGATGAGGTGCGGCACAATGAACGCGGCAACGAAATCACCATGATCAAACGCCGCGAGACCCCGCTGGTGTAACATCCTCGCCCAGAGACGGCAAAGCTTCGGGGCAACGAAGAGCCTTTCAATTTTGCCTGGCGATGCACAGTTACGTCGGCGAATGTTTCTTACTGTTGTTGGCGGCCAGGGCGGGCTTGTGGAGCTTGCGATAGCCAGCGGCGGAACCGTTCGTGCGAGGCGAGAGCCGGGTCGGCTTGTACTGCCAAACGAGCATAGGAAGCGACGAGGTCGGCGCGGCCGACGTGTTCCGCCATGAGCGCCAGGTAATAATAAGCTCGAGCCGGTCCGAGTGTGGCCAGGAGTTGCTGTTCGGCCTCCTGCCAGCGTTGTCCTCGGGCCAGGGCCAGACCCAGATGCGTGGCCAACCGCGTGTTGTCCGGTTCTAACTGACAGGCACGTTGCAAGCAGCGTATCTGTTCCTCCCATTGTTGCTGGCTGCCGTAACACATCGCCAACTCATACCAGGCCGCCGCCTGGAAGGAGGGCGACGGGCGTGCGTTTTTCGGAGCGTTCGACGCTTTCTGGAGCAGATGTTTTAACGAGGCGATCGCTAGATCGGTCTGGCCGAGTTTCTTGTAAATGCGGGCTTGCCCCAGTTGGGCCTGTTCGTTGTCCGGGTCCTGCCGCAGCACCTGGCGATAGATTTGCAAGGCCTGCTGATAATGTTCGTAGCGCTGGTCGCGGTCGCGAGCGGCATCACCGGCAGCTTCATAACAGCGCTGCGCCAGGATCAGCAGCGTCTCCGTCTTGGGTTGCCTCGGAGTGTCCTCCGGTTTGTGCGTAGCCGGAGTGGTTGAGGTGAGCCAGTCGCGGGAGACGTCGGCGGATCGCTGTGGTTGCGGCAATTCGCCACGCCAGGCCCAGGACGATTGCACTACCGGAATGCTGCCAGAACCCGTGGCCGTCAGCGCTGCTTGACCAGCTGGAGTCGGCCCGGTTGCATTTGCGCTGTTCGGCAACGCTGTTGTCGCGTCGAAGCGGGAACTGCTCAGACAGCCGGTCACCAGCAGACACAGCGATATGACAAGGCCAGTTCGCCACTCGCCATTCGCGATTCGCCAATCGCTACTTGCTACTCGCCATTCGCTATTGGCCATTCGCTACTCGCTCTCCGCGGCAACCGGAGGCATCCGGCCACCGCGCTGCAACCCGGCATTAGTGGAACTCGCAGATGAAACTGGCGGCAGCTTCGGCGATCAACTCGGTGGTCAGATGCACCGGCTGTTTTCTAAATCGGCATATCGCCTGCACGATCTCCAGCAAATCCCGGCAATCCGAGGCCCGCGGACTGCGACCACGGGAGTAATAATTGCTAAAAAGATAATCCACGGCCTCGGGGCAGAAATTCATGCCCAGCCGTTTGCATTGCAACTCGAAGATTTTTTCGTACACATCGCGGGAAGGTGCCTCGATGGCCACTTTATGACGGATTCGCCTCAGGAAGGCGTCATCCACCAGGTCGCGCGGATCGAGGTTGGTCGAGAAAATGATAAGCTCCTCGAACGGCACCTCGAATTTCTGGCCGGTAGCCAGCGTCAGGAAATCGTGCCGGTCTTCCAGAGGGAGAATCCAGCGGTTGAGCAATTCGCGTGGACTGACCAGCTGCCGACCGAAATCGTCTATGAGAAAGACGCCGCCGTTAGCTTTGACGTGCAGAGGGGCCTGATAGTAATTGGCCTCGGCGTGATAGCGGAGGTCGAGCATCTCCAGGGTGAGTTCGCCTCCGGTTATCACTACTGGCCGACGCACTTTCACCCAGCGGGCATCGGTGACATTCTGGTTGAGCAATCGGCGAACGGTGGCCTCGGCATCCTCCCCGGTTCGAGTCAGGTCCTCGTCCACACGCTGATGGATGGTCGGGTCATAGACGGTGATGATGCTGTTTTCGGCGAAGAAAGCGTAGGGGACATAGATCGCTCCGCCGGAATGGTTGAGGAAATCGCCGATGGCTCGGGCGATCGAAGTCTTGCCGTTGCCCGGTGGGCCGTAAATAAACAGCGATTTCCCACTGACGATGGCCGGACCCAGAGCCCGAAACAACTCCTCCGGCACCACCAGGTGGGAAAAGGCTTCCCGCAACGCCTCCGGAGTGCAGCGAATGCCGGTGACGGCCTGACGGTAGGTCTGCTCGACATAATCCACCAGCGGCACCGGCGCCGGGCCTATGTAGCTGCACATCTTCATGGCGTCGCGTGCCCGTTCCCGACCCATGTCAGTCAACGAAAACCGGTAGGACACCTCGCCGATCAAATCACCGGCCGTGACTTCGATGCACTTCTCTTGCTTCAGGAAAGCGAGCACCTCCTCCAGGCAGCGGAAAGGCAAGCAAAGGAAGCGGGCCAGTTCCAACCCGAGCATGCTGCCGTGGGTCAAGAGCGTACGCAGAATCAAGTCGGAAAGCAGTGCCAGCGGCAGGCCGGTTTCCTGTAGATTCCTCGGAGCACTGGGCGCTTCCGGCAGGTCGGAATTCTCCCATTCCAGCAACACGCTCCGCGAGGAAGAAATCGGGATGACCGAAGTTTGATTCAATCCGTGCATGGCGCCAAGCTCCTGATGTGGGCACACAAGGCTTACGCCCCTGCTCTTGTCGCTCACAGGGGCTTACACCCCACGTTGTTACTAAGCGCGGGGCTTGCGTGGCCTGGCTACGCGGTTATTTCTTGACCATCAGCCACAAAGCCAGCAGCACCGCCATAGCACTGACCAGCACCAGGCGTTGCTGACTGTGCAAGGCCTCTAATGTCAGCTGCCATTGCTCGCTCAGCCAGTCGGTGAAGGAGGCCAGTAAGCTAGCCGTATATCTTGCCATGATGCTTGTCTCCGTTGCTGCCCTCATCGGCGGGCCTCGAGAGCTGCCGTCGCCGCTCCTGCACTCCTCCTGTCGGGACAGAGCGAATAGCAAATGGTCACCCGAATAGAGAAGGCTAGGCACTGCTCCTGCGGAGACGGACGATGGCCGGCGGGCTGATAGTCCTATGGCCACGGTGGGCTTATGCTCACCGCTCGCTACCGTGAGGCACCGGTACTGGTATTGCCGCTGCCAGTGGTAGTGGTTGTCTGGCTGGCGCCTGCGCCAGTCCCGCCGGTACCGCCGCCGGTAAAGCTGCTGAAGATAGCCTGTCCCATAGCCGAGCGGTGCATCGAGCGCACCATCTGTTCGGCTTCCTGACCGTGTGTGCCGACTTCCGGGGGGTCATGCACGGCGACCTGGAAATTCGTCTCCGGTCGCACCGCTTGCAGATAAGCCCGCACCGCTTCTACTCGTTTGCGGTCGAGTTCGGCGCGTTGCTGTGCCCATTCCTTTTCCTTGCCACGTTCCAGCGGCAGGTCATGGGCGGTTTGCACAAAGATGTACGGCACGGGCTCCGGCAGTCGGCGAGCAAGTCGGCTCAAATGGGCCATGCCGGCTGGCGTCAAACTATCGCTGCCAGCTCGAAAATGGCTGTTCCAGACCGTTTGCTCCAGCGCCAGCCCGTTGCCCGCCTGATGCAGGAGTGGTGCCGCCACTTCCTGCCTCGCCACCGCACTGTAGCGGGGCAAGCGGCATGGGTCGGCCAGGTCGGCGAAAGAATGGTAGCCACACGTCACACAACCCAGGCTGGACGTGACCAGAGCAGCCAGGCCCAGCCCGAGCCAGTCGCGTTTGCCCATGTGCGACCTCCTGTTCGGCAAAGAGCGACGTCCCATTCGCCACTCACGCTTGGTATTCTCACCACGAAGACACTCAGAAACACTGAGCCGATCCCTGGTGTTCACTTCGGGTCTCGGTGCCTTCGCGGTTACCATCTTGCTTCTCGCCACTCGCCATTTATTTGAGCATAATGTTGTAAATCTGGATGGCGGCCGGCCCCACCAGCACCACGAAGACCCCTGGAAAAATGAACAGCACCAGAGGAAAAATCAGCTTGACGGCGGTCTTCTGAGCGCGTTCCTCGGCCAGCTGACGTCGGCGGACACGCATGGCATCCGACTGGACGCGAAGCGCCTGGGCGACGCTGGAACCGAAGCGTTCGGCCTGGATAAGAATGGCAGCCAGGCTCCGCACATCATCCACGCCGGTGCGGACACCCAAGTCGTGCAGGACATCGCGGCGTGGTCGGCCGACCTGCATCTGGAAGTTGCAGACCGCCAGTTCCTCGCAAATTGCTGGCGCCACCGGTTTCATTTCTTCCACGACACGCCGCATCGCCGCATCCAGCCCCAGCCCGCTTTCGACACAGACCACCAGCAAATCGAGCACGTCGGGCAACGTGAGGAAAATCTGCTCCTGGCGCTTCTTCACCAGCCACCACAATATCAGGTCGGGTAGAAACAAACCGATCCCGGCAAAGATCGCCACCCATTTGACGACATCGAGCCGCAGTCCTGTAGCCGGCATGAAGATCGCCGCCCCCAACACGCCGCCAGCCAGCAGCGACAGGAATTTCAAGCCGATGAAGATGGGAACCGCACTCTCCTGTCGGAACCCGGCATGGGCGAGTTTGAGACGGAGCTTGTTTTGTTCCAGTTCTGACTTGGGCATGAGCGGTTTGGAGAAGGCGGCGGCTTTTTCCAGCAGTTCCTGGACGCGCAAGTTGGGGGTGGAGGTCTTGGAGGAAGCTTCCGGTAACTGAATTTCCGCCTGGCTAGCGGCACGGCTGAGGCGTGCCAGTCGGTCTTCGATCCGCGATTCGTTACGGCGAGCCAGCCACGACAACATCAGCCACACCGCGCATGCCGTCCCCAGAAAGGCCAGCACCGACAGCAAATCTTGCGGGTTCACCAATTGGTTGAGCATGGCCGCTTCTCTCTCACACCTTGATGTTTACGATCTTGCGGATCACTAAAGCGCCGAAAATCTGCATCAGAAGGGCAAACAGGCTCATCTTGATTCCTATCTCCGTCTTCCAGAGCATTGAAACGTAGTCCGGGTTCAGATAAAGCATCACCAGGAACAGAACGAATGGCAAAGCGATCAGGACAACGCCACTGAGCCGCCCTTCGCCAGTCAGTGCCTTGACCTGGTTCTGGATGCGATAGCGTTCGCGGATAAGGTAACTGATTTTGTCGAGGATCTCGGCGAGGTCACCGCCGGTTTGACGCTGAATAATGACAGCGGTGGTGAAAAATCGCAAATCGAGATTGGGGACGCGTTCACACAGCGATTTCAAGGCATCCTCGATGCCGACGCCGAGATTCTGTTCCTCGTACACGCGTCCGAATTCGGTGCCCAGAGGCGGAGGCAGTTCCTGCGCCACCAGATGGAAACCGGAGGCGAGACTGTGACCGGCCCGCAAAGCCCGGGCGATCAGTTCCAGGGCATCGGGCAACTGGGCGGCAAATTTTTTCAAGCGTGTACGACGTTTGTTCCATAGCCACAGCCAGGGGACGGCAAACAAGCCCAGACCGGCGACCATAGCCAAGAAGAGGGGCATGCCGACAACGGTCAGGAGCACGGTACTGCCCAGTCCCAGGGCGACGGCGATGCCGAGTACTCGTGCCGGTGGAATGCCGCAATCCGCCTGCAAGAACAATTTTTCCACTCGCGGCATGGCCTGAATCAGCCGCGTCCACAGCGATTTCTTGTCTTCCTCAAAGGGAATCTTGCGCCAGATTTCGATCGGTTCGGAGACAGAGGGGTGGCTGCGGTCGGCTTTATTGGAAGTAAAAACGGAGAGCCGCTGCTCGATCGAAGCTGCCGGGGAGCGCACCAGGTAGGCCAGCAGCACCACCGCGCCGCTCACCAAGATAAAAGCCAGGAAGCTGGCCAGCATCGCCTCCATAGTAGCTCTCGCTTGTGCAGGCCCGTTGCGAAGACCCTAAGGCGGCAGGGCAACCCTTAGTGTCTTTGCGCCTTGAAAATCCAGTGTTCCGGTTGGCAGAGTCAGTCGCGGAGCAGGACTCGCTCCTGGAAAAGGTTGGCCGGCAGTCGAATTCCCGCTGCTTCTAGCCGATGCATGAAGGTTGGACGGACGCCGGTCGCTTCAAATTGGCCAAAGGCTCGACCATTCTGGTCAATGCCGAGTTGGCGGTAGCGGAAGATGTCCTGCATGATGATGATGTCCTGCTCCATGCCAACCACTTCGGTGATGGAGGTGACTTTGCGAGGTCCGCCCTGAAGACGGTTCGCCTGAATGATCAAATCCACGGCCGAGGCGATCTGTTGCCGCATCGCTTTGACCGGCAACTCAAAACCGGCCATCATGATCATGGTCTCCAGCCGCGCCTGGGCATCGCGAGGACTGTTGGCGTGCAGTGTGGTCAGTGAACCTTCGTGGCCGGTATTCATCGCCTGGAGCATGTCGAGAGCTTCCGGACCGCGGCACTCGCCGATGATGATGCGATCCGGTCGCATGCGTAGGGCGTTGCGTACCAGGTCGCGTGTGGTTACCTCGCCTTTGCCCTCGATATTCGGCGGTCGGGTCTCCAGGCGTACCACGTGTTCCTGCTGCAATTGCAATTCGGCCGCGTCTTCGATGGTGATGATGCGCTCTTCGGCTGGAATGAAACTGGAGAGCGTGTTGAGCAAGGTGGTTTTTCCGCACCCGGTACCGCCGCTGATGATGATGTTCAGCCGCGCTTTGATCGCCGCCTCCATGAGCATGGCCATTTCCGGTGTGAATGCCTTGAGGTTGAGCAAGTCCTCGAGCTTGAGGGGATTGGACCCGAATCGGCGAATGCTGAGGCAGGGCCCGTCGAGAGCCAGCGGCGGAATGATGGCGTTGATGCGGGAACCGTCGGGGAGTCGGGCATCTACCATCGGGGATGTTTCGTCAATCCGCCGACCCACTTTTGACACCATGCGATCAATGATCTGCATCAGGTGTTTGTTGTCGCGGAATTTGACATCGGTTTTCTCCAGTTTACCCCGGCGCTCCACGTACACCTTGTGTGGGCCGTTGACGAGAATGTCACTCACGGTCGGGTCTTTCAGCAACACCTCGAGAGGGCCGAAGCCGAACGTTTCGTCCAGCACCTCGTCAATGAGGCGTTCGCGCTCCATGCGGTTCAGCAGCGGATTTTCGGTGTCGCAGAGCCGTTCGACGACCAGGCGGATTTCGCGGCGCAAGACGTCGCCGGCCAGATCCGAAACCCGCGACAGGTCCAGTTTCTCGACGAGCTTGCTGTGAATGAGTCGCTTCAGCTCTTCGAAGCTCTTCTGGGCATCCCGCGGAGTAACCGGAGGCGTGGTCACCGGCCGGCTGGGCGTCTGCGTCACGGGCGTGTTGCTGCGAATCAGTGGGGGCATTTTGGCTTACTCCTCCACTGTCTTGCCGGGGGAGGTCGGCTGGAACGAGTGGCTCGGTTTTACTGAGTCCGGAAGCGGCGTTGCTTCGCGTACCGGAATGGTTTCCCACAAGGGTGCCAGCAGCCGCGTGCACTCAGGCGGGCTATGCCGGGCGTCAGTGCAGCATGCCAGACGAGCGTGGTGCCGCCTGGCCACGGGAGTTGAGGCCCTCTGCTTCTTCTTCCCTGGCGGAACCCAGCTCGCGGCATCCGAGACCGCGGCTACGAGAAAAGCGAGAATCCCTTGCGAGGCTTCTTGACGGTGGCGGCTTCGGGTGGAACCGGTTCGCCGCACAAGGCTCGTGCCAGGTCCTGAATGCTTTGCCAGACCTTAGAACGCGGTGCGTGTTGCAGCAAAGGCACACCGAGGTTGCGCGACGCGAGCATGGCTTTGGCATCATTGGGGATCTGCCAAAATACGGGTCGTCCGAGTGTTTCCTCGGCTTTCTTGACAGTGATTTCCTGGTGCTCGGCGCCGACGCGGTTGAGCACCACCTGCACCCGCTGGTCGAGTCCGTCGAGACTTTGCAGTGACATCAACAGCCGCACCGCATTGCGCAGCGCTGTCAATTCCAGTTGTGTGATCAGCAGAATGACATCCGCCTGACGCAGGGCGGCCAGATCGGTCTGGCGGTAACCTTTGCTGAGGTCGAGAATGACGTGGGTAAACGCTGCCCGCAGCAGGCCGAGAACGCGGTTGATCTGCTCTTCCTGAATCATAGCAGCATCTTCGAGTTGCACCGGGTGAGGTAACAGCGACAGGCCGGTAGAGTGCCTAACCAGCGAACGCCGCAGCAGCGTCATGTCGAGCCGTTCTACACTCAAGGCGACATCCGCCAGCGTGTAGCTGGGAATCAGATCGAGGGTAACGTCGGCATCACCCAGGGCGAGGTCGAGGTCGGCGAAGACAACGTTGTGCTCCGGGAACTGCGCCAACGCCACGCCGAGATTGATCCCGATACTGGTGCAACCGATTCCGCCGCGCGAACCAATCAGTGCAATGACCCGCGACCCGGAAGCCATGGGCTGACCATTGGCCTGGTCCGGCAGGAGTTGTTGCCGCACCCGTTGCAATGCCGCTACCAACTCGTCCAGCGCCACCGGTAAGGTCAGGAACTCCCTGGCGCCGCTGCGAAGCGTTTGCAAGATGAATGGCCCGTCCGTGCGGGAACTGGCCGCCAGAATACCCATCTGCGGAAACTCCTGCGCCAACTGCTGAATCAGTGAAAGCGCCACCTGGGAGTTGCTGTCCATAGCGACCAGGGCGATGTCCGGTTGAGCTTGCCGAACCACATCCGCGAAAAACTCGTAGCGAGCACATTCCGCCTCCAGCCAGACCGTATCCAGCCCCAGCAAGGTGTCGCGGAGGGCATCGCGGGTCTGGTCGCACGGATCTACCAGCGCCAAGCGGACCCAATCAGAGACGCTCATACCAGTTCACCGTAGCCCATCATGGCTGACCGTTTGGGCGTGACATGGGCATGTCACTCGTCGCGTAAGGGACGGTAAATAGGACGGGGGACAGGTCGGCCGAGGGTAGCCCGAGCCGGGGCGGCGTTGGCCGGCTCGACAATTACCGTCTCGGCATTCAGCGACCGAGTCGGGGCGGGTTCACCCCCGCCGCTGTCGTCCGCTGGCTGCGGCAGATCAGGCCTACCCAGAGTGGGCACATCCGAGCCAGTGGATGCGGTCGCATCACAAGACGCGGGAAGCGTAAGCTGCCCATGGCTCAGCGAGGGATTTGAGACGTCGTCGCCGGGAGCCACATCGGCTGGCAAGCGGTGCTCCATCGGGCTCAAAGAGCGCGGATGGAGATCGGCGGAAGTCAGCCCACCGTCGTGGCCGCCAGTCCTTCGGGAGTCCGTTTCGGGTAGCCGTGACGGCAAGTCGGATGGTGGGGCGGGCGGTGTGACAGTGGGATTAGGCGGTGTCGTCCGCCCCGCCGGTCGGTCGGTGTCGTCTCGCTGCGGTTGCGGCAGGGGCAAGCTCGGTTCCTCTGTCCATGGGCGGTTCCCCCCTGGCGTGACTGCGCCCTGGCCGTTCTCTCCCGCGATCGGCCCGACGCCCAGCTGCCAGTGTGCGGGACGATAGCATCCATCCGGCTTGAGCGGTCGCGGGCCAGGCGGCGCTTCCAAGATGCCTTCCAAGAATAGCTCAAAATCGGTGGGTCGGCGTGTCTCCTGACCAGGAAAACAAGTCGGCCTTTGATGCGGCCACAAACCATCCACCAGCCGCGGCGTGACCAGGATGATCAACTCCTGTTCCCGTTCTTCGTATTGCACTCGGCGAAAGGCAGTTCCCACAAATGGTAAATCGCCGAGTAACGGCACCTTGTTCGTTGCCGCATCCACTTCCGACTGGATCAGTCCGCCGAGCACCAGACTCTGGCCGCTTTCCAGTTCGACCGTGGCCTCCGCTTCTTGAGTTAGGAAGCGTGGCACGACCGTGCCGGAAATCAGAACCGGCTGGCTGAAATCGAGTCGGCTGACTTCCGCGCGAACCTGGATACGAATCCGCCCGTCGCCCAGCACCACAGGCAGGAATTGCACAATGGTGCCAAACCGGCGAAATTCCACACCCGGTGCCTGGCCGAGCGATGCGGGGGTGGGATACGGTTGCTCTCCACCCACGACGATGCGTGCTGGCCTGCCGCTGCGCTCGACGATCACCGGGCTGGACAAAATTTTCGCGAGCCCTTCGCGGCGCAAGGCTTCGACAAAGCCCAGAAACGCCGAACTCGCGTCGGTCACGCCGTAGAGAAAATTCGTCGCGGCATCGAAAATCGGGCGCTCCGTGGCGAAAGTGCCGACCCCGCCACGTACGTTGATCGTCTGCGGATTGATCAGCGAACCGATCGTGCTGCCGAAGTAGTCCGACCGATCCGACCAGAGGAAATTGAAACCGAATCGTCGTAACTCGGTGCGATCGACTTTGGCGACGATAACTTCCAGCTGCACTTGATTGGGGCCGATGATCCGCAGATTGTTAGCCACGCGGTCGGTGCCTGTGTATCCTTGGAGAAAGCGCATGAGCGGCTCGATATCCTCGGCGGATTCGACCGTGCCGCCGACAATGAGCGTGCGATCCGGCCCCTGGGTAATTTCCAAATTGGCTCGGGGAAACTGCTTGGTGACGGCGTTGCGGATGAATTGCAAATCTGGTTCGACGGTGACGACCAAGGTGGCGACCTGATCTTTCTCATCGGTCAGCGTGATGCGGGTAGTTCCCACGCCGATCCCCACCACCTGCAACACCTGGGGTTTATTAGCTACGGGGCGAAGCTCGACAATGCCGTTGCGCGAAGTCGCCGCTTCCTTGATCCGCAAGCCACTGGGTGCCCGAATGTAAATCGTTTCCCCGATAGTAAGCGTCTCGTCGGGTCCGTTATTGCGAGTGGCGGGCGCAGCAGCAGGTTGTGCGACCAGGGAGCTAGCCAGCAGCAGCGTGGCCAGCCCCGCGATGGCCAGAGTGGCGACGTGGTTCCTCGACAACTCGCGGCGCATCCGTTCACCTCACTTGCCAGAAGGTTAGAGTGGTCGCGTCATCGGGCGGTTGCAAGGCGGCGACCAGGCCGGCATCCGGCGGCAAGTCGCATAGCGGCCAGGCGCTGTGGCCAGATAGTTCACGGCGATTCTTCCGCATCGTATTCGTAAACACGTACCTGCCCGTTGTTGATGATGGTTTGTTTGAAGCGCTGACGGACGCTGGGTTGCGTCGGTGGCAAGCTGGCCACTGCCGGTGCGCTTTGCGCAGGAGCTTCCGCTACCAATCCGGTCAGGCGTTTGTGCCAGCTCGGCGAGGCACCGCTGGTTTTGACTTCCTGGGTGTCGTCCGGTCGCCGTGCCACCAGCCGCAGACTTCCTGTGTCGGCATAAACGCTGAGAATTTCCGCCTGTTCCAGCGTTACCCGCAGCGTGACCCGATCATAGGTTTTGGCGATGGTGCCTTCCGGAATCTGCGGTTGCTGATCAATGGCCAGGACTTCGATATTCTGCAGAATGGTGCGGGCGTAGGGCTCATTTCCTTCTCCCCGCATCTGCGTCGCAACTACGTCCACTCGCGAACCGGGCAGGATGAATCCTCCCGCGGCACTATCCAGCGTGACTTTGACGGTCATGAGACGTTCGCCTTCGCGGAGTTTGGCTACCAGCGGCTCCTGTCCCGGCGGTAACAAATCCGCCTCGGCCAGCACTTTCCCCGCATCCACTGCCGTTCGCAAGGTTCGCCCACGCGCTTTGCGGACATCCTGGACAGCGTCGCGTGGCACTTCGTTTTTGTGGAGGGTTTTCGCCTCGAACCAGTGTTCCGGCTCATCCAGGACGGTGTAGCCCGGGACCCGCTGCTTCGCCACCAGCACGGTAACATCCTCCTGCACCGGTGTCGTGTCCGGCTTGCGACCGAAGTATTTGCTCGTCGCTACGCTGGCACCCAGCCCTGCCAGAACCGCCAAAGCCACTATCATCAGCATTTTCGGCTTCAGCCTCATGAGTCCGCCTCGTCTCCGGGGAGCGCCTCAAGGTTGCACCGAGGGGATAAACGACCGTCGCGATCCAGGGCGACCTGCACTAGTCCATAGCAGCGGCAGCGCTTCACCTGCCAGAATTGTGCTTCGGCCAAATTCTGCCGAAGACTTGAGATTTTCCGAATCTGACGGAGAATCCTGCCTTACCGAAATTGCGGATTTTTGATGCCGAGCGCGACGCTGGTCTTGCCCTCGCAGCTCTCAGCCGTCTTGGCGGCTACTGTGTGCTCCAGAATTCTTCAGGCCCCCATTGGCAGTCGCCGTCAATACCCAGCTCCGCACGCATCATTTGCGATTCGCCTGCCGCGTTCACATGCCCAGCCCCCGCCAGGCCAAGTATCCGAGAAAGCCCAGGCACAGTGGTAGGCCATAGGGTAACAGCAGCATGCGGGGTTTGCGCTGGGCGGCACGTTCGCTGAGCTGGTGCCAGTTCGCCACCTGCGCCAGGTCGGTGAGGATGCCGCGCGTGTTCTCCCGATAGTCGTGCCAGCGGCCGTGCCAGACCATCATGGCAATGGCCAGTATGCCGCCCACCACCGCTGCCAGACAGAATCCGTACAGCACGATCCAGAATCCCTCGCCCAGACCGTAAAGGGCACCGATCCAGGCGCCGAATCCCATTTGCATTTTCACGTCGCCAGCGCCCATGCCGCCGATGGCGTAAACCGGCCACAAGAGCAAAAATCCGAAGGTCAGTAAGGCCAGACTCGCTCCTAGACCCGACCAGCCATGCCACCATCCTGCCAAGCTCAAACCACTCAGCATCATGCCGAAAGTCAGCCAGTTGGGCACCTTGAGGTTCCAGCAATCAATGATGGCGCCGGCTACCAGCAGGCTGCACAGCACTACCAGCGGCCAGGATTCGGCGGAAGACATAACCCAAGCACTCATTGGTGTACTCCAAAAGGTGGCGAGCCCGATTCGTCAGGTTTTGCAGGGCCGGCCAGTGCAATTTGCTGCGACCTGCCCGATCCGGCGTCTGCTGTGGCAGATGAGGATGCCAGCCCTTCGTGTTCTGCCGCAGCTACTATGACCAGAATCAGACTCGGCTTGCGGACTCACGAAAGTAGCGGCAGCCACCCGGACAGCCCGCAAGGGTTTCGCAGGCCGGGTTGAATTCACCCGACCCGACGAAACCCTGCCGCGTGCCACCACCGTCCCGCTGCACCGATGCGATTTATTCCTCTTGACTCCCGCGACGCAGAGCACTCCTGCATTACTGCGGAGCGGCGCTTTTGATGGTGTCGCTGACGAGATTGAATTTGTCCTTGGCGCTCTGGCCCAGACTGGTGATAGCCGCGATGCAGACCACAATGATCAGGGCCAGCATCACCGCGTACTCGACGGCAGTTGGGCCGTCTTCGCTTTGCACAAAGCGTTTCACCGCATGCAGCACTGACCTCATAGCGCGACCCTCCAGATAGGGGCACAGCACGGAGTGCCCGGATTACACCGACCGTGTCACCGGACAGACCGCCTGTCCGGTTGGATGCCTCACGGCGACGGGGAACCGAATCCCCCTTTGGCGATCACCTGCTGAAATCCCGAAAGCGTCGGATTGCCCAAGCTGGCAATGGCGCTGAAGCAAATCAGGAGAATCAGCGCCAGCAGAATGGCGTATTCGACACTAGTCGTGCCTTCGGAGCGCCGCAGCCATTGGCGGCAGTAAGCCAGCAGAGGTTTCATCCAATCCTGCCGTTTCGGGATGGTGCCGCGCGTGTGGCGCTAGCAAGGGTGGGGAGGTGCTGATGAGTTGGGGGGAATCGGTAGTAAGACCATCCTGGTCCGAGGGGAACACACTGTCGCCGGACGCTTCCGCTCAGGTTCACCCATCGCAGATCGCCGCGGCTCTGACTGGCAGAATTGGCGAGCTTTGCCCCGACCGAAAAATTCGTCTTATTGACGGTCTCGGTGTCCGCTCGCTCGTCGGAAAGTTAGCTCACGTTTACACGCTTGTCAAATTCGGAAAACTCATTTTTTCAGGTCGTTCGGTCAGGAGCAGAAGGTTGCAAATCGGCGGGGAATTCGCCACAATGACTACACGGGATATCTCCTGCCCATTCGGAGAGAATGTCAGGGCGAAAAGGGGAGGCTCGGTCATGCGTGAGCGCTGGCGACTCGCCGCCGTCCAGATGGACGTTGCATTTGCGGACAAACTCCGTAACTTGCACCGATTCCGTCAGGCCATCCGCGAAGCTGCTCAACATCAGGCGCAGCTGGTGATTTTCCCCGAATGCAGTCTGACCGGATACGCTTTCGAGGAGAAAGCTCAGGCGCTGGAGGTCGCCGAGCCGATTCCTGGACCCAGCACCGTCGAATTGTCGCTGTTGTGCCGGGAACATCAGCTTTACGTGATCTACGGCCTGCTGGAGCGGGAAGGCGATAGGCTTTACAACAGTTGCGTGTTGCTCGGCCCCGACGGGCTGCTGGCGACGTATCGCAAAATCCATCTCCCGTACATTGGTGCAGATCGATTTGCGACGCACGGGGATCGGCCCTTTGCAGTGCATGATCTTCCTGGCCTGCGCGTGGGGATGCACATTTGTTACGACGGAAGTTTCCCGGAATCGGCGCGCGTGATGGCACTTTTGGGAGTGGATTTGATCGTTTTGCCGACTAACTGGCCACATACCGCCCTTTGCAGCGCTCAGTGTGTGCCGACGTGTCGAGCCATGGAGAACCATGTCTATTTTGCCGCCGTCAACCGCGTCGGTGAAGAAGGGGGATTCCGTTTCATTGGCTGCAGCCGCATCGTTGCTCCCACCGGGGACACGCTGGCCGTTGCCGAGCATGATCGCGAAACCATCCTCTACGCCGAAATTGAACCCAAACGGGCTCGCCAGAAGCATCGCGTGCTGATACCCGGCAAGCATGAGATCAACCGCCTTGCCGATCGCCGACCCCAGTTCTATTCCCTAATTACTCAGTCGGAAGTTCTGCGCCATGACCCCGCAACTGATCGTTAGCGTGTTTTTCTTGCTCCTATGGCTGGGTCTGGCGATGTACCTGCTCTGGTTCTACCGCGGGCCGGAACAACTCTGGCAGATGAACGCTCGCTGGATGGGGATAGCGGCGCTGCTACTTGCGGGCTGGAATCTGGCGCGGTTGGTGTTAGAATGGCAACGCCTTCGTCGCCAACGCCTGCCATGAACGCTGCAGGAACACCGCGACTGTTGCTGCTGGAAACTTCCGGGCAACCTGGCCAGGTCGGCCTGGCGGAGGGAACGGAATTAGTGCGCTCGGCCTCGCTGCCAGTTGCACGTCGGCACGCCCGCGACTTGGCGCCTACCGTGCAACAGCTGTTACGCGAACAGGGTTGGCGTCCCCGTGAACTGCACGCCGTTGCGGTCGGTCAAGGTCCCGGCAGTTACACCGGGCTGCGGGTGGGCATTATGTCGGCTAAAGCGCTGGCCTACGCCCTCCAGATACCCATCCTCGCTGTTGAAACCTTCGCCATTCTCGCTCTCCAGGCCGGTTCCGGTGCTGACCTGCACGTCCTCGAAGACGCTCAGCAGGACAAGGTTTACGTCCAGGTTTTCCGATTTTTGCCAGGGCAATCCCGGCCCGAACCAGTCACTGCGCTCGCCATTGAGCGGTTCGCGGACTGGCTGGCTGCGGTGCCGCCAGGTGTACGGGTAACTGGCCCGGCTCTAGAGACGTTTGCGGTCAGACTGCCGGCTCACGTTACACCGCTTCCGCCAGCGCTATGGCGTCCGCAATTGCCGGCGATGCTGACGGTGGCGCTCGACTTGTGGTCGCGGCAGGAAACCGCCGATATGTGGAAACTGGAACCGCTCTATTTGCGCCCCAGCGAAGCGGAAGAGGCCTGGGAACGCCGACGCCCTGACCACAAAGATTTCGCGCCCCGCATTCCTGGCCCTTAGGTAATGATTCACGAAGCCAGGCTGCATCCCCTCCTTCTTCGGTGCCCCTACCAGTACCGGGCCAGGAGGTCACCGACCAATCCTACGAGTCGGCCGGCTGTGATCACCAGCATCGTTGCGGCCCAGCCAGCGCTGAGCAGTCGCTCCAGCCAGGGTAAGATGACGCCCACAGCTCTTTTGACGCGACCGGTCCACGTTCCTTGCTCGCAATTGCCAACCACGTCTCGGTTAGATGCAGGGACAGGCTGCTGGCTTCGCCGCAACTCATCTTCCCCGACAGACTGACGGCTAGGGCTTTCGCGTTCTGGCGTGTGGCCTGGTGCGTTGCCCGATAGTCGCAGGGTCAATGGTAGCCAGACCCAGGCCAGCAAACACGGAAACAAATAGCGCACCTGCATGCCGTAAATGAAGGGATGGCGTGGGGGCGTGACGGCAAGATACATGGTAAGCGCCGTCAGCACCCACGTGCCGACAAACAGGATTAAGCCGACCACGATCACTGCCGCCAGTCGCAGCCCGGCCCGAACACTCCACCAGTGCTTGACCCTGATCAGCGCCCGCAGAAGATCGGTAGCGATCGCCGTCACAATCAGCACTCGCAGAAAGCCCAGATGATACGGATGGAAGAACGTGTCCACCCAGCCAAGCGGCATGAACCAGTTGTCCAGATGCTGGGGAATGTCCAAAGCGGTCGGCAAAGGTTGCTTTAGGAAAAATCGCCAGCCGCCTTCCTGCATCAGGAACCGCAGTTGTTCGCGAAACTGCTCAGCGACATGCACCTGGTGCATGGCTGAGTACGCCCGCCAGACCAGCAAGGTCACCAGCCCGGCCAGACTCAGCAAAACCAACCCGCCGATCAAAACCGCTGACCAGCCACGCAAGCGTCGCCAAGGCGTCGCCCAGAGCGGAAGGAGAAAGAGGAAGATGTAGATGGGCGGTTTGGCCAGGAAAGCAAGTAAGGTCGTCAGCCACAACCCAATGTACCAGGGTAGCGGCTGGGATAAGCGCGAAGGACTTGCGCTATCGGGTTGCGACTCGGCCGACCGTGTACTCGGTGCCAAGCAGCAGCGTCTTAGAGCGACGAAGGACAATCCCGCCGCCAATGCCGCCACATTGGCCAACGTGTCGGTGCTGACCACGGTGCATTGCTGTTGCACATACGGCAGGGAAAAAATCGCCGCTACCACCGCCGGCACACGTTCCCGCCGCCAGAGCCAGTACAGCAAGGAAGAAATGATCAGCCCCGGCAGCAATCGGCACAGGTAGTAAAAGACCAGCGCTTCGCTGACCGTTTCTACCCGCGGGAAACACCAGGCTACTACTGCTACCGCCGGGTAGGAATGATACCAGGCGTAATTGACATATTTCCGCTCGCCGATATCTGTGAACTCGGCGGCGCTGGCGCGGAAAAGTGTCGGGGAAACGCGGGCTTCCGCACGCCAGCGAACACGGCCGAAACCCGTGATTTCCGGCAGGTTATAAAGCAACGGTTCCTGGAGAATATTGCGGCGATAACGCAACAAAGCGTCGCGCCAGTGGTCGGGCTCATCGGGCCCCTGGAATGGAGGCAGCAGGAAGACGGTGATGAGAAAACTGCTGGCTGTTAGCACCAGGACGAATCCGTCGAGCGTTCTCGGTGTCACGGCGCTGGGCCAAAGGATCATCGCTGCCAGGACTGCACAGGTGAAGGCCAGCACTATGCCGCCAAGCCGCCAGACTCGCTTCTGCCAGGCTGACGCTGTCCAGCTGACGGGGTCCTGCGGCACGATCGCTTCCCAACCGGCAACCCGCAGCCGGGAACATGCGGGCAAAGCGATCCGCACTTTACGCGCTGGCTCTGGGAAGCGCCACACCACCCGCCAGCCGCTCTGCCACGGTTCGACTTCGCCACTCAGTCGGTGCACATTGAGGAAGGCCTCCAGGCTCAAACAGAACGCCTCTAAGTCGGGATCGGTGACCGTCAGTGGCACCCAGGCGAGTTTCCATTCCGGCCCGCAGGAACTTCCGGGTTCGAGATACAGTCGCAGTTCGAGCATTCCCACCTCGATTGGGCCGAACTCGAAACTCCCAGAGCTTTCACCGGTGCGGAGCACACGCTCGAAATCCTGCACGTGGAAAAATTGCCCCAGTGGCGCTTCGACCGGCGACCATTGCTGTACCTGCAGAGCCGTCCCATCTGTTCGAGCTCGCAGGCCCCGGGACGGATCAGCAATCACATCGCGGTTGCGCCAAGAAGCAGCGATAGGGATTACCAGCCCCAGCACTCCGAGGGCGGCGAACAGACGGCAATGGTTCCCAAATCCGCAAGTCATGCCCGGAATGTAGCAGTTTTGCAGAGGAGGTCGAGCACCGGCTGGTTGGCTTCTGGAAACGGCAGTTGCCGTAGCTGATGTACCGGCACCCAGCGAAAAGGTGGCCGTGGGGATTGGCGGGTGGTTGTCCGGCACGCGACGAAAATCAGACGCACGCGCCCGTGCGCATAGCTGTGCTCCACTTCGCACAAACGCCCCTGGGCCTCGACGACCAATCCGGTTTCTTCGAGGCACTCGCGTACGGCAGCGTCTTCAGGCGATTCCTGCGGAGCACATTTGCCACCTGGAAACTCCGCCATTCCTGCCAGAGGCACACCTTCCGGTCGCCTGCCGACGAGCACCTCTTCCTGGCAGCGCACCACGGCAATCGCAACGACGGTCAGCGAATCACTGGTCATACTGTGGCTCATTCCATGGGACACGGCCTGGCAGCGCCCCAGCACCCGCAAGCGTGTAGGACAGTGGGAGGAGCAGGCCAGCTGCAAGCGGTTCTCGTTCCACCAGACGTTTCTCCACCGGCTACCCTCCGCTGGTGTTCTAACCACTAAGACACCAGGACACGAAGAGCCACTGAGTAGGTGGTCAGTGTTTCTTAGCGGCTGCGTGTCTTTGTAGTTGCAATTGTTGGCGGCCAAGGCGTGGGGGCAAAGACCGACGCGATGCGTAGATGTGGAACAATCGGCGTCAGGCAGTGTGACCAAGAAGGGATTTGACAATGAGCACCATCGCCGGGGCCTTGCGAACGACCTTTTCGGCGACGCTGCCCAGGAGCATTCGCGTCAGGGCACCGTGGCCGTGCGAGCCAATGACAATGCAATCTGCAGCGGTTTCCTTCGCCACCTGCAAAATCGTTTCCGCCGGTTCCCCTTCCTCAAGCCGTTTCTCCAGAGGCAAGCCGTCGGCGTGGTACTTGTCCAGGGCGTGTTCGGCTTGCTGGCGGTACTCGGTTACGGGAAGTCCCTGTAGCACCGCCTGGTAGCCGGCGATTTCCGGCGGGATGACATGCAAGAGTATGAGCCGGGCTCCCGTCGCCCGCGCCAGTTGACAGGCCACTTGCCAGGCATGGTCGGCACTGGCGGAGAAATCGGTTGGAACCAGGATTGTGCGTGGCAGGTTCATGGCTGTTGGAGGCAACTCCTGATGTCGGCCGACCGTAGCCGTATTAGCGCAGGGCGTAATCGCCCAGCACCGAGCTGCCGACTGGCCGCCCTATTCCCCTTCCCGATCCTCAGGCAGCGGATTTGCCCGGCGATATTGTACCGGATTTCAACCTCCGTTGGAGCGGGGACCGCAGGCTCTCCGCGGGCCGGCTATCATCTGATAGCGGTGGAGTTTGTTGAAAAGCGTGCGCAGGGAAATACCCAGCAACGCCGCCGCCCGTCGCCGATGACCACCGGTTCTTCGCAACGCTTCCCGTATCGCCGCTTGCTCGATCTCTTCCAGGCGCAAGGTCTGCGTTGGCCAGAACACTGCCCCGGCACATCCAGGAGCGGTGGGCGTAAACCCATCGTGATTCTGACGATCGGTGGCCGCATCCGACACTATCAGCGAATCGGTCACGGCAACATCCGCGGCGGCCGGCAGCCCGGCACCGTCCTTAACAGATGAGTAGGCAGATTGGGGTTGGTGCTCAGCTGAACCCGCCAACGTGGCCTGGCCGAGACGGAAATGGTCGCGGAGCACAGATTCGTCTCCTTGGGCATGCGCCAGAAGTGCCGCTTGAAAGACGGCGTTGCGCAACTGGCGAACGTTACCGGGCCAGCTCTGCTCGACCAGCCAGGCCATCGTCGCTGGTGCCAAATGCAAAGCCGGATTGCCCAACTCTCGCCGCGCCTGCTCCAGAAAGAACTCGGCCAGAAGAGGAATATCCTGTCGCCGCTGGCGTAAAGGCGGCAGTTGCAGTTGCAACACGCTTAGACGATGGAACAAATCAGCACGAAATCGCCCCGCCCGTACCAGTGCTTCCAGTGGCCGATTGCTCAACGCCACCACCCGCACGGAGAGCGATCTGCTGCGTGCTGAGCCAAGTCGCTGCACCTTCTGCTCTTCAATCACACGGAGCAATTTTGCCTGCAGTGACAGGGGTAACTCGCTGATTTCGTCGAGCAGCAACGTGCCGCGGTCGGCACATTCGAAATAGCCGGCACGACTCGCCGTCGCACCCGTGTAGGAGCCACGCTCACAGCCGAAGAATTCACTTTCCGCGAGTGTTTCCGGCAAGGCAGCACAATTGACCGGGAGAAACGGTCCAGCGTGTCGTCGGCTCCAGCGGTGAATCCATTGCGCCAGACATTCTTTGCCCGTGCCGGTTTCGCCGTAAATGAGGATCGGCCAATCGGTCTGCGCCATTTGCCGAGCCACGTGTACCACCCGTAGGATGCTCGGGTCGGTAGCGACAAAACCGGGCAGCTGGATCGCGGATGCACCGCTGCCCCAGTTTTGCTCGGACCGGGCAAGTGCAGACGGACCGCCGGGGGTGGTCGTCGGGGCTTCGCCTGGCAGGTCGCTGACGAAACGCAATACTTCGTCCACTTGCTGCCATAACGGCGCTGCCGTCAATCGCACCGCTGCTGGCGGCGCTCCTGGCTGAGGTGGTGCTGCCGTGCTTTCGTTCATCCCGGTTGTCGGTCGCTCGGTGTTGGGCAGTGGCATCAGAACCATCTGCCTCCGGAGCGGCGGAAGTGCATCCACAGGGCATGGGAGCCTGGCGTCCCGCGCTCCAGTGGTGTACAGGAACCGGTCAGGCTGCCGGGGAATCGGTCGGGGTCAGAGTGGCCAGGGCGGTCGCATAGGCGCGGTAAAGATTTTGCGCCTGGTGCAGTCCGTTTGTCTGAGGCATCAGGCCGGCAGCCTGGTTCTTCGTCTGGCGTTCCGCTTCGCCCAGGCTTTGCAAAACTCGGCTGAGAACCTGTAAAACCTGTTGCTTTTTCCTGGCCAGAAGCGACGCTGACCCCGCTGGCCTGTCGTTGGCAACGGAGCTTGCGGAACAAAGCGCCGCCAGCAATTTTGCCGACCACTCCACTTCTTGATACATTCGCTGCAAAACATTCCACCCGAACTGGCCACGCTCCAGACCGGCTCGGTATTCCGCCAGCAGTTGCTCCGCTCGAGCATACGTTTCCGCCAGTTGATCCAGCAAGGTCTCTATCGAATCCGGTATCGTTTCGCAGTTCATAAATAGCTCCGACGATTCCTCGGCCCGCGGTCAGCCAGCGGGGGATAAGCCCAAAGCGGGGTGATTGTGGACCTTGCCCGGCCAGTGGAGGCGTCTGGATGCGGCAGGCTAAAGGCTCGGCGATCCCGTGGCGTTGGAGATTTTGACCGGCCGGGGTAGCCGACCAATTCAGCGTTGCGGTTCCGTATTCTCACGGCCGCTGCGAAGTTGTGCCAGTCGGCGTTGGGCGTCCTGCTGCCAGCGCCAAATCGAAAGTTGCCAGCGAGCACATTCGACGGCAAAGGAATCGGTACGGCTGTTGGCGATTTCCCGCAGCAGCCGCGTTGCTTCCTCGTCCCGGCCGAGTTTACGTAAACAGGAAGCCTGCAAGTACTGCACCAGCAAACGATCCTCGCGGGTAAGCTGCGTGGTGTCGAGCAACTGAAACGCCGCCAAAGCCCCTTCATAATTGCCGGCGCGGAACAGCACCTGGGCAAGCTCCATCGGCGCCAGCGGCTTATCGCTGGGAGTAGTTACGCTGGAATTGGCGCGGGAGCTAGCGGCCAGGGAATTGGAAGCGGGAGTTTGAGTCGACCGGGATTCTATGGGGTTTAGCGGGGCAGCGTTGGCCCAAGGTGCTGTGCGTGACGAGGGCTTGTCATTAGCCGTTTCCGTCGGACCAGCACTGGTCGGAAATGTCGGCTCGACTCCCAGGCCGGGTTGGGGCGGCGTTCCTGACGCTGCTGTTCGGGTGGCGGCAGACGATGGCGCAGTTGTCTGCGGGACAGTGGGAGCAGCTCCGTGAAGTATCCATTGCAAGAGCAACTGCTGCACCTGGCGTTGGACTGCATCGGGTCGGTCGGCAGAATCAGCCGGCAATGACAATCCCCCTGGTTGCCGCTGATCCGCGGCGGGCTTAGGTCCGCTGCTCCTGGCCTGCCGCAACCTCTCCCGTTCTTGCCGCAACTGGTCAATGGCTTCGAGCAGGCGCGGACCCTGAGTCTCATCGGGCGACGAATCGCCCTGGGTGCACCGAGCGTTGGCAGCCCGCGGGCAGCTTGATGACTGCGGTTGCAGTTCCCTTGGCAGTATGCGAGGCGGTGGTAACTCGCCATTCGCGGGCGCGGGCGGTGTTGCGTTCAGACCGAAACTCGGCAGTAAGATAGTGACCACTAAGGCAGAAAAGCTGCAAGGAACAGCAAGTGTTTGCTTAGTGTTTCCTCGCGTCTTTGTGTCCTGGTGGTGTAAGTTTCGGGGCAAAAATCGCATTCCACGCATAGGATTTCACCTTGTTCGGGCGGGTTTACAGGTCGGGGATACGTCCGGCAAAGCATTCGGCCGCGCGGCGTGAATCCCCGAGCGCTAAGTAGGCTTCCCCCATCAGCCGCAACAGTGCCTCGCGCGGCACAGGGCTTGGGTGCAGCAACACCTGCCGGGCGTGTTCCAGAGATTCCTCCGGATTCCCTTCTCGCAAGGCACAGCGTGCCAGCAACCAGTGGGCAGCGGCAACGTGATCGGGTCTGGAAGAACGCAGCGACTCCTGAACGGCCTGGCGTGCCTGAGCAAACTGCCGGCAAAGAAAACAGCTTTCGGCATAAGCCAGCAGCAATTCCTCCCGCCAGAGCGAACGTGCCCGGGGCAGGGCCGACTGATAGACGCGGCCAGCCTGCTCGGGCAGATGGAGTCGTACCCAGGCTTGGCCAGCGAGTAAAGGGCCGAGTGGTTCCAGCATCTGCCAGTCCTGTACCTGCAACAGTGCTGTCAGCAAATCCTCGGCCTGGCGCAGGCGCAGCGAACCGGTTTCCGACCCCTGGGTTCGCGCCAGAGCGTCGAGGAAAGCGGCGCCGGTACGATACGGTTCGGCTTGCAACCACCGCCGCTCCCGTACCAGTAAATTATGCGCCGCAGGCGCGTTATTCAGGTAAAGCCAGCAGCAAGCCAGCCAGAGCTGGGCGAGACAGCGAGTGGGCGAACCTGGTGGTGCGTAAGTGGCTCGCCGCAACGGGACAATCGCGGATTCGACATGCAGGTCTTCCAGTTCCGCCCGCGCTACATACAGATACGCCAACGGGGTCAGCGGATGACCTGGTGCCTGATCGGCAGCCCGCATCCACAGGCGTTTCGCCAACTCCAGTTCTCCCTGCTGCCAGTAGAGCACGCCCAAATTGAAGCTGACATAAAAGGCCTCGACAGTCTGCGGCCAGCGATGCAGGAGACGATCCCACCAGGTGGCGGCCTCCTTGAGCTGGCCGAGATGATAGTGGCATAGCCCCATCAGCCAGAAGACCCGCTGGAGGTGTGGCAAAGGTGCGCTGCTGTTTTCCAGAAGCAATCGGTTCAGCGTTGCCAGAACACTGTGCAAGCGTGCTTTGGCTAGCTTTTGCCGCAGCGACTGCTCATAAGACTGTGTCACCGCGACAGATTCCTGGTTTGGCATGCCGGCCGATTCCGCACCGGGGTGAGTTGTTTCCAGGGATACTTCCTCTGCTGCCAGAACGTGCAACTTCTTGTCGCCGCAGTACCAAACGCACCCTTCCGGTTCGAGCAAGAGCAACAGCACCTCGCTCAGCGGCAGATTTACCAGCCGCAGCGATTGCAGCGACCGCGTCGCCAGCGATGCCGTGGCTTTATCGGACACGGCGATCTCCTGGCCGGTTTCTTTCGCTAAGCGGTGTAGCAAATCCAGTAACGATCCTTGCGGCCACTGGAGGGTAATCACCATTTCCGCCGAATCGGTGCCGGGTGTGACCTGCACCAGTTCGCGAATGACCGGCCAAGGACGCGTCGCAGCTTCGCCTAAACCCCGCAACCAGAACCAGGTTTCTTCCGGATGCTCGAGTTGCCAGGGCGGCCAGGCCAGGAATGGCTGCAGCGGTTCCGGCGGAACGATTTGCAGGCGGCTTCGAAGTAAGGTCGCGACAAACGTCAACCGCGCCTGAGGCAAAGCGGCCCCAATCTGTGCGGCACTCTCATTCGCCTGCAGGATCGCCTGCGCTATCGGCCGCATCGCCGACTCGACCCGGCCCTGTCGCAGGCACAGTCGCGCCAGGGCCATGTGGCAGGCAAACGCGAGCACGGTATCCGGATGGCGGTGCGCAATCTCGCTGTACAACTGTTGCGCCTGCTCCCACCTGCCCAAACCCTCCTGGCAAATGGCCAAGCGGAAGCGAAGTAAAGGAGAAGCGTTTTGTGGCTCGGCCACGCGCCGATAGAAAGCCAGGGCAGCGGCGTAGTCCTGCTCCAGGAGTTTTTCGTCCCCGCGGGTTTCGTTAGCCGAGACCGATTCGGTCGGATCCGCGGTGTTGGTCGGTTCCCCCGCTTGGGCATGTTTTGTTTCGACTTCTGGCCAGACGAGGAAAGCGATGGTTCCGGCGAGGGCACCGATAGCCAATCCCGCAGCCACCACGCTGATCAACAACACCACCTTCCAGCCGCTGCTGACCCGGGCAGGGCTACCTGCTTGCTCCTCGGTTATCGGATTGGCGATGGCCATGCGATAAGCTGTCCGGGCGTCATTGATCGCTACTCATGGCCAGCCCCGCAGGGGTCGTTACTGTCCCAATGCCCGGCTTGTAACCCTTCTTCCACTTCAGTGGAGCGGGCACGGCAATTACCCGGGAGAGCTGGCCCCCTTGCGGGTAGAATGTCAGCGACTCGATACCGCCATTCTTTTCGGCAATATCGGTCAACTCGCTACGGTCCTTGAGCGAAGTCGCGCTAAAAGATTAGCTCACAGCGGGACACTTTGCCGATACTTTCTCTCTTGCCCCTGCTTACGGAGACGGCTAAGCCGGGGTGCCGACGCGGTTATTTCAACTTTTTCCGGGCAGGAACAGGCCCAGGCCAAAACGACTGCCGTAACCCAAACAGATCGGCCCCCGCACGCGGACAGGCTGCCCCGCAGCCCCGGGCATATTCGGCCAGCGCTGTTGCTGAAGGATTTGCGTGTCCAGACAGAGATGCCAGCGCGGCTTGTTCTGGCCGTGAAGGCTGGACACCGGCGGGACGAACGGCGAAAATGACACCAGCGCCCTGCGGGGGGCGGGCGCTCTCTGCACGCGGGGCGACCGCAGCCTTGGTGATCTGAGGTGCGCCCTCGCAGGTTCTTGGCCCAGGTCCTTTCCGCGACAGAAAGGATCCGGTACTGTCTGAGTGCCCTGTCGTGCCACGAAAGGGGGTCGGCTATGAGTGAGGCATCCGGTTTTGCCAAACGGCCTTCGATCAACCAGGTGTTTGCACTGCTGCGCCAACGCTACGGCTGGCAACTGAATCACAGCCTGGGCCACGGTGGGTTCAATTACGTCTTCCGCGAGGAGATTGGCGGTCTGCCGCGTGCCGTCAAGATCAGCAAAGACCCGGTGGAAGTAGACGAGCACGAATGGCGGAGCCTGGAGATTGTCCGCCACCTGAATGGTCATCCGCGTCTGCTGACTTTGATTCAGTACGAGCAGACGCTGGGCTACGTGGTAACGGTCTGGGAGTTGGCGGAGGGGTCGTTGCAGGACCGGTTGGAGGAGCGGCTGGCGCGGGACCAGGGGCCGTTCTCTGCTCAGGAGTTGCTGGGCTGGATGCAGGAGGCCGCCGAGGGGATTGACGCACTGAACGCCCGTGGAATTTGTCATCAGGACATCAAGCCGGCGAACCTGCTGCTGGTGCGTGGGCACGTGAAGATCGGGGACCTGGGTCTGGCGAAGCTGGCGGGCGCCAGCACGCGGTCGCACACCAGGGGGTTGGGCACGCCGGGCTTCTTGCCGCCGGAGGGCTATGAAGGCAGGCTGGTTCCTTGGATAGATGTGTACGGGCTGTGTGCCAGCTATGTGCACTTGCGGACCGGCAAACTGCCGTTTGGCAGCAACGTCTTGCAGGTCCTGGAGCGGCAGCGGAATGGGGAATATGAGCGGGATGGTTTGACGGCAGGGGAGATTCGCTGTCTGGACAGGGTATTGGGTCGCGGGGCTGGGCCGTCGTGGGGAGATCGCGGCGCCCGCGCGTGGCTTGAAGAGCTGCGCCAGGCTCTCCAGCAGGGGTCCGCGGCCAGGTCAGGTCAAGAAAGCGGGGCCAGCGACGGACCCATAGTCGGGGCCATCACCGGGGGCATCGTCGGGGCCATCTGCGGGGCCATCGCCGGGGCCATCACCTTGGCCATCGGCGGGGCCATCGACGGGGCCATCACCCCGGCCATCGGCTTGGCCATCTTCGGGGCCCTCTACGGGGCCATCCGCGGGGCCAGCGACGGACCCATCGCCAGGGCCATCTACGGGGCCATCGCCGGGGCCATCGGCGGGGCCATCTTCGGGCCCATCGCCGGGGGCATCGGCTCGGCCATCGGCGGGGCCATCGGCTCGGCCATCTTCGGGGCCCCGGATCCCGCCAGGGTCATCGGTGAGATGCGCCGGGCCGCGGCCGGGGAGGGCTGACGCCCGCCGCCTGGTTGCGGTTTTTCGCGGACTTCCGTAAACTCTAGCTTTCCATGTTCGACTCGCTGAGCAGCAGACTGCAGAGCGTCTTCGACCGGCTGGCCGGCCGCGGGGCGCGGTAGCCGGGATAGTAGCGCTCGAGGTTGGCGGCGATCTCGCGCTCCCAGCGCTCGCCGTTCGCGAGGAGTTTCTCCTTGGTGTAGAACAGCTCGGCCCGGGTCTCGGCGGCGAAGGCGTAGTTCGGCCCCTCGACGATCGCATCGACCGGGCAGGCTTCCTCGCAAAAGCCGCAATAGATGCACTTGGTCATGTCGATGTCGTAGCGGGTCGTGCGCCGGCTGCCGTCGGCCCGGGGCTCGCTCTCGATGGTGATCGCCTGCGCCGGGCAGATCGCCTCGCAGAGCTTGCAGGCGATGCAGCGCTCCTCGCCGTTGGGGTAGCGGCGCAGCGCGTGCTCGCCGCGGAAGCGCGGCGAGAGCGGCCCGCGCTCGTAAGGATAGTTCAAGGTGACCTTGCGCTTGAACATGTAGCGGAAGGTCATGGCGAAGCCCTTGATCAGCTCCTGCCAGAGGATCGTGCGGGCCACCTTGTCGAGGGTCGCCATCGTTCCTCTCCTCAGCCCGCGGCCGCGGGCAGCAGGTCGAACGCCAGCATCACGCCGGCCGTGAGCACCACCCAGGCGAGCGAGAGCGGCAACAGCACCTTCCACCCGAGCCGCATGAGCTGGTCGTAGCGGTAGCGCGGCAAGGTCGCGCGTGCCCAGATGAAGATGAACAAGACGAGGCAGATCTTGAGGATCAGCCACAACGGCCCGGGGATCCAGGTGAACGGCCAGATCGGCAGCGGCGGCAGCCAGCCCCCCAAGAAGAGCACGCTCGCGATCGCGCTCATGAGGATCATGTTGGCGTATTCGCCCAGGAAGAAGAGGGCGAAGGTCATCGAGCTGTACTCGACGTTGTAGCCGGTCACGAGCGAGCTCTCGTCCTCCGGCAGGTCGAAGGGGTGCCGGTTGGTCTCGGCCAGGATCGAGACCAAGAAGATCATGAACATCGGGAAGTGCCAGAAGACGTACCAGCCCTGCTCGGCCTGGGCACGCACGATCGCCGAGAGGTTCAACGACCCGGCACTGATGAGCACCGAGATGATGATGAGACCGATCGCGATTTCGTAACTCACCATCTGGGCCGAGGAGCGCAGCGCCCCCAGAAAGGCGTAGCGCGAATTCGAGGCCCAGCCGGCCATGATGATACCGTAGACGCCGAGCGAGCTCACTGCGAAGAGGTAGAGCACGCCCACGTTGATGTCGGCGAGCACGAGCCCCTCGCCGAACGGGATCACCGCCCAACCGATGAGGGCCAGGACGAAGGTGACCATCGGCGCCAGGACGAACACGACCTTGTTGGCACCGGTCGGGATCACCGTCTCTTTGACGAACAGCTTGAGCCCGTCGGCCAGAGGCTGGAGCAGGCCGTAAGGCCCCACGGTCATGGGCCCCTGGCGCAGCTGCATCGCCGCGATCACCTTGCGCTCGGCATAGGTGAGATAGGCTACCGCCAACAAAAGCGGCACGACGATCGCGAGGATCTGGAAGACCAGGACGGTCACGGGCCAGATCGTCGAGGCGAAGAGCTCACCCATGGGTGCCGGTGGCCTCCTGGACCCGCGCGGCGAGGAGCGCGCTGCATTCGGCCATCACCGAGGAGGCGCGGCTGATCGGGCAGGTCCGCCAGTAATCCTCGATCGGCGAACGGAACGGCGCCGGATCGCCCGGACGATCGACGAGCTCGAGCAGCTCAGCGACGCCGAGCTCGCCGACATCGGCATCACCCGCGCGGACATCGCCCGCGTGGCCCGGGGCAGCGTGCGCTGCGAGCCGTGAGGCCTTCGGCCGGGGCGGATCGGCGGGCGCACGGGTCGAACGGGACGAACAGGAACATCGACATCCGACGGCGGGGGCGGGGCGGCCGGCGGGACAAAGGCGATCTTCAGGTGCGTGAGGTTCTCCGCGCCACTGAGGTTCTCCTGGATCTTGACCAGGGCGATCTTGTGGCTTACCTTCTCCGGGGCGCCGGGAGCCGGGGCCAGGTCCACCGGCTGCTTCTCGATGCCAACCACCTTGCCGATGACAATCACCTCCGCATGAATCGCCCGCTGCGCCGGCGGGAAAAAGGCGATGCGCAACGCCGGAGCCGGACTCACCAGCACTACGACGCCCAGCAGAGCCAGACTTAGACCGAGCAACCGTTTCTTCATGGCTAACCTCCCAGGGGAGAGAAGGAATCATTTCGGGCCATTTTAAGGGGAAGCGGTCTCCAGGGCAGACTCCCCCTGCGACACACCCCGTGTGCCCTTCATCGTACCAGACGAGGCAGCGGCGGAAAAGTTTGGGGGATCGCAGCGGACTGCATGAGAAAAGCTTGGGATTCGCGGCGGGTGGCTTGGAAAAGGGGACGGGCAACCCGGCCGCCTGCGTGGGCTGGATGCCGGTGGATCGCTTCCTTGAGTCGGTTCGCGGGTAGTTGCGCCGGCTTATTCCAGCCCTGGTCCGACCATCTTTTCGGGCCGGACGATGCGATCGAAAATTTCGGCGGTCAGGACGCCGGAGCCGTCTTTGAGCGGCGGCGCCAGGCGGATGGCTTCGTCCCGCAGCGTTGTGCCGTTGGCGTGGGCCGCCTTGGCGATCTTGGCCGCGGCGTCGTAGCCGATGTAACGATTGAGGGCCGTCACCAGCATGAGGGATTCGTTGAGGTAACGGCGGATGCGCTCGCGATTGGGGGTGATTCCGGGCCGCAGCGGAGCACCCGCCTTGGGGCGCAGCTTGCTGGCATCGACTTCCAGGCGGCCCGTCTCCGGGTGGATGGCGTATTCCAGGGCCTGGTAGTCCAACTCCGGCATGTCGGCGGCGCAGTGCTCCCGGAAACTCCGGCAGGCATCCGCGAGCAAGCGGATCGACTGGAGAATGTTGTAAATGATGAGGGGTTTGAAGACGTTGAGTTCAAAGTTGCCCTGGCTGGCGGCGAAGGCCACGGCGGTGGTATTGGCCATGACCTGGATGCAGACCATGGTCATAGCTTCGGACTGGGTGGGATTGACCTTGCCGGGCATGATGGAGGAGCCGGGTTCGTTTTCCGGGATGGTGATTTCAGCGAGTCCGCAGCGGGGTCCAGAGGCGAGCCAGCGGATGTCGTTGGCGATCTTCATCAGGCCAGCGGCCAGGGTCTGCAACGCGCCGGCGAGGCTAGCCAGCGGTTCGTGACCGGCCAGGGCCTGGAACTTGTTCGGCGCGCTGACAAAGGGCAAGCCTGTCAATTCGGCGATCTTCCGGGCGACCCGCTCGGCAAACTGCGGATGGGCATTGAGGCCGGTGCCGACGGCGGTTCCTCCCAGGGCCAGCTCGTACACCGGAGGCAGCGCCGCCTGGATGGCCTGAAGGCCGTAGTCGATCTGGGCCACATAACCGCTGAACTCCTGGCCGAGCGTCAGCGGGACGGCATCCATGAGATGGGTGCGGCCGATTTTGACAATGTCGGCGAACTCCTGGGATTTGGCCGCCAGCGTGTCGCGCAAGGCCGTGACGGCAGGAAGCAGGCGCTGCTGGACCTCCGTGGCCGCGGCGATGTGCATCGCGGTCGGGAAGGTGTCATTGGACGACTGCGACATGTTGACGTCGTCGTTGGGATGGATCGGCTTTTTGCTGCCCGGCGTGCCGCCCGCGAGGACGATGGCCCGGTTGGCGATCACCTCGTTGACGTTCATGTTCGTCTGCGTGCCGCTGCCGGTCTGCCACACCCGCAGGGGGAAGTGGTCGTCAAGCTGGCCGGCGATCACTTCATCCGCTGCCTGAACGATCCAGGCGCATTTGTCCTCCGGCAGCAGGCCCAGCTCGCGATTGACCAGGGCCGCTGCTTTTTTGAGAATGCCGAAAGCCCGGATCACCGGCCGGGGCATCACCTCGATCCCGATGGCGAAGTGGACCAGCGAGCGGGCGGTCTGCGCCCCGAAATACCGGTCCGCGGGGACGCGGATCGGCCCCATCGTGTCGGTTTCGATACGGTACTCAGCCATAGGTGTCTCTCCTCCCTGCTGTACGGGCGGCGTGACGCTCTCGTCTGCGCGTGCTGTGCCGCCTCTTTCGACGGTGGGCGATCCCTGAGCCGCGGCTTGGGCGTGCCTGCCTTCTTTCCCCCTTTCCGCGTCCAGGGGATTAGCGCACGGGGGATTAGCGCCAGGGAAAGTTTCAGCGCAAGGGGGAGTAGTCCGTGGGGAGCAGGAATTCGCTCACGACGCCTCCCTTGGGTTCGGTCAGGCTGCCGCCGGCCTTTTCCTCGCTGGCCTTGCGGGCGGCGATCCAGTCCGGGTCGTTGCGGAATGCCTCAAACGATTTCCGCGCCGCTTCGACGCTCTTGTGGGCCAGCAGGTAAATCAGCATCCGGTCGGCTTTGGGCTGGTCCGGCTGGAGGTTCCAGTAGGCAATGTTGGTGATGCCGTGACGGGTGAACAGCTTGAGCGTGTGATTGCGGAAGCGATCGTTCAACGCGCCGAGGTTGCCGGGGGTGGCGGTGTAGGTGCGCAGCTCGAAGACGCGGGGCGGATCGGCCCGTTCCAGTTTCACCGGCGGGGAGTAATCGGTCAGTTGCAGGAAGGTGGACTCGATCCGTTCGACCAGCTTGCCGTCCTTTTCGGTTTCCGCCACGACGGCTTTCCACTGCGGGTCCTGGAGGAAAGCGGCGAAGCTCTTGTCCCGTGCCGCCTTGTTGGGGGCGGTGATCCAGTAGACGAGTTTGCGCTGGGGGTTGTCGCCGACAGGGACGAAGTAGCCGCCGTTGCCCAGCCCGTGCTTCTCGAAGAGCTTCATGGTGTGATTGCGGAAGCGGGCATGGAGGGCCTCCAGCTTGCCGGGTGCGGCGTAGTACACCCGCAGCTCATACAGCCGGGTGTCCGCCGCGGGTGCGGTCGCTTCGCCCCGTTGCGCAGGCGCCAACACCGCTGCCATCAGGATGACACCAGCCGCCATCAGTCCCCAAGTGCGATACATCACTTCACCTCCAGAGACAGGGGATGGCCGAAGCGCAGGCTGCCTCAGCCCAGGGTCGGAAAGTGCAGACAGTGTATGACCCGCCCCACCGCCAGGAAACGGGGCACAGAGGAAACAGGGTGCAGAAAGTTATCACCCCGCCTGAGTCTTGCCGCCCAGTGCCGGGCGTGAGGTTCCGCGGTCTGACAAGCTCTGCGCCAGGGCTACGATGGCGGTTTGGCCTTCTTCAACTGGGGCAGGATGGCAGGATCGGCGTAGCGCTGCGGCTCCTTCTCGAAGCGTTGCCGGGCGAGATCGTTGTAGAAATACACCTTGACCCCCTGGTAGATCGTGAAGGGGTCTTTCGCCGAAACTTTGCGGTCCCGCAGCACGGGGCAATAGACCTGTTCCAGACCACGCGGAGGCAGTTTTTTGCCACGCAGGGCCGGGACAATCTCCGAGTCGAGATAGGCTGCCGGATCGCGCCGGAACTTACTGACACACTGATCGCAGCACAAGTAGATCGGCACTCCTTCGTACATCACCCGCGGCGAAGTTTCAGGATCGACTTCCTCGCTGGTCATGACCGGGCAGTATTTCTGCGGCGGAGACTGAGGCGGCTCCGATGGGGGGGCCGGCGGGGTCGGCTTCTGCGGCGCAGGTGCCTGCGCTACGCTCGGCGGCATCGGCTGTGGGGTCAGCAGCCAAAGCAGCACCAGGGGAACCATCGCCCTGCGTCCGCGGACAAGATGGGGAAAAAGTTGCCTTCGCATTCCGCTAAACATCGCTGAGCCTCCTCGCCCCCTTCGGTTCCGCCTTGGTCCTCGATCCCTCGGAACCGGCGTTTCTGCCGCGACTCTTGCCCTTCTCCCAGCGTACGGCGGGGCAGCACGAGCGGCCAGCCCGGTTTTTTCCCCGGCCTGTGGAGTAGGAGAGAGAAGGGGGGAGGGACTGACAGTCCGGTGTCGGGAACGACCCGCGGGGGTTCAAACTTCGATGTGGCGCCAGCGGCCAGCGGCGAAGCGCAGGGTCAGAAACAGGCCGCGGACCCAGAGGTCGATGACCATAGCGATCCAGGCGCCGCGCAGTCCCAGGTCCAGGGCGGGCAGGTGGAGGTCCGGACCGAGCGGGATCTCCGGCCAAGCGAGGAAATGGGCCAAGGGCAAGCGGATGCCGAGAAAGCCGAACCAGGTGATGAGGACCGGCACGCGGACATCGCCGGCGCCGCGCAGGGCCGCGGTGAAGATGATCTGCGCCGCCAGGGCCGGCATGGCCAGCGAGATAAGTTGCAAGACGGGGACGCCCGCCTGGACCACTGCTTGCGTATCCGCTTCGTGACAGAAGAGCCGGAACATCGGCTTCGCAGCCAGGACGAAGACCAGCCCCATGCCGCACATGACGGCCGCCCCTTGCCCCCAAGCGATCCAGGCGGCCCGGCTTGCCCGCTGCGGCTGGCGCGCCCCCAGGTTCTGCCCGACCAGGGCCATCGCCGCCGTGCCGAATGCTCCCCCGGCGAGATAGGCCAAAGCTTCCCACTGCAAGGCGATGCCGTGAGCTGCCGCCGCCGTCGCTCCGAGCCGGTTGACCACGCTGAGGAACCAGAACTGGCAGACGGCCATCGATAGGCTATCCACCGCTGCCGGGACGCTGACGCGCAGCAGCCGCCGGATGAGCGAGCCATTCGGCCAGAGATCCTGCCCCTGAAGGCGCAGGCCGGAGCGCCCCTGCCGCAAGAGCCGCAGCAGGATGAAACAGCCGAGGGTATGCGCCAGGCCGGTTCCCCAGGCGATGCCGGCAAATCCCAGGCCGGGGACCAGCGGAGGAATGCCGAAACACAAGAGCCAGGCCAGGGGGAGATTCAGCAGGGCGACGCCGCCGAGGACGTGCAGACCAGTCCGGGTATCCCCCGCGCCGGCCAGGCAGGCGGTGCAGGCCGTCTCCATCATCTGGAAGGGCAGGAGCAGGGCTAAAGGCGTGAGGAACTCCAGGGCGAAGCGCACCGCCGCCGCTTCGAGCTGCAACAGGTGCAAAAGGTGGGGCAAACCGGCCAGCCCCGCGACGGTTCCCACGCTACCGAAGACGCCCGCCAGCAGCACCGCTTGAGCGGTTACCTGCCAGGCCAGCCGGTGATCCCGTGCTCCGATGGCCCGCGCCACCAGCGCCGTTGCTCCCACACTCACCAGGACCGTGTAGCTGGAGATGAACCAGTAGATGTACCCGGCGGTGGTCAAGGCGGCGAGGTAGTAGGGCCGCCCGGCAGGATCGCTCAGGGGGAAGCGGTCGGCCAGGAACTGATCGGACAGGCGGACCAGCAGGTGCAAGTATTGCTGGAACAGGGCCGGGAGCGCCAGATGCAGGACGGCCCGGCTCAGGGAGGCAGAAGGGGCAGGCGGAGGTGCAGGAGCCAGCATTGCGTCATTGTAGCGACCGCCGGCTTAGTGAGAGCGTTTATGCCGCCGGGGCCGGCCCCGCTTGCGCCCCTGCTGCCAATTCACCGGTTGCACAGGCGGAGGTTCCGTGATCCACAGGCGATACGGACCAAGGTTGAGCACCACGTGGGTGTCCGGTCCGCTGGCCGCATCCAGAACTCCCTCCCGCAGGCGGTAGAGCACCCGGCGCCCTTCCCGCGTATCCTCCACCAGCCCGGCTTGCTTGAGGACGCCCAGATGATGCGACACATTCACCATCGGCATCTTCAGGATTTCGGACAACTCGCCCACGTAATGCGGACGTTCCAAAAGGCATAAGGCGATCATCAAACGGGTGGGTTCGCTCAACCCGGCAAGCATTCGGGCGATAGGCCGCGCTTCGCGCAATTCCATCATCACTCGTCACCATACTCTCCAAGTCAAACGGTCCAGCCAAGACCTTCCCGCTGGTCTTGCCCTTATTATTCGTGGCTCCTTCCGCTCCGTCCCCTCACTTTGGTCCATTTCTTTTCTGTCATCGGCATTCCCGGTACTGTTAGTATACAGTCAGCGGAAAATCCGCCTTCTGGCAGAAATTTGAGTGACTGTGGCATGTCACAACTCCGGCAATGTTGGTTCCGCGTGATCGTGGCGGCCCAGGCTGGCCTGGACCGCTGTTTCCTGCGACTATCCCACTGCCGCGACTCCAGGTGTTTGGGGAGAGGTTTCCTCTCCGCGGAGTATAATGACTACCGCTAGAAGTTGGCTGCTCTTTCATTGTGGGGTTTGATTTTCGGTAGCGGCAGGCGGGCGGGGCAGAGGCGAAGGGTGCAATTCTATGGATTCTCCTGAGCGTTACTTGGAGCATATGAAAGAGGCCCTGTGGGTGGCGCGCAGCGGGCGCGGCCGGGTGGAGCCGAATCCGCTGGTCGGGGCCGTGATCCTGGACGCCGAGGGGCGCTATATAGCAGCGGGCTGCCATAAGGAGTACGGCGGTCCGCACGCCGAGATCATAGCCTTGGAAATGGCCGGGGAGCAGGCCCGCGGGGGAACGCTGGTTGTGACGTTGGAGCCGTGCTGTCACCACGGCAAGACGCCGCCGTGCACCGAGGCGATCCTGGCCGCGGGGATTCGCCGGGTGGTGGCCGCCATGGCGGACCCCTTTCCTGCCGTCGCGGGGAAAGGGTTTCAGCGCTTGCGTGAGGCCGGGATCGAGGTGATTGTCGGCGTAGGAGAAGTCGAAGCCCGCCGCCTCAATGCCGCCTACCTGAAGCGCCTCGCCACCGGCCAGCCGTGGGTCCATGTCAAATGGGCCATGAGTCTGGATGGCTGTCTGGCCAGTGACAGTGGGGATTCGCGCTGGATCAGCAACGAGGCGGCCCGGTACCACGTGCATCAGTTGCGCGGCGTGATGGATGCCATCATTGTGGGGGCGCAGACGGTGCGCGTCGATGATCCGCTGCTCATCCCCCAAGTGCCCACACCGCGCAAGCCGCGGCGGGTGGTGGTGTCGGCCCGCGGAGAGTTGCCCCCGGATGCCAAGCTCCTGCGGACCGCCCGCGAGGTGCCCACCCTGGTGTACACCACCGCCGAAGCTGTGCCCCGCCTCGCCGCCTGGCAAGCGGCCGGCGCCGAAATCGTCCCCCTCCCGCTGCAATCCTCCGCCGATCCCTCCGCTCCCCGATTGTCCATCCCCGCCTTGCTGGACGACCTCGGCCGGCGCGCATGCACCCACATCCTCGTGGAAGGAGGCCCGACCTTGCTTTCCTCCTTCTGGCAAGCCGATGCCATCGATGAATGGCACGTGTTCATCGCGCCGGTGCTGCTGGCCACCACCTACCACCCCCTCCAGGGCCGACCCGCCCGATCCATGGATGACGCCTTCCGCCTCGCTCAAGCGGACATCGCAGTTTTCGACAACAACGCCTACCTCCACGGCTACACCCCCCGCGGACCGTTTGCCCCCACCCCCTCGAAGCCCGCTGTATCCTGACATCGCCTTGGCAAGGCGTTCGGGTTATTCCGCTGGCCGCTCCTGAGCAGGAAGAATGCCTCAATCCCCTGCCGGGGCTTTACTCCCGCTGCTCCCCACCGCATCTGACAGACTGCCGACATCGGGCGGTGCCGGGACGGAAGACCCTTCCCCTCGACACGCCGGAACGGAAGAACTTTCCGCGTCCTGTTGGGCCTGGCGGACCCATTCGCAGAGCGTGCGTGCGATGCCCCGCCCGATGCCGGGAATGCGTTCCAGCACCTTGCGCCCTTGGGGTGTGGCCAGCTCGGCGGCTTCCCACGGCAGACCCAGCAGCACCAGAGCTGCCCGCCGCAAGGCCCGCACCCGATACACGTTGGCCCCCTCCCGTGCCAGATGCTGAGCACGTGCCCGTAACAGTTCCGCCAGTTGATGATTGGTGAGCACCGCCATCCTCGGCCTCCTCTCTACCGCCCCAGCGGCCTGATTCCTTCCTTTCGTTCCCGGAGGGCAAGTTCCGCCTTGTCTCGGTTCGCAGTGCCGCACATGCCTGATTGTTCCACGCTCTCCCGCTTCCAGCAATGTCCGTAGGAAGTAGGCGTTCTGCTGAAAAAACCCTCTCTGAGCGAGCCGGGAGAAGGAAGGGAAAAGGGAAGTGCCAGGGGCCGGTGCCCTGGCTGACTCAGCCGAAAGGACCAAATCAGCTAGAGGGAAAAAACACCCGGAAGAAAGTGCGATGGGCCAGGACCGGCTTCATCCCTGGACCAAGCGTTGCCACTGCTCCTTGTACCGCTTCAGGAAGGCGGTTCCTTCGGCCACATCGGGATAGGCTCGGCCCACTTCGCAGAGGGTGAAGCGGTCGTAGCCGCATTGGCGGAGCAGGCGGAAGAGTTCGCGGTAGGGGTAAGTGCCGCGGGCGTCATTGTCCAGATCGTTGATGTGGCAGGATTTGAGGTACGGTTGCAAGAGGGCGAACGCCGCTGCTACGGAACCGCGGCTGACATCCGTGGGGTTGGAGTTCCAGCAGACCCCCACCGCCGGATGCTTGCAATGTTCCATAATGGTGCGCATGTTCTGGGGGATTTGCGTGACGGCGCCGTGAACTTCGACCCAGATTTCTACTCCGGCGTCAGCGGCAGCTTGGCCGCACTCGATGAGGGCCTTGCCGATCTGCTCAAAGGTCCGGGCCGGCTCCACACCTTTGGGCACGCCGTTGGGACGCACCTTGACCCCTTTGCCGCCCAGGTCCCGGACCAGGTCGATGAAGCGCTTGCACTCCTCGATGTTCTTCCGGACCACCGCGGGATCGGCCGCGTGAAACTCACACACCGTGCCGCAACCCCAGAAAATGATCCCGGCATCCGCGAAGCGTTTTTTCACCTCCTGGCGTTGGGGGGCGGTCAAGGACGGTTCCACGCCATGCTTGTGGGTCGTCCGGCACTCCACCGCGGCGATCCCAACTTCCTGGCAGACGCGCAGCACCGTGGGCAAATCCCAGTCCTTGGCCACGTTGTAGGTGACCAAGCCCAGGCGGAAGCGGACTGGCGCCTCCTGGGCCGGCGGGTCGTTCGCCGCCTGGACAGCGGCGAGCCTCACTCCCCCGATCGCGGCGGCCAACCCGGCTCCCACCACCTCACGCCGACTCCACACACCCTGCTCCCGCTGGATCGCACGCATCGCTCTGTCCTCCTCGCTAAAATGGCCCCGGTATCAGCCTCCCCAGGGCCGGTTGGGACCCCGGAGATTCGTCCTGCCGTCCGCTGCCTTTCCTGGGGTCCAGGTTTCTACCTGGTCCAGGTTTCTACCTCCCCTCCGCCGCGCTCCCTCTTTTCCCCAGCGGCCCTTCGCCCCGTGGTGCCTGGGGAACCTCCCAAGGCGGCAGCAGGCAGGGAAACCCGCACCATCCACCGCCCTATCCGCTTTCTGCCACTCTATAAGGAGGGCGAAGAGCGGGGAGATTCCGGCGGATCAAAAAGGGCGGGGGCTGCAAACCTTGCCGGGCAAAAGTGAAGCGAAAGAGCGGCGAGCCATAACGTAGCCAGAGGTGTTCGGGAACGGGACCAAAAAATTTTCCGACAACGGGACAATAAACCGGCGGCGGCGCGCATCGTACCTAGCGAGGGGCGTTTGGCAGCGTCGCCTCTCATGTGGGAGCGACAGGCCGGACTGATCCAGTGGAAGGTGGGCAGCGTCCTTCTGCTGACATCGGTCCGGCTGTCTTTTTTGCCTTTTCGTTTGTCCGCGGCAGTCGGCCACTCTCTTCTCTGGGAAAGAACCCCACCGCTTCCCGTCGACTCGGTTCCATCCGGTCAAATCACCGGCTGCGGTATGCTTTCTCCGAGGTTTCTGGCCCCTGGCGATGGCTTCGTTGATTGCGATTATTGCGATGAGCCGATAGAATGCAGGGTGGGAAGAGAGAAACGGGAGGAGCCACAAAGATGACGGTCATGCTCGGCGCATTTCCTGCGACCATCACCCCGACACCGGAGGACACGCGGCTGGCCCAGGAAGCCAGCCAGCAGCTCGCCAAGCTGCTCCAGGGGAGGAAGAAGAACGTCCGCTTCCGCATCCAGCCGACCGACAAGCCGGAAGAGACCGTCACGCTGCCGCTGTCGATCCTTCGACTGCTCGCGGACATCCTGAGCCAGATGGCCAAAGGCAATCCCGTGACGCTGATCCCCACCCATGTCGAGCTGACCACGCAGCAAGCCGCCGACTTGCTCCTCGTCTCCCGGCCGTATCTGATCAAGTTGCTTGACGAAGGCAAAATCCCCTACCGCATGGTCGGCAAGCACCGCCGCATTCGCTTCGATGACCTGATGGCCTACAAACAGAAGGATGACGAGGAGCGGCTGAAGGTCTTGGAAGAGCTGTCCGCCCTCGATCAGGAACTCGGTGGCATGGGCTACTGACAGTGAACCAACTCACCGTTGTTTACGACGCCAGCGTCCTCTACCCGGCTCCGCTCCGGAGCCTGCTCATGTACTTGGCGCTCACGGGCTTATTCCGTGCCAAGTGGACCAACGCTATCCACGAAGAATGGATGCGAAACGTTCGGAAGGACTATCCGGACATCGCTCAAGCCCAAGTCGAACGTATCCGCGACCTTATGAATGCCCATGTCAGAGATTGCCTGGTCACGGATTACGAAGACCTCATCGGAGCGCTAACTCTTCCCGACCCGGACGACAGACACGTCCTCGCCGCTGCAATCCGTGCGGGTGCCAGTGTGATTGTCACGGCCAATCTCGCGGACTTTCCGAAAGAGACGCTAGCTAAATATGGGATCGAAGCCCAACATCCGGACGAGTTTATCCTGTACCTGCTCGATCTAGCCCCTCACCTTGTCTGCTCCGCAGCCAAGAAGCAGAGGGAGAGTCTCAAAAACCCACCCTTGACCGTCGAACAGTACCTCAAATCTCTGGAAAGGCAGGGGCTGGGGCAAACTGTCTCTGCTTTGCGGCAGTATGTCGAATTTCTCTGAGTGGATATCGACCTCACTGGCAATACCGTTACTTCTCGGTCACGGTGATGTCTCACCCGCCGTCGCTTGTTGCCAGACGCAGTCTGAGAGGCGGATGGTGCCGGCACTCTCTCACCGACGGCCAGGAACAGTTTCACCCCATCGGTTTCGAGTCCGGTCGGTTAGCGTCCAGTCGGTTCAGATCCAGCCGCCGGTGACGGGCAAGACTTGGCCGGTGATGTAACTGCTTTCGTCGCTGGCGAGGAACAGGACGGCATGGGCGACATCCTGGGGCGTGCCGAGGCGTCCCACGGGGATTTGCTTGAGGTACTCGGCGAGGACTTCCGGGCGGAGTTCGCCGAGCATGGCGGTTTGGATGACGCCGGGGGCGACGGCGTTGACGGTGATCTGCCGCCGGGCCAGCTCCTTGGCCAACACGCGTGTCAGGCCGATGACACCAGCTTTCGCCGCGGCGTAGTTGGTCTGGCCGTGAAAGCCGACAAGTCCAGCCACCGAGGCGATGTTCACAATCCGCCCCCCCTCCCGCAGGATGTCCACGGCATACTTGCAGCAATAGAAGACGCCGTCGAGATTGGTCCGCAGGACGGCGTGCCAGTCCTCCAGGGTCATTTTGCGCAGGCTGCGATCGCGGAGAATACCGGCATTGTTGACTAGAATATCCAGGCCGCCGCAGCGCTCCTGCACCTGCCGCATGAGGGCTTCGACCTCCGCGGCTTCCCGCACATCCGCGGCCAGCAGATGCACCGGCGGCGCCTGCTCGCGGGCCTGTAACTGCTGGACCAACTCCTCAGCGTCCCGCCGATTCTGCCCGCTGGGATCGTTCCAATAATGCACGATCGTCGTGGCTCCCGCGGCGGAAAACGCCGTGGCAATCGCCGCGCCAATCCCGCGCGAGCTGCCCGTGACCAGGGCCACCCGCCCGCTGAAATCGTACCGGATCATCGCTCCGTTCTCCGTGGGTCTTCCGGGGATGGATTCCTCTTTCCGACGCTCCCTCGCCCTTGTTCGGCGGGAACGTTCCGCTGGCCTATTCTGCCGGCAGCCCCATTTTTCCCGTCCGGACCTGCATGCCGCCGCCTCTCCGGCTGCGGGGTGTTCCGCCGGTTTTGGGTCGGCTTCTCGCTCGGCGGCGGAACATGCCGGCCCTGTTCCCTTGGCCCCTGCTCGATAGTCTGAAGACAGAGCGCCGATTGTAAAGGGTGTTATGGTGCGATTGCTGCACTTCAGCGATATTCACGTGACGGCGGCGCCGCGGAGCAAGAGCTGGCGGGAGTGGTGCAACAAGCGGCTGATGGGCTGGATCAACATCCATCTTTTGGGCCGGGGAGCGCGCCTGGCTCAAGCGGGGCGCCTGACCCGGCTGTTGCACACGGAAATCCTCCAGCGGCAGCCCGACGCCGTCATCTTCAGCGGGGATGCATCCCTCCTCGGTTTTCCGGCGGAACTGGAAGAAGCCGCTCGCCTGTTGGGACTGGCCGAGAATGCGCCCTGCCCCGGTGTCGCCGTACCGGGGAATCACGACTACTACGTGGCAGCGGCAGCACGATCCGGTGCCTTTGAACGCCTCTTTGCCCCCTGGCAATGCGGTCTCCGACTGTCCCAGCGCCCCTATCCCTTTGCCTGCCGCATAGGGCCGGTCTGGCTGATCGCCCTGCACGCGGCCCGCCCCCATGTCGGCTTCTGGGATGCCAGCGGCAGTGTGGGGGCTTCCCAGTGGCAGGACCTCCAAAAACTCTGCCAGAAGCTGGACCCTGGCCCGCGGATCGCCGTCTGCCATTACCCCCTGCTGACGGAACAACGCCGTCCCGAAGGCTGGCACCGCCGCCTGCGCGACGCCGCCGACGCCCGCCGTTGGATTGAGTCCTGCGGCATCAGCCTTTGGCTCCACGGCCACCGCCATCGCTGGTACTACCTGGATGCCGGCGCAGACCTCCCCTGCCCGACCATCGGAGCCGGCAGCGCCACCCAACGGGGACGGGCCGGCTATCTCGAATACCGCCTGGATGGCCCTGGGCTTCACGTCCTCCGCCGCGCCTATGATCCTGATACCGGCACCTTCCGCGATGCGGAACAGTTCCAGTTGGTCCTCCGCGGCCTCGAGACGTGAGACCGGACGGCGTGGCGGATCCGGTTGGGCTGCTGCTGGACTGCTGGATCATGCCCAGGTCATCCCCGGGAGGTGAAACAACCGATATTTCTTCGGAGGAGGGAAAAACAACTCGGTTGTTCCGCTCGATGTCACACAACGCTTGGCTTTGAAGAGGGACGGCGCAGCATCCCAGACGCGTTGCGAGCACCATTTTGACAAATCTGAGGAGAGGAGGGAACACCGCCATGACTCGTCGTCACCCCGGGGCAGCACCGCCAGCCATCGATTGGCTCTACGAACGCAAAGGGTGAATGACCTGCCAGAAGGCCCAGGAGTTCCTGGAGCGCGCGCAGGTTTCGGTGCGGGAAAGCGTCAATGCCAGCAAAGTCCGCTACGGTCCGCAGGAGGCGTTGGGATTGCTCCCTGGGATAAGCCGGCTGATTGTCACACGGGGGCAGAAGGTGGAGCAGTGGGACCTGCGGCAGGAGAAACCCGCGGAGGAGGAATTGCTCCGGCGTTTGCTCGGCCCTAGCGGCAATCTCCGCGCTCCCACCGCCCGCGTGGGGACGACTCTGATCGTCGGCTTCCAGGAGGCAGCCTACCGCGAAGTCTTGGGACTTTGAGGCGGACTGTCCAACTCGATGCGGGGGAACAGCGGTTTGGGCTTGCCGTCGACCAGGGGGGCGGCGGCCCGCCGGTCCTCCCGGAGCACTTCCGGTTCCGCCGCATCGGCATAGCGCACCTGGTCCCAGGGAAGCTGGAAATTGAAGCTCTCGTAGATCGCCGCCGCCGTGCGGGGGAGGAACGGCTTGAGCACAATCGCCGCCACCCGCAGGGACTCCACGGCACGGGCCAGCACCTGGGCCGCCGCCGCGGGGTCCGTCTTGACCAGCTTCCACGGCGCCTGCGCTTCCAGATATTGATTCGTCGGCGTGAGCAGATGCTGCAAGGTCGCTTGCAATGCCTGGTGATAGTGGTAGCTTTCCACCCCCTGCCGCACCTGAGCGATGAACTCCGCCGCTGATCCCGCCGCCACCACCGCCGCCGGCGCCTGACCGACCAACCCCGGCAGCGCTCCCGCGTAGTTGCGCCAGATCAACGTCAGGCAGCGGCTCAGCAGGTTCCCCAGATTGTTCGCCAACTCGGAATTATAAATCTCCGCAAAACGAGACCAGGAAAACTCCCCATCGGACGGATACGGACATTCCCGCAGAAAATAATAACGGAACGCCTCACGATTGAACTTGGAGATCACCTCCATCGGCTCAATGACATTCCCCAAAGATTTGCTGATTTTCTCCACAATGCCGGATTCCTCATTTTTGATATAGACAAAACCGTGGGCAAAGACTTGCCGGGGGGCCTCTTCCCCCGCCGCCCAGAGCATCGCCGGCCACAGCGCGCAGTGGAAGCGGGTGATGTCCTTGCCAATAAAGTGCACATTCGCCGGCCAATACTTGCGGAAGGTGGCCTCGTCGTCGCCGTAGCCGATGCCGGTGATGTACGTCAACAGCGCATCGAACCAGACGTAGATCGTGAACTCCGGGTCGAAGGGCATGCGAATCCCCCAGCTTTCCCCACGCCGGGAGATGTTCACATCCCGCAAACCCTCCGTCTGGATCAGACTGATGATCTCGTTGCGCCGGCTTTCCGGTTGAATGAACTCCGGATGCTTCTGATAATGCTCCAGCAAGCGATCCTGGAAGGCCGAGAGCCGGAAATAGTAGCACGGCTCGCTCCGCCGAATCAGGGCGATCTTGTGCGTCGGGCACACCCCCTGATGTTCGTCATACTGCTTCTGGGTTTTGAACTCTTCACATTCTGGACAATACCAGCCTTCGTAGTCCCCCTTGTATATGTAACCGTTGTCATAGACTTTTTGGATGAATTTGCGGCAGCATTGTTTATGGCGCTCACTGCTAGTCTGAATGAAGATATCGTAGCTGATATCCAGGGCATCCCAGACGGCGCGGAACTGCCGGGCCATCTCATCGCAATAACTCTGCGGGTCCAATCCCATCTGCGCCGCTTGCTTGGAGACTTTGACCGTGTTCTCGTCATTGCCCATGAGGAAGAACACCTCAAAGCCTTCCATGCGGCGATAGCGGGCCTGGACATCCGCCCCCAGCTTCTCAAAGGCCGTGCCGATGTGCGGCCGGCTGTTGGGATAGTCGATCGCAGTGGTCTGGAACCAGGTGGCCATAGGTGTTGTCCTGGACGTGCCTTTCTCCGCCGGAATGCCTTTGTTCTAGAAGTTGCGGCAGAAGCAGGGAAGGTTTCGCGGAACGTGGGCGACGGCGAGGGCAGGGACTCAGGCGGCGTAGAAGCGGGAACGGGCCGGCGGCAACTGGGGAATGACCCGGTGGAGCTGCACGCCGAAGCGTTCCCGGCAGGCATGCAGCCAGTAGTCGTCCACGTCCCCGCTGGCTCCCCCCACCCCCAAATGCCGTAACCGCTGAGTGTAGGGGCTGTCCAGCAGGGCGATCACCGCGGGCAGATGCAGCAGCGTCTGCGGAGCGTACACCTCCGCGATCTGCCCAAACCACGGCTGACGGACCAACTCGGCAAACTCCTGGGCCGAGCAAGGGTGGACGTAGATCGACCGCAGCGGAGTCCGAGCGGCCAGGGCGGCCCCATAACGCTGCAACACCGCGGCGGGCAAATGAAAATACTCGGCAAAACCCCGGCGGAACACCCACCCCCCCCACACTCCCGCCGGCAGGTTCAGCACCTCCCGCAACGGCTGCACCCACTCCTCCTCATGCCGCAGCAACAGCTCCCGTTGCTGGCGTTCCCAGTTCCGCCGCTCCGCCACACTGCCTGAACTCCGGGCCAACCGCAATTGCACGCGAATGAATGCGGCGTAGGCCGTCTCGCCCCGCTCCTCCAGCCAGTCGGCATAAATCAGGCGCGGCAGGTCATCCTCCGGCTCCCTCACGATCGCCGCCAAAAGTGCCTCGCGTTCGGTCATGGTTCGGAACTCCTGGCCTTCCTTTCCCGACCTCACCTTTGCGCTCAATTCGGTTGGACTTCCCCCTGTTTCCCCGGCATCCGCCCCCATCCACCGTCACGAGCCGACCGAGACCATCCGATGAACCTCACTCCCGCAGGCACTGGGAACCGCCCTGCGTCCGGGTCTGGTATCATTTCCCCCTCGCTCAAAAAGTCTGTCCAAGGGATGGTATCCCTCCGCATGCCATAGCCTGACATCCGCCCTTCCATCCTCTTGTTTTGCGCCTCCGACCGCTCACGAAAGCCGGCCGCCGCGCAGCTTCCCGATACCATCTTCTCTCGTGGATGACAACGTTTACTCGACCGCCATTCTATTGCCGTGTGCTTCCGAAATCGCGGCGAGACAGCGAACGCCGAAGTGGGCCAGTGGCACCCTCCGGTGCGGCGGGCTGGTGACACCCTGTGACGATCCAGCGACATCCTGCGGCAGGCTGGTGACACTCTGTGGCGGGCCGATTACATTTCTTCGGTGGACAGGCCTTTTTGCCGGAGCCATTCGCGCAGACGCTGCAATTCCCGTTCGGCGGCCTCGGCCCGTTGTTTTTCGGCTTCGGCACGCTGCCTCTCGGCCTCCGCGCGTTGTTTTTCGGCTTCGGCGCGTTGTTTTTCGGCTTCGGCGCGTTGTTTTTCCGTTTCCCAGGCCAGGGCGAGTTGCTCGCGCAATTGCCAGAGTTCCGCGACGCTCAGGAAAGGCTGGCCGTCCGGGTGGGAGAGGCGCAGCTCCTCTCCGGGCGTCAACTCGAAGCGGATGCCCAGGCGGGGACTGATGAAGCTGCGCGGCTCCATGACTTCCCGGAAGTCGCTGCTGGTATTCTGGAGCCAGATTTCCAGCGTGTGCGTTTCCGGATCGTACACGTAGTACTCCTCCGCGCCATAGCGGCGGTAGAAAGCCCGCTTGCGGGCCATGTCCCCTTCGCGGTTACTGGGCGACCAGATTTCAAAGATCACCTGCGGGAAAATGTTGTCTTCTTCCCAGACCTTGTAGCTGGGCCGATCTCCCTTGGGCCGTCCGAAGGCCACGTAGATATCAGGAGCCTGGCGGATACTCGGATCATCCTGGACCGGGTAGATCAAATGATCCACGGCAACAAAGATATTCGGATCATTGCGGTAAAGATAGTCCAAATTTTCCTTGATGGCGACAATCCAGCGATACTGGATGCCGTCCGATTCGGGGTAAAAGGGATCGGGTTCCCGCGGCCCGGCGGGGGTCGGTGTCGGACGCGGAGGGGATCCGGACGGAAGAACGGTCGGCGTCGTTATGGACCTGTCACTCTCTGGAGTTGGGCATGGTTTTGCCCCGATGTTATCAGTATCCTCTGGAGCGGACATTCCGGCAATCGTGGGGCGGCGGAGCCAGCCGTGCTGGGCGAGTGCTGAGGGAGCACGGCCCTTGCCACCAATGGTGTCAGGGCAGTTGCAGGGAGAAAGATGCGCCTCGCTTATTCAGGAGGAGAAGGGCATGGGTAGAGGGGGAAAGGCATCGATTCAGGGGGAGAAGCCGCGGTTTAGGAGGACAGGGCAGCGGGCGGACAGGAACGGGGGATGGAGCGAATGACAGCTCTTAGTCAATGTAGCGAGGGGGAGGAAGGGAGGGGATCGACGGTGACCTGGTCGCCGGGCCAGGGTACTTCGACATCGGGAAAGCCGAGTTGCCGCAGGTGCTGGGCGAGGGTTTCCGCTTGGGAGCGTTCGCCGTGGATGAGGCGGATTTTGTGGAGGCGTCCGACCAACGGGCGGAGGTAGGCTTCAAAGTCGTCGCGGTCGGCGTGAGCACTGAAGCCGTCGAGGTGGATGATGTCGATCCACTTGTTCCAGGTGCGGCCCTGGAAGGTGACGGTGGGGCGGGGTTCGAGGAGGCGCCGGCCCAGGGTGCCTTCCGCTTGATAGCTGACCAGAACGAGGGAGCAGCGGGGATCGTCGATGAGTTGCTTGAGGTGGTGCTGGATGCGTCCGGCATCGCACATGCCGCTGGAGGCGAGGATGACGGAGGAGCCGGGTTGAGAGGCCAGGCGCAGGCTGAACTGGAAATCCTCGACGTAGTGGATGCCGTCGCCGCCGAGTAAGCCGCGTCCTTGCCGGATGGCTTCGGCCACATCCGGGGCCAGGCAATCGGTGTGCGCCCGATAGACTTCCGCCACCTGCCGGGCCAGCGGACTGTCGACGTAGATGGGAACGCGCGGGAAGGCTTGCTGGCGTAAGCCGAGCTGAAGGACGTAAATGATCAGTTGGATGCGGCCCAGGCTGAAGGCGGGGATGAGCACCTTGCCGCCGCGCGCGACCGTTTGCCGGATGACCTCATAGAGCCGTTCGACGGTTTCGGAAAAGGACGGGTGGCGCCGGTCGCCGTAGGTGCTCTCGCAGATGAGGACATCGGCGGGGGGCAAGGGGCTAGTCGGCCGCAACAGGGGCAAGCCGCGCCGGCCCAGGTCTCCGCTGAAAACCAGGTGATGTTCCCGCTGCGGCCCCTGGAGGACCAAGTGGCAGATCGCCGCTCCGAGAATGTGCCCGGCCTCCAGAAAGTGGAAGCGGGCGTGAGGACCGAGTTCCACCTCCCGGCCATAGGGTACCGGCTTGACCTGTCTAAGTGTCCACTCAACGTCCCGCTGGGTATAGAGGGGTTCGACCAGAGGTTCCACGAAGTGCCGGGCATGATTGAGGAAAGCGGCGTCCTCTTCCTGAATGCGGGCGGCATCGGCGAGCATCACCGGCAAAAGGTCGGCGGTGGCAGGTGTACAATAGATCAAACCGCGGAACCCTTGGCGGACAAGCGTAGGGAGGTTGCCGCAGTGGTCGATGTGGGCATGGCTCAGCAGGACGGCCCGGATTTGCTGGGGATGGAAGGGGAAGCGGCTGTTCCGCAGGCGGGCTTCCAGGCTCCGTCCATGATGCAGGCCGCAATCGAGCAAGTAATCCTGCCGGCCGACACGCAACACATGCATGGAACCGGTGACATCCCCCGCGGCTCCCCAGAAGGTCACTGTCGGCGTGGTGAGACGAGTTTCAGCATGTTCCCTGTGTTCCATTACCATATTTTAGGAGGCAGCCCGGGGAGTATGAAGGTTGAGCCGCGGCCAGGAGGGGCTGGCTTTGGGGACTCAGGCGGAGTGTTGGCGGCGGGACAACGCCTTCTGGACGGCAGCGCCCATCTCGGCGGGTGTTGCGGCCACCTCAAAGCCGGCCTGGCGCAGGGCCGCAATTTTGCCGGCCGCTCCACCACTGCCGCCGGAGATGATGGCCCCGGCATGTCCCATGCGGCGTCCCGGCGGTGCAGTCTGACCTGCGATAAAGGCGGCCAACGGCTTGGTCACGTGGCGGGCGGCGTAGGCGGCGGCACGTTCCTCGGCGTCTCCGCCAATCTCCCCGATCAACAGGATCGCCGACGTGCCCTCGTCCTTCTCGAACATCTCCAGCAGCTCCACCTGCGTCGTGCCGGGAATCGGATCGCCCCCGATCCCCACGCACGTCGATTGCGGCAGGCCCAGGCGGCTGAGTTGAAAAACCGCCTCGTAGGTCAGGGTTCCCGAACGGCTGATCACGCCGACGCCCGCCTGACCGGGAGCACAAGGCGTGTGAATATAACCTGGCATGATTCCGATCTTGCATTGCCCCGGCGTGATGATCCCCGGACAATTGGGGCCGATGAGCCGGACGTGCGGCGTGTTGCTCGCCAGCCAGCGCTTGGCCCGCGCCATGTCCAGGACGGGGATTCCCTCCGTGATGGCCACGATCACTTGGATGCCGGCATCTGCCGCCTCCAGGATGGCATCGGCTGCGCCGGCGGGAGGGACGAAGACCATGCTGGCCGTCGCTCCGGTCTTGCGCACCGCTTCCGCCACGGTGTTGAACACCGGCAACTCCCGCCCCGATTGCGGACCCCGCCAGATCGTCCCGCCCCGGCCTGGTGTCACCCCGCCGACAAACTGTGTTCCGTACAGCAGGCACTGATCGGTGTGAAACGTGCCCGCCTTCCCTGTGATTCCCTGGCAAATCACCCGCGTGCTGGCATCCACCAATATGCTCATGGCTGCGTTGAACTCCTTATCCTCTCACGTTGGGGTCCGAAGGCGGGGATGTCTTTCCTCTGCCGTTGGCTTTCCTTCTCCTGGGCTGGACTGACTCCTGATCCTCCGGCACATCCTGCGCGGTTCAGCATGCTGGCGGCTCCCAGCTCCTGGAACGGCGACGAATCGCCCGCTCGGACACCTTGGGGAAGAGGTTACGGAGGCTGTGCCCGGAGGGCGAGACCCGCGCTGCTCTCTCTTCCCCGCGGCTGTTCACTTCCCGCCGCTCGTTGCTCAGGTTCCGGAAAGTCAGGGCGTTTCCTGGATCCGCTGGATGAGCCATTTCCCAGACGGTCCCGCCGGTTCCAGTGCCAGGACCCACCGCCTGCCAGCGCCTTTGTCTCCTTTCCCCTCGATCTGCCAATGGCGGGGCGGATCCAGAGGATGGAGGTGGAATTGCTGGAGGTCCTGGATCATGGCGGCGATTTTCAGTTGCAGTTGTCCGCGGTTGAAGTCGTAGCCGTGGGCTTTGTCGGAATCGAAGGGCGCTGCCCAGGCCTGGCGCAACGCCGGAGACAAACCCGCCGCCACCAGAACCGAGCGATCATCAGGACTCAGGGCCTTGCGATCCGCCAGGGCCGCCAGCCAACATCGCAGCATAGCTCCGGCCAATTCCTGCTCCCCACGATCCGCTCCCGGAGTCGAGGCTGCTTGGTCCCGCTTCGGCCAGGTCAAGGGGACCTCCGCCGAGCTGAGGACCAGGAGATCGACCTGCCAGTTCTGCCCTTCCCGCCGCAGCAGCAGGTAATAGTGGCCGGGGTTGCTGTCCTGCTGGGCCGAACCGCTCAGAATGGCCCACTCTGTTCCCACCAGGCCGATGGGGGGAGCGAAGGTCCGTCCGCGGCCAGCGCGCTTGAGCCAGCTTTCGGCCGCCAGCGAACTGTAACCCTTCTCCCGATCGCCCGGCAGTTCCCAGGGCCGCCCGATGATCCGCACCAAGTCAGCGGTGAGCAGCTCCAAGCGCGGCGTGCCCTCGCTGAGGCTTTTCAGGAAGGCGATCGCTGTGGCCACCGCCGGTTCCTCGGCACTGGCGGTCCGCCAAACGGTGCTCGAAGAAGCGGGATCGCCCGACTTCTGCCCTGCCGGCGGTTCGGAATCCTTTCCGGACGGCGGAGGGAGCGGCGGGGCCTGCTGGGAATGGGAAGCCGTTCCCGGCGTGCGGTCCGACGGTTCCCCTCCTCCCGTCGGCTTGACCGGACTGCTGCTGCATGCAGCGAGCGCCAGGCTGAGCAAGGCGGCCAAACCGGTGCCCCCACGGGACCAACCCCGCCTGCCCCAGACCACGAGAGCCTGGCGGCAAGGCGATCCTCCTGGCCAAGAGAGTAAACCTGCCGCTCGTGATGGTTCCTGCGATGCTGCCATGACAAGACCTCGTCACCAAGTTCAGTTTCCGCCAGGCCCAGAGTTAGCGGCTCAGGGCGACCACCATCTGGGCAGCGCTGGTCAGGTCCGGTGCGGTCTTGAGCGTGGGCAGTTCCGCCGCCGCTTCGGCCAGAATCTGCCGCGCCTTGTCCGCATTGGTTCCTTCCAGCCGCACCACCACCGGAACCCGGAAGCCCACCTCCCGCCCCGCTTGAACCAGCGCTTCCGCGATCAGATCGCAGCGCGCGATCCCGCCGAACACATTCACCAGAACGCCCCGAACCTTCGGATCGCTCAGCAGGATGCGGAAGGCTTCCACCGCCCCTTCCGGCGTCACGCTCCCGCCGACATCCAGAAAATTCGCCGGCTGGCCCCCGTAGTACTGGATGATGTCCATCGTGGCCATCGCCAAACCCGCTCCGTTGACCAGGCAGCCGATCGTCCCATCCAACTGAATGTAATTCAGATGAGCCTGCGCTGCCCGTACCTCCAGGGGGTTTTCCTCCTCCGGGTCCCGCAACGCCGCTATCTCCGGATGCCGGAACAAGGCGTTGTCATCAAAATCGATCTTGGCGTCCAGCACCATGATCTGGCCCTTGCGCGTCCATGCCAGCGGATTGATCTCGGCCAGCGAGGCGTCCTTCTCCAGATAGACCCGTGCCAGCGCCTGGAAGACCTTCTCCACCTGCGGCACCTGCTCCGGGGAAAAACCCAGCTCATACGCCAAGCGCCGCGCCTGGAACGGCTGCAATCCTGCCTCCGGAGCAATCGGGGTCTTGAGAATCTTCTCCGGGTGGCGGGCGGCCACCTCCTCGATCTCCATGCCCCCTTCCGCACAGGCCATCAGCACCGGTTGCCCCGCCGCACGATCCAGAACGATCGCCACGTAATACTCTCGTTCCGGCTCGG